>Ga0182744_1002917_pt1 | contig 13696 bp, 8 predicted proteins | sample eDN3rd30CKraftMG_FD_128525 | JGI IMG/M metagenome (GOLD analysis project Ga0182744, IMG submission 128525) | Enriched Miracle-Growth compost microbial communities from Emeryville, California, USA - eDNA 3rd pass 30_C Kraft MG (version 2) (version 2) ...
ACTCTTCTTCAATTCTGTGACCAGCCATCAAGCCACCCCTGTATTATTTAACCATCAACCCTAAAATCCGATTTATTTATAATATTACATCTACCGCAGATCAACAGCTAAATCCGGATACCCCTTATTTAAAGCAAAAACCCTATTCACGTGATTATCAAGGGTATTGATGGTTGATAGGTGCTGGCGCACCGTCCGGCAAGGCGAACCCTGTTTTGCCGGACGGCATTCTGGAATGTAACGCATTCCCTTCGGTGTCGATAAGGGCAGATCCTATTGTGAGTCAACTTTTAGATTTGAATGACATCACGGTCAAGTTCGGTGGCTTATGCGCAGTTGATCAGGTATCGATCAAGGTCAGGCCCGGCGAGCGGCGTGCCATCCTGGGGCCAAATGGCGCGGGGAAAACCACGTTGTTCAATGTGATCACCGGCGTGATCCATCCGTCGTCGGGCAAGGTCGTTTTCGCCGGCAAGGACATCACGCGCGAGCCCATTCATGCGCGGGCGCGCAAGGGTATTTGCAGAACCTTCCAGATCACCAATCTGTTTTCATCGCTGTGCGTTGAGGAAAACATGATGCTTGCCGTCTATGGCGGCTCAAGCAAAAAGTTCTCTATGCTGGGGAAGACGACGCTCAATGCGCGGGCACAAGAAAAAATAGACCAGGCATTGCGTTTTACGGATTTGCTGGATCGACGCCGTGTCGTCGTGCATGCGCTGTCTTATGGCGAGCAGCGCCAGCTCGAGCTGGCCATGACCTTGGTGGCTGAACCCCGGTTGTTGTTACTGGACGAGCCGGCTGCCGGCTTGTCGCCATCGGAGCGCGTCATGCTCAGCGATATCATTCGCGCCCTGCCGCGTGATCTTCCCATCGTTCTGATCGATCACGACATGGATCTGGTGTTGAAGCTGGTTGATTACATTTCGGTATTGAGTAACGGTAAGTTGCTTGCCGAAGGCGGCCCTCAGGATATCAAGAAGAATACCGAGGTGCAGAACGTCTATTTTGGAAAGGCGCGTGACGATGCTTGAGGTGAAAGACTTGCAGAGTTTTTATGGCGAAGCGCATGTCATCCAGGGTGTTGGCCTGACGGTGGGCAAGGGTGAGGTTGTGGGCGTGCTGGGACGCAATGGCATGGGCAAGACCACGCTGATACGCTCCATCATGGGGCTGCAGCCGCCTACCGTCAGGGCGGGCAGCGTGCTGTGGAAGGGGCAGGACATCACACACTATTCATCGCACAAAATTGCGCAGGCCGGCATCGCCATCGTTCCACAGGGGCGCAGGCTGTTCCCTTCGCTGACGGTCACCGAGCATCTGACCGTGCTGAAAGCGGCCAGTGTCAAAAGTGGCTGGACGGTGGCAAAAGCCTTTGAGTTTTTCCCCAGGCTGGCGGAACGGCGGCATCATCGCGGCGGGCAGCTTTCAGGGGGAGAGCGGCAAATGTTGGCCGTGGCGCGCGCCCTGATGATCGACCCCGAACTTATCCTGATGGATGAGCCTTCCGAAGGGTTGGCGCCGGTGATGGTTCAGGCCTTGGAGAACATCATCGTTGAACTGAAGCAAGTGGGTTTGTCCATTTTGCTGGTCGAGCAGAATTTGTATAGCGCCCTGGCCGTGTCCGATCGGCTCTATGTCCTGGAGTCAGGACGCGTCATTCATGAAGACCTTTGTGAGCGTGTCCGGCAAACGCCCGACGTGTTGTCTGGTTTTCTGGGCATTCAGTAAGCGGAGCAGGTATGACGATGTCTGGATCTCCTGACCGGCTGCGTTGTTTTAGCGGCGTCCTGCTTCCGGAAAGCGAGCAGCAAAGTTTGCTTCAGGTTGCACAGAGCGCGGGTCAGGTCGTTGCTGATGCGGCCAGGCAACGACTATGCTTTGATCAGCCCCCCTGGAGCTATGGGACTTTTCTGATGCAGCACCAAGACGGTGACCATGGGAGTGGCGCGTGACAGCACTGCACGACTTAGGCGTGGTGGCGCTTGCGCAGGCCGTTGCCGATGGCTCGATCAAAGCCGAAGCGGTTGTGCAGTCAAGCCTGGACCGCCTTGATCAACTTGGTCCCGGCCTGAATGCCATCGTCCGTATCGAGCGTGACCGCGCGCTGGAGGCCGCTCGCTCTGTTGACCTGACCCGTTCCAGTGGGAAAGCACTGGGCCCCCTGGCGGGCGTGCCACTGGCGCATAAGGATTTGATTTATCGTGCCGGGCGGCCTTGTTCCGTCGGGTCGAAAATCCGTCAGGATTTTGTGCCGGCGGTAACCAGTACGGCGCTGGCTCGCCTGGACACTGCGGGGGCAGTGGACCTGGGCACTTTGCACATGGCCGAGTTTGCCTTGTCGCCGACAGGCTTGAATGTTCATCATGGCCATGGTCGCAATCCCTGGAATACCGATTATTGCCCGGGAGGGTCGTCTTCAGGCTCCGGCGCGGCGGTGGCAGCGCGCCTTGTCGCTGCGTCATTAGGGTCGGATACCGGCGGTTCGATTCGGCATCCGGCCGCCATGTGCGGGGTGACGGGGTTGAAGCCCACGCATGGACTGGTTTCCCTGAGCGGGGCCATGCCGCTGGCCCCTTCCCTGGATACGATCGGGCCTATCGCCCGTTCGGCAAAAGACATCGCGCGCCTGCTCTCAGTCATTGCCGGCCCGGACCCCCAGGATGGGGCTACGGTGTATGGCTGTGTCAAAAACTATGAGCAGGACTTGACGGGGGATATCAGCGATCTGACCATTGCAGTGCCTGAGGCGTATTACCGGGAGCACGCGGATCCGGCCATTTTGTCGTTGCTGGATCAGAGCCTGGATGTATTTAAGGCTGGCGGTGCCCGCATCGTGCGCACTGATGTGCCTGATATGAATTTGATCAATGCTCTGATGCAGGTAGTGATGGGGGCGGAGGCCGCCACTCTGCATTTACCGTGGCTGACGGATAGGCCTGGCGATTACGGCGAGCAAGTGCGTTCTCGTATTGTGCCTGGCCTGGCCTACCCGGCCACGCGCTACATCGAAGCCATGATGATGCGCGGGCAGATCGCTCAGGAATGGCTCGCTACCGTCATGCAACATGCCGATATGGTTCACTTGCCGACGCTGGCGGTACCTGTGCCGTCCATTGCACAGACGACCGAAGGGCCGGAAGACGAACGCGCTGCCTTGTTGGGGCAGGTCACGCGTTGCACGCGAGGCATCAATTATCTGGGCTTGCCGTCAATTGCAGTGCCTTGCGGGTTCACTTCCGGGCGCTTGCCGGCTTCTTTCCAGTTGGTGGGGCGTCCGTTTTCCGAAGGAACCTTGCTCAGGGCGGCGGATGGCTATCAGCGCATGACCGCGTTCCATACTATGTCGCCTTAAAATCTGATGCCGCTGTGCCGGTCTTTTATTTTGGGACGGTGCCCGCCTGCTGACGGTTTGCGCGGGCGCAATGGGCCGCGCCGCAGCCAGAGGCTCCACAAAGAATCGCGCTAAAATCAGAGCCTGTTGAGTCAGGGCGCGATAGCCGTCCTCTTGCGGAATCGTTTCAATGATAAGTTTGCCCAGCGGCATCATACTGGTGGTTGCCTTCGCGGTCGCTTTTGCCATTTCAAGGTTTGTCCTCAAACGTCGCGCGACACGCGCTGCCGAACAGGCGCAACGGCGCCAGGCTGAAATCATGCGCAACATGCCACCCCCAACGCCATCCAGGAATAAAAGCAAACGGCGGCGTGAAGCGCGAATGAAGCGCTAGGGTGGAACCCGGGGCACAGCACATACGCGCGGCCGGTTGGCTGGAAGTGGATGGGCGGGTTTGCCGGAGCCTGTGCGCTAAATGCGTGGCACGTTGTGGCCGTCGTATGCCGTCATTCTATGGACAGGCCATCCGCGATGATTCGGTAGATTTGATCCGCGACTTCATCAAATGAGCCCCGCTTGGGGTCATACCATTCAACCGTCCAGTTCAGTGCGCCCACGACGAACACGCGCACGACACTCAGGTTAAGGTCTTTTCTTAAGGCCCCTTCTTCTTTGGCTTGCATCAGGAAGCGATCCCACCAGTCCGCAAATTCCCGCCGGGAAACATAGTGACGCTTTCGCACTTCGGGTGGGACTTGGCCGTAGATGCGGATATTGGCGGATGAGTAGTCGCCAACACGCAGAAGGCCATGCAAATGGCTTTTGATGACGGTTTGCAGTCGGTCACGAAAGCTGGCGTCTGGCGGTAGCTTTGCGATGGCTTCGTTGACTTCCTGAACAATGACTCGCAGGCCTTCTTCCAGCACGTGGTAAAGGATTTCTTCTTTGGAACTGAAATGGTAGTAGATGCTGCCTGCCTTGATATTGGCTTCCGCGGCAATTTGTCGCAATGACACCGCAGCGTATCCATTTTCCCGAAGCAGACGGGCGGCATGTTCCAAAATGATCGCGCGTGTGCGCTCGCCATTTCGTTCAGTTTCTGTGCGCTTCTTGCGGGCGGGTCGCGTGCCAGGTGACGAAGCTGCTTTGTCGGCCTGCGCACTTTTTTGTTTGCTGGATTTGACCGGGGGTGTGGCACTGTTCCCTGTCTTTTTCTTGGGTGCCCGTCCTGTTCTGCGCGGGAGGCTAGCTGCTATGTCGGTTTGCTGCTTCACTTCGCATGCCCTTGCTTATCAACTGACCGTCGACTGATGGATGATCGTTGAAGCTTAAGTTGTCCTGAAGGGCAGATTGTCGCATAGATTTATGGGGCATGCGGTGAAAAAAACGTATTGCAAGGCGTGGTGGCGTTGTCGTGACAATGACGTATCTGATTGATAGACCTTGTCTTTATTGAGTTTTTTCGGCTATTTGCAAAATGAGGTTGGAAACGGGTGATCTGTCAGTCCAGTCCACCTGATTCCGCGATCTCGACCAAGGTTGGAATGTGGGGGCCGTACTCGACTTGCAGAGCGGTGCCTGTGGTTGGAATCGCAGTCTTACCCGCTGCATCGAGACGAACGCCGGAGCCGACTTTTCTGGCGTATTTGGCGTAGAGGGTCTTGGCCCGGATGATTTCATAGCTGTAGCCCCTGCCCAGCCGGTTGGCGATCTTGATCAGGCCGTTCAGGCTCTCGGTGTAGGCATTGGTGATCTGGACTGGGGAATCCCAGTAGGCAAAGATGTCCTCGTAGTGATTGTGGACGGTCTTCGCCAGCGCCTTGAACCCCTCCATTCCTTTCGTTGGCAGCACGTTTTCCCAAGCCTCGAAGGCGCGCATTGCCGAGCCTTTGTCGGGGTCGTCATAAATCCGGTAAAACGCCTCCTTCAAGTCGTAGGCTATCGCCAGTTCCGGGATGTGGTTGCGAACCTCCTCTAAAGCCTCCTGCTCGGCAGCCGTAAGGGTGGAAGGGCGTTTCAGGGTGAGCCACCGTATCGACTTCTTGACGAACACCCGCTCTCTCTTCGACAGCGCAGCCTGGTACTTCTTGCGCTCCTCGTCCAGCGCATTGGATGCCTTCTCAACGACGTGGAATTTGTCGATGACGAGTCGGGCGTTCGGCAGGTAGGCGCCAAACGACTTCTTGAAGGGGCGCCACATATCGGTACAGACCCATTCGACCCGCTCACGGTCGGGCAGTTTCTCGAAGTAGGGCTTCAGATGCTCCTGAGTCCGCTCTTCCAGCATGTCGAAGACGTTGTTGGTCGCCAGATTCGTAATGACGCAGCGGTATCCGCCGGCCAGATTCACCTCATCGATTCCCATGATGACCGGGGTCTCGTACCGGACGGTTCGTTCCAGTTCCTCGATCAAGTCATGCGCGATGTTCTTGATCGTGTTGACGGCAAGGCCGGTCTGCTGCGCCATGCTGTGGAACGTCGTCGAGAGGCATCGTTCGCGTATGGCATCGACCAGGCGCCGGGTGGCACGCCGACGCTCGTCAACAAAGGAAACCTCCGGGAGTGTCATCTTCCCGCAGGCATCGCAGCGGTAGCGCGGGCGCACGATCTCAAGCCGGGTCGGCTGCATCTGCAATGGCGTATCGGCGAAGATGCTGGTGCGCTTGCCGTGCCGGTACATCGGGCGAGCACATTCCGGACACTCCGGCGGACTCCCATCGACTGCATTGGCGACGACGGTGATTACGCCATCCTCGCAGCGCAGGTCCGCTGGCTCGACGCCGGAGAGATTGAGCAGATCAAGCACTCGCTTCGTCCAGATCGAGGTTGCGGCGGTCGCGATCCAGTTCGTAGATCAAGTCCGTGAATGCCGTCATGGCCTGCTTGTCGGCCTTCAACAGAATCGTCGCGAGTTTCTGGTGTGAGCCAAGCGCCCGAACCACCGCGCTCTGTACCGCCCCAGGCAGGTTGCCCTTCATGACCTGATCGCGCGTGTTGTTCTCGATCTGCGCCATCACCACGTCGTTTTCGCGAGTGATTGCGGCCACCTGATTAGCGAAGGCCATCTGGTCGCGCACCGGAGCGACGTCCCCAAACAAGCGATTGAGACGGTCGATGATCTCCTTCAGGTAGTCCGCATCGTCCCCGGTACGTGTCCTGCCGCCTGGGCCAACGGTCTTCAAGGTCGGCCGATCCTCGTCGTCCGGTTTCTGATCCGGTTTCGCCTTGATGTCGAACCCGGTCAGCACCAGCCCCTTGAGATCGATGTTATCCGGGGACTCGCCATTGAGCCGTTTCTGGAGCAGCTTGGCGAAAGCCGCGAAATTCTCCAGCTCGGGATCTCCGAAGTCGATCAGTTGCGCCACGTAGGCGTAGGTACGGCAGAACCGGCCCAACCCGCTCTTGAAGGCCATCAACTCGGCGACCTGATTGGCAAAGTCGCGGCGCTGATGGTCGGCGGACTTCATGCCTGCTTCGTCGCCATTCCGATGCGCCTTTTCAAAGGCATCCTCCCAGGTGGCGACCGCATCGCGCAGCATCTTGAGGCGCTGGTTGAAGATGCGCGTGGGGCGCTCCGTCGCGGCGTAGAGCGCCTTGTGCTGAGGATCATGGGCTTGGGTGATGTCGCGGATGGTCTTGAAGCGCGCCTCCTTGAAGGCCGCCAGATCGTCCGCGTCGTAGAAGCCCATCCCGTCCAGCGGCTCCTTGATCTCATAAACCACGTTGGGATCTTGCACGTCCTCGATTTCGGCCCCCTCGTCGTACATGGCGAAGGCGCGACGGACGTTCTCCGGGTCATTCACGAAATCGATGATGAACACCTCGTCCTTGCCCGGAGCCGTCCGGTTAAGACGGGCGAAGGTCTGGACGATCTCGACATCGTTGGCGATCTTCTTGTCGATATACATCGCCACCAACTTGGGCTGATCAAAGCCGGTCTGGAACTTGTCGGCGACGAGCATCACGCGGTATTCCGGGCGGTCGAAGGCCAGGCGCAAGTCCTGACCGTTCACGTCCGGGTTCATATTGATCTCGGTGAACTCATCCTTCTCATCCACGATGAACTCGTCGCCGGCCAGGCGCTCATCGTCCGCGTGCATCACCTGCTTGCCGGTGATCTTGCCCGAGAAGGCCACCAGAGAGCGGATGCCCGCATGCTCCGGGTGTTTGGCGATGTAGGCGTCAAAGCCCTTCTTGTAGCGCACGGCGGCGGCCCGCGAACTGGTCACCACCATCGCCTTGGCCTTTCCGTCCAAGAGGTGCGCCACGTTCTTGCTGAAGTGTTCAACGATGAACTGCACCTTCTGCGTGACGTTGGTCGGGTGCAGGCTCATCCACTGCGCCAGCGCCTTCTTCGCCTGCTTGCTGCTGACCCGTTTGTTGTCCTCGATCTGTTTACCAAGGTTGAAGGCGGTCTTGTAGGGCACATAGCCCTTCAGCACATCAAGAATGAAGTTTTCCTCGATGGCCTGCCGCATCGAGTACCGATGGAAGGCCCGCGGCATGTTGGTCTTCGAGGCGGGGCGCGACGGATCAGGCCGACGCCCGAAGAGCATGAAGGTCGAGTGCTTCGGGGTGCCCGTAAAGGCGAAGTTGCTGATGTTCGCAGGCCGGACGCGGGATTGCTGGAGCTTTTCCAGCAACTCCTCCACGGTCAGTTCGCCCATGCCGCCCTTGTTGCTCAGCGAGAGCGTCGCCTGAAGCTTGGTCGCCATCGATCCGGTCTGCGAGGCGTGCGCCTCGTCGATGATGACCGCGAAGTTCTTGTCCTTCAGCCCCTCCTCGGTGACGATGGCCTCCATCGCGTAAGGGAAGGTCTGGATCGTCACCACGATGATCGGCGTGCCGGCCAGCAGGGCTTCCGCCAACTGCCTGCTCTTGGACTTGGACGACTTTTGCCGGTCGATGGCCGCAATCACGCCGAACTGATGGTCGATCTGCTTGATGGCGTCCTGGAGCTGGCTGTCGAGCACCGTCCGGTCGGTGACGATGATGACGCTATTGAAGATCGGATCGCCATTGTCCCGGCGCAGCTTGACCAGATCGTGCGCAGTCCACGAGATGGTGCTGGTCTTGCCCGAGCCGGCGCTGTGGTCGCAGAGGTACTGCATGCCCGGCCCATGGGCCTTGGCATCCATGATCATGGCGTTCACCGCGTCCCATTGATGGAAGCGCGGGAAGATCAGCGTTTCCTTCTTTGACCAGTTGCCCTTCAGATCAACGACATCCTTCTTCTCGACATAGACAAAGCTGTGGAAGATGCGCAGCCACGCATCGCGCTGGCAGATCTTTTCCCAGAAGTACGCGACGGGATACTCGCCATCCTCGCGCGGCGGATTGCCCGCATGACCCTGGTTGAACGGCAGGAAGAAGGTATTCTCCCCGTCGAGCTTGGTCGTCATCTGGATCTCGGAATCCGACATGGCGAAATGCACGACGGCACCACGCTTGAAGGTCAGCAACGGTTCGCGGCGCTTAGTCTTGGGATCGACTGGCAGACGGTCGGTGCGGTACTGCTCCATCGCCGCTTGTGCCGACTGGGTGAAGTCCGTCTTGATTTCAACCGTGGCAACCGGGATGCCGTTGATGAACAGCACCAGATCAATCGCCAGCTTGCGCGTCGGGTGGTATTCGAGCTGCGGCACCACGCGCAGGCGGTTCGCCGCATAGCGTTTGAGCACGGTCTCGTTGCGCTTGTCCTCGGGCGCGGCTTCCGACAGGTCAATGTGCCCGCAACCGGCAATCGAGAAACCGTTGCGCAGAACCTGAACGGTGCCGTGGTCGGTCAGCGCCTTGGCGAGCCGATCCATCAGCACCTCGCCGGCCCGCTCGCCGTTGTCCTTCTGGAGCTTGGCCCACTTCTCGCCCTGGCCGGAGTCGTTCAGCCACGCAATCAGGTCATCGAGGTACAACGCCCGCTCGGTGTCGTAATTGACCGTATCACCGACCAGCCAGCCTTGCTCGGCGAGCTTGGTCACGATGTAGTTCTCGAAGTGCTTTTCCTGGTGGGCGGCATCTCTCATGCAGACTCCCGGAGGTCGATTTGGCCGGTGACGGCAGCGGTAATGAAGGCGGCGCGGCGCTCTTTGAGAAGGTCGATGCTGCGCTGGGTTTTGAACAGCAGGGCATCCAACGACGAAAGCCCCTTCCCTAAACGCGAAACGATTGCCCGTTGTTCGTCTTCGGGCGGCAACGGAACTTCCATGTTCGCGATCATTGAAATGGTCAGTTGATTAACCGTCGAGGTCATGTACAACGCAGAATTGGCGTCGAACATAGTAGAGTTGAAAACGTAGTAAAGGAAGTCGTTGAAGCTACCTCGAACAACCGTCATGAACGCCCCAAAGGTACAACCAAGGCTTCGCTCATCAAGCTGGATGTTTTTTCCGATCAATGCTCGGCTTCCGTTCCGTGAACAAATCAGGATGTCCCCGACTCTGACCATCAACTCTGGATCGACAACTGTGCGGACTTGAACAATGTCGGCCAAGTCCAGTTGACCGCCCTGAATATTCGACGAGCGGAGAACGGTAATTCCCTTGCCGTCAGTAACAACGTCTTCAGGCGCATAGGTGAGGCCAATCAACGCCCGCGATACATGCTTGAGCTTGGTGATCGTCCAATGCTCCGGCACCTCCCCAATCCATTCCACGCCCGTATCCTTCATCTTGACGTTGGGATCAAGCCCCTTCGTGACGGCGTGCGTGATGAGCGCCTGGCGCTTTTCCTTCAGCAGCTCGATGAAGCGGGTTTTCTTGGTGATCAGGGCGTCGATGCGGGCGGTTTCGCGGTCGATCTGATTCGTCAGCGCGTACCGCTCGTCTTCAGGCGGAATGCAAAGAGGCAGATCACCAATGGCATCCTGGCTCAACCCGTAGCGCGTAATGCCCGGCGCCTCCACAAAGAAATGCGCTTGCGTCGGCCGTGACTGGATCGCTCGATGAAGAAGACGTGCAGTCACAAAGTCTGCACCCCGAATCATCGTCAGGTGGTAGCCACAGACAACGCCGGGAAGCGCCTCAGCAACAAGTGCTGGAATTCCAATATCTGAAGGGTCTTCCGAATCCTTCGTGATAATCACGTCCCCCTTTTTCAGGGTGAACTGCTCGATCTCCGCAGGACTAGCAGTAGCCTGCATGAACGGCAAATTCGACGTGATGAACTCGTTGTAATAGACGTCGGTGTAGTTGCACAGGCTGACCGTTTCCTGTCCATCGTATATCTTCTTGTCCACATTGCTGTTCTTGAACGCTGCAACGTGGCGCAGCCGCATCACGTCCCAATGCTCCGGCACCGGCCCGATCCACTCCACCCCGGAATCCTTGTAGGCCGGGTAAGGCTTGTAGTGACTCATGCCCGCCTCAACTCAGTTGCGCAATGCGCCAGATGGCCGTGGCCTGCGCCGCCATCCAGTTCTGTTGCGCGGCGATCCGCTCCGGTGTCCACTCCGCGTGGTCGTCGCCGAGTTTCCTGGTGATCGCAAAGCCGCTTTGCCGGTACGTCGGCCGCTTCTGGGCGTAATCCAGGTTGCCCAAGTCCCGGTTCGCGCCGGCCTGGAGCAGCGTCATGTTGCCCAGTCGGTACACGAGGGCTTCGGCGTCGTCGTTGCCGATCCCGCCCCAACCGTCGGCCGCGTTTTGCGGCAAGACATGCTCGATGTTGAAGGCGTCACTGGCGAAGTCATGGGCCTGGCCGGATAGGTGTTTTTCGAGCGCGCAGAGGATGAAGCGGACCACCCGGTTATTTCGAGAGTCGGTGGTACGGATCGTCTTCTCGGCGAAAGCCGTTTTGAACGCGGCGTCATCCGGGTAAATGCTGCGCAAGGGTTGCAGCGCCTGCCCGAGCGTTTTCAACTCGTTCTTTGCGACGCGTTCGGCGACCTCGTTGTACTTCCGCTCTTGCTCGGCAGTGCTGTAGGAACCGATCACATTGAACCTCATCGAGATCACCACCGTCGCGCGCAGCAACCCCGTGAAGTCGGGCGCATCGAAGATCCGCTTGGCGGCCAGCAATAGCGGGAACGGCTGCCGCACCCGGAAGGTCTTCAGCACGCCCGCCAGTTGCTTGTCCTCCTGCGGCCAGTCGGAGGGTTCAGGAGAAGACAAGGCAAGGTAGGTATCAAGGTCTTCTTCCATATCACGCAGCAACTGGAAGACGGCCTCCGGCGTGCTGACCTGGGTACGGATTGTCTTGAACAGGTCGGCCTGGCGCGCAAAACTGCGGCGGCTGTTCCAGTGCACGCGAAGGAAGTCCGGGAAGTTCTCCGACTGGAGTCGGCCGACGATGGCTTCCCAACGGTCTTCCAGGTTGCGAAGCTCGTGATCGGTCTCACCGCCCCGATCCAGAACCGAGAACAGGTAGTTCTTCAGCAAATCGGTTGCGGACAGGCGCACACCACGGGCGTTGAGCGTCTCGAACACCTTGTAGGCGTTGAGTTCATCGGTGACGGTGATCACCGTGAAAAACAGTCGGTCGCTGATGTCTTCCACGAGCTTCGCGAGCCGCATACCCTCGTCGCCTGTGCTGGCCTTGAGGTATTCGGCTACGCGCTTGTCGAACCACTCGAAAGCCTTGCGCAGCGAGTGTTCCGAGGCGCGGAAGCCCCTCTGCGGAAGGTGCCCGAGTGGCACCAAGTAGGTCTGGAAATAGGTGTTGTTGTTGCGATTGAGCGTCAGCTTGGGGCGCGCGACCAGCGTCACGGGATCGAGGTAGCCCACATAGGTCTGCCGAATCTGGTCCATGCGGCGCTTGTTAGGCTCCGCGTCATTGCCCGCGTTGATCAGTCGCTGGATGTTCTTGAGAATTGCGAGAACGATGATGCTGATGGTCGTAAGGCGTTGCTGGCCATCGATGACATCGAACGTCTTGTCGTCGGCGGACTGCAAAACCAGGTATCCCATGTAGTGCGCACTCTCCCCATCGGCCTTGAGCGTGCCCAGGAGATCCATCCACAGATCTTCCCATTCCTCATTCGTCCAACTGTAGTCGCGCTGGAAGCGGGGAATGCGGTACGTCAGACCGTTCCCGATCAGCTTCCTGAAGGTGTTGTTCTCGGTTTTGAAGTTCGTTGCGGCCATGACTCGCTCCGTTTCTTACTCTGTGACTTCGCCCAGCAGCGCAGCGATGTCAGCTTCGACCTGCTTCAACTCTTCGTCAATGTCGTGCAGCTTGCGCGGCGGCACGTACTTGTAGAAGTAGCGGTTGAAGTTGATCTCGTAGCCGACCTTGCCGATCTCCTTGTCCTTGTCGTCGCGGTAGGTCTCGTCGATGTACGCATCCGGCACATGCGGCAGCACCTCGCGGGCGAAGTAGTCCTGCACGCTGTCCAGCAAGGGGACGTTCTCGTAATCCGTCAGTTCGGAATCGGCGACCGGCTGGCCGTCGGCATCCTTCACCACCTCGCCTTCCGGGTCGCGGACGCCGAACGCCTCGATCATGGCCTTGATGAAGGTTTTGCCCACCTTGCCGATGGCACCATCGGATTTCGGCGCTTCCGCCGCGAAGGTCTCGGCCCAGGCAAAGGGCTTCACTTCGCCAATGTGCGGCGACAAGAGCCGCTCCCACGCCGCTTTCTGAACCTCGGTCAGTTTGCCCCACGCCTTGCTCTCCGTCAGGCGAGCCATTGTGTCGGCGTTGAGGTGCAGCGACATCCGCAAGGGGCGCAGCACTCTGATCCTGCGATAGCCGAAGCGGCGATAGTCGAGCATCCGGGACAGTTCGCCGTCTTCGGCGGCGCCGTAGATGTCCACGATCTGACGCTGCTGCTCGTCGCTGATCATGCGGCGCTTGTTGCCCTCGTTCTTGATCGAGACCCAAAGGCCAGTCGCGTTGATCAACTGCACCTTGTTGCGACGCATCGCCGGCTTCTTGTTCGACAGAATCCAGAGATAGGTGCCAATGCCGGTGCGGAAGAAGATTTCGGTGGGCAGGGCCACGACGGCATCGACCAGATCCTCCTCCAGCAGCCAGCGGCGGATCTCCGATTCGCCCGAGCCGGCGCCCCCATTGAACAGGGGCGACCCCGACAAAACGATGGCCGCACGCCCACCGCCCTTCTCGGGGCGCTCCAGCTTGTTCGCCAGGTGCATGAGGAACAGCATGGAGCCGTCGTTGATGCGCGGCAGCCCAGGGCCGAACCGGCCGTCGTAGCCCTTGTCCTTGTGTTCGTCGGTCACGACCTTCTGGTCGTTCTCCCACTTCTTGCCGAACGGGGGATTGGCAAGTCCGTAGTGGAAACGCTCACCCGCATACTGGTCATTGGAGAGGGTGCTGCCGAGCTTGATGTTCTTGGAGAGGTCGCGCCCCGGATCGGTCGGCAGCGTGCGCAGCAGCATGCCCGCCAGGCAGACGGCGTGGGTTTCC
>Ga0182744_1002918_pt1 | contig 13693 bp, 10 predicted proteins | sample eDN3rd30CKraftMG_FD_128525 | JGI IMG/M metagenome (GOLD analysis project Ga0182744, IMG submission 128525) | Enriched Miracle-Growth compost microbial communities from Emeryville, California, USA - eDNA 3rd pass 30_C Kraft MG (version 2) (version 2) ...
CTTCTCCGAGGTCATGTTCTTCGCGGCGTTCTTCGGTGCGCTGTTCTACGCGCGCGCGCTGTCGGTGCCGTGGCTCGGCGGCGAAGGCCATGGCGCGCTGACCAACTACTACCTGTGGCAGGGCTTTTCGCCGGCATGGCCGACCAACGGCCCGGCCGAGGTCGGCGGTGCGTTTTCGACGATGTCGCCGTGGGGCATTCCGCTGCTCAACACGCTGCTGCTGCTGTCCTCCGGCGTCACCATCACGATCGCGCACCATGCGCTGCGCGCCGGCCATCGCAAGCAGTTGCTCGTGTTCCTCGCGCTCACCGTCCTGCTCGGCGCGATCTTCCTCGGCTTCCAGGTCCACGAATACGCCGAAGCCTACGAGCACTTCAACCTGACGCTGGGCAGCGGCATCTACGGCAGCACGTTCTTCATGCTCACCGGTTTCCACGGCCTGCACGTCACGCTCGGCGCGATCATGCTCACGGTCATGTGGTTCCGCTGCGCGAAAGGCCACTTCACCAAGGACAACCACTTCGCGTTCGAAGCGGTCGCCTGGTACTGGCACTTCGTCGACGTGGTCTGGCTGGGTTTGTTCCTGTTCGTCTACGTGCTCTGAGAGCCGTGATTGGTGGTTGGTGATTTGCAAGACGGGAAGCGCGCTGCCGGCTTTTACCAATCACGAATCACCAATCACGGGCGGCGTCAGCCGCCAATGCCGTGCGGCCGGATGATGCCGGTCCAGATGCCGAGCATGACCAGCGCGATGAGCAGCACCGACAACGCGATGCGGCGCGTCAGCGCCTTGAGCGTGCGGTCGGTCTGGCCTTTGTCGCTCATCATGAAGTACAGGCCGGCGCCGAGGTTGTAGACGATGGCGATGAAGAAAACGACGATGAGGATCGTGCCGAGCATGGGCGTGCCTGCGTGCCGGCACGAGAGGCCGGTTGTCGCTGCGATTATAGACGCGGGCCATGGCCGCTAGGCGCTGGCACGCGCCCGGTGTGCCGGCGGTGCTGCTCGCTCTCGTCGGCATCGCGTTGTTCCTCGCGCTCGGCAGCTGGCAGGTGCGACGCGCGCACGAGAAGGAAGCGCTGTTCGCGGCCTTCGAGGCTGCGGCAAGCCAGACGCCGGTCCCGCTGGAGCGCGCACGCGGTCAGGCGAATGCGACATCCTGGCCCCTCGTCGAAATCAGCGGCACCTTCGATGCCGATCGTGCCTACGTGCTCGACGACCAGGTTCGCGGCGGCAAGGCCGGCATCCTGCTGTTCGACGTGTTTTCACCGGGCGCAGGCGGCGTTTCGCTGCTCGTCAATCGCGGTTTCCTCGCGCGCGATGCGCGCGGCGCATTGCCCGTGATCCCGGCGCCGCCGAGCGGCGTGCGCACGCTGCGTGCGCTGTACGCGCCGCCGCCCGGCTCGGGCCTGCGCATGGGCGGCGACGCGTTGCCGCGCCAGGCGAACTGGCCGAAGACGACGATCTATCTCGACGTTGCGGAAGTCTCCGCCGACCTCGGCCGCGCGCTCGACCCGCGCGTCCTGCTCGAAACCGACAACGACGATGCCGCTGCCGGTTTCGTGCGCGAATGGCGGCCCGAAGTGTTTCCGCCCGCGCGCCACTACGCGTATGCGTTCACCTGGTTCGCGTTCTGCGGCGTCGTCCTCGCGACCTTCATCGGCCTGCATTGGAAAAAAGCAAATTGAAAAGTGCGGCCAAGGATGGCCGCTTTTTGATTTTCGCGATCACGGACGATCGCAGAAGCCACGAGAAAATGCGGCCAAGGATGGCCGCTTTTCGACTCCCGCGATCACGGACGACCGCAAAGGTAGACCATCATGACTCCACGCACGCGCAATCGCATCGGCCTGCTCCTCATCATCGCGCTGTTCGCCGCGCCACTGTTGGCCGCATACGTCCTCAACGCCAACGGCTGGCGGCCGAGCGGCACGCGCAACTACGGCACGATGATCGAGCCGCCGCGCGATCTCACCGCCGCGCATTTCGTCCATGCGGACGACGGCAAGCCGCTGGCGTGGAAGGACGAGAACTGGTCGTGGACGATCTTTGCGCTGCCCGGGCCGCATTGCGCGCAGAAGTGTCTGGCGCGTCTCGACGAGTTGCGCCGCGCGCGCCTCACGCTCAACCAGAACACGTTCCGCGTGCGCATCGTCGTGCTCGGCGACGTGCCGGCCGACGCACTTGCCGGACTCGCGCCCGTGCGCGTCGCGCGCGACGTCGACGGCGTGCTGTCCACGATGCACCCCTCGGGCGACGACACGGTCGCCGTCGCCTTTGCCGATCCGCATGGCTTCCTCGTGCTCGACTACCCGGTCGGCTACGATGCCAACAAGCTGCGCAAGGATCTCGAGCGCGCCATCAAGAGCTGAGCCATGCGCGCCACCCACCTTGCCGCACGAATCGCCGTCATCGCGACGGTCCTAGCTTTCATCGTCATCGTCTTCGGCGCGTTCGTGCGCCTGTCCGACGCGGGACTGTCATGTCCCGACTGGCCGACCTGTTACGGCAAGGCGACGTGGCCCGGCCACGAACAGGACATCGCGCGCGCCAACGAGGCGTTTCCGCAGCGTCCGGTCGAGACCGACAAGGCGTGGCGCGAGCAGGTGCACCGCATGCTCGCGGGCACGCTCGGCGCGCTCGTGTTCGCGCTGGCGCTTGCCGCCGCGTGGCGGCGTCGTGGTGCGCTGGCTGCGTTGCTCGCGGGCGCGCTTGCTGCGGCGGGCGGCGTCGCGCTCTACATCAAGGGCGCGCATGCGCCGTCGGCCGCGCTGTCGGCGCTCGCGATGGCGTTGCCGCTCATCGTCGCCGCGCGACTCGACCGGCGCGCACCGTATCGCGTTGCCGTCGCCGCGTTCGCGGTCATCGTCTTCCAGGCCATGCTCGGCATGTGGACAGTGACGCTGCTGCTCAAGCCCGTCGTCGTCATGGGCCATCTGCTCGGCGGACTGCTCACGTTTTCACTGCTTGCCTACGTCGCGCTGAGCCTGTCGAGCGCGCGCCAGCCGACGCCGCAACAACGCCGCCTGCGGCCGATGGTCGTTGTTGCGCTCGTGCTGCTCGCATTGCAGATCGCGCTCGGCGGCTGGACCAGCGCGAACTACGCCGCGCTCGCCTGCGGCAGCGACTTCCCGCAGTGCGCGGGCGCGTGGTGGCCGCAGACCGATTTCCATGAAGGCTTCATCCTGTGGCGCGGCGTCGGCGTCAACTACGAAGGCGGCGTGCTCGACGCGGCGGCGCGTGCGGCGATCCAGATCGCGCACCGCATCGGCGCGCTCGTCGTGTTCGGCCACATCCTCGCCACCGCGTTCGCGGCGTGGCGCCGCGGATTGCATGCGAACGCAGCCGCGATCGCGATCCTGCTCTGCGCGCAGGTCGCGCTCGGCATCGCCAACGTCAAGCTGTTGTTGCCGCTGCCGGTCGCGACCGCGCACAACGCGGGCGCGGCATTGCTGCTGTTCGCGCTGATTGCCTTGTTCGTGCGCACGCGCCACGCGAACAACGATCTTCTTGTGCGAGCGTGAATGCCGTGAGTCCTCCGTCGATCGCCCGCCAATACCTCGAGCTGACCAAGCCGCGCGTCGTCGCGCTGATCGTGTTCACCGCGATCATCGGCATGTTCCTCGCCGTGCCCGGCCTGCCGCCGCTGCGCGAGGCGATCGCGGGCACGCTCGGCATCTGGCTCGCCGCGGCGTCGGCGGCAGCGCTCAACCATCTCATCGACCAGCGCATCGACAAGCTCATGGCGCGCACCTCGCATCGGCCGCTGGCGACGGGCGCGCTGACGCCGGTGCAGGTGCTCGTGTTCGCGCTGATCCTCGGTGTGTTGTCGATGGCGATCCTCATCGTCTTCGACAACCTGCTCACTGCCGTGCTCACGTTCTGCTCGCTGATCGGCTATGCCGTCGTCTACACCGCCTACCTCAAGCGCGCGACGCCGCAGAACATCGTCATCGGCGGCGCCGCCGGTGCCGCGCCGCCCGTACTCGGCTGGGCCGCGGTCACCGGCAGCGTGCATCCGTATGCGCTGCTGCTGTTCCTCATCATCTTCATCTGGACGCCACCGCATTTCTGGGCGCTGGCGATCTTCCGCCGCGACGACTACGCGCGCGCGCAGGTGCCGATGCTGCCGGTCACGCACGGCGTCACCTACACGCGCTGGCACGTGCTGTTCTACACGGTGCTGCTCGTGGTCATCACCGTGCTGCCGTACCTCACCGGCATGAGCGGCCTGTTCTATCTCGGCGGCGCGCTCGTGCTCGGCGCGGCGTTCCTCTGGTATGCGGCGCGACTCATGAACCCGCCCGACGATTTCTTCGCGATGCGCGTGTTCAATTATTCAATCATTTATCTCATGGCGCTGTTCGCGTTCCTGCTCGTCGATCATTACTTGCCCGCGTCGATCGTGGAGCCGGCGCTGACGTTGCAGAAGATTGGTTGACGCTGCGCGCTGGCATTTGAAACGGTTCATAAATCGGCAACGACGTCATTCCCGCGCAAGCGGGAATCCAGGGAAAAAATGGATGCCCGCGTGCGCGGGCATGATGTCGACAGGGTTCTTCTGAATCGCGTCGGGGTCACGGTCCGATCAAATGCTTCTGCCAGAACTGCGCCATCGCTTCGCGGAAGAAATCGACGTTCGGTTTCTTGCGGAAGCCGTGGCCTTCGTCCTTGAATTCGAGGAACCAGACTTCGCCGCCGTTCCTGCGCACGGTGTCGGCGATCTGCTGGCCTTCCGAAGCGGGTACGCGCGGATCGTTGGCGCCGGCGGCGACGAACAGCGGGATTGTGATGTTCTTCGCGTTCGCGGTCGGCGAGATTTTCGCGAGAAACGCCTTCATCTTCGCGTCGCGCTCGTCGCCGTATTCGACGCGGCGCAGGTCGCGGCGATAGCGCTCGGTGTGTTCGAGGAAGGTCAGGAAATTGGAGATGCCGACGACGTCGATGCCGGCGCGCAGACGGTCGTTGTAGTGCGTCATCGCGGCAAGCACCATGTAGCCGCCATACGAGCCGCCGTGGACGCCGACGCGTTTCGCGTCGAGTTCGGGCCGCGTGGCGATCCAGTCGAGCAGGGCACCGATGTCCTTGACCGAATCTTCGCGCTTGAAGCCGTTGTCCAGCTTCAGGTAGCTCCTGCCGTAGCCGGCCGAGCCGCGCACGTTCGGCACGAGCACGGCGACGCCGAGTTCGTCGACGAGGAACTGGATGTCGGCGCTGAACACCGGTCGCGCCTGCGATTCCGGTCCGCCGTGGATCTGGATGACGACGGGCGCCTTCGCGCCGGCCGTGCCATGCGGATGGTAGTAGAACGCGGGAATCGTGCGCGGCTTGCCGCCGATCTTGTCGAACGTCGGGAAGCGCACGAGTTCGGGCGTGGCGAATTTCGACGCGTCGAGGCCGCCGATCTCACTCGCGGTCCAGCGTTCGACGCGCCCGTTGTCGGGATCGACGGAGTAGACGTCGCTCGGCGAATCCGCCGAATTGAGCGCGAAACCGAAACGGCGGCCATCGGGGCTGAACTTCACGTCGGAAACGACGCCGCGCGGCAGCGACGGCAGCGCGATGTCGGCGAGCGTTGCCGCATCGACGAGGTGCAGCACGCTGAAACCGTCCTCGTTGCTCGCGTAGGCGATGCGCGCACCGTCGGGCGAGACGTCGAAGCTTTCCACGTCCCACGGAATCTTCGCGCTGATCGCCACGACCTTGTTCGCGGCGATGTCGTGCGCGCGCAACGTGACGAATTCGCTGCCTTCGTCGGAGGTGTAGTAGGCGCGCCGGCCGTCGGGCGAAAAGTGGAACGGCCCGAAAGCGGCCTTGCCGCCGTCGACCGGGAACAGCGTGAGCTTGCCGCTGGCGAGATCGACGACGCCCGGATGCATCTCGTTGATCGACACGCCCTGCTGCACGAGCAGTTGCTTGCCGTCGGGCGAGAAGTCGCTCGCCGTCCACGCGCCGCCGGCGGTGACGACGGCCTTCTTCTCGCCGCTGTCGAGGTCGAGCACCCAGACGTCGGTGTCGGTGCCGTTGCGCGCGGTGCTGCTGAAGGCGAGTCGCTGGCCGTCGCGCGACCACAGCGGCGATTCGTTGCGCGACTTGCCGTCGGTAAGCAGGCGCGCCTGCCGCGTGTCGAGGTCGAACCAGTAGAGCTGCCAGAACTCCGAGCCGCCGACGTCCTTGCCGAACACGAAGCCGTTGCGTTTCGGGTTGGGTTCGAGCGATACGACCGGTTCGTCGAAGAACGTGAGCTGTTCGCGTGCGCCGCCCGGCGTCTTCACCCAGTGCGCCTGCATCGTGTTGCCGAAGCGCGTGGTGATGAACACGCCTTCGCCGCTTTCGTTCCAGCCGCCGAAGCTCGCGCTGCGTGTATTCGCGTAGCGTTGCAGGCGCGCGGCGAGCGCGGCGTCGGGCGTGGGCACGTCCTCGCTGATGCGGTTGCCGGTCTCGACGCGCTGCACGTCGGCTGCGGCGGCGACGCCGCACAGCGCGATCAGCAAGGGGGGCAGGGCGAGGCATCGGGTCATGGTGCGTCTCCTGGACGAAGCTGTTGCGGCCCAGCGTGCCACGACAGGTCGACAGCCGCGCGGGTGCCGCTCTTGCGCAGGACGCCGACGGAGTAGACTCGCCGCCTCATGCCCGGCGGAGCGGAACGATGGCTTCGGTTTACGACTTCAGCGCAACGACGATCGACGGCAAGCAGCAATCGCTGTCGGCATATCGCGGCAAGACGCTGCTCATCGTCAACGTCGCCTCCAAATGCGGCTTCACGCCGCAGTACGAGGGTCTGGAAAAACTCTATCGCGACGACCGCGAACGCGGCCTCGTCGTGCTCGGCTTCCCGTGCGACCAGTTCGCCCACCAGGAGCCGGGCGACGAAGCCGAGATCAAGAATTTCTGTTCGTTGAACTACGACGTGACCTTCCCGATGTTCGCCAAGATCGAGGTCAACGGCGACAAGACGCATCCGCTCTACAAGTTCCTCAAGAGCCAGGCTAAGGGCCTGCTCGGCAGCGAAGCGATCAAGTGGAACTTCACCAAGTTCCTCGTCGACAAGGACGGCAAGGTCGTGCGCCGCTACGCGCCGACCGATACGCCCGCGAGCATCGGCAAGGACATCGAGGCGATGCTGTGACGGCTGCCGACGACGGCGAGCGAGCGCTGTCGCGCACGGAACTGCGCACGCTCGCGCTCGCCGCGCTCGGCGGCGCGCTCGAGTTCTACGACTTCATCATCTTCGTGTTCTTCGCCAACGCGATCGGCCAGCAATTCTTTCCCGCCGATACGCCGGACTGGCTGCGCCAGGCGCAGACCTTCGGCCTGTTCGCGGCCGGCTATTTCGCGCGGCCGCTCGGCGGCGTGCTCATGGCGCACTTCGGCGACCGCGACGGCCGCAAGCGCATGTTCATGCTCAGCGTGCTGCTGATGGCGTTGCCGACGCTGGCGATGGGCTTGTTGCCGACCTACACGACGCTCGGTTACGCCGCGCCGCTCGCGCTGCTCGTGCTGCGCGTGCTGCAGGGTGCGGCCGTCGGCGGCGAAGTGCCCGGCGCATGGACCTTCGTCGCCGAACATGTGCCGGCGCGCCGCATCGGTTTCGCCTGCGGCACGCTGACCGCCGGACTCACCGCCGGCATCCTGCTCGGTTCGCTCGTCGCCGCGGCGATCAACCGCAACCTCGCGCCCGCCGACGTGCTCGCGTTCGGCTGGCGCATCGCGTTCCTGCTCGGCGGCGTGTTTGGCCTGTGCGCAGTGTTCCTGCGCCGCATGCTCGCCGAGACGCCCGTGTTCGAGGAACTGCGCCGCCGTCGCGAACTCGTGCAGGGCCTGCCGCTGCGCGCCGTGCTCGCCGGCCACGGCGGCGCGGTCGCGTATTCGATGCTGCTGACCTGGCTGCTCACCGCGGCGATCGTCGTCGTCATCCTGCTCACGCCGACGTTGTTGCAGACTTTGTTCGCGATTCCCGCTGCGACCGCGCTAAGCGCGAACAGCATCGCCACGCTGTCGCTGACGCTCGGCTGCGTCGCGTTCGGCGCATTCGCAGACCGCATCGGCGCGCCGCGCGCGCTCGCAATCGGCTGCGCTGCATTGTTCTTCGCCGTGCTCGCGTTCTACGCCGGCGTCGCGCGCGATCCGCGGCAACTCCACGTGCTGTACGCGCTCGCCGGATTCTGCGTCGGCGTCGTCGGCGTCATCCCGACGCTGCTCGTGCAGGCGTTCCCGCCCGCGATCCGCTACTCGGGCATCTCCTTCGCCTACAACGTCGCCTATGCCGTGTTCGGCGGACTCACGCCGCAGTTCGTCAGCACGCTCGTGCGGCACTCGCCGATGGCGCCGGCATATTACGTCGCAGCGCTATGTGTGCTGGGTGTGCGTGTTGCCTTAGCGCGCCGAAATGCGCTGCTTCAGTGGGCGTCGACAGAATCGATCTGACTCGGGGTTCGCGTTATCGACGAAGCTGCGGATTTGTTCGGAAAGCAGGGCAGCAATCCGCCTCCCACCATCGAGGGCCGCCTTGATCATTCGCTCTGTTCGAAGCCGTCGCTGAATACGGCATCGGTCAGAGCGAGATGAAAGCGGAATATGCCCGTCGAATTGCCCACACCAACCAAAAAAGTGCCGGCGCCCATCGACAGTGCGTCGAATGAGTTCCGTCCAAACAATTCTCCCAGGTAGGTCGATGTGGCGATGGATTCGCCCGTGACTCCATCGACGAGTTGCAAGGTGCCATCGGTGGCAACCAGGAGCTGATGGATGTCGGCGCCCAGCTGCTCCACGAAAGAAATGGGTGATTTGAATTCAAGCGCGCGCAGCTGCTGCCGATCGGCGGCGCGATAGAAGCGCAGCGACTTGTCCTTTCGAATCGCGATTTCCGGGCCCTCGACACCCGCCAGAAGAACGGCTGCGTCGCCGTCGGTGTTCATCGTCCAATCGAGCAAATGGCTATCACGGTTGAAGGCATACAAGGCACCATCGACCAGCGCGACGACCTGCGGCACACCACCGAACGCTCCGGCCATGGCGTCGCGGCAGGTTCCGCCGATGGTGACGGACTGCCAGAGCTCGTTGCCGTCAATGCCGGAAAGTACCTGAATCTTTGCGCCGACAGAAAAACCGGACGTGCATGCAACAATGTCCTCGATGCCATCCTTGTTGAAGTCGAACAGGGTCGAGGCAAGGATGGACCGGGTTTGCGTGGGTGGATAACCATCAACGTCTACGTACCATCGGACCGCATGTGAAACGGGGTCGACTGCGATGATCCGGCCGCTATAAATGACATTGCCGACGATAAGCAATTGTTGTGCGCCAGCGGGTGCGGCGGCCAAGTGGATTTGCGTTGGACTGAATTCCTTGAACGGTTCGTTCGGCGAAGCTGCATCCGGTGACCGCCAACGCTCCTGGCCGGTCTGCATGTCAACCACACGCATGAACGGATATGAGCCTCGTACGGCGTGAATGAGCTGTGCCTCGCCATTGTTGCCCGTGTTCGCCACGCGCACCGGTGAATACGGCGGTGGCAAGTAGGGAATGGAATAGATCGTGCTGCCGTCGATCGGCGACGAAAGCCTGACGAGCGGATCTTCTGCAAACCAGGGATTCTTCGGCGCAAATGCTATGGCCGGCTTGCCGTTGCTCGTGAGATCCACCGACGCAATGGCATTGATGCCATTGGCCGGGTTTGGAATGCTGCCCTTGGCGGATCCGGTGAGGCCGTCGTGAATGTGCAGGCTACCCCACTGGCCATCGGCCCGGATGACTTCGTCCCGGCCGTCCCCATCAATATCGGCGGAAGCCAGAGCGTCCGTGTCGAGAGGGATGGGTTGGCTCCAGACCGACGTCCACGGATTCGCTCGGAAAACTCCAAAGGGGCCTCCTGCGTGCGCTCCGGCAAATCCGTTTGCGCCTCCGTTCAGAAAATGGCCAACCGCGACGTATGTACCGAATCCGTCGGCATGAGTCCACTCGGTGGCCTGTGTCGCGCCATCCACCACCACGCCCGGGAAATCTCCCGCCGCCACGATGATTTCGAGGGCGGGATCGCTATCGAGCTGCTCCAGCGCCAGATCGGTAGCCATGTCGACCAGATTTGTTCGCGCCCATTTGGGTTGTCCGGTGGCGAGATCGCGCACGGCAAGTCGCGTTGGGTCAAATGCCTGGATGGTCACCAACTCGAGCGCCCCATCGCCGTCGACGTCGCCAATGGCTGCCGCTGCGACATCCGCGTCGACCGCGAAGGTGCGAACGGCATGCAATGGCCAACCAGCCCACTCCGTCGCTTGGCCATCGGTGCGGATGTCGAGCAAATGCGCCCTTTCACCCGCGGGCGTCCATGCGACGATGCGTGCGATTACGGCTGACCGCAGAAGGATCGTTTGCTTGACCCGCATTCCACTTGCGTCGGCACCTGCCACCTGCAGTACCGAACCGGACGGTGTGTTATAGGAGTCCAGATAGCCCGGAACGACCATATCGATGCGGTCATCGCCATCGAAGTCGCCAAGCGCAAACCGGGCTTTCCCGGCTGCGGGATATCCCTGGATCGTCCGCCCCATTTCCGTGAATGCGGGTTCAAACGTCGATGCCGTGGCGGCGCATGCGCAAGGCAATGCAAGCATCAACGGCAAGAGGCTTGAGCGGCTGGAGTGGAAGAAAAGCATAGTGTCTGTCCTTGACCGGAGCGCTTGATCAATCATAGCGGAACGTCGGAAGCCTCGGATCATTGGGCCATCCGAGCATGATCGGTTTGAACTATGCCCAATGGCGCGACGGAAGGTATTGCTTGTTTGCCGGAACTGTCGCGCAGCACGTCGATCGGCGCTGGCGTGCACGAGCCTATATCATGCGTCATGTCACTCGCTTTCGTTTTCCACAACGGATGTCGGGGATGGACGAAACATCGTCACGGAGGCGTCAGTTCATGAAGGCAGCAATGCTGAGCATTGTTTTCGCGCTCGCGTCGTGGGTGCCGCAAGTCGGCATGGCACAGACGTGGGAGCACTACCCCGGACTTGCCGAGCCAGGCAATGCCGGAATCCTGGCGGGTGACTACGACGGCGATGGTCGAAGCGAGGTGGCCGTGACCGGCACTTTCGGCTACGGCGCATTGCTGGCGATGCTTGGCGCCGATGAATCCGGGAACTACGCGGTGCGCGGCATATCCACTCTGCCGTTCGGCATATACGGGATACTGGGGCACATCGTGGCCGCGCCGCAGGAAAATGGTGCCGATCGCCTTGCGGCGCTCGTCTCCGACGGCAATTCGAACGCGTCGACTCGAATGGCTGTCATCGGCGGAGTGCCTGCGCGCGTGTTGAGAACGGTCGAAGTGCCGGGTTCGGACACGCTCGTTGTCATCGCGGACGTCGATGGCGATGGCAAATACGAAATCGTTTCCAACAACACGCTGTTCCACCAGACGTTCATCATCGATTACGAAACAGGTGAGGTGGAGTGGGCCACGCCCTATGCCGCATCAGCCATTGGCATCGCCAAGCTCCACGATGGTGCCGGATTCGACCTGGTCTTGGGCGGCTCCCCGGGGCGCATCGTCGATGGTGCTACCGGAGCGGTCGAATGGAGCTACCCCGCCTCGTTCGGCGCCGTCTTCGCGACGGGAAGACTTTTCTCCGATCCGTCGACAAGGGGTTTCGCGTCGACGACCAACGGCCTCGTGCAGATTTTTCGCTCCCAGCCTTATTCCCCTGTTTCGGAGTTCAGCGTAACGGATCTCGCCGGCGCCATTGCGACGGTTCCGTCAACTTCCGGTAGTGTCGATTACATCGCGGTAGGTACCATATATGCCGGGCGCGTCGACATGTTCGATCCGACGACCGGTGTGCGGGTGCAGTCCTTCAGCGATGTGAATGATCGCGAACGGCCAGGTGTGACGAGCATTGCATTAGTGCATCCCGCCGGCACTGCTGGCAAACAGATTGTCTTCAACGCTGGCTTGGGTTCCAGCGGAAAACGCCAGCTCCGGATCATGGACATGGCGACACACGCATCCAAATTCGTGATGGATGCGGAATATGGTCCGTATTCGGCCGTTGCCCGCGGTGACGTGCCAGGCAATGGAAGTGATCAGGTTGTGTATGTCACGACGAAATCGGATCGGGCGACGGACATGCTCGATGGGCAGATGTTGCGCGTTCTCGATGCGTCCAATGGGCGTGTCCTGCGCGAGCGCGCGCTGCCGACCTCAAGCGGGTTTTCACATGTGGCGCTGACGCAGGTCGACAACGATCCGCAACTCGAGATCGTGCTCGTCAGCGGCGACTATAGCGAAATCGCAGTGCTCGACGGCTTGACCCTGAACGACCAGTGGCGGCTCAACACGTCTGCTCTCGGCTCCGTCCACATGTCGGATCTGGCGATGATCGATGTTGATGGAGACGGAATTGCCGACGTCGTAACCACAGGCGCAGGGAAGCTGCATGCATTCAATGGCAAGAATGGAGCCCGGTTTTGGCAACCGCTGGTGGTGACCGGCGTCGGTGCCATGTCTGCGGTGACGTTCCAACAAACTACGGGCTGGCCTGCGGTAGCGGTGGCACAAGGAAAGGAGTTGCATGTCGTGGATTTGCGCAGCCGCACGCAGCTTGCAAATGTCACCAACTCGAAAGATGTGCTCGGGCTGTCGCAGTGGGGCGTCGGCACTGCATGCAAGGTCGGAGTGCTTGTCGAGGGAGAACTTGCTGTGCGCCGCTGCGCTGATCTCGGTGTCGAGCACGTGCGGAGCATGCCTTGGATCACGACGTTTTTCAGGCCGCTGGACCCCGACGCGAAGCGTTTCATTGTGGCAGCGATGGAGTCGGTGGACGGTTACCAGCTGTATGAAATCGGGCCTGAAGGTGAGAAGGCTCCGCTTTCAGCCCCATTGGGGGACTCGTTGGGGGCCGGGAATTCCGGTGTGGCGGTCGTCGCCCCGGATGGCCGTCACGTTGACGTTATCCTAGGTTCCGATTACATGGTGACGCGTAAAAACATCGAACTCGACCTTCTGTTCGCGGACGGGTTTGACTGAATCGTCATGACTGCAATGAACCCGGGTTACGACGCCATCCTCGTCGGCGGCGGCCACAACGGCCTCGTCTGCGCCGCGTATCTCGCCAAGGCGGGCAAGCGCGTGCTCGTGCTGGAACGGCGCGACGTGGTCGGCGGCGCGGCGGTGACCGAGGAATTCCATCCCGGTTTCCGCAATTCGGTGGCGGCGTACACGGTGTCGCTGTTGCAACCCAAGGTCATCGCCGATCTGGAACTGGCGAAACACGGGCTGCGCGTCGTGCAGCGAAAGCTCAACAACTTCCTGCCGCTGCCGGATGGTCGCTATCTGGAAACCGGCGCGGGCCGCACGCGCGAGGAAGTCGCGAAGTTCTCGAGGAAGGACGCGGACGCACTGCCCGAGTACGAGCGCCGCCTCGACGCGATCGCCGACGTGCTGCGCGCGGTCGCGCTCGAGCCGCCACCGAACGTGAGCGACGGCGGCTGGCTGACGGCACTGCCGGAATTGATCCGCGCCGGAAAACTCGGCCGCCGCGTCGGCGCGCTCGACGCCGGCTTGCGCAACGACCTGCTCGACCTCTTCACGATTTCGGCGGCCGAATACCTCGATCGTTTCTTCGAGAGCGAGCCGATCAAGGCCGTGCTCGGTTTCGACGGCGTGGTCGGCAACTACGCGAGCCCGACCACGCCGGGC
>Ga0182744_1002919_pt1 | contig 13691 bp, 12 predicted proteins | sample eDN3rd30CKraftMG_FD_128525 | JGI IMG/M metagenome (GOLD analysis project Ga0182744, IMG submission 128525) | Enriched Miracle-Growth compost microbial communities from Emeryville, California, USA - eDNA 3rd pass 30_C Kraft MG (version 2) (version 2) ...
AATCGGAGTCCGCATGAACTTTTCCTCCCCTGTGAACAAATTCAAAGGCCCTTAAGGCATTATTGACCGATAGGTGTTCCATGCAAGTCATTTCTCGGGAACATCGGGGCGCGAAACACGGCGCACAAGGGAAGAGGGAAAGAGAAGGACTGAGCGCCAGGCCCTTTCCATAGAGGGGAATTTGTTCCGCCGCGGTGGGGCCGAAAAAAGCCACCACCTTCTTTTTTAAGGCCAAAGCCAGATGAAGGCCCAAGGAGTCGGTGGTGATCAAAGTGCTGCAGCTTTGAATCCAATCCACGTAAGCGTCGATGTCGTCAAAGCCTTGTTGCCAGGAAAGAGTGTGAGAGGAGGAAAGTTCTTTCGCCAAAGCTTCCCAATTTTTTTGCGGCCATTGTTTGTTCGGCCACCGGGGGCCGCATTTCCAATTCAACCCCACATCGAAGCGTTCGGGAACTTTCCGGCGGGGATGGTAGACATATTCTTCGCCCGCCCAAGTTTTTCCCAGCAGAAGAAAAAGCCCCTTTTGCCAGATTTTAAAATCTTTTAAACGCAAAGGAGAATGAAGAAGCGGGCCGCCTTGGCGGAAATGCCCGCACTCGCTGACGAAGCCGTAAATTTTATTTTTGTCGAAAGCGCCTTTGACCCAGGAAATCCAAGGCGCGGTTTTTTCCAGAAGGATCACGCGGTCAAAGGAGGAGGGCTCCAAGGAATTTTTGTCCGTCATCACGTGCAGATGGGGATGGGAGGTCAAAAGAGGAGAAGCCTCGGGAGAGGTCAACCAAGTGATCTTGTCGCCTTCGAAAAGGGAAAGAATCACCGTGGTGCGCAGCACGTCTCCCAGGCTGATGTGACTCAGAGGAGAATCGACGAAACACTCGCTTTCACCGGTTTTAATGATCAGTACCTTATTCATCGGTTCTCAATTCATCAGGAACGTATTTTTTCTTTCCCGGAATCAAAGTTTCCCTGAAATGGATCGGGTCTTCAAGGATTTCTCCGGAGGCCCGGGCCACGTACTTCTCCAAAAGGTCTTGGCGCTTGCGGGCGGTGTCGAAGTCCCCCTTGCGCGTGTAATACTCCACGGAGCGCTCGATGCAGCCGGCGTTTTCAAAAAAGCTGTTGATGTGAATGCCCTTTCCGATCACGGCCCGGGCGATTCTTTCCGGGACAGCTTTCGCGCTTTTTTCGGAGTTCAAAAGGTTGCCGACGGTGATCAGGGGATAGCCCAAGGCGAGGGCGTTTAAAAACCAAAGACTTAACAATCCCGTGTTGAAATTCTTTTTTCGGAAAAAGAGGAGGAAAAAACAGACAAGCGCCGCCATCCAGAGGGGCCAAAGCTCTAGTTTCGCGGCGCTCTCCCGCGGCTGAAAGAAGAAAAAAGCCTCGCTGAGTTTTAAGTTTTTCAGGGCCGGCGCCCAAGAGCCGGTGAAATAATAAGCGTCAAAATCGTAGCGGTACACCAAAGCGGCGCACCCGCTGACCACGCCTCCAAGAACGGCGCTCACTATTAAAAACGAACTCCACTTTTTTCCCTTGAAACACTGAAAGACCGTGGTAAGGACCAGCGCCCAACAGGGCAGATCGTTGATCCAGTGGCGGGCGCCAAAGGCCTCGTTTTGATTGTAAGTGAAGGACTCCAAAATCAGCTCCGAAAGAGGCACGAAAAATAAAAACACACTCAAAGAGGAAACGCGGTCTTTGAATTTCCACAGGCAAAAAAGGAAGAATAAAAAAATCACCGCCCAAAAAGGCTGCGTGATCAGATAGCCGGACGGAGCGAACAGGTTTTCCGAAAGCAAATAGATCTTTCCGGTGATCGTGTCCAGATAAGGGTCGTTCAGAAACCCGTTTTTAAAGGCCTCATTGGAAAGAAGAAAAAAGGCCATCAGACCAGCCCCGCCAAAAAAGCCAAAGCTGTTGGCAAAGAGGTCCCTAAAACCGTGACGTCTTCTTTCATAAAGGAGGTGCAAAAAAATCAAACCGTAGAAAATCATGTCCGCCTTGATGGCGACCGCGGTCAGAAGAAAAAGACCCAATAAAAAACTGAAAGCCAAGGGGCGCATCCGGTCGCGCTGCTCGTAAAAATGCAGCAGCAAAACCGCGGTGAACAGGCTGGTGATGTCGGCGTTCTGCGGTTGGTAAAGAAGAAACCAATAAAAAGGGGACGTCAGGGCCAGAACAAAAAAAGTCTTCTTCGTCACGTCCGCGGGAAAATGTCGTCTCAGCCACTCCCAAAGAAGAAAGACCGCCATCACGCCCCAAAAAAGGTTACTCAGGTTTTGTGTGGTGCGGACCAAGAGATCCGGGGAAGAAGTGCCGCCCATGAAAAGCAGTTTTGTCAGTAAAAAGAACGGTGCCCACAAAAGAGCGATCCCGTTGGAATGGACGTCCGGATAATTCAGGGTGGTCGTTAACAGCCAGGATTCCTTTTCGGGAATCTGATTCACCACGTTCAAGTCAAAATCGGAAACCAGGCTTTGCGTGTAAAAGGTGTAGATGCGTTTGTCCACGGAGTGAAAGAAGGGGTCCGTCAGCAGGAAAAGAAAAAGAAAGAGCGCGCAGAAGAGCGAAAACAAAGACCAGCGCTTTGTCATGACCGGGCCTCGGCAAAGGACTTAAGACCCGCGATGATCCGTGCGGTCACGGTTTCATCCACTCCGGCGTGGCAGGGAAGAAAAAGCATGTTCCCGATCAGGGAGGCCGCTCTCATCGAAGAGTCTTCGGGCAAAAAAGACAAACCTGTTTTTTCCAGGATGACTCCTTGGGCTTTCATTTGCAGGCGCAGCCGTTCGGTTTGTTCCGCATTTTTCGTAAGCACGGGGAAGCGCCAATAAGAACTTTGCGCCAGGGGACTGACATGGGGAAGAAGATTCAGGCCCTGCAGTTCTTTTTGGTAGCGGGCGGAAATTTTTTTGTGGCTTTCGATGCGCTGAGGGGCGCGCCGAAGATCCAGGCGGCCCAAGCGGGCCTCGAAATCGGAGGGACGATAGACCATAAAGGTGGGCATTTGCTCTTTCATCAGATGGTAATCGCTTCCGAAAATCCGATGGGCACCCTTGCCGGGATCAAAACTTCTGAAATCCCTCAAGGGATCCTGCACAAAAATTTTGGAGGAAAAAACATGGAAGAAATGTCCGAACCAAAAGGGATTCAATGCGCATCCGGCGCAGGAGTCGATGAACCACTTCTTCAGCCAGGAAGAAAGGGAAGATTTTTTTTGAACGCTTTCAAGAAGAGGAAGAAGACGTTTTTCCAAGTCCCTGGAGTTTCCGCACAGCATCCCGCCGCGGTAAGTGTGAATGAACTTCAGCTCGCAGGTGGAATAAAAAGTCAGATCCGCCCACTGGGTCAGACTTTTTCCCCGGTAAAGACAACCCGGAGCCTGAGTGGCGTCTTGCACAAATGCCACTTCGTGCCGCCGACACAGGGAATGGACGGTTTCGAGATCCCCAATTTGCCCGGCGACATAAGTGAGAAAAAACACCCGGGCTCTCGAGGAAAGTATTTTTGTTTCCAAGTCTTTAGGATCGACGAACAGAGAGTGCTCCGCGAAGTCGACGTAAACAGGCTTAAGCCCCAAGGATTCAATCACCGCCAGCATTTCGGGGATGTTCACGGGGGAAAGAAGCACCGGGTCTCCCGCCTTGACGCCAAGGGCCTTAAGGCTTTGCCACAGGGCCACGCGCGCCATCGATGTGGAGTGGGCCCAGGCGGCTCCCTCACTCTGCGCGAAAAGCCTTTCATAAGGCCCCACTTGTGTGAAACGATGGGAAGCGCCGGAAAGAAGAAGAAGCAGTGCCCGCAAGCATTTGGAAAAAGAAAAGTAAAGAGTGGAACAAGCGGTCGCACGCATACCTTGTTGGAGGGTATCCAGCCGTGAAAAGGGGTCAATCATAAATGCAGTCCGTCAGTTTTGAGCCCTTTCAAACAGAGGGAAAGAATCGTTTTTACCGTCTGAAATGGGAAAAGGATTTTTATTTGTTGAAAGTGTTCGCGGCGGGAGAGCGGGGCTTTCAGAGCGCGAGGCGGGAATTTGAGGCTTCGCATTTTCTTTCCCGTCAGGGGTTTGAGCGCCTGCCGCTGTGTTTGGGCTTTTATGAAAACAAAGTGGTGATGGAATTTTTGGAAGGCGTTCGGGGAGTTTCCTCCCGGGAAGCTTACCGGGAACTCAAAGATTTTTTGCGCCTCACGGAAAATTTCCAAGTGCCGTGGGAGGTGCAGGACGATCGTTTGGACCGCCTTATGGAAAGACAAGGGGATCTGGTCTTGGACGGGGAGCTGAAGGCGGCGCTCGATGATTTGAGCGGATTTTTGAATGCGTGCCCGCCCGTGGTGCAGCCCCCGGTGCGTCGGCGCTTTTTACTGAGTGATTTTCATCCACGTCAAGTGGTGGCGGTCGGAGCGGGAGACAACGCGCGGAATTTTCTTCTGGATCTGGAAGATGCCGGGATGGGCGATCCGCGCCGCTTCCTCTGCAATTTGTGTCTGCATCCGCAAGGAGACCTGACCTTGACGGAGGCCGTGGAGCTGCGGGATCTTTTGGGACTCAGGGATGAAGAGATGGAAAGCGTTTTTCCCTTCAGTTATTGGCAGTGGACTTTGATTCTTCTGAATGGATTTTCAAAAACGCGCCGCCAAGATGAAGGACCTGAAGTTTTAGAAAGGCAAAAGCAAAAGGCGCTGAGTTGGATGGAGCGCGCCGCAGGCTGGAGGAAAAGCAAGGAATCATGGTGGAAGCTGTGTCTGAGCGAAATGCGCGCTTTGTAGATCACTGCCTGCGGACACGCAGGGACGTGGTGGAGATGTATTTGTCCGCCGAGGGGGGACATCTTCCCGCCGCATTGTCCTTGGTGGAACCTTTGGTGGCTTTGTTTTTTTTCGCTCTCGAAAAGAAAGATCATTTTATTCTCAGCAAAGGCCACGGCTGTTTGGCGCTCTATGCGGTCTTAGTGCGGACGGGAAAAATTCCCCTCGAGTGGACCAAAAAGGTCGGTCATCCGGGAAGCGCTTTGGGATGGCATCCGACCGGAAACAAGGAAGTGTTCGGAATGGACGTGTCCTCCGGATCGCTGGGACTGGGAATGTCGGTGGCGCTCGGAAAAGCTCTGCACGCGCGGCGCTTGAACCAAGACGCTTCGACTTATTGCCTTTTGGGGGACGGCGAGTGCAACGAGGGCTCGGTGTGGGAAGCGGCGATGGCCGCGGGCCACAAAGGACTTTCCCGCTTTCATGTCTTGATTGACGCCAACGGTTTTCAGGCCTGCGGAAAAACTTCGGAAGTGTGCGAGCTGGAACCTTTGGGAGACAAATGGAAGGCTTTCGGCTTTGAGGTGAACGATTTCGATCTCCTCACTCAAAGCGAAAAATTTTTGGAAAGTCTGTTGGAGAAAAAAAATTCCTCAAGGCCTCAGGTGTGGATCTGCCGCTCTCAAAAGGGAAAGGGAATTCCCTTTGTGCAGGACGAGCCTTCCGCCTGGCACAGTAAAAATAAACTGGGCGCGCGGGAGCGGTCGCTTCTGGAAGAATGGCTTCAGTCATGAGGAACGCCGCTTTTTCCCGTCTGTTTGAATTGGCCAAAGAGGATCCGCGGATTCTTTTCGTGGCATCGGACATTTCAAAAGAAACGGTGGAAGACTTTTACCGGGAGATTCCCGATCAGATTTTGATGGAGGGAATCGCCGAGGGGCACATGATCGGAATGGCGAGCGGCCTGGCCCGGGAGGGCAGCGTGGTTTTCGTGAACACCATCGCTTCTTTTTTGACCCGAAGGGCTTTGGATCAGATTTACGTCAACGTCTGCTTGGACGCCGTGAACGTGAAGCTTTTGGCCCAAGGGGGAGGCTTGGTTTATGGCCGTCACGGCCCCACCCATCATGCCAACGAAGACGTCGCCCTGATGAGAACTCTGCCGCGAATGAAAGTTCTGGTCCCTTGCGATGTGGAGCAAACGCGCCAGATGGTTGCATGGGCGGCCAAAGAAGACGGGCCGGTTTACATCCGATTGTCCAAGGGAAACGGGCCGGTGGTGTCCTTGGGCCAGCCCGAATTTTCCCCGGAAAGAATTTTGCGTTTCCGCTCTCCCGGAAAAGTTTTGTTGGTGACCATGGGAACGATGACGGCGGTGGCCTTGGAACTTTCAAAGGCCCTCGCGGAGAGCTGTGTTTTGAGTTTTCCCGTGCTGAAGCCCTTTCCCACGGGAGAGCTGCTTCGAAATCTCGAGGGCGTCAACCATCTGGTGGTTGTGGAAGAACATGTGGAAAGCGGGGGACTCACGACCTGTGTGTGTGAGGCCCTTCTTAAGGAAAACGTCCGTCCGCTTCCCAAACTTTCAAGTTTTCATTTGGGGGATCGTTTTATCGGCGGCTATGGCCGCCAAGAAGAGTTGTGGGCGGAAAACGGACTGGATGCGGCTTCGCTGCTTAAAAAATTGAAAGAGGAGTTGGAATGAGGGCTTCTCTTTATTGGCACTGCCTGTGGCGTTTGTTTTTGTATCCGCCCTCTCCGTTGGTTTTTTGGAATCTCTTTTCCTACTTTGTGAATAAGTCTCTGTTAAAGCGGCGCAAGCTTTCTTTTTACCCGCTGTCTTTGGTGGTGTATCTGACCAAACGCTGCAATTACAAATGCAGTTTCTGTTATGCCCAGGACAGTTTGAATCCGCGCAATTTTGAAAACGATCTCTCCTTGGAACAGATGAAGGAGATTCTAAACAATCCTTTCGGCCGCCGGGCCCTGCGTGTGGGTCTTCTTGGCGGGGAGCCTTTTTTGAACCGCGACATTTTCGCGCTTATTAAGCTGCTTAAAAAGCACGGAAAAATCACCACGGTGGTGTCGAACGCCTCTTTGATCACCCAGGAAAAGATCCCTCTGCTTTTGGATTCCGGGTTGGACGTTTTGGGTTTGAGCCTTTATGACAACAACCATCATCACGTCGAGCGCGTGGCCCAGGCGATCCGCGGGAAAATGAAGTATTGGATTCAAGCCGTCGTGAACGCGCGGGAAATCGAAAAACTGGAACCCATGATCGAGTTCTGCTTGAAAATCGGTTGCGAAAACCTGCAAATTTCCAACTGCGTTCCCATCGGCGGGATGGGCGCTGACTGTGCCATCTATGATGACCACACCGCCTATTTCGAGGAAGAACAAAGATTGAAGGCCAAGTACAAGGGAAAAATCAACATCAGTTGGATTCAACCTCTGCCGCGAAAACCCGTGAAGCGCGCCTGCGCCATGCCTTTCAGTTACGTCCATGTAGACAACAAGGGAAACCTTGGAGCTTGCTGCATGAGGGCCCCTGACGGCTCCAAATACGGAAATATCTATGAGGGATTAAAAACCTGGAACAGTCCTTTTTATTTGGACCTGCGGGAAAGTATGTACGACATCACCAAGGAGCCTTTGGATGTCTGTCGGCATTGCGACAATTTGCACCAGGATCTTTATCGGATTTAAGCGAGATAAGCGGAATAAATTCTTCCATAGAGGGAATCCCTTCGGGGTCCCTCAGAAAAAGGAACTTTCTCTTTCATCCTTTCCGCCGCTTCGTTGAAAAGCGGCGTCCATCCTTGAAAGGGAAAATGCGCCTTGTCTTCAAGAGAGAGCAAGAGATCGGCAACCGCCGAAATGGAAAAGCGGGACTGATAATGGGCGGCGCGTTTTTTTCGAAGGGAGGCGGAATTTTTTTTCTCCAACATCAAACGCAAGAGAGCTTTTTGGAAAGCCCCTTCATCCATCAAATGTCCTTTGTCCTTGGCGAAAGAGACGGGAATCAACTGACAGTCCAGGGAATCTTGGGAAGTAAAGCCGGGGTATCCACCCCAAGCGCTGAGCACCGTCGGACAACCCGTGCACAGCGCTTCCGCGGGGGCCATGCCGAAGTCTTCGTCGTGATGCAAACTTAAACTGACCAAAGCGTCCGCCTGATGGTAAAGACGGCAAAGTTCTTCCGCGGAAAGAGGTCCCAACAGCGTGACGTTTTTTTGAAACTCCGGATCCAGGGATTTTAAAGTTTTTTGAAAGCGTTGAAAGCTGGCGCCCAAGGGTTCGACGCCCTCAAACAGGGGCGCACCTAGATCGTCAAAGCTTCCGGCAAGAAGAAGTTTTAACGGCAGGGAGGTTTTGCGCCAGAAATTCTGGCCCTGCTTCAAAAGGAGATCCACATTTTTCTGCAGGCTCAGCCGTCCGGCATAAACAAGGGTCAAGGCCTCCTCCTCGGTCTTTAGGGCGGCCTGTGCGTGAAAGACATCGGTGTCGACGGGATAGGGACAGACGCCCAGAAATTTTTCTGGCTCATGAATCATGCGGGAGAAAAGATTTTTTTGTCCCGGAGACGCGCAGAAGAAAAAAACTTTGAACGCGCGCAAAAGATCTTCGCTGAGTTTCCACAGCGGCGCCTGCAATAAAAAATCCCCATGCCAGTGAAAATAAATCGAAGGGCGCGGGCTTTTGCCATAAACTTGATCCAATGCCGTCAGCAGACAAAGAGGATGGGGACGGTGATCCACGAAAATCACCCGCTCCGGAGAAAAGGCGCGGATCTTACCGGCCAAATCCAAGGCGGCCCGAAAATCTCCCTGCAAGGCCTTTTCGAAAATCTCTCCGGTGAAGGAAAAGGATTCTCCCCGGTGCGCGCGCACGAGTTGACGGACGATGGGGCCGCAACTTCCCCAGGGGGAAGCGGTGGAATCGGTGATGAGAGCGTTTCTTGAGCCCATGGGAAAAGTCTATACAGGGTGGGGGGCCTTTGTTAAATTCTTTCAATGTCTCTGGAGCAAATGGCGGGGTTTTCCGGAAAATTCAAAGAATCTTTATGGCCATTCGGTTTGAACTACGCGTTTGCGTGGAAAATGGATTTTCTTTGCTGTTTGAACCCGGAGTCTTTATCGCGTCATCAAGGACCTTTATTGGTGCGGGACGGGGAGTTGCCCTTGAGGGATTTTTTCCGCGCGCATCCAGAGCCTTCGTCTTTCGCGAATGGATTGCAGTTAGTCATCGGTGAGCGGTTCGCGCCCTTGGTGCCGACCAGCTGGAATTCCCGCGTTCGATTTTATCGCCTGTGGGAGAAGGAAAGGCCGCTCGCTGCGCCGGTGTCGGAGTTGCTGCTCTTCGCGCACATCGGTGCTGATTTTTTTTCCGGTAAGGATTTGGAGGAGGGCTTAAAGAGGGCGCGGGAAATTTTCGGGGAGAGCGCTTTCGCGAAGCTCAAGAAATCGGTTTTTTTCAAAATGTTTTTTTGGGAACATTCCTTACAGTCTCCCGAAGCCGCGGTGATTGAAGAGGTGATGGAAGCCGGCCGTTTGTTGGGAGAGGATGTGAAGGTTTTGAATTTTGAGAGCCTGCAGCAGAGATCGTCTTATGAGGGCTGTGCGGTTTTGGATTTAAGTCCTTCGTGGTTTTGTGCGGACAATTATCTGACCCATTTGGCGCTCAGTCGGGGCGCGCGTCTTTTGCCGGGGGAAACGCCTTCGCGGACGGCGGAGGAAAGTCCCTCGGTTTCTTTGGAGATGATCTCTCCTTATCACGGTTTTAAAATCGAAGAATTTTCACGCGGCGGGGAAGAATTCCGTTTTTCTCCGGCATGGCCCTCGTGGCTTCTTCCTTGGTACGTCGAACGCCGGGGGATGCATTGAGCGGTTTCAACGCCACCTATTTTTGGAGGCAGGTGCATGCCGTAACTGTGGCCAACCTGAAAAGCCGCTATAGAAAAACCGTGGCCGGTTTCTTATGGGTGGTTTTAAATCCGGTGATCTCTTTTGGGGTTCAGGGTTTGGTGTTCGGGCGTTTTCTTAAAATCGGTGTCGATGATTATTTATTGTTTTTGGTTTCCGGTTTGATTCCGTGGATTTTTTTATCTCAGACCATGGAGATGTGCACGCCCGTGTTCGCGGTTTCCGGACCCTTGATGAAATCCTTTTCCGTTTCCCCTTTGGTTTATCTGTCGGCCCAGGTTTTGGACAACATCATCAATTTTATCGCGGCTTTCGCCTTGGTGCTGACGGCCTTGGCCATTTATTACGGTTACACGGGCGGCCCCGTGTTTTTGGTGGTTCTTCCCTTTCTTGCGATTTGTTGGGGCGCCTTCGGCATTTCGTGGCTTTTGGCCACGCTTCAGGTTTTTTTCCGCGACACGCGGTTTTTGATTCGGTTCGTGGTGCAAATCGGATTTTTTCTGACGCCGGTTTTTTATCCTCCGGAATTTATTCCGGAGGCTTTCCGCTGGTTCGTCGACGTGAATCCCCTCTTTTATCTGATTTCCCCCTTCCAGATTTTGATCCATGATTATCACGGCGGTCTTTTTTGGCAGGCTTTGTTGAAGGCCTTCTTCGTCAGTTTTTTGATCAACGTTTTTGCCTCTTGGGTGTGGAGGCGCTGCCGGAATTTGGTGTATTTTTATGTCTGAAGCTTTGGTTCAACTGGAAAATTTGAATCTGGTTTTGCGCGCCAGCGTTCACAGGCCCTGGTCATGGCGGGACGTGTTCGTGCGCACCCTTAAAAATCCCTTGAGCCTTTGGCCTTCCGCCGGCGATCGCTTACCGATCATTCAGGATTTAAACCTTGAGGTTTTCGCGGGAGATCGGCTGGCTTTGGTCGGCGTCAACGGAGTGGGGAAGACCTCGCTTTGTCGTTGCATTGCGGGTTACTACCGCCCCACTTCTGGAAAGATCCGCATCAAAGGGCGGGTGCGCGCCCTTTTTGACGTGGCCGTGGGGATTCAACCGGAATTGACCGGAAGGGAAAACGCCGTGCTTTTGGCGGAGCTTCTTTTTCCCGAGGAAAAAGACAAAACGCAGATGATCGAACAGGCTCTGGAGTTTTCCGAACTCGGAAATTTTTTGGACGTTCCCTTTCGTCTCTACAGCACGGGGATGCAAACGCGCTTAGGCCTATCGATGGCGGCACTGAGGGCCTCGGACGTTTTGATTTTGGATGAGGTCTTTGACGGTGCCGATCTGTTTTTCCGCGAAAAGATCGCCGCCCGCATGAGAGAATTGGTGCGGGATTCGGGCGCGGTGATCTTCGTCAGTCATGAACCGGAAGAGATCAAAGAAGTGTGCAACCGCCTGGTGGTTTTTCATCAGGGAAAAATTCTTTTCGACGGCGCGGTGGAAGAGGGTCTGCGCTTTTACCGCGGTCTTAAGCCCCTCGTGCAAAAGTGACGGTCCCGCTTTCCTGGGGACGTTGGCCCTATCAAAAAGCCTTGGATTCCTTGAAGCGCTCGGTAAAAAAAATCGATCCCGACGGGGAAATCTGGCCGCGCAATAGTTTTTTAACGGAGGCTTTTAGACCTTTAAAAAGCGATCTGGATGTGACGTTGTGGGTGCCGGGGTCTCCGACGCGTCTTCAAAGGGAGCGCTTTCTTGAGACCTTGAAAAGACACAAAATGTTTTTTCCCCTCTTGGGAGAGTGCAATGCCTATGCGGCGCCCTTGGCTTTTCGCTGGGCCTTTGTGTTTAATCCTTACGAAAGGCTCAGGGATCCCCTGTTGGATGAGCGCTTCACGCAAAACGGCTGCGCAAAAATAAAAACGAGCCCGGCCTATCAAAGCGCTTTTTTATTAAGACAGATTTGGACGGACCGGAAAAATTTGAAGAGAAACCCGAAACTGAGGCAAAGGAAATGGTCTTTGCATTTGGCCTCCGTGGGAAAGGAATCCTCTTCTCAGGGATTTCATCCGGAAAAACCTTTTGAATCTCTTTTAAGCCTTTGTTTGAGTGAGCTTCTTCGCACCCAAGATCCGGTTTGGATTTATCAACGGGTCAAGGAAGTGAGAGCCTGCCTCGAAGGAAAAGGCCCTTTGAAAAAATCGCACTTACCGGTGTCTTTTGCCGCCCTTTATCCCCATTTGTTTCATGATGCGCGTGCGGTGGAGACGGATATTTTTCCCCCTTTGCAGGAAATCACCTTGGCCCAACTGGAATGGGAGCTGTGGGGTCTTCAGTCGCAGATGCTTTTGCGCCTCGATCCGGCGCCTTATGAAAATCATTTCAAGCAGCTGATTCTTTTTTGCGAAAAGGCGGCCTCCACCACCGGCACCCCCACCTTTTTAGAGCGGGCGGAAAATTTCAAAGAACTTTTAGATCAGGGAAGTTTCATTCCATAGGCGCGAAAAAACGGAGCAGTCAGGGGATCCTGATAAGAAGTGAAAATGCGGCAGGGATTTTCCTTTTCCCATTGTTTTTTTTGCCGCAAGATTTTTTCCGCCAACTCCGTTTTTTCAAGAGGCCGACCCGGTGAGGACTTTTCCTTCGCCCATTCGTAAAGAGTCCGACTGACCCGCTCTTCGCTGTAGACTTCAGGCAAAGATTTTTCATGGGGTTTTTCAAAAGAGCGCAGGGAATTATTTAAGGCCGCGCCGAATTCCTTGGGATCAACCCAGGGACGGGATTCTTTTTCCCGCACGGACACGAGATGAACTTGGCCGGGAAAATGCGCCGGAAAATCCTGATGGCCGCCCCATGCGGTGAGCACCGCCGGCATTCCCAGAGCCAGGGAAAAAAACGCGGCCATCCCGAAGTTCTCGTCGGAATGGAGACTGGGCGAAACGAACACATGGGGCTTTGAACACAAATCTTCCCAAAGCTTTTCGCGGGCCGTGAATCCCATAAAGTGAACGCGCTCCCCGATTTCCAGACGGGAACATTGATCTTTAAGATCCTTGAGCACGGAGGTGGAGGCCAACCCCATGTTGGGACTTCCCAGGCCGTCTTCTCCTCCGTAAAGGATCAAAGAAGCGTCTTTGTTTTCCCGAGCGAGGGGTTGAAAGGCCTCCAGCAGGCAGGAGAGATTTTTTTGATCGGAAAGTCTTCCCACGTAAACGAAGGGCGGAACCCTCACCGCCGTCACGTCTCCAAGAAATTTCGGCGGAGTTTCAAGGGTAAAAGGAAGAAGTCTTGAAGACGCATTTTTAAAGCAAAGCGAAAAGGCTTCTTGATCTCTTGTGCAGGAGGAAATAAAAACATCGTCCTCACGCAGTACTTCTCCCAGTCCCCAGTGATGAAAGGGCCAACAGCCGATGGTGGCCTGGTTGTGCAGATAAATGAAAAACCGCGCTTCCACGGAAAGTGTCTTTCGAAGATGAACGGCGGTGCGCGCCAGTTTGTGGTTGAAACAAGTTAAGACGATGTTCTCCGCCGCCAAGGCTTTTGCCATGTATGAGGAAAGGGGAGACTCATCGACATTGACACGTTCCACGAAGTGCCCGTTTTTCCGACCGGATTTCAACCAGGTTCTTTCCAAGGACGGAATGATTTCCTGCATGCTTTGCCAAACGAAATTTTCCGCGCTGGTCAAAACAAGAGTGTTCATTCCCTGTGCCCTCGGGCGCGGATGTAATAATCCCCGATGGCCAGTCCGTGAATAGGCGCCACTTCCTGTTGATTCATCAGATCCAAAAATTTTCGGGCATCTTCCACGCTTTCCACGATGGGCTCGCCCATGATGTTGAAGCTGGTGTTGAGCAAACAAAAAATTCCGGAAAGCCGTCCGAATTCCTCGATCAGGTCGAAAAATCTTTGATCTTGTTGCGGCCGCACGCTTTGAAAACGACAAGTGCCGTCGGTGTGGGTGATGTCTTCAAAACGCGCCCGATATTCTTCACGGGTTGGAGCCGCAAAGGCCATATAGGGCGTGTGAAAATCTCCGGGAACGTCAAAGTAGGTGGAAGCGTGGGAAAAAGAACAAGAGGCTCCGTAAGG
>Ga0182744_1002921_pt1 | contig 13688 bp, 2 predicted proteins | sample eDN3rd30CKraftMG_FD_128525 | JGI IMG/M metagenome (GOLD analysis project Ga0182744, IMG submission 128525) | Enriched Miracle-Growth compost microbial communities from Emeryville, California, USA - eDNA 3rd pass 30_C Kraft MG (version 2) (version 2) ...
ATCGCGCACGCCGAGCGCCTGACCGCTCTCATGGCCCCGGCCATTGACGCCGCCCACAGCGCAGTTGGCCCAGTAGAGGAAGCCGCCCGCGCCAGCGCCCAGCAGCGCGTGGCCACGTGGCGTGACCGCCTGAACACCTGGGACACCGAGGCCAACGCCCTGATCCAGCGCCGCGAACTCAAAGAACGCAGGCTCTCCGTCAACCAGGAAAAAGAAGCGGTGGAGCAGATGGCCCCGGACCGCCTGCTGATTAGGCCGCTGTTTGTTGCGGTCCCGCAGGACTTCAACTGCGCCCTAGCCCTGCCACCGCTTGCACTACCAGAACCTGCTTCCACCACTCAGCCCGCAACACCCGAGGTATAACCATGGCCAACACTAAGCAGATCGTGTCGGACGCCATCATCGTGGGCGAGGAGTGGATCTCCGAGCACTACTTCACCTCGGACGGCACCAAGGAAACCTTCCAAGCGCTCGTGCTGGAACGCCGCAAGGAATGGGACACCGCGGAAAAGGACGGCGTGTCCACCCCGCGCAAACAACTGTCCAGCCAGCGCGCGGACCTTGAGCAGCGCATTATTGCGCTGTACCCGGCCCCAGAAGACGACCCCATCGACGTCCCAGCGGCCGCCACCGCCCTGTATGCCACCCTGTTGGACACGCTCGGTTATGTGGGTCACGGTTACGTCCACACGTCGGCCAACAGCACCCCGGCCAACAGCACCCCAAGCCCCAACACCCCAAGCCCCAACACCCCAGCCAGCCCAGGAAAAGCAACCCTCACCCCATCCAACCCGGTCACGTACATCACCCAGCCGGGCATGACGTCCGCTGGTGCGCTCGCGGTGATCGCTGCCGCCCCTGCCGAGTCGGTGGAGGAACTGCTGGCTAAGCGCACGCAGGATGCGCAGGGCGAGCAGGTGGAGGCCACCACGCTGTTTGAGCCGTTCGCGTTGAGCGAGGATGACGCCCCGGTCACCTCGGTGTCCCGCCTGCTGTCCACGCTGTTTGTGCAGGGTGAGGATGATGCGCCTAAATATGCGCTTGTGTTGGCGGGCCGCTTTGCGGTGGTTGCGGAGCGTGAGCGGTGGGCGGAGGGCCGCTATTTGGCGGTTGATGTGCAGTCGGTGCTGGAGCGTAATGACGGCACTAAGGCGGGGGAGATTGACCGGGCGCTGACGTGCCTGTGTGCGCAGTCGCTTGCGCCGAGTGTGGATGGGTCGATCTGGTGGGATTCGGCGCTCGATGCGTCGGTGAAGCACACGGTGGGTGTGTCCCAGGACCTTCGCGACGGCGTGCGCCTGTCTATCGAGTTGATTGGTAATGAGGTGGTGGCGCGCCGCCAGTTGCAGGGGCTCGCGCCACTTGCCGCGGATCAGGCGCAGCCGCTGGCTAAGCAGGCGTTGCGGTACCTGTATCGCATCTTGTTCCTGCTGTATTCGGAGGCGTCGCCTGAGTTGGGTGTGCTTCCGGTGGGTGCGCCTGAGTATGACGCGGGCTATTCGTTGGATCGCCTGCGGGATATGTGTCAGGTGGAGTTGACTAGCCCTAAGTCGCTTAATGGCACGCACTTATATGAGTCGCTTCAGGTGCTTTTTGAGTTGGTGGGTGGCATCCGTTCTGGTGTGGCTGGTGTTGACCAGTTGGCGGGGGAGTTTGATGGTGCTGCGTTGAGTCAGGAGCTTTTGTTCCATGATTTGCGCGCGGATTTGTTTACCGCGCAGGCCACCTCGCTGATTGATGAGGTTGGGTTGGGCAATGGTGCCCTGCAGAAGGTGTTGCGCCACCTGCTCCTGTCTAAGGAGGCTAAGGGCCGCGATCGCGGGTTTATCTCGTATGCCGAGCTCGGTATTAACCAGTTGGGTGCGGTGTATGAGGGCCTGATGAGTTATACCGGCTTTTTTGCTGAGGATGACTTGTATGAGGTGGCCAAGGATGGTGATTCCTCGAATGGCTCGTGGGTGCTTCCCGTCAGCCGCGCTGACGGTATCAGCGCTAAGGATTTTGTTTTGTTTTTCGACGAGTCCACGGGTGAGCGCTCGCCCGTCATCCACCAGCGTGGCTCGTTTGTGTTCCGCCTTGCGGGGCGCGAACGTCAGCAGTCGGCGTCCTATTACACGCCGGAGGTGTTGACCCGGTTTACGGTGTCTCAGGCGCTTGAGGAACTGCTTGACCAGGATGGTGTGACCACGCCAGCTACGGATATTTTGCGTATGACGGTGTGCGAGCCGGCGCTGGGTTCGGGTGCGTTCGCCATTGAAGCCACCCGCCAGTTGGCCGAGCAGTATCTGCGCCGCCGCCAGGAGGAACTGGGTCAAAAGATTGACCCAGACGAGTATGCGGTCCAGCTGCAAAAGGTGAAGGCGTATATTGCCCTGCACCAGGTGTACGGCGTGGATTTGAACGCCACTGCGGTGGAGCTGGCAGAAATTTCCTTGTGGTTAGACACGATGGTGGCGGGCTTGCAGGCCCCGTGGTTTGGGTTGCACCTGCGCCGCGGTAACTCGCTGATTGGTGCGCGCCGCGCAGTGTTTGGCCGCACCGAGGTGGAAAAGAAGGCTCACCTGGGTCAAACGCCTACGAGCTATTCCATGGCGGACTTTGCCGCTGAAGTGCGCGCGGACCGCGTGGGAACCGCCACGAGCGGCAAGATCTTCCACTTCCTCCTCCCACACGAGGGGTGGGGTGCGGCGGCCGATTCCAAGGAAGCCAAGAACCTTGCGCCCGCCGAGGCCCAGGCACTCAAGGCGTGGCGCAACAGCGTCAAGGTCAAACCCAGCAAAGCCCAGGTGGACAAGCTCATTAACCTCTCGCGTCGCGTGGAGGTGCTGTGGCAGTTCACGCTGCGCAGGCTTGAGGTGGCCGAGCAGGAGATCGCACGTCAGGTGGACGTGTGGGGATTCGACGGCCAGCAAGCCGGCGGCGCGGTGGAGCGCGCACAGGTGGAGGAATACCTGCACGATGCCAACGGTGCGTATCAGCGCCTGCGCCGTGTTATGGATGCGTGGAACGCACTGTGGTTCTGGCCGCTCGTTGGTGTGCGCACCGGGCAGAGCGGCGAAGCCATTACGCCACCAAACCTGGATCAGTGGATCGACGGGCTCACCGCGATTTTGGGCGTGCACTCCGAGTTGAAACCATCCGGCAAGTACAACAAGGGGCAGACTGATTCGTTTACGTCCGTGTCCACGTGGGACGAGCTTGCCGAGGCCGAGTCCATGGACCTGTCCTTTGCAGGAGCCGTGGATGTAGCCAAGGCTAAGGCCGCGCACGAGTGGCTGACCGTCACCGAGGACGTGGCCGCCGCGCAGGGATTCTTTCACTGGGAACTCGACTTTGCCACCGTGTTTGCGCGCGGCGGATTCGACCTTCAGGTGGGAAACCCGCCGTGGGTGCGGCCATATACCGACGTGGAAGCTCTCCTTGCAGAAGGTGATCCGTGGTTCCAACTCAAGGGCAAAGCCACCCAATCACAGGTTGCAGAAAAGCGCGATGCGGTACTTGCACAAGAGGGTATGACTGAGCTGGTTGTGAACGGAACGGCAGATGTTTCGGTGACCGCAACCTATGTTGGGGCACTTGCAAACTATCCGGAGGTCAACGGGCTCGCCCCGGATCTCTACCGCTGCTTCATGCTGAAAGCCTGGGGTAACCAATCCGCACGTGGTGTGACCGGATTGATTCACCCGGAAAGTCACTTCACGGACGAGAAGGCTGGGAGGCTGCGTTCAGCAACTTACCCGCGACTGCGCCGACACTGGCAGTTCATCAATGAGCTCACGCTTTTTGAAATTGATCATCACGTGAGTTTTGGCGTGCATGTCTACGGTGAAAGTGGAGAAGTCGGTTTCCTCAATGCCTCTAGCCTTTTCCACCCCGAAACGGTTGTCCGCTCGCTCGTACATGATGGTGCCGGTGTTGAGCCTGGTATCAAGGACGAAAATGGAAAGTGGGACGTCCGGCCACATGCAACGCGCATTGGGAAAGTAACGGACGCTACATTGGAAATCTGGAACAAGGTGTTGGGCAAATCAGATACTCCTACTTTGTCCGCTCCGATGGTCTACGCAGTCAACAACTCAGTGTCGAACGCCTTGAGCATCATTGCCGAGTCGGAGCGTATTAGCGAGCTCAGCCCAGAATTTTCCGCCGGCTGGAACGAAACTATTGATCGGCAAAAAGGATACTTCGAGGTGGAATGGGGGCAACCCGACTCGTGGAAACAGGTCATCTTGCAGGGGCCGAACTTCCATGTGGGCGTGCCGTTCTATAAGCAGCCCAACAAGGGCTTGCGTAACAACCTGGATTGGTCGGAGGTGGACCTCGAGACGCTTCCGGTGGACGCCCTCCCGTACACCGCGTACAAGCCCGTTCCGGGCAAGGCCGATTACGATTCGGCGTACACCCACTGGGGTGAACACGGTCAGATTGCGGCCCGCGACCACTACCGCATCGCGTGGCGTTGCATGGCTGCAAACACCGGTGAAAGGACACTCATTCCAGCACTCATCCCACCGGGGGCGGCGCACGTTGATGGTGCATTTTCACTAGGTCTCCCAAGCGAGGGACTGGATACCCTGCTAGCGGTTCATGGGTTCTTCTCATCACTGCCACTGGACTTTGCGATCCGAGCAACACCGAAGTCAACGATTCGCTCTGGAACTGCGTCGCGTCTGCCGATCGTTGTTGACCATCCGCTGCTGCCGGAACTCACTCTGCGCGCGGCGCGGCTCAACTGCCTCACGGATGCCTATGCGGACCTGTGGAATGAGGCGTTCGACCCATCGTGGAAAACGATGACGTGGGCCCCGCACCGTGATTATGCGGGCAAGGTGGAGTTGGGGGATGTGGAACCGGAATGGTCGGGAAGCACTCCGTTGCGCAACGCGAGCGCTCGCAGGCAAGCCCTCGTTGAGATTGATGCTCTGGTGGCACTCATGCTGGGGCTGACCGCGGATGAACTGTGTACGGTGTATCGCACGCAGTTTGCGGTGCTGTACGGGTATGAAAAGAAGAACCTGTATGACGCGAACGGCCGCCTGGTGCCCACGGGCATTGCGGCGGAGTTCCGCAAGAAGGGTGACAAGCTCACGCCAGAGGACCGCACGTTCCCGCGTACTGAGGCCGAGTGTGAGGAAGCGGAAAAGGCAACGGGTCACCGCCCCTCCCGGTACACGTACGAGCTCCCGTTCACAGTGAATGATCGTGAAGCGGACATGCGCGCGGCCTACGAGTTCTTTGCCGCCAAACTCGCTGAGCACGCGCCTGCAATGAGCACACCGGAGGGGCTGACTGCTCGTGGCTGAGTTGCTTCCCACCCTGGCCGCCCGAGACATTAGGCAGTCGCTGTCCAACTACCTTGCCACCACGTTTGCGCTGACCGATCCCGGCGCAAACGATGCGCTCAAGGAATTCCTAGAGCACCCGGAGCACGGGATTTTCCGTGGCCCGTTCCTGCGCATCCGCATGCCCTTTGGCCCGGCGGCGAGCGGCTGGGAAGAGCACCTAGATATCTCCCCGCAGTTCCCGCCCTACGGTCACCAGGCCCGCGCGTTTGAACGCCTCACCTCCAAGGACCACACGCCCCAGCCCACGCTGGTGACCACGGGAACAGGTTCCGGTAAAACCGAGGCATTCTTGTACCCGATCCTGGACCACGTGCGCCGCATGAAAGCTCTGGGGCAAACCGGTGTCAAAGCGCTGATCCTGTATCCGATGAACGCGCTAGCTAACGATCAAGCCTCGCGCATCACGCAACTGGTCAGCCAAATTGACGGGCTCGCCGGAGTCACCGTGGGCCTCTACACGGGCCAAGCAAAGGATGCGGCCGCAAGTATTGCGGGCACCGCCCTGATCACGGACAGGCATCAAATCCGAGACACCCCGCCGGACATCCTGCTCACCAACTACAAGATGCTCGATCAGCTGTTGCTGCGCCCCGAGGATCAAAAACTCTGGGAAACTTCCGCCTTCTCCCTGCAATACCTGGTGCTCGATGAGTTCCACACCTATGACGGCGCGCAAGGCACAGACGTGGCGATGCTGCTGCGCCGGCTCGGGCTGGCCATTAAGTCGTACTGGCCCACCAGCCCGGCCGCCGCCGCAGGCCGCGGACTGGCCGAGGATCAGTGGCTCAGCGATGACGTGAAAAGGCTGCCACTGGGTAAGGTCACACCCGTGGCCACTTCGGCAACGCTGGGAGATAAGGGCGATCCAGCCCAGATGCTGTCCTTCGCCCGCACAGTATTCGGCGTGGAATTTGACCCAGACGCCGTCATCACCGAGTCACGCGTGCCCCTCGACCAGTGGCGAGCCGCCGGAACGCACGTGGTGGTGCTGGGTGCGGAAGGATCGTCGGGAAGCAATTATCACGCGAGCCCGCTCGCACCAGCGAGCGTGGACGTACGCTCACTACACGCGGCCGTGACCGCATACCTAGCCGACGGCTCGCACGAGCCAGCCGAGCACGCCGCGGGCGTGACCGCCCGCGTGCTCGCGCACCTATTCACCCTTACCGCACCGACCGGCCAGTCGGTTACTGGCCAAGACGCGATCTCGGTGTTCGAGCAGGTGACCGCAACGGACCTGCTCGCGCTGGAACGAGCCCTGCCTGCAGTCGGCAGCCTCATCGAGGCGAGCACACAGGCGGCACCCCTGCGCGAACTCGCCCACCTGATGTTCCCGGACAAACCCGCGCCGCTGCGCAATCCCGTCACACTGAGCGCAACAAGCCGCGCAGAATCGGGTGTCAGCGACTACATAGCAGACCCGCGCGAACACGCCTTCGAATACGTCATAGCTGCCCTCAGCCACATACGCGCCGTAGCCGGACGCGACGCCCTCACCATCGAACTGCACATGTGGGTGCGCGAACTCTCCCGCATCAACCGGCGCGTGAGCCTACGACCCTCCTTCACCTGGGCCGACGACGGCATCGTGCACGCCGCCCAAGACGACGACCACACCGGATACACCCTGCCCGCACTGTACTGCCGCCACTGCGGACGATCCGGCTGGCAAATCCTGCTCACACCCACCGGACTGGACCTCGACTCACACGACGAGGCGATCCGCAAAGAATACGCATCACGCAACAACCGAGTCAGGCCGCTGTTGCACGCACGCGGAGAATCATTCAGCGCACTCGAAGGCACACCCGTGCCCGGCCTGCACTGGTTTGACAGCGAACTACGCACCCTAACCACCACCACGCCCAGCCAAGACGAACTCGACACGGTAGAAAACACGCTCCTGCCCGTACTGACCTACACGGACATCGACGCCAACGACAAAGCCCTGGCGGGCGTATGCCCCAACTGCGAGCGCACGGACGGGATCAGGCCGCTCGGATCGCGCATAGCCACGCTGCTCTCGGTGACGCTGTCCACGATGTTTGGGGATCAGTTTGTGGACGCAGGGGAGAAGAAGGCCCTCGTGTTCACAGACTCGGTGCAGGACGCCGCGCACAGGGCTGGGTTTGTGCAGGCGCGTTCGCACGCGTTGACGCTGCGTGCCGCGCTGGCCGGGGCGGTGATGAATGCTGATGCTGGCGGGCTTGATGACACTGAAGCGCTTGATGGTGCTGGGGCTGATTCTGCTGGTGCTGGTGTTGATGCTGGGTCTGGTGTTGGCTCGGTGAGTCTGCCGGATCTGGTGGACCGTGCGATGGCACACGCCGCTGCCAGCGGGCAGCACGAGCGGTACCGGCTGGTGCCGCCAGACTACGCAGAGCGGGACGGTTTCAAGGGCTACTGGGAGGTAGCCGATGCGAGCAAGATCAAGCGGTCCGACTACACGATGGTGCAGCGCCGACTACTGTTTGATGCGCAACTGGAGTTTGGTGTTCAGCACACGCTGGGCCGCACGCTCGAACTGACGGGAACACTGGCCGCGTGGGTGCAGGTGCCATCGCATGTTGATTTGGACGCGGTGGCGCGCACCGCGTTGGAGGGATACAGCAAATCTTCCACGCTGGAGCAGGTTGTTGACGCAGACGTGGACGCTCCGGTGTTCTCGGCAGATCAGGTGCGTGCGTGGCTGACGGGTGTGCTGTATCGGATGCGGTCTGAAGGCGCGATTTATCATCCGTGGCTGGACAAATACATTGCGGAGGACGGCCGGCGTATCTGGATTTGGGGTAAGCGCAGCAAAGGCGAAGGTATGCCTGCGTTCCCCAAGGGCAGGCCCGGATTCGGGTTCCCCCGCGTAGGGCCAGCACTGGGCGGGAAAACTTCAGGTGGGAAAACATCAGGTGGGAAGGCCGATTCGGACTTCACGCAGGTGAACTCCCCGCAAAGCTGGTATGCCACGTGGACGGCGCGGGTGCTGTCCATGGAGGCGTACAGCGCCGCTAACTTGGCGGCCAAACTGTTCCGCGAGTTGGCTAAGGCCGGTGTGGTCACGCAGTACACGTCCAGTTCGGGCGCATACATTTATGCGCTGCAGCCGCACCAAATCGCCATTGCAAACATTGCCGATGACCAGCTCAATGCGGCCCATCACTTTGGCCAGTGCAGCGTGTGTAACGCGGTGATCACCGGGAACGTGGACACCATCGCGGCGCTCGTGGGTGCGCCGTGCATGCTGCCGCGCTGCACGGGAATCTTTGAATCACAGGTGGTGAAAACCAACTTTTATCGCAGGCTGTACCGCTCTGCCGATATGCGCCGGATTGTGGCGCGTGAGCACACCTCACTGCTGCAGGATGCCGAACGGTTGGAGTATGAGAACGGGTTTAAGGCGTCCTCGCAAAGCGCGGGGGCACCCAACGTTCTGGTGGCAACTCCCACCCTGGAAATGGGTATTGACATCGGTGACCTGTCCTCAGTGTTGCTGTCCTCTATGCCGCACACCGTGGCGTCCTACATTCAGCGTGTGGGGCGCGCCGGGCGTCAAACCGGTAACGCGCTGGACCTTGCGTTTGTGCAGGGGCGCGGCGCGGACCTTGCCAAGATTGAGCAGCCGCTGACCGTGATTAACGGCGCGGTGCGGGCCCCGGCCACGTACTTGGCGGCCGATGAGATTTTGCGCCGGCAGTATTTGGCGTCCGTGGTGGACAAGATCGCGCGCTCCGGTGCGGTGAAGATGCCGCGTAACGCGCACAAGGTGTTTGCGCCCAGTGGCGCGAGTGCTTCCGGTAGCGTTGGCGCTGGTGTTGCTGGTGTTAGGAGTGGGGCTGGTGCTGCGGTTGGCGTGGGCGCCGCGCACAAGCTGCCGTTCCTCGATGTGCTGGTCACGTACGCGCAGGACAACGCGGATGAGCTGGTGGGCGATTTCCTGGGGCAGTTTGCCAGTTCCGGGGTGCGCCACTTTGATTCGGCGGCGCGTGCACTTGCACTGTGGGCGGGCAGTTCGGTTGAAAATAGCCAGACTGGCAGCGTCCTTGCTGAGAACAGCCCGGTTGAAAACAACCTGATTGAAAACAACCTGATTGAAAACAACCAGGTTGAGAATGGTACTGCTGAGAACGGCTCTGCTGATGGTGGCGAGGATCAGCCGCATTCCACTCTCGCGCAAGACGTGTATGGGGCCGCGCAGCGCTGGACCGCGCAGCGTGACGCCATCACCTACCGGATCAAGGCAATCGACGAGGCGTTCGAGGACGCCCAAAAACGCGCGAACGTACCCAACGCGTCCGAGGATGATGTGGTGGCGTTCAAGTCCCTCGAGGGCGAGAAGCGGATGCTGCTGTGCAAACGCGCTGACATGCACAAGCAGTATTGGATCAACGCGCTCGAAGAGTTTGGTCTGCTGCCCAACTACACCCTGCTCGATGACACCGTGGACTTGGACGTGTCACTGCGCTGGCGTAACCCACTGACAGCCGATTATGAAATCGAGGAGATGACCCTGCACCGCTGGGCGAGCGTTGCGATCCGCGAGTTCGTGCCCGGCGCAAAGTTTTATGCCCGCGGGTACCGCACCGAAATCCAATCAATCGACTTAGGCGCGAACGCTTCTGAAGTCACCGAGCAAGCGTTTTGTGACGCCTGCGGATACAGCGAAACCATCGTGGCAAGTAAGCCGCGCTCCATGACCTGCCCACGCTGTGGCTCTGCGGGCATCGCAGATATGGGGCAGGTACTGAAGGTGGTGGAATTACGGAAGGTATCGTCGGAAATTTCCCGCGACGAGTCCGCCATATCGGACTCCACCGACGACCGCGAAAAACCGTACTTCACCGTGCGCACCCTGGCGGACATCGACACGAGCCCCGGCAACGTGGCCGCCCAGTGGTACATCACCGACCACGAATTTGGGGTCCGCTACCTGCGGCGCGTGACACTCAAACAACTGAACTTGGGAGTCTCGCGCACCACGGGCGCGGAGATGATGCTGTCCGGGTTCGCAGAGCGAACCCCACTGTTTGCCGTGTGCGAATACTGCGGAAAAAGGGACTCGGGCACCAACAACAACACGGCGCGCGACCACCGCGCCTGGTGCATCCACCGCAAAGACACCGAAGAACACAACCTGCATATCGCGATCTCCCGCACGCTTCATACCCAGGGGCTGGTGTTGCGGCTTCCAGCCGCATACACCCTTGGCGACGACACGGCAGTCCCGTCCCTCAGCGCCGCGCTGTTCCTTGGGTTGCGTGAGCACATTGGTGGGGAACCGGACCATCTGGGCCTCGAAGAAGTAGTGGACCCCGTGGGCGGGGACCCCAACAAGAACCGGCGGGCCCTGCTCCTGCACGATCTCGTACCTGGTGGCACGGGATACCTAGCGGACCTGGCCGACCCGGACCAGTTGCGGTCCATCCTGCTCAAAGCGTATGCGGTGATCTCCACGTGTGACTGCGACCCGATGGTCACGATGGCGTGCGCGAACTGCCTACTCCCACACGCGGCGCTCGGCCACATGAACCAGATCTCGCGCGCAACAGCAGAAAAGCTCCTGCGTGAACTGCTCAACCTGACCACCACTCAAGACGCATCCGAGGAACCGGACCCTGACGCGCACTGGCGCGTCACCCAAGAACTCACCGTCATGAACGTGGGTGAATCACACCTAGAAAAACAGTTCCGCGAAGCGTTCTCCACCATGATCACCTCCCGTGGCGGGAAACTCTCCGTGTCCCACACACCCGGTGGGCAGCAACTGAACTTCTCGTTGGCTAACTCCACAGTCAGTTGGAAACTGCGCCCACAAGTGCCACTCGGGTTCACCCAACCCGACTTTGTGCTTGAAGCCAATAACCCCCACCTGCCGTCCGTGGCAATCTACCTAGACGGGTACACCTTCCATGGCACCACCGCACACCAAGACTTGGCCGGGGATGCACACAAACGCAACACGCTGCGTGACATGGGATACGTGGTGTTGTCCCTGACCGCCAAAGACCTGAGCGAACCGGGCGGCTACGCACCCGCATGGTTCCAAGGCGCACTGCTCAACCAAACCAGCAGCCTGCTCGGTGTGGCCGCCGAATCAGACGTGCACGCGGTCATCGACCAAGGCGTCCTAGCGATTTTGTGGTACTACCTGACCAAAGAATCAGTAAGCTCCCTAGCCGGTGCAGCAACAGTGGGGGCGTTCATGTGGGCGATGTCCGCAGGATCCAGCTCCATGGCGGCAGGACTCGGTGAAGGGTCACTCGAACGCCTCGCCGCACTGCTCGGAACCAGCGATGCTGCGGCAGTAGATTTCGTGGACGCCACCCGGCAATCCGGATGGGTGCCCGGGCCATTCACCGTGTGCGGATATAGGGCAGAAGGCAACCTCTACCTCAGCCAAACCCTCGTAGGAGCTACTGGGGACTCTCACGGCGGCGGCGCACGCATCCGCATGAAAATGCTCGTCGTGCACGATGACTCACCCGCCGCACTGCACGCCGTCACCCACAAAGACACCTGGCAGGCCTGGCTGCGCACCGCCAACATCCTCGCCTGGGGAGACCAACCCTTCACCATGGCCACCACCTCCATGCTCAGCGACCTCGCACACAGCGAACCCGTCCTGCACGAGGAAAGCGCCATCGAACAACAATGGCTGCTCTCCGACCCCACCCTGGCACCAGACGAACGCGAGATGCTGACGGAACTGGCCCGGATCGTCGGGAATCACGGCGGCATAGCCGACGCCATCCAAACCGACCTGCACGTAGGCGACGAAAGCGACCAAGGATTCGTCATGGACCTGTCCTGGCCCACCTACAAAATCGCGGTCCTCCTGGACCCAGAAGAAGACGACATTACCGAACTGACAGCAGACGGCTGGACCGTGTTTGGCGCAGAACCCACACAACTCGCAGACGCACTCATCGCAGCCATCGAACGAAACGGAGTGAACGCATGAGCAGCCCACAAGTGCAGGTAGACAAAAACTGGATGAGTGAGCTCGACAAATCCGTGGTGCCCGCCGCCCAAGGATTCCTAGCCAAACTCATGACCGACGACACCCTGCCCGGGCTCCACATCGAACCCATGAAAAACCCCGCCGACCCGCGCGTACGCACCGCACGAGTCAACGACTTTTGGCGGGCAGTGATGTTCAAAATCACCACCGCCCACGGCGTGATGTACTTTGTGCACAAGATCTACCCGCACGACAAAGCCAACGACATCGCACCCACCCTCACCTTCTCCGTCAACCCCGTGACCGGAACACCACAGTTCGTAGTGCTTGAGCCGACTCCTGGTGTGGAGGGTGGTTCTGGTTTTGGTGGTTCGGATGTGGGGGCTGGGGCTCGCGCTGGGGCTCGCGCCGCTGGAAGTGACGAACCAACCCAGCCACCATTCCTCAGTGCGTGGAACAACACGACGCAAGGGCTCGTCGAAAATCTCGGTTTTGCACCAGACGTGGCGCAACGCGCCATGGCATGCACCAGCGAAAACGACGTCATCGAACTTGCCGCACTCATCAACACCGTGCACAGTGACATGCTCCTGTCACTAGCCACCGGCACACCCATCTCCGAGGTCCGCATCGAATTCGGGCTCGACGCCGCACAAGAATTCATCGACGAACTGAAAAAAGACGCCCCAGACAACCACGTGGACTTTGCCAGCGACGAAGTCATCGTCAAAGCCACCCACACACCACTGACCAAAGCACAATTCACCCTCATCGACGGCCAAGACGAACTCAAAAAAGTCATCGAAGCCGGAGACTTCGGAGCCTGGCGCGTATTCCTACACCCCAGCCAACGCACCTACGTAGGCGCACAATACGGCGGGCCAGCACGCCTGAGCGGAGGAGCCGGAACCGGAAAAACCGTAGTACTCCTCCACCGCACCGCCCGCCTCCATACAGACACACCCAACGCCCGCATCATCCTGACCACATACAACAAAACCCTCGCCCAAAACCTCGCAGACAACCTCGAACTACTCGACGACAACGTGCGCTTTGCCGGTGGCCTAGGCGAACCAGGAGTACTCGTACGCGGCATAGACGCGCTCGCAGCCAGCGTGCTGAAAGACGCTGACGCGGCTGTACTGGCGCAAGTCAGCGAAGAACTCCTCGGACGGCCCTTCACCGGAAAATTTGCCCTCCCCAGTGACACGCTCTGGGACTACGCCGCCACAACACTGCCCGACAGCGCCGACGAACGCATCGCGACCGGCGCATTCCTACGCGCCGAATACGAACAGGTAGTGCTAGCGCGTGGCGTGACCAGCCAAGAACAGTACCGCAAAGTCCGCAGGCCAGGGCGCGGAATTGCCCTAGACCGCGGACGGCGAGAC
>Ga0182744_1002923_pt1 | contig 13672 bp, 9 predicted proteins | sample eDN3rd30CKraftMG_FD_128525 | JGI IMG/M metagenome (GOLD analysis project Ga0182744, IMG submission 128525) | Enriched Miracle-Growth compost microbial communities from Emeryville, California, USA - eDNA 3rd pass 30_C Kraft MG (version 2) (version 2) ...
CTTCGATCATCTCTTGATGATGGGACAGGCCGGCCATATGAGTCACGACCGCACGGTGCGCAGCATGAAGCTGTTCGCCAAAGAGGTCTATCCGCAGGTGCGCGATCTGGCGCGCACCAAGCCGCTCAACGCAAAGGTCGCCGCAGAATGAAACGCGAAGGCTCCGAATAGGACCTGACACCTGTGAAGACACTTGTGCCCTAGCACATCCTTCGCCATCGAAGCCAAGGCACCGGGGGAGTGACACCCTTGTATCTGCATGGAGCGTGTTCCGTGCAGATACAAGGGTGTCACTCCCTCCTAGCCGCAATTGCGCTTGCCCTCGGATTTGCATCTAAATCGTTCACCGACGCGATTGGTGTCGCGGATTACATTTTCCATTTGCACCGCAATGCAATTGCGAAAATTGAACGTCGCCTGGACATAGCGCGCCACTTCCTCGTCGCAGGCCTTGCGCGCGGCCGGCAGTGTGTAAGTGTAATCATCCTCGACGCAGGACGGTTTCACCGGCCGCGGACAGAAGTCGAGCGTTCCGGCCATAGGCTCTTGAACCAAAGACTGTTGCGCCAAGGACGCTTGCATCGAGACGGTGCCGATGTGCAGAAGAAAAGCAAACGCCGCAACGGCGCTTTGGCGCAATCTCACCGCACGCGCTCCAGGATGCTGACATAGTTGGCCACCGCCGCGCCGCCCATGTTGAACACGCCGCCGAGTTTTGCGCCGGCGATCTGCATGTCGCCCGCCTCGTTGCACAATTGCATCGCGCTCAGCGCATGCATGGACACACCGGTGGCGCCGATCGGATGGCCCTTCGCCTTCAGCCCGCCGGATGCGTTGACCGGCAGCTTGCCGTCTTTCGCCACGATGCCGTCGGCGATGACACGCGCGCCTTGCCCGCGTGGCGCGAGGCCCATCGCCTCATACTCAATGAGTTCGGCGATGGTGAAACAATCATGGGTCTCGACGAAGGAGAGATCATTGAGACCGATTCCCCCATCGCTCAGCGCACGCTGCCAGGCGACGGCGCAGCCTTCAAAAGCGATGATGTCGCGATGGGCGCGCGGCAGGAAGTCCTGCACATGGCGGCTGGCGCGGAACGCCACGGCGCGAGGCATATCCTGCGCCGTCTCCATATCGGCGATCACCAGCGCCGCCGCGCCATCCGACACCAGCGAACAATCGGTGCGTTTCAGCGGCCCGGCGACGAAGGGATTTTTCTCGCTCTCCTGGCGGCAGAACGCAAACCCCAGATCCTTGCGCATCTGCGCATAGGGATTGGCGACGCCGTTCTTGTGATTCTTCGCCGCGATCATGGCGAGCGCGTCGGACTGATCGCCATAGGCCTGGAAATAGGCTTCGGCGATTTTGCCGAAGATGCCGGCAAACCCCGTCGGCAGATCGCCGTCTTCTGGCAGGTAGGATGCCTTGAGCAGATTGCGGCCGATGTCCGCGGGAGAGGTACGCGTCATCTGCTCGACGCCGACCACCAATGTCAGCCTCGCCCGTTTGGCCTCGATCGAGCGGATCGCCGAATGCACGGCGGCCGAACCGGTGGCGCAGGCATTCTCGACCCGTGTCGTCGGCTTGAGCCGCAGGCCCGGATCGGCCTGCAGCACCAGCGAGGCGGTGAAATCCTGCGGGCTGAAGCCGGCGTTGAAATGGCCGAGAAAAATTTCGTCGATCGCCTCGGCGGGCACGCCGGCATGGGCCAAAGCGCCGCTGGCGGCGGCAACGACCAGGCTTTCCACCGTTTCCGCATCACGTTTGCCGAACGGCAGATGCGCCCACCCCACGATGGCTGCTGTCATGACGTTTCTCCGCAACTCTCTGTTGGCTCTCGCTTTTACCGTCAGGGGACGGTTCTCATCAAATATACCCAAATTAGCCATAAAGATGGTCAGAAGATTAGGCTGATGCCTACCACGGCCTGGTTTATGCTTGGACCGGCGAGTAGAGCATTTCAAGCGAAGTGGACACCGGTTCGCGTGAAGAAAATGCTCTACTTTAAAAAGGATAGACACGCCTTTCCGATCCGGTGGATCGGAAAACGCTATGGTAACCGCGGGCGACACATCGTGTGCCCTGCTTTTAATTTTTTGAATGAAGGTTTAGGACAGTTGTTAAGGCTGTTCTCACCGGTCATCTCTGCGAATCGGATCGATCATGAAGCACTTCCCGTTGGCGATTGTCGCCGGACTGTTTGTTTGCGCCTCAAACATCCTGTCGCCCGCCAATGCAACGCCCGGCCTGATCATCGATGCGGCCAGCGGCGAAGTGCTCTATCAGGAAGAAGCCACGCGGCCATGGTTTCCCGCCTCGACCACCAAACTGATGACGGTCTATGTGGCGCTGAAAGCCGTGCGGGACGGACGCATCACCCTCGATACACCGATGGTGGTGTCGAACCGCGCGGCGCGCATGCAGCCCTCGAAAATGGGTCTGCGCCCAGGCACTGAGATCACCCTCGACAATGCGCTGAAGATCCTGATGGTGAAATCGGCCAACGATCTCGCGGTGACGATCGCCGAAGGCGTGTCCGGCTCGGTGCCGGCCTTCGCCGCCGAGATGAATTCGGTGGCGCGCCAGATCGGCATGCGCGAATCGCATTTCGTCAATCCCAATGGCCTGTATGACGAAGCGCACGTCAGCTCGGCCCGCGACCTCGCCATTCTCGGCCGGGCCCTGTATCTGAATTTCCCGCAGCAGCACGATCTCTACGGCATCGGCGCCTTGCGCCTCGGCACCAAGATCATTCCGACCCATAATGGCATCCTCGGCCGCTATCCCGGCGCCGACGGCATGAAGACCGGCTTCGTCTGCGCCTCGGGCTTCAACGTGGTGGCGAGCGCGCAGCGCGGCGGCCGCCGGCTGATCGCCGTCGTCCTGGGTTCCCCCAACGCCAAGGCGCGTACGTTGAAAGTCATGTCGATGCTCGACGCGGCTTTCGCCGGCCAGACCCATAGCGGCGGCAATGTCGCGACCCTGGCCGATTGGCCCGATCAGCAGGCGCCGAATATGCGGCCCGAAATCTGCGGCAAGAATCGCAACCGCAACATCGAGGAAGACTTCGGCGTGCCGATTTCCTCCGTCACGGCGCCGGCCCAAGCCGCGCAGATGGACACTTCCGCCGCCTTCTTCGCCGCCGACCGCGAACGCACCCTGTCGCCGATCATGGGCTTCGCCGGCGTCAGCCCCGATCTCGGACCGCGTCCCGTGTTCGAGCCGATCCCCATCTACATCGGCCGCGCGCCCGGCTGGACCGGCACCGTCGCCCATGCCACCACGCCAGATGAAGCACCCGATCCGGCCGTCGACCCGAAAACCGGGAAAAAGCTGAGCCCCGCCGCCCGCCGCGCCGCCGCCAAGGCCCTGGCGAACATGAACGGCAGCGCCAAGGTCACTACGGACAAGACCGCCGCGGGCAAAGCCGCGGCAAAGCCGATACTGGCCGCGCAGAAGGGCAAGAAGCCGGACGCCAAGAAAGAGGTTAAGCAGGAAGCCAAGCAGGACGTCAAAAAGCCCGCGCCGAAGGCCAAAGCCAAGGCGAACGTAAAGACGGACGCCAAGCCGGATATCAAGGCCGACGGCAAGGGCAAGCCCGGCGCTGACAAGAAGGTGCAAAGCGCCAAGCAGACGGCGCCCGAGCAATAGGTCTTCACCATGGCCCAGCATCCTGCACGGCGGCCGCAGCCGTCCGTGCCCAAGCCTACCGCACGGCGGCCTCCGCCGCCCGTGCCAATGACCGTGCTGACCGGCTTTCTCGGCGCCGGCAAGACAACCCTACTCAACCGCCTGCTGCGCGACCCGGCGCTGGCCGACACGCTGGTCATCATCAACGAGTTCGGCGAGATCGGGCTTGATCACCTGTTTGTCGAGAAAGCCGACGGCGACATGCTGGTCATGGCGTCAGGCTGCCTGTGCTGCACCATTCGCGGCGATCTCGTCAGCACGCTCGAGGACATTCTCAAGCGCCTTGACAACGGCCGGCTGAAACCGTTCGCCCGCATCGTCATCGAGACGACGGGCCTGGCCGACCCTGCCCCGGTGCTGCACACCATCATGTACCACCCCTATCTGGTGTTGCGCTTCCGCCTGCAGGGCATTGTCACCGTCGTCGATACGATCAACGGCATGGCGACCTTGGACGCCCATCCCGAAGCGGTGAAACAGGCCGCCGTCGCCGACCGCATCGTGCTGACCAAAACCGACATGGCGGCGGCCGTACCCGAGGCCTTGCCCGCCCTGCGCCAGCGCCTGCACCAGCTTGCCCCCTTCGCCCGCCTGATCGACGTCAACGAGGCCAGCGCCGCCAACCTGTTCGACACCGGCCTGTGGAATCCCGAAACCAAACACGCCGATGTGCGGAAATGGCTCAATGCCGAGGACGAGGCCGAAAAGGCCGCAACCGAGCATGGCCACGGGCACCACGATCACGAACATGTGCACGACCATTCCCACGCCGGCCACGCGCACCATGACGTCAACCGCCACGATGCGCGCATCCGCGCCTTCTGCCTGCGCAGCGACAAGGCGCTGACGCCGGGCGCGTTCGACACATTCATCGAAATGCTGCGCCAGATTCACGGCTCGAACCTGTTGCGCGTAAAAGGCATTTTGTCGTTATCCGACAATCCGGCCAGGCCCGTCGTCATCCACGGCGTGCAACACGTCTTCCATCCGCCGCAGCGGCTTGATGCCTGGCCCGACGCGGATCACTCGACCCGGATCGTTTTCATCGTCCGCGACATCGAGCCTGAACATCTGCGCGGCCTCTTCGCCGCATTTTCCGGCGAATCCCGGATCGGCCAGGCGGATGCCGCCGCAATCACGCAGAACCCGCTGAATCCAAAGCCGGAAGGGCTTCTGCGCTAAGGAAGGCGGTGGCCCGCCTCTGGCCTGCTTCTTGATCACGCCCAACCTGATCGACGTCTTCGCGCGGGGTCCGTGCCATTCCGATACACGGCACATCCCCCCTCGTTCACGCAGTTTGGGGTGGAATTGGGTATGGGTACGAAGTCTCTGCCTTTTGGCATCTGGCGGCACAAGCAGACGAGCGCGGGCGCCGCCCATAACGCGTTGACCATCGACGATCTTGGCCGGACTTCACCCTCGTCCTTGTTTGTGCCCATGAGCCTGACCAAAGAACGCATCCAGACAAGAGAACCGGCACTCCGTCCTGCCCATGTCGAACTGCTCGACTGGGAGCAGGCGGCAAACATCATCCCCGCCTGGGAGGAACTGGCCGGGCGCGCGCTCGATCGCAATATTTTCGTCGAACCGGCATTCGCTGCATCCGCCGCCCAGCATTTCCCGGACGCGCAGCGGCCGGCCTTTCTGATCGTGCGCGACCCGAGGCCGGGCGTCCCGTCCGGCCGGTTGATCGGCCTCTGCCCGGTTCATCCTCCTTCCAGGGACAAATTCGCCACCGCACATTTCTGGCGGTCGCCGCAAATGGCGCTCGGCACGCCGCTGCTCGACAAAACCCTGGGGCTGGAAGCCCTCGACCTGCTGCATCAATGGATCGCCGCGAGCTGGCCCAATGTTGCGGCGCTGATGTTGCGCTCCCTCCCCGAAGCCGCGGCAACGACGCAATTGATCCTGTCCCACGCCCACGCGCGTTCGCTGCCCTATCAGCGCTTCGACACGCACAATCGCGCCGTGCTGGCCGGCGGCGTGGAGTCACACGCGCTCCTCGCCACAACCATGTCAGCGAAGCGGCGCAAGGAATTGCGCCGCCAGTATCGCCGTCTCGGCGAGCGCGGCGCGATGACCTATGTCTCGGCAAGGGCCCCCGAAGACGTGCGCAATGCCATCGAGCATTTTCTCGCGCTCGAAGCCCGCGGCTGGAAAGGCGGCAAGCGCACGGCGCTGCTCTGCGACCCGTCGCTTGCGGCCTTCACGCGCACGATGACCCGGCTTCTTGCCCATGACGGCAAGTGCTGGGTGGATTCGATTGAAATCGACGGCACGCCCGTCACCATGGGCATTGTGCTCTTCTCCGGCGAGAAAGCCTTCTTCTGGAAGATCGCCTACGACGAAAGCCTGTCGACCTACTCGCCCGGCGTCCAGCTGACCGTCGAGCTCACCCATCGGCTGGCGGCGGAGCCGGGCATCAAGCTGATCGATTCCTGCGCCATTGCCGATCATCCGATGATCGATCACATCTGGCCGGACCGCATGCCGGTCGCCGATTTCATGATCGGTGTCAGGAACGGCAAAGACCATTTCGCCGCCATCGCCGCGCGCGAGGCAACGCGGCGCAGACTGCGGCTTGTTCTCAAGAAGCTGTGGTATAAATTGCGTGGCTTGAAGGCGAGCTGACGGATTCGGCGCTCTTCCTTCGCCCGCTTGCGGGAGAAGGTGGCCCTTGCGCGGCAAGGGTCGGATGAGGGTGAAGCCATGACAGAGCCAACGCCAGCCAGCACCCAACATGTCGCCTGCTGCATCGTCGGCGGCGGCCCGGCGGGCCTGGTGCTGGGTTATCTCCTGGCGCGCAGCGGCGTCAAAGTCGCGGTACTTGAGAAACACGGCGACTTCCTGCGCGACTTTCGCGGCGACACCATTCATCCCTCGACCTTGCAGGCGTTGGACGAACTCGGCCTCGTCGACGAACTGCTGCAACTGCCGCATGAGAAAGCCCATCAGGTGGCGGGCAGCGTCAACGGCGAAACCATCGTCATGGGCGACTTCTCCCGTCTGAATGCCAAGTACAAATTCATCGTCTTCATGCCGCAATGGGACCTTCTGAATTTCCTGATGCGCAAGGCGCAGGCCTTTCCCTCTTTCCAGATGCTGATGAAGACCGAGGCTAAAGATCTCATCATCGAAGCCAATGTCATCAAAGGCGTGCGCGCGCTCTCCCCCGACGGTGAGATCGAAATCCGCGCCGATCTCGTCGTCGCCTGCGATGGCCGCGATTCCCATACGCGCGAGCGCGCCGGCTTCACGCCAAAAACGCTTGGCGCGCCGATGGATGTTCTGTGGTTCAAGATCGGCCGCAACAAAGCGGACGGCGAGCAACCGCTGGGACGCATGGCGTCAGGGCGCATTCTCGTCGCCATCAATCGCGGCGATGTCTGGCAATGCGGCTATGTCATCGCCAAGGGCACGTTCGATGAAATCTGCAACGGATCGATCGAGAATTTCCGCGCCGCCATCGTGGACATGGCGCCGGACCTTGCCGACAGAGTGAGCGACATCGCCTCGTGGGACGATGTCAAACTGCTGACGGTTGCCGTCGACCGCTTGCCGCTCTGGCATCGCCCCGGCCTGTTGTGCATCGGCGATGCCGCGCACGCCATGTCGCCCATCGGCGGCATCGGCATCAATCTCGCCATTCAGGACGCGATTGCGACAGCCAATCTGCTGGCCGGCAAATTGCGTGACCACCACGTGACCGACGCGGATCTCGCGCTGGTGCAAAAGCGCCGCGAATGGCCGGTGCGCATCACCCAATGGGTGCAGGTGGCGATCCAGAACCGCATCATCGCACCGGTGCTGAAATCGCAAAGCGCGGCAAGACCGCCATGGATTTTACGCCACCTGCAAAGCATCCCGCTGCTGCGCACATTGCCGGCGCGCTTCGTCGCCATCGGCGTGCGGCCGGAGCATATCGAGACAAAGCAGATGCCGCCGGCCTAACCTCGATCCCGCAACAGCCGCCGGATGATCTTGCCTGTCGTCGTCATCGGCAATTCGGTCTCAAACGCGATCTCGCGCGGATATTCATGCGCCGACAGCCGCGTGCGCACGAAGCCCTGAATTTCGCCCGCAAGCTCGTCCGATGCCGAAAAGCCCTCGCGCAGAACGATGAACACTTTGACGATCTCGCCGCGCAAATCATCCGGCTTGCCGATCGCCGCCGCATTCGCCACGGCGGGGTGACGCAGCAGGCAATCCTCGATTTCGCCCGGCCCGATGCGATAGCCGGCCGATGAGATCACGTCATCGTCGCGGCCGATGAAATGAAAATAGCCGTCGGCATCGACAGTGCCCTGGTCGCCGGTGATCATCCAGTCACCGATGAACTTGTTGCGCGTCGCTTCCGGATTGTTCCAGTAGCCCAGAAACATCACCGGGTCGGGCCGCAGCATGGCGACCTGCCCCTGTTCGTCCGGCGCGCATTCGCTGCCATCGTCGCGGATGATGGCGACGCGATGCCCGGGGATCGGCACGCCGATGGCGCCGCCGCGCGTCACGCCGATGCCCGCGCACGAGCCCAGCACATAATTGCATTCGGTCTGACCGTAGAACTCGTTGATGGTCATGCCGAGTTCCTGCCGACCCCAGTCGTAGACTTCCGCGCCCAGCGCTTCACCGGCCGACGAAATGGTGCGCAGGTTGAGCGCGAAGCGCTTGCGCGGCTCGGCCACCGCCCGCAGCATGCGCAGCGCGGTCGGCGGAATGAAAGCATTGCGGATCTGCGCCCGCGCCATCAGCTCGAACGCCGCCTCCGCATCGAAGCGATCGAACTTGCGCGCCACCACCGGCACGCCGAAATAAAGCGCCGGCAGCATGACGTTGAGAAGGCCGCCGGCCCAGGCCCAGTCGGCCGGCGTCCACAGACGATCGCCGGGCTGCGGCAGAAACTCGTGGGTGAACTGCACGCCGGGCAGATGGCCGAGCAGAACGCGATGCCCATGCAGCGCGCCTTTCGGCGGCCCCGTGGTCCCCGACGTATAGACCATGACGGCTGGATCGTCGGGCCCGCTGTCGACGGCGTCGAACTGCGCGCTCGCCTCCGCCATCGCCTTGTAGACATCCACCGCGTCGCCATCGTCGCCATCCGTCGAGACGATGATCTCCAGAGTCGCCGAACGCTCGCCTTCCCGCAGCTTCTTCAGTCCGGCGTCATTGGTGATGAGCGCCTTCGCGCCCGCATCCTTGAGCCGATAGGAAATGGCATCAGGCCCGAACAGCGCCGCCAGCGGCACGGCGATGGCGCCGAGCTTGTAGATGGCGATATGCGCGACGGCCACGTCGCTCATCTGCGGCAGCAGGATCGCCACCCTGTCGCCGGCACGCACGCCACGGCTGCCCAGCACATTGGCAAGACGGTTGGAGCGCTCGCGCAGCGCGCCATAGGTGACGGGCGTCAGCCTGTCATCCGCCGCCTCGATGATCGCCGTCTTGTCCGCATCGCGCGCGGCCCAGACATCGCAGACGGCGGCGCCGATGTTGAAACGCTCGGGGATGCGCCAGGTGAAGGCGCGCCTCAGCTTCTCGTAATCACGAATATCTGGAAGCATGTCTTGTCAGGTCTCCCCCGTGCGGATGCTCTCCGCACGGCCTGCCGCAATCCGGCATTTGCAGACCGGTATCACGTGAATCTCGACACAGCCTAGCTGCGATAATCGCCATTAATGGCGATATATTCCTTCGTCAGGTCGCAGGTCCAGACTTTCGCGGTCGACTTGCCGACGCCGATGTCGACGCGCAGGTCGATCCGCTCGCCGCGCATATACTCAGACACTTTCTTCTCGTCGTAGGACTGGTCGCGCAGGCCCTTGTGGGCAACCCTGGTCGCACCGAACCAGATCGCCAGCTTATCGCGGTCGGCCTTTTCGCCGGCCTTGCCGACGGCCATGACGACGCGGCCCCAGTTGGCGTCCTCGCCGGCGATCGCCGTCTTGACCAGCGGCGAATTGGCGATGGCGAAGGCGACCTTCTTGGCGGCGCCCGGGCTCGCCGCGCCCTCGACGGTCACCTCGACGAACTTGCGGCAGCCCTCGCCGTCGCGCACCACCTGGTGGGCGAGGTCGAGCAGCACCGCGTCGAGCGCCTTGCGGAATTCGCCAAGCCGCTTGTCACCGGCGGTGGTGATCTTCGGCACGCCGCGTTTGGCCGCAGCGCCGGTGGCAAACAGCATCAGGCTGTCGGACGTCGACGTATCGCTGTCGACGGTGATGGAATTGAAGCTGCCCTGCACCGATTTCGACAGCATGGCCTGCAGGGCCTCGGCCGCGATCGGCGCATCGGTGAACACATAGGACAGCATGGTCGCCATGTCGGGCGCGATCATGCCGGCACCCTTGGCGATGCCGTTGATGGTGACATCGACGCCGGCGATCTTCACCGTGGCAGTGGCGACCTTCGGAAACGTATCCGTGGTCATGATGGCGCGGGCCGCATCCAGCAGGCCATCGGGCGAGGCATCGGCGACGAGACTCTCGAACACGCCCTCGAACTTGCTGGCGTCGAGCGGCTCACCGATCACGCCGGTCGAGGCGAGAAAGATTTCGCCGGTCGGCGCGCCGGTCGCCTTGGCGGCGATCTCGGCGGTGAACTTCGCTTGGCTGAGGCCGGTCTTGCCGGTAAAAGCGTTGGCATTGCCGGAATTGACCACCAGCGCCCGCGCCTTGCCGCCCTTCAGCCGGGCGCGGCACCAGTCGACCGGCGCCGACGGGCACTTCGACTTGGTGAAGACGCCTGCCGCCTGCGTCCCTTTGTCCATCAGCGCCAGCATCACATCGGTGCGGCCCTTGTAGCGGATGCCGGCGGCGGCGGTGGCGAAGCGCACCCCCTCGACGGCAGGCAGATCGGGATAGGATTTCGGCGCAAGCGGGGACACGGCGACGGTCTGGGCCATGGTGATTTCCGGATTTCGGCCGTGACGGCCCTGGGAAGAGATGCGCACCTCAAAAACCTATCCTGCGCCGGAGCGCAAGAGAGATTTTCGAGAGATTTTCGGCTGGTCTTACAGACCTTATTTCTTCGGCGCTTCCGGGGTCGTACGCTCGATCTTGGCGGCGCTGCGCAGTTTCATGATCACGTCCTGCTGGGCGCGCTGAACGACATACTGCGTCACCTGGTCTTTCACTTCCTCGAATTTCGGGAAGGTCTTCTCGCGCTTGTCCTCGACCTTGATGATATGCCAGCCGAACTGGCTCTTCACCGGCTCGGAAATCTGGTTCGGCGTCATGGAGAAGGCCACGTTGGCGAATTCCGGCACCATCTGGTCCTTGGTGAACCAGCCGAGATCGCCACCCTGGGATCCCGGATCTTTCGACACTTCCGTCGCCACCTTGGCGAAATCCTCGCCGTCGCGGACCCGCTTCAGCGCCGTCTTGGCCTCGGCCTCGGTCGCCACCAGGATATGCCGCGCCTTGACCTCGGGCTCCGGCTTCTGGGTCTTGGCGGCCTGGTCGTAGACGTCCTTCAGGGCCACGTCCGTCGCGGCCTGCTTCGTCAGCTTGCCGAACAGGGTCTCCATCAGCGCCCGGTCGCGCATATAGGTCAGGCGGCGGGTGAAATCCGGGTCCGCGTCGAGCTTGTCGGCCGCCGCCTTTTTCGCCACTAGCTTCATATCTATCAAATAATCAACGACATAGGCCTCCTTCTCGGCGCCCTGAAGCTGCTGCGGCAGGGTGGCGCCGATGTCCTCGATCGCCAGTTTCACGTCGTCGTCGGTGATTTCGGCGCCATCCACCTTGGCCAGGACCTTCGCCGCCGCCGGCAGGCTGAAATTCAGGAACATAGCCATTCCGGCCGCACCGAGCATGAGCGCGGATCTCGAAAAGCAAGACAGCATAACAGGGCTCCGATCAAAGATGGGCAGTTGCCTCCGCCCCGGCCGCCACAATCAGCGAAATCGCTGAGTCGGACAAGCTGGGAGGCCAAGCCGCCTTGGAAAGCCACCTTGGAAAGCCAACTCAGGAAGCAACTACGGCCAAGCATCAGCGTTGCGAATGGCGTTTCCATGGCGTTTCGGTGACGCTTTGCAGCAGCGCTTCAGCCTGCCTTCGGAGGTGCTCCTTCGCACAGCGTCTTCATTGACAAGGGGATACCCCGCTCTTATCTCTCAGCCGCTTTACGGCTTCATCATCAGGAGGTTTCCGCTTGCCGATGGCCTTAAACCTCCCGCCCAGGTCGGGGGTGTCGGTCACGGGGCATGCGGAACGCATCCGGTCAGGTGCGCGAGCACGCGCGCCGGGCCACTATAGCGTTTTCCGATCCTCTGGATCGGAAAGACGCGTCTAGTTTATTAAAGAGCGCATTTTCTTCACGCGAACCGGTGTCCACTTCGCTTGAAAATGCGCTAGCCGGATCAGAAGGGTCTTTGAATGTTCGCTGCAGTCGCGAAGAAAATCTTCGGTTCCTCCAATGACCGCCGGCTGAAGCGTTATGCGCCCAAGGTCGCCGAGATCAACGCCCTGGAAGCCACGATTTCGAAACTCAGCGACGACGAACTGCGCGGCTCGACGGAACGCTTCCGCGCCGAACTCGCCGCCGGCAAGACCCTCGACGACCTGCTCGTCCCCGCCTTCGCCACCGTGCGCGAAGCCGCCCGCCGCACCCTCGGCCAGCGCCACTTCGATGTCCAGCTCCTCGGCGGCATGGTGCTGCACGAAGGCGGCATCTCCGAAATGCGCACCGGTGAAGGCAAGACCCTCGTCGCCACCCTCGCGACCTATCTCAACGCGCTCGCCGGCAAGGGCGTGCATGTCGTCACGGTGAACGACTATCTCGCCCGCCGCGACGCCGAATGGATGGGCCAGGTCTACAAGTTCCTGGGCATGAGCGTGGGCAACATCGTCCACGGCCTCGACGACGACCAGCGCCGCGAAGCCTATGCCGCCGACATCACCTACGGCACCAACAACGAATTCGGCTTCGACTATCTGCGCGACAACATGAAATACGAGTTGTCGCAGATGGTGCAGCGCGGCCATTTCTTCGGCATCGTCGACGAAGTGGACTCGATCCTCGTCGACGAGGCGCGCACGCCGCTGATCATCTCCGGCCCCTCCGAAGACAAGTCCGATCTCTACAATTCCATCGACAAGCTGATCCCCCAGCTCATCCGCGAAGATTACGAGATCGACGAGAAGCAACGCACCGCCAACCTCACCGAGGCCGGCAACGAACACATCGAGGACCTGCTGCGCGCCGCCAAGCTGATCGACGAGGACGCGGCGCTCTATGACGCGGCCAATGTCACCGTCGTTCATCACGTCCAGCAGGCGCTGCGCGCCCACACGCTGTTCCAGCGCGACAAGGAATATATCGTGCGCAACGGCGAGGTCGTCATCATCGACGAGTTCACCGGCCGCATGATGCCGGGCCGCCGCTTTTCGGAAGGCCTGCACCAGGCGCTCGAAGCCAAGGAACATGTCACCGTCCAGCCCGAGAACATCACGCTGGCGTCGATCACCTTCCAGAACTACTTCCGCCTCTACAAGAAGCTCGCTGGCATGACCGGCACGGCCGCGACGGAAGCCGACGAATTCGCCGAAATCTACAAGCTCGACGTGGTCGAGATCCCGACCAACCGTCCCGTCTCGCGTAAGGACGAGGACGACGAGGTCTATCGCACCGCGCAGGAAAAGGCGAAAGCGATCGTCCGCGAGATCGAAGCCGCCAACGCCAACATGCAGCCGCTGCTGGTGGGCACCACCTCGATCGAGAAGTCCGAACAGCTCGGCGAAATGCTGCAGGGCGCCGGCTATACGCAGATCGATTTCGAACATCCGCAGGAGCTGCAGAAGCTCTACACGGCCGCCCGCGCGGGAAAACCCGGCAAGCTGTTTGCCATCCTCAACGCCCGCTTCCACGAACAGGAAGCCTACATCATCGCCGAGGCCGGCGTGCCGGGCGCCATCACCATCGCCACCAACATGGCCGGCCGCGGCACCGACATCCAGCTCGGCGGCAATACCGAGATGCGCGTGGC
>Ga0182744_1002924_pt1 | contig 13663 bp, 17 predicted proteins | sample eDN3rd30CKraftMG_FD_128525 | JGI IMG/M metagenome (GOLD analysis project Ga0182744, IMG submission 128525) | Enriched Miracle-Growth compost microbial communities from Emeryville, California, USA - eDNA 3rd pass 30_C Kraft MG (version 2) (version 2) ...
GGCCCAGGATACGATTGGCCGACGCTACGTCGCGCTCATGAGATTGGACATGCCGACCGAAGCGGTTGAAACGTTCAATCGGATTTCGAAAAACCCAGACCATTCGCCAGGGTCGCGTGGTCCTCGTCCTGCCTCGCCAGCCATTGCACCGCTTTATGAGCCCGCACCAGCGCCGCCGGATCGTCACAACGTGACAGCTGACAAACGAGATTCAAAACCTGATCCATTCGTTGCTGTTTTACGAAGTAATGGGGGGAGTGACCGAATTCAGGCTGCGTCATCGTATTCCTCATCGGCGTAGGCGTACGGCTGATCGTCAGGCTCCTCAATCAGATGGATATCTGGCGCATCATCCCAATCGAGCGGGTCCGCGCCGTAAGGCATTGGTCCCATCAAGAAGCGCCTGCGGTCACTCTCAGTGGCGTCCGGATGTCTCTGTATCATCTGTAGGTAATAGATGCGGTTTGCGACCCTGCGCCTGGCCGCGTCTTCCACGACATCACGATCAAGGACCCTCTTGGTCGCCTTAACGTCGGCCATAGCCTTCCGGACCAGTCCCTGGACGGCCAGGTTTTCGAGCGTAGCCGCGACGACACACCCTTCTTTGGTGCCCGTCCCAACGGACGCCTCGATATACCGGCTCAAAGCGGCTGACAGAGCCGTGTCGACGACATCCGTCTCCTGATCGCCTTTTTCTGCCAGGCGAGCACGATACTCGATCATGCGATGTCGCTGCGCTTCGCTATTTCCTGAAATTGGTCTCGGCATCTCTGTCTCCCATAACGTCACTACGTGCGGCTATGAGATGAAAATAAGTAACGGCGATGCAAGAAGCGCGATTTTTCCATTGGCCGAAGCAAATTACCGGTAAATCAAGTTTTTATAACTTATTTTAACCTGAATTAACCACAGCGAAAAACGGCAAACACCAGTTAAATCAATGCCTTTGACAATGTTGACATAATGGGCATTTACTAATGATCGGCGCAAAAGGAGACACCGATAACCGATATTACCCGTATGCAGATCGACGACTATGCTGTGGTCATGGGAAACGGCGCTCGGTCGACTATCGACGCTATTGGAGGTATTTCCGAAGCTGGCGCGTGGATTATCTCTCAGCTGGAGGAAATGACCGCCAGCGGAGAATATACGGGTGAATCGGTGATGGCTCATGAAGCGGTTATGGAAATTGCTCATAAGATCGAGCATGGCCGGATCGACGATGATGCTCGTAAGCCGACGGCAGACATTCTGAGATACCTGTCGCAGTTCGTTTTGCAGCGCCGCGTTCCGCTGACCTGATCTTTCATTCAGGATCGGTTTCCGGATGCACACGGCGATGATTTTAGGGTGAGAGGTTTCCTGCTTTTCACTTTTAAAGCAGCGCAGCTGCCACGGCAAAAAGTGGAGCACCTAGATTAACTCGAATTTCCCTCACTCTGTATTGTGGTAACTGTTGACAGAAAAATAAAGACATAACAGGCCTTGAACATGGCCTCGTAAACATTGTTTAAATCCAGTATTTCCCAAATTTCTATATGTTAACAAAACGTTTAAATCCAGGATTTCCCAAAATTTAGTTGACGAAAATTATTATTATCAAAAACAAATTACATTATGGATTTAGACATTAAATTCTAAATGTAAAATAAGTTGGATTTAAACGTTGATTTATTTTTGGACGACAGAAACAATCGTTCTATCGCCACAAGTGAAACATCAACATGCAACAGAAATTCCAACCAGCGCCACACGGCAGCCTCGTAAGATTAGCCGAGCATAAGCCCTCCGAAATCTCAGCCGTGGCTCCTGAAAGCCCTAGACCCCCTGAAATGCTGACAGGCGTTTCAATTGACGGACCTGTGCTCTCTGTCATCGATTCCGTTGTTCACGAAATACTGATCTCGCATGCCTACGAGGTCGACCGTCAGATGAAATCTGATCGCTATGCGATTGACCTGGCTGCACTCGTCCGTTTTGCCGGACCTCATGTCAGAAAGGATGATATCCTTAAGAGCTTAGAGAAACTTCGTCTGACGAAAATGTCATTCGGCGACAGTGTCAATCCAGATAGACGATACAAAGGCGTGCAAATGCTTGTATCGTGGCAGGAATTTAGAAGTTCCACGACTTTAATCGGCTACTGTTTTGCTCCGCCGATTAAAGATTTGATGCGCACGATGCCTTCGTACGCATACCTTGAACTTGCCGCCCTGGGTGACGGCAATATGGGTCGGAAATACAGCCCCGCTCTATATAAACACTTGGCGATGGAGAGCACGCATAAACGCTGGCAGCCGGGCGAAGACAACGAAATCTATCTCCGGTTCACTCCTCTGGAGTTGGCAGAGATCATCCAGTTCCCAGGACACGAAGACCCTCTCAAGTTGAATGTCGGAAAACTCGTCGACTTCATAAAAAGGTCGCTGGATGATCTTTCATCCGTGCGGCGCTTCGACACCTCAGTCGAGATCGTCCAGGAACCCGGTCGCGGCCGTCGAGTGCATTCTATCTGCTATACTCTGCGCCTGCGCGCTCCAGATTTCCGGCATGTCCGGCTGCGGCTCGACTATTCCAAAAAGCCAGAATTCCGCCATGGTGGAAAAGACGACCCTCGCTTCCTCGTTCGCAGCGACCTGTGGGAGAGAGCCTCGAAGACGTTCAAACTTACCGGCCATATCTCCAATGATTTGTTCAAGCTGTGGCTCGTAGCTCTCCAGGAAGCCCTGAGCGGTAAAGGCCTGACCGCAGGATACGAGACCCGCAGCTATCGCGGTGATGCTCTCCTCGCGGCCGTAGACGCTCATGGTGCCGCATTCGCAGCATGGGGCTTCCTAGAAGAAGAGTGCGACGACCCTGATCTGGTCGACCACCTGGCCGACCGCAGCAACGCTCCTCTCGCGATCAAAACCGAGGCTGAGGCAGCACGCCGCAAGCGTGTAGGATGGAAGACCGCGACGCTGGAAAAGCGTGCGAAGAGCTATCGTAGAAGTGCTGCGTCCGGCCGAACGGATGCCGATGAGATGGCGGATTATCTGGCAGCCAAAGAACTGCGCCAGCAGTCGGAAAAAATCGAAGCTGAGATGGCCGAAATCTGGGCCGACATTGAAGAGCCGACCCAGCATCCGAAGTCCGTTGCGACCGTGTATCACCTCTCTCCAGACCTGACCCAGGACGATTTCGAAATCGAAGTTGTCAGCCTATTCTCCGATTTTAGCGGCGACGAACAGCGCGTTCTCCGGTTCGATGGACCTGTTTCCTCAATCCATAAAGTTTCAGCGACGGCGAGCCAGTGGGTTGGTTTCGAGCGCGATATTGCGGCTTATCTCCAAGAAGGAGTTGCAGCATGACCCATCATCCAGAAGTTATTGTTTTCAAAATCAAGGGTGTCCGGTCGGGTGAACTTTTTCGCGTCATCATCGACGACATCCTGGCCCAGGCGTCGAAATGGACCGGACCAGCCACATGCGCGACAGTATTTAAGCTATGCATGGTGCGGCCTGAGCAAACTCAGGATGTTGTGTGGCCGGATATTCTGCTCCCTTACGATACTGACGGTGTCGAACAGCTCTTGCTGGTTAACGACGAGATCGAGAGCATTCAGTACAAGCGCAATTTCATGCCGAACGAGAAGCCGAAACCACGCGTGAAAAAGAAGCCGGAACCGAAGGGTCCGTTTTCGAAGTACGGCCATGATTTGGCTAAATGGCCAAAAAGCTATCACCCGTTTTTCGACAACGAGAGTTTGATTTCTGAAGGAGATGACCTTCGCGATTTGATGAACGGATATCCATTCAAAGACAAGACGCCGACTGAGAACAGTCGGTGGATCGAAATGGAGGTCATTCACCGTATGCGTGATCGCTTTCCGACCTTTTATGATTTGGATATCGTTCTCGGCGGTGTGATCAAGCAGTCTCTGACTCTGATATCAAAACCCGAAATTCAGCTACACGGCCGGTCTGACGACTTCGATATCGCTCACTGCTTTCGGCCTGTCCAGCCGGTAAATGTAATCTCATCGCACCTTGCTGCGCTTAAAGGACTGGACTGGATGATCAGGACCGGCCGCTTGAAGGATTTCCGTGACCGAAAGATCATCGACCCGACAGACGACGAAGCCGCCGAAGACAAGCTGTTTCACATCCATGCCGTCGGACGTGGCGTGACCAGCGACCGAGCTTACGACGATGACCTTCTCGACGCAGAGGAAATGGCGGCGGCTGACGCAGCAGAGGCCGCCGCCTAACTATCTGAAAAGGTACCGCTTTACAAATCGGCGGTACCTGTTATCTTCCTCGCCAACGCCACCCGCTCACCTGGAGCAATGCAATGAAGGCCTTCACGATAAATCTATGACGCAACCGCGTCGTCCACCGGTTCGAACGCCGGTGGCCTGGGTTTATTGTGTCTGGAAAGGACCTTCGAGTTGGCGTTTACGACCCACTATTTCACCGCTGACACCCATTTCGGGCATGCTCTCATGCTCCGGTTTCGGCCGTTTGCATCCGTCGAAGAGATGGACGAATTCCTGATCGACGTCTGGAACGCGGTCGTGCGCCCGGATGACATTGTCTGGCATCTCGGCGATTTTTCCTGTCACGATGAAGCCCGCACCAAGCAGATTTTCCAGCGCCTACAGGGTCGCAAGCGCCTGATCTTGGGCAATCACGATCTGCATTCGGATGGTAAAGTCCGCAAGTCCCTGCGTGGCCTGGCTTGGGACCAGCCGCCGACGCACTACGCCGAGGTCAAGCAGGATCAGGAACGCATCGTGTTGCACCATTACGCGATGCGCACCTGGTCGGCATCGGTGCATGGGTCCTGGCACCTTTATGGCCATTCTCACGGCCGCCTGCCGCCTCATGGAAGGTCCAGGGACTGCGGCGTCGATTGCAAGGATTTGGGCTTTGCACCGGCTACTTTTCAGATGCTGATGACCGGGCTCAAGGATGCGGAGGTCGTATCGTGAAACGAATTGTAGTCGACAAGCTGATAGCGGCATTTCCGCTTTATGCAAACCTCAAGCTCTTGGCATTGCCTGACGGCTGGCTTGGAATTGTCAACGAGCTGTTCTGCGATTTCCGCGACCTGCAAAAGATGATGCCCGGTCATATGCCTCTCGATCCTGACATTCAGATGGTAGCTGTCGATTGGCGGCAATACCAGTGGCCCAGCCATCTCCTTTATGTCCGGCCGGTTGTTCATCATCGGCATTGGACGCCTGAGATGTCCAATCGTCTTGTACAGGTAGTCAGTCGTTTCAACGAGTTCGCTCAGCACACCTGCGAGGTTTGCGGCGACCAATCCGTCGGTATCCTCAAATACCAGGACTCTCGACGTCAGCAGGCACTGTGCCAGACGCACATGGACGAGCGGAGGTGGTCGTGAAGAAGGACGATATCCACCTTTTCCGCGACCTGTATCCGCACTGGTGGTCTGAGACCTTGAAGTCTCTGCCTGCTGGTCACGTCCAACTGCTGGCAAAATTGCTCGATCAGTGCGCGCTTATCGCCGTTGATAACGGCGACGTGGAGCCGTGGGTCATGCTTCATTTCGAACGGCTTGAGGAGGAACATGGGCTCTTCCGAGTTTATGCTGCACCTACCGTAGATTTTGAACGGTGGACGGGTGGCAGCGCTCTCGCCCTGATTATCGCTATGCAATTTTTTAACGAGCGCCAGCGGCTGATTTGCGAGGTCTGCGGTCTGCCTGGCGGCCGATACTGCATTTCGCCGGATTTTTGCAGACCGCAGAAAAGAGTTACGCAATGAAAAACACATCTATCGAATTCTTTCGCGCAGAATATCCGCAGTGGTGGCATCCCAAGCTTCAAGAATTTCCGGACGGATGGACGGACATCCTTGCTCAGTTTTTTCACGCTCTCGACCGCCTGAATTCTCCGACCAGCCAGAAGAAAATCTGGGTATCCGTGCATTTCGACCAATCCGAAATTGGACCGTGGACGGTCTATGTGTCGCCCGTCGTCCGGTTCAAGGATTGGTCGTCTGCCGATGCACTCCACCTGATACGCGTAGTTGAAGTGGTCAACCATGCGATGAGTCATACGTGCGAAATCTGCGGCGCTTTCAACGGCTGGCCCCGCCTTCGGCCGAAGCCCGAGCGGATTTTGTGCGAGGACCATCGACATGGCGATTGAAGACATCCGCGTCTATCAGCGCAAAGCAATCATACGCGCCGAGCAACGTCAGCTTGCTATCGATTACCTGAGAGAATTTGAGATGAAAAAGGGAAACTTCGAGCGCATCCGTGCAGCCCACCATGACCTGTTTCACTCGTCCATCACCTCGGTGCCGGACGGCTGGACCGAAGCGGTGAAGGTTTTCCTGGAAGAATTTGAAAGCCTGGGCGAAGGCATGATGTCGCCTGGCAGCGTCCACTTCGAACGCACGAATTCCGGCCTGAAGGCTCACGTGTGGGCAAATCCCGAGCTGAAATGGACGCCTAAAATGTGTTGGGAGCTGCTGAAATGGCAGCGGGTCCTCTACAAATCTGTGCGCGATGTCTGCGAATGGTGCGGCAAGCTCGATGCTCAGCCGGTCCCGCTGGGCGAGCGCGTGACCTTTTTCTTGTGCGCGGAGCACAAGGAAAAGGCCGAAGCAAAACTGGCTGCCCAGGTCAAGGCCTGGGATGAACGCGTCAAATTTCGAGGTGAAGTCTCTGTGCTTTTCCAGGAGCACGCGACCGTCTGGCTGCAGGTCAGCGATCTCAATACGCCGATCCTGCAAAAGGCCCTGCTGGACGTCAAAAAGATCGTGGAGGAGCGTGATCTGATCGGCAAGGTCTTCATCACTAAGGTCAAGGAATCCGAAGGCCAGCTTTTCATCAGCGCGCGCTGTGACCAGGCTGATCCCGCATCGCAATTCGAAATCCAGGACATCATCAAGCACGCAGAATTTCTGAGCGATCAAGCCAGTTTGGCAGCCAACAAGGAGGATCGCGACGATGACGCACGATGAATACGTAGCCTACATCCGCGAGCGCTACAGTGACCTCTTCGACCCGTCGAATACCGATGCGTCTTGGGAATATCTGATCACTATCGGACCCGGCTGGTGGTCGATCCTGACGGATTTCTGCGAGCAGTTGAAGGGTATCCTGCGCCATCATGACGAGACCGGAAAATGGTACATCCGTCAGGTCAAGGAGAAATTTGGAGAGCTGAGAATCTACGTCAGGCCAGCACCTTACGAGCGATTGGACGTCGACGGATTCTCGGAATGGGTCGACGATATTGATCCTCCTGAGCCTACGCCGGTCGCGGAGATGATCGGCATCATCAAAGATCAGGTAATCGGACGCGCCTCAAACACGTGCGAAGAGTGCGGAAAACCTGGTGAGCTGCGTGTGCTGGACGGCTGGTATCGGACGGTCTGCGATGAACACTTTGCAGAATGGAAAGCTCGTAAAGCGGCACGATGATGGACCAGGATATCGACGACTGGGCAAAAGCATTTCTCGATTTTCATCCGATGCCAGACCAGCGGACGGTGGATGCGATGGGAGCGTGGGCAAAGATGGGTAAAGTGAACGAGCAGGCTATGTCGGCCGTCGTCCAGCGCATGATCGGCAGCCGCACCGACGATCCGGCAAAAGCCGCACAGATGCAGGCAGCTCACGACCGGATGGTAGCCGCACGCCAAAAAGCTGCGGTCTACGACGGTGATCTCAACCGCGCACGTCCGGCTTACTACGTCGGTCCCGGCTGGCACGCGATCCTGGATGATTTCGTAAAGGAATTTGCCGAGATCGATGGTCTCGGCTTCCTGGCCGCTCATGAAAAATGGGGCGGTCTCAGGGTCGCGTATCTCTACGATGGTGACCGACAAGCCGATGTCGATGCCATCGAAAAGCGGGCGGCTGATCGGTGTCGAGAATCCTGCTGGTATTGCGGACAGCCTGGGCTGATACGCCAGGAGCGCTGGTGGCGGGTGCGCTGCGAAGAACATTGGAGCGCAGAATGATCGAGAAAACCTACACTTTCTTGGAGTTTGCAAAGCTGCTCAATGTGAAAGAGCATTCGATCTGGCACATCATCGACGTCGGCGACATCCGTCCGCATACGATCATCGATGACTATCATAGCAAGCGCCTGCCGGAGGTGATCGACAGCCTGCGATTTTCGGCGGGCGACATTGAGATTTTTCGACAGGAATTCCGCCGTCGTCGACATGACGAGTTCAAAGCCGCCTATGCTGACGTCTATGTGCCTGATGAAGGTCCAGGCGCTAGGGGTCTCGAATTCGGTCCAGGCTGGATCGGTATTGTGCAGGAGTATTGCGATCAGCTCCGTGCATTCGAGCGTGATCATTTTGTCGATGCGCTACGCTGGGGTAAGGAAAAATTCGGTGCGCTGAGGCTCTACACCCGCAACAGCCGCCATACGCTGACCACCCTGAAATCATACTGGCTGGCGAGGTTGGACGAGCGTGCACGACGCCAGAGCCTGCGCACCTGCCAGGAATGCGGACATCCCGGCCGTCTGCGGCTTGGCGCTCATGCAGCTACCCTGTGCGACCGGCACAAACACCTCGTCGGCACGCCGAGACCGGAGGACGGCATCATTCTCGATCCCGACCGCCAGAAAATGAGTGCAGACGGCCGTGTGATCCCGTGGCCGGAAAATTTCGTCGGTCGATACACTTGGACCGACCAGGAACTTGGCCTCGACGAAGGCCACACCATGGACATGGCCAAGCAGACGCAGATCGCTTTCAAGCCATTCCTGTCGCCGGACCTGATCCTCGACGGCACCGACCAGGAGTTGGTCGATCTCCGTCGAAAACTGCTGGCGGTCGACCACGCTATTGGTCGCTACCATGAGATGAGCTTTGTGATGACGTGCCACACTCCGCCGCTGATCACGTATCAGATTAATATCAGTGGAATCGAAGATATCATCAAATCGGGTTCCGATGTCGATCAGATCAAGCGGAGTGCGATCATTGCTGAGATCGAGCTGATCATGTCAGGAGAGCAGCAATGATCGCGAACGACAACAAGATCAACGGGCGGACCCGAGATTACACTTGGACGCTCGAATTCCTTGCCGGTTATATGATGGCACCAGGATGCCGGGTGGTGCTCGATGAGCGGCAATTCGAGGTCCTGAAGGCCTACCTGACTCACATCGATGCCGTTGGCGAGGACACTAATTTTCAGTTAGAAATGTGCGTCGACTATCGTGATCATGCATCGTCTGACGGCTATTCCGTCGCATGGGACAATGACGGCACAGCATATCAAGACGACCTGATAGGCACGATCATGGAGCAGATGACGCAATCCCTTGGCTTCCGTGCCGGTTCAATCATCCGTGAAGGCTATCTAATCGACCTGACAGACATCGATCAGCAGATCGCAGAAATCCGCGAAAGGGTAGCCGCCAGGCACAATATCTGACTTCGGAACCTAAGCTAGGTTCAGTTCAGTGTGCGCCTCCAGGATGCCGGTTTCCTTAGGTTTTCCGGCACCTGTTTTCCGTCGAGTAGCAGTCGCATCATTTCCATCTGGCGAATTTCCTCTGCCGGGTCTGATGCAGGCTTGTCGACGTCATAGGCGATCAGCACTTCGTAAAATGTGCCGACATACCCGATATCGAGAGCCACCATCACGTCATCTCTGTCGACATCCGGTGATGCATAATATCGCTCAAGCCAATCCGCGATCACCTCGTCTCCATGCCGGTCGCGGATCGTCTCGATGTCGGAACGGTACTCTGCACGGACCCGCTCAGCTCTGAATAATGACATAGGACAAAATTCCTCTTTCGGCTGATGGAATTGGCCTGCACACTAAACGAAAAAGTTGAGTGTGAGACAATATCATGGGAGAACGGTGGACGGAAAATGAAATCCGAAGATTGGCATTTCTGGTCAAAGCAGGTTGTAAGCCGGATCAGATTGCTGAAGAACTCGGTCGCTCGATGTCGACCGTCGCGAGCCGCATCAGCCGTACCAATATTCAGCGAGTTGCGGATATATCCAGTTCCGTATCCGCGTCGATACCGTCTAGTAAAGCGCAGGTCCGAAAGATGCGAAAGTGCCGGTGGTGCCTGCTTCCTTTCGAAAGCTCTGGTTCAGGTGAGTGGACTTGCCCGCCCTGCAAGGAGACCACTGGCTACCGGCAGATGGCGTCGTCGTGAGCTATACAGGGTCCTGGAATCTTGTATAGCTCAAGCGATTTCAAGGAGTTCAGCAGTCCCGACGTCTTCCGACCAGGACTGCTGAAAAATCATTCGGCGGCGATGAGCTGGATGGCATCTTCCTGGGCCTTCTGCCGGTCATACTCATCAAGCACGGCTGTCGTCCAGGACTCCATGGCCAAGCTCTTCAACTCAATAAATTGCGATTCCGCGCCGTACGCCGTTTGAGTAATTTTGGCGGCTCGTTCCTTCTGAAAATCCAGGCGCTGCTGGTCCGACCGCGATACCCTCAAGCGTGTGTCGTCTTTCACCTCGTGCGCCAGAATAGCGGACGCACCACCTGGCATCCGCTTGGATGACATAAAGGTCGTCAACGTCCGGCGCAGATCGTGATGTGACCACCAGTCGATACCGGCTTCTTCCAGCAGATTGCGCCGCTCAGTCCGTGTTGGTGCGGTCCATTTCCGCTTGGGCTCGACGACAGATCGGTCAATTTTATTGTTCGATTTCGCCTGGACGAGCTTATCGCGACCGGCAAGCCTATAGATAATGCGATAGGTGCCAGACGCGGATATGTGGACGTCTGGCTTCACCTCTGAAGGAAACGCCCAGTCAGACGATGATGCCGCCTGACTTTTTTGCCGCCAGTTATCGACAAACTTCCAGGCTCTTTCTGGCACCGGAAGCACAAAGGACTTTCCGCCTTTTTGGTCCGCAGCATCCCATCCTGCCAGGAGCCATCCCGAGCCTGGCCGCTCTTCATCTTCCACGACATTGTATGGCAGTAGCGACAGGCCAGCATCGACACGCTGGCAGGTGAGCACGATCCACCACAGAGCAGCTAGCGATCCAGGCCGTACGCCGTTCGTCGCAAAGGCTCTGCCAGGCAACGGCTTATCCAGATATTCCTCGGCCAGTATCATAGTCTGCACCACTTCCCTGATCGACGGCTCGCGATCCCGAGCTTCGATTTCGTACGGCGCGTCCAGCATTTCCCACCATCTATCGACAGTCTGAAGGCCGGATTTGGAATGGTACATGCGGCAAAAATTAAGGATGGATCGTGTGTAGGTGATCACTTTGTTGGCGGGGGAGGGGCCTGATTTACGATAAACCTCGTCGCGAACGGCTTCGATATCTTTGATCGACAGATGCAGCACAGGCTTAGCCATGGCGGCCTTAAATGCAGGCCTCTTAAAGGTCGTGCGCATATCCTTTTCGCCGGACGGCTTGATTTTGATCTTCTTTTTGGCGTCCGGTGCTGTCTTCATCTTGATCGCCGCATCGACGCAATCACTCAGTGTCCACGCGTCCAAGGCGACGGCAGCTTTCATAGTCGCGAGCGCATTTTTTGCGCTACCGATTTTGTTCTTCGATTTATCGGACTGACGCTCCAGGTAGTAGGACGTCAGGTAAGGACCGAGCTGATCCTTATCGCCGTTCTCTAACATCGTGCGGACGACACGCGCCAGTTCCTGCACCTTCGACAGTGCCGACAGATATCGAGGCTCTTCCTCTGGATGGGCATAAGCGATTGTGGCGGTGTCGTTTTTGTATTTCACGACCCACGCTGCCTTCTTGCCCTGGACCCGGAGCATCAGACCTCGGGTTGCCTGGTCGGTGTGTACAAAAATCTTTCCATCTGGGGTGCCAGCCTTGGTCATCCTGACAGCTGCTATCACGTCATTCTTATCAATCGGGCTGCACTTCGACGCCATTCGCCAATTCCAATCCTATAAATCCATACCCTCTCCATACCCTGTTCTAATTCGTTGACAAGCATCGCAAACACGATGGATCTTGTTTTAGAAAGATTGCATGTAATCGCGGTAAGTGTTGACATTCTCCTGATAATTCAGGAGGTTATATGCAATCGTCCTCGCGATTGCGATGCTTGTCAACAGGATTGGTTTGGTGGTGAGGTTCAAGGAATAGGAATCATAATCCTTGTGTCGGGGGTTCGAATCCCTCCTCCGCTACCATCTTCCCCCCAACGAATGTAGCGTGACACGAATTTTCGGAATTTTCACACGCAAAACCGGAATAATCACTTTTTGCTCGAAGTGGCTTTGAAGGCGAATCAAGACGGTTTCGAAGACCTTTTCCGCACTGCCGCCCAATAGCGGTATGCTGCTGATTGAGACGGCGTACGGTTGCGGCCGAACTGACGCCGGCAATCTCTCAGAAGGTCTTTCATCGGTACGAGCCCGAAATTCTTCGCGAGGAAGATTGCAACTTCTGGGTTGCGATCTATGACGGACCTTCGACCGGTGATGAACTGCTGAATCGTGAGCCTGCTCTCTTGCAGTTCCTTCCTACATTCGAGCAATGCCGCGTAGTCTGCAAGTGGGATCATGACGACTTCCACACCGGATACGACGCGGCGAGCCGGTCGATCAGCCGTCCTCACTTTCCTTTACCCTCGCAATGAACTGCGTCACGCCGCTCTCGGTTCTTCTCAGAAGCCGCGCGATCGTGCCATGCGTAAATCCGAACCGAATATACCGCGCCGCAAGGAATTCTCTGTCCAAAGGCACTCGGATGTAGGTACCCGCGAGAGCCTTAGAGAGAATGCTTGAATATAACCACATGAGCCTTGCGTTGATTGAGGGAGCCGATGACGAAGTAAATATTCTTTCGGTATGCACCTGACCCACAAGCTTATCATGACGAAGCTGGTCGAGGTTTCCGGCGCGGCCATGGACGAAGCAAACGCGCTGAACCCGCGAAGCCAGGCATGCAGAACGCTCGATTTCCGCAAAAGCATGATCGCTCATGGCCTCGCGAAGGGTGCGACACCGACCGATCTTTCGCAGGCGCTCAATCTCAGGAAGGCGTCTGCAGAGCGTATCATCGCCCGCCTGAAAGGACCGGAGGCGGAGGGCCGAAAGGCCGTCTGATCATCTGCGATCCGGGAAGGGCGTGATTGAAGGCCGCGCCCTTTTTCATGTCGATTTTGGCTGGCGCATTCGTCATTCACAGCACCGCCGCCTCAAGCCATCTTCAAACCAGTTTCGATGCCCGTTCGAAGGTAGCTTGTCATGCGTAACCTCGTCCAAGAAGCGCTCGCTTTAGTTGCAGACCCGAAAGTCACGTCGCCGTGGCTCCTCTACTTCTCCGCCTCGCCAACGCTGCCCAGGGCGACTATGCAAAGGCGTGGCAGATGCTCCCCGACCGCTTGCCGAAGGCCGTCCGCTGCCCCACGATGCATGAGTGTGCCGCCGTCCTCGCGATCCATCGTTTGGCGTAGGCCATGGCCCGCATCTCATTTGGCTTCGCGAGCCGCTTTAGCGAGCGATCTGGCCGGGTTTTTGCAAACCCATGACGCCTCTTTGAGTAGGGCTGCGGTGCAGGTTTGACGCGCTCTTTCGATGGTTTATTTCTCGACGCGTGCAGGATTCCGGGATTGTCAAACTTCGAATTGCCATCGCGGCTGCCTGCCCCCAAATGGAGGCCCCGTCGCCGTCGCGTCTGAAAGGAAAAACACCTTTCTTA
>Ga0182744_1002927_pt1 | contig 13661 bp, 12 predicted proteins | sample eDN3rd30CKraftMG_FD_128525 | JGI IMG/M metagenome (GOLD analysis project Ga0182744, IMG submission 128525) | Enriched Miracle-Growth compost microbial communities from Emeryville, California, USA - eDNA 3rd pass 30_C Kraft MG (version 2) (version 2) ...
ATAGATCGCCTGCGTCAGCCAATCGGCGGAGAGTGGTTGGCCTGTATGGCCGAGGCTTGCACGAGTCATCACCGCGAGTGTCATCGTACCCATCGCTCCCGCAGTCCAGGCGTGAATGCCGCCGCGGGCAATGGCCCGCATCGCGTTCATCCTGTTTCTTGTCATATCAATGCCCATCGGCATGCATCACACGTTCGCGGACCCGCAAGTCGGCGCGGGCTTCAAGTTCATCCATTCCGCGTTCACGGCACTCGTGGCCATACCGACCTTGCTCACCGTCTTCACGATCTGCGCCTCGGTTGAAATTGCCGGCAGGCTGCGCGGCGGCAAGGGCCCATTCGGCTGGATCGCCACGCTGCCTTGGGACAATCCCATCATGCTCGCAGTCACATTTTCCTTCATCATGTTGGGTTTCGGCGGCGCCGGCGGCCTGATCAACATGAGCTATCAGCTCGACGCGACCATTCACAACACGCAGTGGATCACCGGCCATTTCCATCTGATCTTCGGTGGTGCGATCGTCATCATGTATTTCGCGATCGCCTACGATCTCTGGCCCCATCTCACCGGCCGTCAGCTGACGAACCTGAGGCTTATGCGAACGCAGCTGTGGCTATCGGCATGATCGTAACGACGTTCCCATGGCATTGGGTCGGAATTCTCGGCATGCCTCGCAGGATGGCCTATTATGATTATTCCAATGCCGCGCTCGAGCCGATGGCGTTGTCGGTCAGCATTTCCGTTGTCGGCGCCTTCATCCTCGTCATTTCCGCAATTCTGTTTTTTGTCGTTCTGCTGGAGGGCCAGCGCGCACCTCGTGAAAACGCAGGTCCCTATCGTTTCGCCGTAGCTGTCCACCCGCCCATTAGACTTCCGGAAGTGAAGGCGGCGGGATTATGGGACGCGATCTGCAGCGCCGCCGGCATCGCAAGAAAGGCGACAAGCACGAGCCCGGTCACTCCGGATTTCAAAATTTCGTCCGTTGTCGTGACACCTCAAATGTTGAGCATCGCCGACACTCAGTCCATAGGACGGGGTGCAACTCTGGCGCATCAATGTGCGATCTGTCACGGGCCGGCCGGATTCAGCCGTGCCGACGCACCCAATCTTTCCGGCCAGTTTGCCGGCGCCATCTACAAACAGTTGAAGGACTTCCAAAGCGGCGCGCGCAGCAATGCCATCATGACTCCGTTCGCGGCCAAGCTGACGGATCAGGATATGATCGACGTGGCGTCATACTACGCATACTTGCCTAGACTGCCGGAGGATCGGGCAGGTCAGGCGGACGCCGCACCCCGGATCGTGCTCAACGGCGCACCGTTGCGTAACATTCCACCCTGCGGATCTTGTCACGGCAGCATCGACCATAAGATCGGAAGCCCTTGGCTCCAGGGGCAGCCGGCTGCCTACATCAAGGCCCAGTTGCAGGCCTTTGCACGCGACGAGCGTAACAACGACATCAGTCAGCAGATGCGCAACATCGCGAGGCATATGACGCCTCACGAAATAGATGTGGCGGTGCGCTATTACTCTTCTCTTTCACAGCCAGCACGATCCACTGGACACTAAAACACGATATACGCCGGCAGTATCCATCATCACTCAGGATGGGCCTGCGAAAGAAGTAACTGCCGTCGGCAACCAAGATCGGTCAAAGTCAACAGAAGTTGGACGCGTCATATGCTGAGGCCCGCTTACTCTCCATGCGGGTAGTTAATCTTGGCACTCTTGGTAAGTGCAGCTCGTGAGTCCGGGCGGAGGTACATCATATGGCCGCCGGGGAGAAGATTGAGTGATACCCTGTCCCGCGTGAGTTGGATCGGTAGGCGCGTAATCACATAGCGGCTCGTCATGTAAGGCGTTACGAGATCTGTCATGCCATGCACGACCGCTATCTTTAAGCTCGGATTGAGGGCCAATGCTTCGCGAAGATCATCGGCGGCGCCAACCGCTCCTGAAGGATCGTCCCGTCCCCAGTCCCATTTTCGGCTCACCTCTCTGTTGAGGAGAACGTACGGCCGTTCCGTCTTGAACTTCAAATCGTCGCGCAGGTAGGCGACGAAGCTCGTCGTTAGTGGGGCAATGATATTCTCAAAGACCGGATCGGTGCCGCGGGTTTTAGGCGCCGATGGGAATGGATCGGCGCCATCGACGGATCCGTCATAGGGGCTCGCAACTTGGCCCGTCTCATGATGAATTTCCTTAGTGAAGACACTCACGGGCACTCGTCCATTCCATCTCGCAACTAAGGATTCTGGCAGCCCGATGTCCTCAGCGACAGCGGCATACATGGCAGAACTTTTGCTAGCGTCGGGGGGAGTTTTCGCAAGAGTCGTTAGATAGTCGCCGAGCGCGAATTGTTCCGCCCCTTGGAGCGCTTCCGGACTTAGCTTGCCCTGCGCCTCCAGGGCGACGGCGGCATATGAAGGCAGACGGAATGCCCAGGCCAGCGGATTGAAATCGTCATCGTCTAAAAGCGAGAACTCCAGTACGGGAGAAATCAAGGTGGCACCCGTCACCGCGATGCCCTGCTCGGCGGGAAGGTGCTTGACCAGCTTCGCCGCTCGAAATCCTCCGTAGCTTTCACCCGCCAGATAAACCGGCGAACCGACGCGGTCGTGCTTAGCTAAAATCAGCCAGACGATCTTGCCCAGCTCATCGAGATCTGCGTGAATGCTCCAGAATGCTTTTCCAATGTCCTTGACCGAATTCGTGGCGCGACTGTAGCCAGTTCCCACCGGATCAACGAACACAAGATCGGTAAACGGAAGCCATGAATCGGGGTTATTGATGGTTTTCCCATCCGGTGTAATAGCTGACCGGCCGTTGCCAAAATCGAGTACACGCGGTCCGATCGCTGCCATGTGGAGATAGGCTGAACTCGCACCAGGACCGCCATTGAAGACGAACGTGATTGGCCTTTTGGTGGGAGACGCGCCCGCGAGCGTATAGGACACGTAGAATATTTCAGCGGTCTTGCCGCCCTGCGCATCAGTCAACGTCACCGATCCTGCCGTGGCCGTATAGGTTATCTGAGCGCCGTTATTCAGGGTGAACGTATGGCTGGTGACCGCGTCTGGCGGCAGGACCGGCTCGGATGGGGACGGCGACTCCGAGGACTGATGAGCTTGCGCCTTCTCCTCGCTTGGCTTTCCAGCGTCCGATGCTTGCAGGGTCTGTGCGAAGGCACAAAAAATGAGCCCGGCGGAAAGCAGCAAAGATGCTCGTTTCGGCGACATTGAACGCAATAGTGCTCCTCATGTATCGTCTGTTTTTCTGGGACGAAATGCATGATGCCCTAGGACCACTGTGATAGCCGCTGTTAAATGCAGTCAGCAACCTAATTTCGCTGAAGCGGACTGTTCGCCAAAATATTGGCTGAGCGCGAAGATTGGCCAGACTCCAAAGGCCATAAAAGGTCGGTTCAGCAAGCCCCATTTCCGATCCATTTGCCCGATCGATTGAAGCTTCAACATCTCGATCTTGTTAACTTGCCAAGGACGTAACGCTCCGAAAACGAAGGAGCGCCAGGAACAGGAAAAGCCCACCGATTGCCGCGATGGCGACGAATCTGGGCCAGACCACGTCGAGCCCGGCGCCGCGGTAGAGGATCGCCTGCGCGAACGACACAAAATGCGTCGAGGGTGAAGCCTGCATAATCGTGCGTAGGAATGGCGGCATGCTTTCGAGTGGCGTATTGGCGCCCGACAGCATGTTGAGTGGAACAGCAGTCAGAATGTAGAGCAGGCCGAGTTGCGGCATCGTGCGGGCAATCGTTGCTAGGAAAATTCCAACCGCCGTCGCGAAGAAGAGATAGATGACTACGCCGCACATGAAGAGCGGTACGGAGCCAGCAATCGGAATGCTGAGCACGCGCTGCACGACGATCATTAGAGAAAGTCCAACCGCGACTGTGATTACGAGCGCGTTCGCCCAAATCTTTGACATGGCGATCTCAAACGGTGTCAGCGCCATGACGAGAAGGTGATCCATCGTGCCATGCTCACGTTCTCGTACAACAGCCGCACCGGCAAGAATGATGGCGAGCATGGTGACAGAACCGATGATGCCCATAACAGACGTGAACCACGCAGTCGTGATATTAGGATTGAAGGCGATCCGAATGGAGAGCGTCACCGCCGGTGGCGAAACGTTCTCGCTGCGGGAAACAACCTTGTTGATCTCAGATGTGATAATCTGCGCGGCATAGCTCGAGCCAATACCAGCCTGGACCATCGCCGTCGCATCAACGTTGACCTGTAATGCCGGATTGCGGTGGCCAAGAACATCGCTTTCGAAGCGCGGAGGAATGTCCACGACGAACGTGTATCGGCCGGTGTTCATCAAACGGTCAACATCCCGCTCATCAACATACTGTGGCGACCTGAAATAAGGCGGCAGAAAAGCACCAGCGATGCTCCGGGAGAGCTCTGAACGATCCTCGTCAACGATAGCGATCGAGGCGTTGTGCAGCTCCTGTGAGTTGCTCTGGGCTTGTGCCATCACCGCGATCGAGAAAGAATAGATGACGAGTCCAAGCAGGACCCAATCGCGGAAGAAGCTGCGCAGCTCCTTTGTTCCAAGCCAAAAAATGTTCGAAAGCTTGCGCATGTCCGGTCACTTTTCCTGCTTGCTGAGGAGAAGCAAGCTTATGGTTGTGAGACTCGGAATGAAGAGCGCGAGGACCACGATGTATCTCGCGAGATCGGCGAATCCTAGTCCCTTCGTAAATGTTCCGACGCTGATCGGCAGGAAATAGGTCATCGGAAATATTCGGCCCAGGATCGCTCCAAAGCCCGTGATCGACGAAACAGGCGTCATCATGCCTGAAAACATCGTCGCGGGTAGTACCGTTAGAATGGCCGTGCCGAACAACGCCGCGATCTGCGTCCGCGTGAATGAGGAAATCACCATTCCATAGCCGGTCGTCGCCGAGACGTAGACGAGCGATCCAACTAGAAGAGTGAAGAAACTTCCCTTAAGCGGCACCTTGAATATCAAAATCGCCATTAGAAACAGCAGAACAAAATTGAGCATCGCCACGACGATATATGGAGCTTGCTTGCCGAGTAGGAACTCAAGCCGCGTCACAGGTGTCACGTAGAGGTTGGTGATAGAGCCAAGCTCCTTCTCACGCACGATGGCGAGCGCCATCAAAATCGCAGGAATCAGTGCGAGCTGCATGGCCATGGTCGACGGCACCATCGCGTAGATGCTGTCGAAGTCCTGATTGTAGCGAAAGCGTACCTCGATATTCGCCGTCGTGATCGGATCGGACAGACCCACATGGCCACGAATGGCGGGATCGGATAGAAATTGCTGGTGAGCGCCCTGCAAATAACCGTGAATGGTTTCGGCTCTGAAGGGCATGGCGCCATCGATCCAAACCCCAACCTCCGTCGACCGCCCGCGCCGGATGTCGCGACCGAAGCCGGGAGGAATCTCTATCGTTGCCGAAACCTTGCCGCTCTCCAGTCGACTCTGCAGTTCGGCGGCATCCCTTAGCGGAGGCTGCTCGATAAAGTAGGGTGAACCTCGGAGCTCGCTCAGATAGGCTCGGCTTTCGAAGCTGTTGTCGCGATCAAGCGCGGCAAAGGATAGAGAGTTGACATCCGTTGTTATACCGAAGCCGAAAATGAGCATTAAAAATGCGGTGCCGAGCAGCGCGAAGCTCAGTCGGATCGGATCACGCAGCAGCTCGAGCGATTCGCGGATCGTGTAGGCGAGCATGCGACGCGGAGAGAATATGGAAGATACATTTGTCGCTTCCGCTGAACGCTCCGGATCAGATTCTGTGTTGAATGGCGGCATGTCATTGGTCGTCCGAGACCCGCCCGCCTCCTCAATGTAAGATATAAACGCCTCTTCAAGCGTTGCCGCCTCGCGTGACTTGATCAGGTTATCAGGAGTATCCGTCGCTAAAACGCGACCAGCGTCCATGAGCGATATACGGTCACAGCGCGCCGCCTCGCTCATGAAGTGCGTCGAAACGAAGATCGTCACACCGTTTTTCCGCGAGAGGTCGATCAGCAATTCCCAAAAGTCATCGCGCGCGATCGGGTCGACACCCGACGTCGGTTCGTCAAGAATCAGAATCTCTGGCTCGTGGACGACCGCAACTGCCAGCGACAGCCGCTGCCGGATTCCGAGCGGAAGATCCTCGGCAAGCTTGTCGATATAATCCGAAAGGCCGAACCGCCAGATCAGAAAGTCGATGCGGCTCTTCATAGAATCTCGGGATAAATGGAACAGCCGTGCATGTAAGTCGAGGTTCTGCCGAACCGTCAATTCGCTATAGAGCGAGAACGATTGCGACATGTAACCGACACGCGCGCGCAGGCGCATGTCGCCCGCCTTTACTGGATGGCCGAATAGCGTTGCAGAGCCCTCAGTCGACGGCAAAAGACCAGTCAGCATTTTCATAGTCGTAGACTTGCCGCAGCCATTCGAGCCGACGAATCCGAAAATCTCCCCACGACAGATGTCGAAGCTTACGTGATCGACAGCTGTGAAGTCGCCGAACCTTCGCGTAAGACCGCGCGCGATGATCACGGGGCCATCAATCGTTTCGATAGGCGGCGGGATCTCGAGCGTGCGGTGACCAGCTCTCATCTCGGGAGGAAGTAGGCTAATGAAGGCGTTTTCGATCGTCTTCGCGCCCGTCTCGTTCTTGATATCGGAAGGCGTTCCCATGGCGAGAATCTTGCCGGCATTCATTGCGATGAGCCAATCGAACTGTTCCGCTTCCTCCATGTAGGCGGTCGCGACAATGACACTCATGCCCACGCGTCGGCGGCGCATGCGCTGGATAAGCTTCCAGAACTGTCGCCGCGAAAGAGGATCGACGCCCGTCGTGGGCTCGTCGAGGATCAAGAGATCCGGATCATGGATGAGTGAACAGCAAAGGCCCAGTTTCTGACGCATACCGCCCGAGAGTTTTTGTGCCGGTCGATCGGCGAACGATGAGAGCTCTGTGCTCTCCATCAGATGTACGATGCGTGCCTCGCGCTCTACCCAATCCTGGCCGAACAATCGGCCGAAAAACTCGACATTTTCGCGCACGCTCAGATCGGGATAAAGATTTTTGCCCAAACCCTGCGGCATGTATGCGATGCGCGGACAGATCGCTCTCCGATCCACAGCCTTCGACATATCCACGCCGAGAACGGTTACGCGACCTGATTGAATTCGGCGCGCACCCGAGACTAAGGCAAGAAGCGATGACTTGCCGGCCCCGTCCGGACCGATAAGACCAACCATCCTCCCGGCCGGAATGTCGACAGTCAGGTCATCAAGCGCAAAAACGTTCGCATACTTATGAGCAACGCTTTCGAGACGAGCGACGCATGCCTCGCTCGCCATCGTCATGATCTCGCCTGCAGGCGCTCCGGCCACTTGGTCTGGGCGTCTGTCAGGATATATGCCATGCCCGGCAATCCACTTCGGACGTAATCAGCGTGTGAAATCGAGCGGGCCGGATCGATGCGCACACGCACACGGAACATCAGCTTGTCGCGTTCGGTCTGGGTCTCGACCATCTTCGGCGTAAACTGCGCCTGATCGGCAATGAAGGTGACGTTCGCGGGAATGGGATGACCTGGGTACGCGTCGAGCACGATACGGGCGTCATCTCCGATTCTGACCCGGCCTGCTTCGAGTGTCGGAAGATAAATGTCCATGTAGACGTAGCCGAAATCGAGCATGGTAAAGACCTTGCCGCCCGCAGCCAAAACCTCGCCGGTATTGGCAATACGATAAGCAATCCGGCCAGCGCGAGGCGCGACCAGTGTGTTGTCGGCGATATTGACCCGGAGAAGTTCCGCATCGTGATTGGCCGCTTCCAGAGCATGCACAGCTTCCGTTACGCGCGCCTGAGCCGCAATCTCTCCTGCCTGTGCCGCATTGAGAGCTTGCTGCCGCTGGTCAAAGACCTCTTTCGTGATCCATCCACTTTTGAATAAGGAGCTGGCCCGGTCCATTTGCTGCTGCGCAAGCACGAGCTGAGAATGCTGCTGATTCAAAAGAGCATTTGTCTCGTTGATGACCTTCTTTGCCTGCTCTGCCTGCGCTTCCGCTTTCTTCAATGAAGCTTCGAGGTCGCGCGTATCCATGACAGCCAGGATCTGACCGGCTGTCACCTTGGCACCCTCGTCGACGCGCAGCTCAAGAACCCGCCCCGGGAATTTAGTCGCTATGTCGATCGGATCGGCTTCGATCCGCCCGTTGCCCACCACGATTGCGGCCGGGAGCGGCGGCGGCCGATGCATCCACCAGTAAGCGGCTCCGGCAGAAGCTGCGATACCTACAAGCGCAACAAGAATTGGACGCCAGCGAAGAAAGCGGCGAACCGAAGTCGACCTCGTCAACGCCGGTAGCTTCTCGATCCTAGGGACGAGTTGTTGCTGTTGAGGCAGAAACCGTTCAGCGGCAACAGTTTCTTTCTCTGCATTTTGCTCAGGCCGCATGGCGTATCGCCCACTCTGCCTAATGGGTTCAAGAAAATTTCTATTGCTCTGGCAGCTCCAATAGCTTCGTGAGCGCCAAGCTCAAGCGAGAGGAGAGCCTCGCCCGTAGCTCGCATTAGCGTTAAGGGCTAAACGGCCGCGTGCGTTGACCTGGAACAAATTTGAGCAGTTCAATATCATTGAAGCCGCCAGCAGCGGCACGTCACTTCATTTGACGCTTGTCAATGCTCGCGCCGTCAGTTGCTTTTGAATTATTGCCAGTCAACAGCATCGCCGGTTACCCAGATGGCAGACACAAACCGCTCGCATTTCGCGCAAAGCTGTTACATCGCTTTTGCAATTATTATTTCCACGCCCGTCGCCGTTTCGATCTTTGCGACTTGGGCAATTGCCAAGCCGCTTGGTGCTGTCGACGTGCCGTCGGGCAAAGATTTATTTCTTGAGCATTGCGCGCAGTGTCACGGCAGTGACGGCACCGGCAATGGGCCCATGGCCAGCGTGCTCAATGTGAAGCCGGCAGACCTTACGACCCTCAGCAAACAGGAGAACGGCAAATTTGATGCCCCGCGTATTACCGACATCATCCGCTTTGGTGGCGACATCTCCGGACACGGAGCGCGCGCCATGCCAATTTGGGGCTTGGTCTTCAGCAAAGAGGGCAACGGTGGCAAGGCCGGCGCTGCTTATTCCCGCCGCGCTGTCATCGAACTCAAGTCCTATCTTCAATCCATTCAGAAGAAGTAAGTTCGAGAAAATGGAAACTTCTATCCAAATCAGTTTCGAGCACGTCGAGCATAGCGATGCGATCGAGCACCGCGTCCGCGAAGAACTCGATAAGCTTGAACAATTTTATGACCGCCTGACCGCTGCTCGCGTCGTCATCAACAAGGAGCAGCGTCGCCATAAGAAGGGCGATAGCTATAGTGTTAGGCTCATCCTCACAGTTCCGGGCGCAGAGGACATCGCCGTCACGCGCGATCCTGCCGAGACTGGTCGCCATGAGGATCTCAACGTCACGATCTCCGACGCATTTGCCGCGGCCCGCCGCCAATTACAGGACCTTGTTCGCAAGAGACGAAGACCTCCCAAAGCGAACGCAGCTGACTCGGGGCAGAGCTAATTCAGCCACTGATCGGTCGATATGCCGCCCAACTCCTCACCTCGGCAGATCATTGAAGTGCGCGTGAAGGAGCTTTCTCAACTCTTTAATTCTCTTGATCCTTCGCCATTCCCGGAAAGGGATCTCGACGACGACGCCGCGGAGTATATCGTGGGATGGGCTCGCGAACTTCCAACGCATGCGGAGCTGGCAATAGCTATTCATCTGCCCGAACTTGAAGCCAGGAAGGCAGAGGGGCGTGACCTGAGAACGGCGCTTCTAAATTACTTCGTGCAACGTGCCGAGGCCCAGCAGCGCGAGCTTAACGAGCTTTTCCGCATCGGGCGCCGTTACGTCGCAATTGGTCTGCCGATTCTCATCGTCTGCTTCATGTCGAGCCAGATTGTGCGCGCGCAACTTGGCGCCGGTCCACTCGCCAGCACTATTGCGGAAAGTTTGCTGCTCGTCGGCTGGGTCGCGAACTGGAAGCCGATTGAAACATTCCTCTACGATTGGTGGCCGTTGAGACGACGCCGTGATCTCTATCGTCGTCTCGCTGCCGCTGAGGTGATTATAGAGCCGACCTATGTCACTGCGTGTGCGGCCGATCCCCCGGAGCGAAGATAGTTCGCTGCTGTTAAAGCGCCGCTAGCGAGCGCATAGCTGATCTGAGGATTCCACATTTAATCGCACCCAAATGACTGATCTAGGTCAAGGGTACGGAGGTCGATGATCGTAAATCGTAAGCAAAGCAGCTGCAGCATTTTCCTTGGCATCGAACCGAGACGCACAATGAAAGCACTTGTCTACAAAGGCCCCGGCGACAAAGCCGTCGAGGACCGGCCCGTTCCAGATGTGAAGGACCGGGGCGAGGCCATCGTGAAAATTTCCAAGACGACGATATGCGGCACCGATCTTCACATCTTGAAGGGCGACGTTCCAACGTGCAGTCCCGGACGAGTCCTGGGCCACGAGGGGACGGGCGTTGTCGAGAAAGTTGGAGCAGGCGTCGCGACTTTTCGAGCCGGCGACCACGTTCTTATCTCTTGCATCTCCGCATGTGGGCGCTGCGAATATTGCCGGCGGGGCATGTACTCGCACTGCACAACGGGCGGCTGGATTCTTGGCAACGAGATTGACGGGACACAAGCCGAATACGTTCGCATTCCTCATGCCGATACGAGCCTCTATCGGATACCAGAGGAGGTGGATGAGGAAGCCCTCGTAATGCTGAGCGATATCCTTCCGACGGGCTTCGAGTGCGGAGTTCTCAACGGCAAGGTTGTGCCAGGCAGTACGATCGCAATTGTCGGTGCGGGCCCGATCGGGCTTGCGGCGTTGTTGACAGCGCAATTCTACGCACCGGCGGAAATCATCATGATCGATCTCGATGATAACCGGCTCGAAACCGCAAGGCGCTTTGGCGCCACAAAGACGATCAACGCCGTGGGAGACAAGGCTGCAGAAGCGGTGATGAAATTAACCGGCGGACGCGGCGTTGATACAGCGATAGAGGCCGTTGGCGTGCCTGCTTCGTTTCTGACCTGTGAGGATATCATTGCACCGGGAGGAACGATTGCGAATGTCGGTGTCCACGGGATCAAGGTCGATTTGCACCTTGAGCGCCTCTGGAGTCAGAACATCACCATAACGACACGCCTTGTCGACACCGTCACCACGCCAATGTTGCTGAAAACCGTCGCGGCACACAAAATCGATCCGACGAAGCTCATCACGCACCGGTTCAAGCTCGATAGGATCCTCGATGCCTACGACACCTTCAGCCGAGCAGCCGAGACGCGGGCTCTAAAGGTTATCATCGAGGCCTGACAAAAATCATTCATCTCGCGAAATAAACGACGCGCCAGCGGCAAAGGTGGATTCTGGAGAAATGCTTGCATGCGAGAGATGAAATTGAGCCGTGCCTTCACCCTGATTGAGCCGGGGCCTGTGGTTCTTGTGACCACTCGCGATGGGGACAGGAATAACATCATGACCATCTCATGGAGCATGGTTCTGGACTTTACCCCAGTATTCGCTCTCACTACCGGCAGTTGGAATTATTCGTTCGCCGCTCTGCGGAAAACTAAGGAGTGCGTACTTGCGATTCCCACAGTTGACATGCTTGATCGGGTCGTCGGCGTTGGAACGTGCTCGGGATCCGACACCGACAAGTTCGCCAAGTTCGGATTCACGGCTGTCACCGGGAAGGCCATCAACGCGCCTTTGCTCGCGGAATGCCTGGCCAACATCGAGTGCAAGGTCATTGATCTTGTCCCGAAGCACGACATTGTCGTGCTTAAAGGTGTTGCCGCCCATATCAATGCTGCGCGGAAGGAGAAGCGCATGCTGCATGCAGTCGGCGACGGCACATTCGTCGCGGACGGGCGCAAGTATGATCGGAAAAAGATGATGGCCACCAAGCTCCCGGCGGGTCTCTGAAGGCCTACAAAACCCACACAACAGAACGGCGGCAATCCAACTTCCAGAAGATCAAGCGACGGGATGCCGCGCACTCACACATTTGGCTACGGTGCTTTGAGGCGCTTAAGCGTGATCGATCAGTGCGGCGTCGAAGCGGCGCTGCCAATGGTTGTCGACGTCCAGACGACAAGATCAGGCAGCATCGACCCAAAGGCTGCGTCGAGCGCGCCAGCGGCTCCAACAGCATCAATAGAATGGATCGGGTTGTTCGTGTGGAAGAGACGCGCGCCGGCGACATGGCCTTCGCTATTAAGAATCTTGGCGGAGAACTCGACATCTGCAGTCGCCGGCGTTCCTGCAAGAATTTGAAAATTGCGAATATCCGTGATGAGCTGAAAATCTGCCGTCACACCTTCGAGTGGCCGTGACACCTGGCCCAGAAGGCCGGCATTCTCGAAACTCTGCACAATGCTCGATTGCACCTCCTCGAGCAGCATGTCGCTCCACTTCGTCTCCGGAGTAAAGGGCTTGAGCTCGCCCGCATCCCGGATCAGAATCTTGTCCTGCCCGAGCGCTGCGGCGGCTACCGGATACTGTACGACCAGCAGGCCCACGGCAGGCTTTTCGAATTTTGGGAACGTGCGCGCAGCCGTCAGGTCAAAGACGACATTCTGTGTCTTCGAAGAACCCGTCATGCGCTCGATGCCGGCGAGAATGCCATCGACACGGTCGGAATTGCGCGCAAGCGCATCTGTAAATTTGCTGAGATTGGCTATCGTGCTTTTCAGCGGTCCGGAATTTTCCGAGACGACGGCATCGAGCCGGTGCAGCGCGCCGAGCGCCGCCTCCGTCATCGTTTCTCCCGCGTTCGGGTCTGCCATCAAAACAGGTATATCCGCAGAAGATGTCCCCGACGACAGCGGCGTACTCGATCCGCCGGTAAGCGCAACCGCAGGCCCACCCATCAAACCCTGAAAGGCAATTCCGGCTTTGGTATCGGCACGCACAGGTGTGGACGGCGTCACCGCTACCGTGACGGTAATCTCCTTTGGATTAGCAGGATTGAGATCGAGGGCCGTCACCTCGCCAACGCGGACGCCGTTGAACTGCACAGCAGAGCCGACAAGCAACCCCGCGACGGAATTCTGATAGCGAATTCGATAGTATGATCGCTGCTGGAGGGCACCAGTCGTATTGAGCCAATACGTGAAGGCAAAACCCGCGGCAATAACGGCGAGCGTGAAAAGACCGACGAGAATGTAACGCGCTCTGTTTTCCATGGTCATGCTCACTCGTGTTGGCTCGCGTCACTACCCGGAACACGCTGCCCTTTTCTTCCGCTGAAGTACGTTCTCACCCACGGGTCCGCCGAGGCTTTCATGGTTTCAAGCGCCCCTGAAGCGACAATCCTGCCGTTTACAAGCGCAGCAATGCGATCACAGATGTTCGCCAGGCTTGCCAGATCGTGCGTCACCATGAAGACCGTCAAGCCGAGGGTTTGTTGTAGCGTGCGGATCAATGCATCGAAATCGCTCGCGGAAATGGGGTCTAGGCCAGACGTTGGCTCGTCGAGAAAAACGATTTCCGGGTCGAGCGCTAATGCGCGAGCAAGAGCTGCACGCTTGGTCATGCCTCCCGAAAGCTCTGAAGGATACTTCTCCGCATCCCTGGCA
>Ga0182744_1002929_pt1 | contig 13653 bp, 11 predicted proteins | sample eDN3rd30CKraftMG_FD_128525 | JGI IMG/M metagenome (GOLD analysis project Ga0182744, IMG submission 128525) | Enriched Miracle-Growth compost microbial communities from Emeryville, California, USA - eDNA 3rd pass 30_C Kraft MG (version 2) (version 2) ...
GCCGACAATGTCAGCCGCGGCGTCCGCAACGAGATTGCCGACGTCAAGCTGTTGCAGGGCGACCTGTCGGAAGCCTGGAGCGAAGGCACGACCGACTATGCGACGCTGGCGATGCGCTTCTCGCTCGACGACCGCATGGTCGAGCGCGACAGCGGCAAGGTGGTGGAGCGTGGCCCGACCGAAGCGGTCGAGCTGTGGACCTTCACCCGCGCCCGTGGCGGCCGCTGGGTGCTCTCGGCGATCCAGCAGACCGCCTGACGCGACTTGTTTTTTATAACCGACGGCAGCGGGCCGGCGTCAGCGCCGGCCCGTTTTGCTGAGCGCTTCACCGGGGCGATGCCGGAGTTTTGATCGCCGGAACGGTCTTCCGCACGATCCCGTTACCACCGCACCGTCGCATCTTCCGCCATCATCGCGGCGGGGCGGCAAGGATGATTTGCGATGGTGAAACCTCATGCCGCCGAAGTCGATCAGGAGTGCGGGCGGACGCCCGACAGCAACAACGGAGGACCAAGGATGACCGGAAAGACGCTGGCGCTGCTCGCATCTGTTGCGGCACTGTCGCTGCTGGCGGCGCGCGCCGCCGATGCCCAGACTGCCGATATGACGTTTTTCGTGACCAGCGTCGGGGTCGGCAACGGCGCCGATCTCGGCGGACTCGCCGGCGCCGACGCGCATTGCCAGAGCCTGGCGCAGGCCGCCGGCTCGAACGGCAAGACCTGGCGGGCCTATCTGAGCACGCAGGGGCAGGGCGCGGTCAACGCCAAGGACCGCATCGGCAACGGTCCGTGGCAGAACGCCAAGGGCGTCGTCATCGCCAAGTCGGTCGCCGAACTGCACGGCGCCAACAACCTGACCAAGCAGACCGCTCTCAGCGAGAAGGGCGATGTCATCAACGGCCGCGGCGATACGCCGAACCGCCACGACATCCTGACCGGCTCGCAGCCCGACGGCACGGCGTTCACCGGTACCGAGGATCGCACCTGCCGCAACTGGACGAGCGGCACGCAGGGCGCGGCGATGGTCGGCCACTCCGACCGCACCGGCCTCGACGACAGCGCGCCGGCGAAATCGTGGAATTCCTCGCATCCCTCGCGCGGCTCCGGTGGCGGCTGCACGCAGGCGGACCTGCGCAGCACCGGCGGCGACGGTCTGCTCTATTGCTTCGCGGCCAACTGATCGGGGAATAAGCCTGATCTTGGACGATCCGCGCCGCCCGGCGCGGGTCGTTCGGCGCAACTTAGCGGCTGGTCTTTGAGCGAGGCCGGGCTTTGGCTTTGGCCTTTGTTTGGGCCTTGGCCCTGGCCTTCGCCCCAACCTTGGTCCCAACCTTGGTCCCAACCTTGGTCCCCACCTTGCCGCTCACCGTCATCGCGCCGGAGACGGTGGCCGCTGCCGCCCGCGCCAGCTTGGCGGCTTCGCGCTTCTTGCGCCGCAGGCGCTTCAAGCGTTCCTCGGCGCGCAGCTTCTTGCGCTTGCGCTGGCAACTGTCGCACTTGCAGCCGATTGGCTTGATGAAGGCGTTCCAGTAGTCCTTGCCGTAGTCGTAGGTGATCTCGTCGCCCGGCTCGATATCGCGGATGGCGCGGATGATCACCTTGCCGCCCTTGCGGCCTTCGGCGCGCGGGCCGTGCAGCACGTCGGATTCGGCGTTCGGCCGGCAGCTATGATTGCCGTAGCGGGCGATGTTGCTGCGCGCCTTGCCGTCGATCGTCCAGCGGCTGTTCAATTCGTACATGTAGCGCGAGCCGCGCGCTTCCAGCCGTTCGGCCTCCGCATTGGTGATGCGGGGCCCCCTGTATTCGATGATGATGGTGCGCTTCTTGATCGGGCGGGTGGCGAACAGGCCGAGACCAGTCCGCGATCGCCCGACGCGCAGCAGCGAGCGGGACATGACGACCTCTTAGCGCCGATTCTCGGATTCTCAAATGCCGATCATCGTTGCCGGCGCCCTTGGCGATTGCTCTGTTGTGGAAATGTCGGCGCTGCGCCAAGTTTCCACTAAGTTTCGACCAAGCTTGAGCACGGCGAGCCGCGCGAGGACCCCATGCGCTACGAACTCTATTACTGGCCGGACATCCAGGGACGCGGCGAGTTCGTCCGTCTGGCGCTCGAGGAAGCCGGCGCCGACTATGTCGATGTTGCGCGCGGCAAGGGGGGCGTCGGGCGGCTGCAACGGATGATGCGGCAGGGGTCGCACCCGGCCTTCGCCCCGCCGTTCCTCAAGGCCGGCCGCGACGTCATCGCCCAGACCGCCAATATCCTGCTCTATCTCGGTGAGCGCGAGGGGCTGGCGCCGCGCGGCGCCTCCGCCCGGCTATGGGTCCATCAACTGCAACTGACGCTCGCCGATTTCGTCGTCGAGGCCCACGACACCCATCATCCGATCGCGTCGAGCCTCTATTACCACGAGCAGAAGCGCGAGGCGCGCCGGCGCGCGCAGCACTTCCGCGACGAGCGGGCGCCGGCCTATCTGTCCTACTTCGAGGCGATCCTGCGCCGGCAGGGGCCGTATCTCCTCGGCCGCCGGCTGACCTATGCCGACCTGTCGCTGTTTCAGGTGATCGCCGGGCTGCGCTATGCGTTTCCGCGGGCGTCGGCGCAATGGCTCGCCGCCTGCGGCCGTTGCGCGGCGCTGCACGCGCGGGTGGCGGCACGCCCGCGCATCGCCGCCTATCTTGCCTCGCCGCGCCGCATCCCCTTCAACGAGATGGGCATCTTCCGCCACTACCCGGAGCTTGACGAGGGATAGGCCGAGTGCCGCAAGCGATATGGCTCTGCGGGATAATTTACCGACCGTGATCGCTCTTTATTAAGACTCTTTATACTACCCCAGTCGGTGGGGCGGGCGCTGACCTCCGCCTGAAGACATTTGCCGCAACGGTTTCGCAGGGGCTCATTTGGCTGACTTGGCGGAATGGCCGAATTTAGCGGAATGGTCGAATGTCGCGCTGCTGGCGGGCGATGCCATACTCTATTTCGCCGTGCTGGCGGGGCTGTTTCGCGCCCGCGAGCGGCTGGGGCTCGGCGCCTTCTTCTGCGCGCTCGGGGTGATGCACTTCCTCGAGACCTATCTCGCCTCGATCTTCTATGTCGCGCTGCCCGGCGGCATCGTCGCCTCGCCGGGCTCGACAATTCTGTTCACCGGCAAGCTGATGCTGCTGCTCCTCGTCTATATCCGCGAGGACGCCAGGGTGGTGCGCCAGCCGATCTACGGCCTGTTGATCGGCAACCTGCTGCTGTTCGCGCTTGCCTTCCTGATGCGCCGGCACTGGCCGACGCCGCTGACGCCCGACCGTTTCGCCGATCTCGGCTTTCTCGACGAGATGGGCACGCTGATGGTGTGGGGTACACTGGTGCTGTTCGCCGACTGCATCCTCATCATCCTGCTCTACGAGAAGGCGCGGGGCTGGTTCGGCAGTCTGATGCTGGTGCGGCTGATCGCCGTCGGCGCGGTGGTGCTCTCCTTCGACCAGGTGGCGTTCTATCTCGGCCTGCGCCTGCTCACCGGCGCCGACGCCGCGGTGTTCGTCGGCGGCTGGGTGGCCAAGCTCGCCGCGGTGGCGCTGTTCAGCGGGCTCGTCGCGCTTTATCTGCGGTTTTTCGAGCGCCGGCGCCGGACCTTCGCCGGAGGGGCGCCGCGCATCACCGATGTTTTCGATGCGCTCACCTATCGCGAGCGCTACGAGGAACTGCTGTCGCGTTCGGGGCGTGACGCCTTGACCGGCGCGTTCGATCGCGGGCGGCTGGAAACCCACGGCCGCACGCTGGTGGAGCGCGCCGCGGTCGCCGGCAATCCGGTGAGCCTGCTGCTCGTCGATATCGATCATTTCAAGAGCTTCAACGACCGCTTCGGCCATGCGCGCGGCGATGCGGTGCTCAAGCAAATCGCTGCCGAGATCATGGCGACGGTGCGCTCCGTCGATCCGGTGTTCCGGTTCGGCGGCGAGGAGTTCGTCATCCTGGCGGAGGGGCTCAATGCCGAGATGGCGGTCGTCCTCGGCGAGCGGCTGCGGGCGACGATCGCGGCGTCCGGCAATGCGGCCGCGCGCGTTACCGTGTCGATCGGCGTCGCCACCGGTGCCACCGACGCCACCGATTACGACGGCCTGTTCGAGATCGCCGACCAGCGCCTCTATCGCGCCAAGGCGGCGGGCCGCAACTGCGTCATCGGCGAGCGCAGCGCCCATCTCGATGCCGCTGGATCGCGGATCACCAAAGCCGCGTCGTAGAGCGTTTCGAGCGAAGTGGACACCACTTCGCGTGAAGAAAATGCGTCAAAATAATAGCCAGCGCCGATGGTTGCCTGATTGGCAGGCCGGCAATGCGGCGAACGTCTTTCCCCCGCCGGCAAAAATGCCTAGAACCCCTCCAAACAGTCCCTGATGGACGTGTTTCGAGGATTTTTACGATGAACGCCCCTGCCAACCCGCTGCCGACCTACACCCATTCGCCGCTGTTCCCGCTCGGCAAGGATCAGACGACCTATCGCCTGATCACCAGGGAGGGGGTCGGCGTCGAGACGGTGCAGACGGCGGCAGGGCCGCGCGAATTCATCACCGTGTCGCGCGAGGCGATGCGCAAGCTTGCCGAAGCGGCGTTCGAGGACATCAACCACCTGCTGCGGCCGGCGCATCTGGCCAGCCTGCGCAAGATCCTCGACGACCCGGAGGCGACCGGCAACGACAAGTTCGTCGCCTACGACCTGTTGAAGAACGCCAACATCGCCGCCGGCGGCGTGCTGCCGATGTGCCAGGACACCGGCACGGCGATCGTCATGGGCAAGAAGGGCCGCTTCATCTTCACCGACGGCGACGACGAGGCGGCGCTCGCCGAGGGCGCGCGCGATGCTTATCTCAAGCGCAACCTGCGCTATTCGCAGCTCGCGCCGATCTCGATGTTCGAGGAGAAAAACACCCGCTCGAACATGCCGGCGCAGGTCGAGCTTTATGCCGAGGGAGATGACGCCTACAAGTTCCTGTTCATCGCCAAGGGCGGCGGCTCCGCCAACAAGACCTTCCTGTTCCAGGCCACGCCGTCGATCCTCACCCGCGAGCGGATGATCGCCTTCCTCAAGGAAAAGGTGATGACGCTCGGCACCGCCGCCTGCCCGCCCTATCACCTCGCCATCGTCATCGGCGGCACCTCGGCGGAGCTGACCTTGAAGACGGTCAAGCTTGCCTCGACCAAATATCTCGACAGCCTGCCGACGCACGGCTCCGAGCAGGGCAATGCCTTCCGCGATCTGGCGATGGAGGAGGAAATCCTCAAGCTGACGCAGTCGGCCGGCGTCGGCGCGCAGTTCGGCGGCAAGTATTTCTGCCACGACGTGCGCGTCGTCCGCCTGCCGCGCCACGGTGCCTCGTTGCCGATCGGGCTCGGCGTGTCGTGCTCGGCCGACCGCCAGGCGCTCGGCAAGATCACCCGCGACGGCGTGTTCCTCGAAGAACTGGAGCGCAACCCGGCGAAATACCTGCCCGACGTCGACCAGGAAAAGCTCGGCGGCAAGGTCGTGGCGATCGACCTCAACCAGCCGATGGACGCGATCCGCAAGCAACTCTCGCAATATCCGGTGAAGACGCGCGTCTCGCTCACCGGCACGATCATCGTCGCGCGCGATCTCGCGCACGCCAAGCTGCGCGAGCGGCTGGAAAGCGGGCAGGGGCTGCCCGACTATGTGAAGAACCACCCGATCTATTACGCCGGCCCGGCGAAGACGCCGGAAGGCTATGCCTCCGGCTCGTTCGGACCGACCACGGCGGGGCGGATGGATTCCTATGTCGACCAGTTCCAGGCCGCCGGCGGCTCGATGGTGATGCTGGCCAAGGGCAACCGCTCGGCGCAGGTGCGCGAGGCGTGCAAGAAGCACGGCGGCTTCTATCTCGGCTCGATCGGCGGCTCGGCCGCCAACCTCGCCGAGCACTGCATCAAGAAGGTCGAGGTGCAGGAATATCCGGAACTCGGCATGGAAGCGATCTGGCGCATCGAGGTCGAGAACTTCCCGGCGTTCATCATCATGGACGACAAGGGCAACGACTTCTTCAAGGAACTCGATCTCGGCTAGTCGATATCGATTCGATCATGCGTCGTGCGATGGCCGGGCCGATGCCCGGCCATTGTCGTTTCGGCGGCTATCGTTTCGGGCGTCGTCGCTCATTGTTGTTGATGACGCCGCCAATGATCGATCTGCGCTGACTCTTTTACGGCGATCCCCGGTGCGATTCTGTTGCGGTGCGGTCGGCGCATGCGGCGCGTTCGCGTCTTACCGATGCGGCCGCGCGGACCTCGCCGGCCTGCGCGAAAGCATTGCCGCGAGAACGGGCTGGATACGACGCATAGACTTTCGTCGGGGGCAACTGCCGCTGGCGCCGGCGCCGCATCAAAACATCAGGATCGGCGCGGCGAAACGATCTCCGTCGCGTTGCAGCACGCGCGCATTGCGCCAACCAAAGTTGGATTGAGTTTCCGATCATCAAGATAAGAAGATGTCACCCGAGATCAGGTCGCGAGGGGGCGCCGCTGCTCGCCGCGGGCGGGCGATGTCGCTGTAGTTCGATGTCGCTTTCGCCCGATGTCACTGTCGCCCGATATCGCCGTGACCCGGTATCGGTGTCATGCGGAAGCGGGCGGCAGGTTTCGAGAAACAAACGTCACCATCACGGGAGGATATCTGGATGTCTAACGAACTGACTGGCAAGTCGTCGCTGCTGGACGTATCGCGGCGCAGGCTGCTGCAAGCGAGCGCCGGACTTGCGGGCGGCATGATGCTGCCGTCCTTTCCGATGTCGGCGCTGGCCGCGGATCAGCCGCCGCTCGGCACCTGGCCGGCGGGATCGCAGGGCGATACGGTCTATATCGGTTCGACGTCGCCGCGCACCGGCACCTATGCGGTGCAGGGCGAGGATGAAATCAAGGGTGCCGAACTCGCCGTCGAGCACCTCAACACCGCGCATGACCTCGTCAAGCAGCTCTCGCCGAAGACCAAGAAGGGCGTGCTCGGCAAGCAGGTGAAGCTGCTGGTCGCCGACTCGGCCGCCAAGCCGAACCAGGCGGTGCAGGCGCAGCAGCGCTTCATCACCGAGAACAAGATCGTGCTGATGACCGGCTCGACGTCGTCGGCGGTCGCGGTGGCGCTCAACAAGCTCGCCCAGCGCGAGAAGGTGCTCTATGTCGCGCAGATCTCCGGCTCCAACGATACGACCGGCAAGGACTGCGTGCGTTACGGTTTCCGCCAGTGCTTCTTCGGCGAGATGGCCGCGAATGCGATCGGCCCGGTGGTGGTCAAGGCGTTCGGCAAGAACAAGAAGGCCGCGTATCTGACGCCGGACTACACCTACGGCCACACCACCACCGCCTCGGTGGAGAAATACCTCAAGTCGCAGGGCTGGACGACGGTGACCAACCAGGTGTCGCCGCTCGGCGCGCCCGATTATTCCTCCTACCTGCTCAACGTCGCCAATTCCGGCGCCGACGTGCTCATCAACGTCAACTGGGGCCACGACTGCGTGCTCTCCACCCAGCAGGCCAAGCAGTTCGGCGTGCTCGACAAGATGAAGCTCGTCGTACCGTATCAGGTGCCGTTCCTGGCACGCGAGACCGGCGGCCTGATGGAAGATGTCTATGCGGCCACCGACTACTGGTGGACGATCGAGGACAAATTCCCGCTCGCCAAGCTGTTCAACGCCGCGTTCGAGAAGAAGTACGGCTACAAGCCGGAATGGGGCGCCGAGAACGCCTATATGGGCATCGTCCACTGGGCGCGGATGGTCGAGGACGCCGGCACTTTCTATCCGCCGGACGTCATCAAGGCATGGGAAAAGAGCGGCACCATCCCCTCGCTGGTCGGCGACGTCCACTATCGCCCCGAGGATCACCAGTGCGTGCGCCCCGTGATCATCGTCAAGGGCAAGAAGAAAGCCGACATGAAGAACAAGGAGGACTGGTACGACATCGTCGATATCGTCCCCGGCGATGGCGTCATCCAGAAGCCCGACGCCTTCGGCTGCAAGCTCGGCGATTACACCTGATCGCGTCCTGACCCATCAATCCGTGCGCGAGGTAGACGGTGATTAACTGGGCGAATCTGGTTTCGCAAATGTTCAACGGGCTGGTGCTCGGCGCGCTGTTGGCGCTGATCTCGTCCGGTCTGACGATCATTTACGGGACGCTCGGCGTCCTCAACCTCGCGCACGGCGCGATGTTCATGCTCGGCGGCTACGCCGGGTATGTCGCTTACACCTACACCGATTCATTCCTCCTGGCCGTTATCGCGGGCTCGCTGTTCGTGATGGTGGTCGGGGTGGTGATGGAACGGGTGGTGATCCGCCACTTCTACGGCCGCCCGGACGAGGACCAGCTTCTCGTCACCTTCGGGCTGGGCATCTGCTTCGTCGAGGTGGTGCGGCTGCTGTTCGGCAGCCTGTCGCTCACCGTGCCGCCGCCGAAGGCGTTCGCCGGCATCACCTCGCTCGGCTTCATGTTCTATCCGACCTATCGGCTGTGGCTCGTCGCCATCATCGCCGCGGCGCTGCTCGTCCTGTTCCTGATCCTCTACCGCACGCGCATCGGCATGATCGTGCGCGCCGGCATCGAGGATTCGCTGATGGTCTCCTCGCTCGGCATCAACGTCTACCGGGTGTTCATGGTGGTGTTCGGCATCGGCGCGATGGCCGCCGGTTTCGCCGGCATCATCAACGCGCCGGTGGTGTCGCTGACGCCGGACATGGGCGAGGCGATCCTGGTGCAGACCTTCGTCGTCGTCGTCATCGGCGGCGTCGGCTCGTTCCCCGGTGCCATCCTCGGCGGCCTGATCGCCGGCGAGATCATCAGCATCACGTCAATGATCAACCCCGGCTATGCCTATGTCATGCTGTTCGCGGCGATGACGCTGGTGCTGCTGCTGCGGCCGCACGGCTTGCTCGGCGCGCAGAGCCGCGGCTGAGACCACGGGTCAAACATGCTCAAACAGCGCCCCTTCGTAGTCGAGACGCTGACGGCCCTTGGCCTGATCCTCGCGCCCTTCATCCTGCCGCATCTCGGCTTCGCCCCCAACACCATCAACCGCATCCTGGTGTGGGGCCTGTTCGGCATCGGCTTCGATATCCTGTTCGGCTATACCGGCCTTTTGTCGTTCGGCCAGTCGGCGTTCTACGGCACCGGCGGTTTCGTCGCCGCCTACCTGCTGACGCGGGCGGGATTCCCGCACGTCGTCACCTCGCTGTTCATCGGCATGGTGGCGGCCGCCGCCGTCGGCTATCTCGTCGGCCTGATTGCGCTGCGCCGCACCGGCATCTATTTCGCGATGATCACGGTGGCGATCGCCGAAGTGTTCTTCTTCGTCGAGTTCAATCCGCTGGCGGAATGGACCGGCGGCGAGAACGGCCTGCCGGGCGTGCCGACGCCGCATTTCGATCTCGGCTTCATCAACATCCAGGTCAATACCAGCTGGTCGCTCTACGTCTTCCTCGCCTTCTGGTACTTCGTCGGCATCGTCGTCGGCTTGCGCATCGTGCGCTCGCCGGTCGGCACCATCCTGCGGGCGATCCGCGAGAACCCGATGCGCGCCGCGGCGGTCGGCCACAACATCCACGGCTACAAGCTGACTGCCTTCGTCATCGCCGCCGCCTATGCCGGCTTTGCCGGCGGCCTGCTCGGCGTGATGCAGGCGTTCATGCCGCCGGACGCCTTCATGTTCGACACGTCGGCGCAGCTCATCATGCAGACGGCGATCGGCGGCACCGGCACGCTGTTCGGGCCGCTGCTCGGCGCCGCGGTCTGGCTGTTCCTGCAGGACTTCCTGCAAGCGGCGCTCGGCCTTGGCGCCGCCTGGAAGCTGGTGCTCGGCGCGGTGTTCGTGCTGCTCGTCTGTTTCCTGCGCCGTGGCCTGATCGGCGGCCTTGAAAGCCTGTTCGCCCGCCGCAAGAAACCGGCGGCTGCTGGCGATGCGGGTGCGGCCGACGCAGCGGCCGCGGTGGCACCGGCGCCGCAGTCGCTGTCGGCCTCGGCGGTGGCGGCCGATCCGGGCCCCGAGGCGCTCAAGCCGTCGGGCATGTCCGGCCCGATCCTGCAAGCCACGGGTCTGTGCAAGCGCTATGGCGGCCTCCTCGCCAACAGCGATATCGATTTCACCGTCAACCACGGCGAACTGCGCGGCATCATCGGGCCGAACGGCGCCGGCAAGACGACGTTCTTCAAGATGCTGACCTGCGAGGTGCCGCCGAGTTCCGGCCGCATCGTCTTCGAGGGCCGCGACATCACCGGCATGACGGTCACCGATGTCTGCCAGCTCGGCCTGACCAAGAGCTACCAGATCAACCAGCTGTTCAACCGGCTGACGGTGCGCGAGAACCTGCGCATCGCCGTGCTCGCCGAGCTGCGCGGCAAGTTCAAGCTCGATCTGTTCAGCAAGCCGGAGGGCGTCGAGGGGCTGGTGGCGGCGGTGGTGCGCACCGCGCAACTCGTCGACCTGACGTCGCGGCTCGATACGCCGGTCTCCGATCTCGCTTACGGCGAGAAGCGGCGGCTGGAGATCGGCCTGGCGCTCGCCACCTCGCCGACGCTGCTGCTGCTCGACGAGCCGCTCGCCGGCATGAGCCCGGCCGAGCGCGTCGAGACCGTGCGGCTCTTAAAGTCGATCAGCCGCGGCCGCACCATGATCGTCATCGATCACGACATGGACGCGATCTTCGAGCTGGCCGAGCGGATCACCGTTCTCCAGGAGGGGCGCGTGCTGGTCGAAGGGACGCCGCAGGAAATCAAGAACAACAAAGCCGTGCAGGACGCCTATCTCGGCGGCATGAACGAACCGTGAGGGCGCCAGCATGAGCTTGCTCGAAGTTACCGCGCTGAACTCCTACTATGGCGATTCCCACATCCTGTTCGATGTGGGAATGCGCGTCGAACGCAACGAGGTGGTGGCGCTGCTCGGCCGCAACGGCGCCGGCAAGAGCACGACGCTGAAAAGCCTGATGGGCGTCGTGCAGCCGCAATCCGGCAGCGTCATGTTCGACGGGGCCGACCTCGTCGGCAAGCCGAGCCATGCGGTCGCGCAGGCCGGCATGCAACTCGTCCACGAGGACCGCCGCATCTTCGGCAGCCTCAACGTCGAGGAGAATATCGTGCTCGCCGGACTGACGGCGCAGCACAAATGGCCGCTCGATCGCATCTACGAGATGTTCCCGCGGCTCAAGGAGCGGCGCGGCAGCCGCGGCACCGATCTGTCGGGCGGCGAGCAGCAGATGCTGGCGATCGCGCGGGCGCTGGTGCGCGACCCGAAGATCATCCTGCTCGACGAGCCGTTCGAGGGCTTGGCGCCGGTGATCGTGCGCGATCTCATCAAGGCGTGCCGCGATCTGGCGGCGGCCGGCCAGACGATCGTGCTGGTCGAGCAGAATCTAGCGGCGGCACTGGCGCTGGCGCAGCGTGTCTACGTCATCAACAACGGCCATATCGTCCACGAAGGCACGTCCGCCGCGCTGAAGGCCGACCCGTCGGTGCTGCATCGCTATCTGGGCGTCTGAGCGCCGCAGTCTGCGACTTAAAGTTGCCGGCACCGGGCTTGCGTCACCGATCCACGCGCATGGATACATCCGCGCGCGGACGCATCAGGATGCGGATCGCAAGACCGATCGCAAGACCGCATGGCAGAGTTGCGTGCAAAATTAGTGGATGATTGCCGCCGTGGCCGGCGATCGCCCGGCATAAGGCGGCGCGCGCGCCCTCGGCCGGTTGACCCGTCCGGCCGGTCAGCGCATTTTAACCTCGATGTTCGAAGCTCACGCCCGGCCGATACACCTTGCGCTACGACATGCGTGTCGCAACGCCAAGAATCGAAACAAGAAACGCCAAGCGGATATCCGCTGAACCGCCGGAGGTGCGCCGATGACAAGCCGCAGCGTCGATTTCGACGCCGACGATCTTGCCGAACGACTGGAAAAACTGGCGCCCGCAGATATCGACGCATTGCCGTTCGGCGTCGTGCATCTCGATTCGGCGTTCAACATCGTGCTCTATAGCCAGACCGAGGCCCGGCAGTCCGGCTTCGGGCGGCAGCCGGTGGGCGAGGCGTTCTTTTCGCTGACGCGGTGCATGGACACCGACGACTTTCGCGGCCGCATCGAGCGGGCGATGGCGGACGGCGGCGCCGTCGATCTGGAGTTCGGCTGGTCCGGCGACTTTGCCGATCCGCGCCGCGACATCCGCATCCGCGTGCAGTCGGCGCAGAACGGCGGCGTGTGGATGTGCGTCGAGCGCGATATGTCGGCGCGCTGAGACGCCTTCGCTCTTACAACCCGGTGGCGAAGCGCGCCATCACCACGATGATGGCGACCTGCATCACGCCCTGCATGGCGACGACGTAGATATACCATTTCATCAGCCGGGCGATCTTGGCAGTGTCGGGCTGCGGTTTGCGCAACTCAACATAGACGCGCAGATTGGTCGGCAGCAGGAAACCGAGCCCCTGTACGGTCAGGATGGCGATGATCACCAGCGCCGCCACCACCCAGTAGAAGGCCGGATAGCCGACGTCGAGATAGCCCATCCGCACGGCGAGGAACCAGCCGGCGGTGCCGGTGATGATCGACAGGGTCGGCATCAGCACCAGCGTGCGCGGCACCAGCGCGGTGATGATGGCGCGGCGCGTCTCAAAGGAGACGCTGCGCAGGACCGGGCCGATGACGAAGCCCAGAAACAGGTCGATGCCGGTCCACAGCGTGCCGCTCATCACATGCACCCAGTTGAGGAACCAGTCGCTCGGCCCGAGGATCGCGATCACCATCACCACCAGCGCGGCGGCGGCCATGACGAAATAGAGAGGACGCACCGTCGCCGTCGGCGGCGCGGGAGCCATGGAGGGAGAGGCGACGCTGGACATGAAGGTACCTCGATAAAACGTCCGGGCGGGACGTCTGGGCAAAACGTCTGGGGAGAACGCTGGCAAAAGCCCTGCGGCGCGGACGCTTGCCTCCGGCATGGTAGCGCGCCCGGCGCGCCCTCGCCACCGGATGCGGGAGGCGCCTTGCTCCGCGCGCGCTATTCGGCGGCGAGCGGCTGCGGCGGGCGCAGTTGCCGGGCTTCCTCGATCAGCGCGGCGACCGCCGGCGGAGTGATGAAGCGTTTCGACACGATCAGACCGATGGTGCGCGAGATGCTCGGCTCGATGAGCGGGATCGCCCGCAACTCGCCCGATACATCAAGGAGGTCGGCGACCGAGCGCCGCACGATGCTCGACCAGCGGCCGGTGCGGACATGCGCGGCGATGGCGATCTCGGAATCGGTTTCCAGCGGCGCAACCAGGTCGAGGCCGAGCTTGCCCATCAACTCGTCGATGATCCGGCGCTGCTGGAAATCGCGCGTCAGCATGCACAGCGGCAGGCGCGCCGCCTGCGCCCAGGTGAGCCGCCGCGCCTTGCCGAGCGGGCCGTTGCTGGTGGTGAGCAGCAGATAGTCCTCGCGGAACAGCGGTGTCGTCGTCACCCCGTCGATTGGCCCGCCGTCGGTATAGGTGATGCCGGCATCGATATCGCGGTGGTGCAGCAGGCGCACCACGGCGTCGGAGGGGCGCGCCAGCACGGTGAAGCGGGTCTCGGGATGGCGGTCGTGGAACGGCGCCGTCAGCAGCGACACGATCGGCATCGCCGAGGGCAGGGCGGC
>Ga0182744_1002932_pt1 | contig 13639 bp, 5 predicted proteins | sample eDN3rd30CKraftMG_FD_128525 | JGI IMG/M metagenome (GOLD analysis project Ga0182744, IMG submission 128525) | Enriched Miracle-Growth compost microbial communities from Emeryville, California, USA - eDNA 3rd pass 30_C Kraft MG (version 2) (version 2) ...
CTACATCGAGGTGTTCTACAATCGAACCCGACGCCACAGTCATCTTGGCGGCGTCAGTCCTGAGGCATTTGAAAGTGCCTCATCGTGAGGCTCGGCGGTGTCTACGATCCTGGGGGAAGTCCACATCGTGCCCAACGTCAAGGAGCATCGTCGCAGCCTCTGTCCATCCCTCAAAGTCGCGTTCCTCGAACTTGAGGCAAATGTCCCGCCACCATCTTGTTAGCTTTCGCTCTGGGCGCACCCTCGTGATTCCGTTTGCCTTCGCGTCGAAGAACTCGTCGACTGAGGCAGACATGCCCGTGATCACTATGCTGGCGTCACTGCCCTCAACATCTCCGAGATCAAATCCATTGGCCAGATAAATTCCCAAGAGATCCATTTCGTCGCCGACGTAGTTCAGCGTTCTCTGGATCGTCTGCCTACGCTGTAAGTAGTGGATTTTTTCCGCTTTTGTCCCCAGGATATCGAACACAGCTCGCAAATCAGCGAGGATCATGGTTGGTGGCAGTTGGTGCCCGTTTGGTACCCATCCGACAGCTTGTGCGAGCCGTATGTTTGTTTGAAGGACTGCAAAGTCTTCGAGCGTTACGGACAGCCGCAGGACCTTCTTAATTGCAGAAATATCGAATGGGAAGCTCGGGAGAGTGCTTGCTATGTCTTGCGGGTCGCTCAACAGTGCTTCGATCTTCTCCTGCAGCCGATGTGACTGAATCGATGGATCGATGATAAGTTCACGAAAATGCCTCTTCGCTCTGTCCGGTGCTCCACGCAGGGCCGGCCAAGAAACCGAACCCGACTTTGCCTCGATGATTATGACGTGCGACCCAATTTGAACCAGTAGGTCGTTCTCGTAGTCAATGCCATCGTGCTTCCACTGGAAGTTCCTAACGGTCAAAGCTTGTGGGAATGCGTTCCGAAAGATGGTTTCGATCTCGTGCTCCAGGAACTCCGCTTTTCTTCGCGTCCAAGCGTTGTGCAGTTTGGAATCGCCTGCGGCGATCTCGTTCAGCGTATGGAAGGAGAACGAGAAGAATCCTTGTGGGAGTGCGCAATAGAAGATGCCGTCACCGAGGGATACTAGTGGCCGCGTCCAGACGGGATTATGCAGAAGCGCGGAGTCATTCCTCAATTCTCGCAAGTCTCCGAAAGCATGAGATAGGCGTCGCAAGCAAACGTCTACCCGTTCAGGCTTTACGTCGTATCGTTGAGCGATTTCCCCAACAGACGAGATAAAGTCAAGATCCATGATTGCGTCGGCATAGTGGAAGGCGGCGACCCGTCTCTGATCGCGAGATAGCGGAGGATGCTTCCTGATGGCATTGACGAAGTCGTTGTAGTGCTCCTGGGGTGTGGGAAACAGGGCGATCAGGCGAGCAAGAAAGTCTTCAATGTTCGTCGCTTTGTCTATTTCACGAAAAAACGCCAGGCGCGCGACGAAGCGGTCCTCCATATCCTTCACACGATCTCGGAAGAATCGAACGAGCCAGCTCGCGGGGAGTCCAAAGGCACTCTCCCAAGCGTCGTCGAGCGGGGCGACCAAGCGTTCTAAAGTGCTGACCACCTCATCGAAGTACCCCCAGTTCCGGACCGCTTGTGTATGCAGCCGCAGGTGATCTTGTAGTTGGGCTATATGCCGTTCTTCGTCCGTCGCGATGTTCGATAGTCGGGCTAGTCGCTTCTCCTGAAATGTCTTTGCGATTTCGGGTAGCAGATCGAATAGTTTCTGAATGGTGTCTGCGCTGGCCGGCGCCGAGCCTCGATTCTCCGCTGCCGTGCGAAGCGCGATCGCGAGACACAACTCGACGTGCGCTTGAGTGAACTTGCTACCCTTATATGTGGTGCCAATCTTCCCGTCTTTGCCAACTGTAGCGGTCAGTCCGTAAGTGGTTAAGCACGCGATGGCCTGCAGTGCGTCGACAGAGTCCAAGATCCCTTGTAGCTGTGCGACCTGCGTGTCGAATTGCTGGACTGCGTTGGTACCGACCCTCAGTAGAGCATCACGAAGTTTCGTGTGATCCGCTCCGTTGAAAGGATGCGGGGCGAAATACACGCCGGCAAATTTGTGGACTTCATGATGCCCTGTTTTGTGACGGCGGCGTTGTCGTTTGCGTTTCCCCATCTTGCATCCGTGATTGCTTCAGCTTTGTCATCATTCGCGCGAACTTGCACGACAACAAAGTAGTAACAGTACGAGGGCTTGGTGCCGAGGGCTAGGGCTCTGGTGCCGGTACCGAAGTCCTCGGGGTCCGGCGACGAACCTATAGCCCTTAACCATTGGGTGGTCAGTCCTACGGTGCGCCGCTTAGTGCGGAGTCGTCCGAAATTGGGGCGCGGGCAGAATCGCCAAAATAGCCATGCGGATACTAAAACGGAATGTCGTCGTCGAATTCGCTTGCAGCGACAGCGGGCTCGGCTCCTGCTCGCGAAGCGTGGATTCCCGCTGCTGGTAGCTTGGGCGGTGGGTAGACTGCACGAAACGCCTCGCGAAAAGCATCCCTGTCATTCAGCTGTATGAGTACTGGATTCTCACAACTGGACGCCTTTCCGAAGAAAACTGCATGGCGCTCTGGAAGTGAGGAAAGCGCATCCGCGTAATCGCGCCCGATGTAGTTCGCCAGGAAGTCCTTCCCAGTCGCATCAAAAGTGCGCATGGCAAAAACGGTGTTGCATTGGTTGAGAATGGTCTTTGTGACGTTGGCTGTTCTTTGTGTGACCAGTAGGCACCCCATACCGTACTTTCGACCCTGCAAGATGGCCCTTGCTGTTCCACTAGTTGCATTCTTGTCCCCATCGTTGACGACGGAGTTCCACTCAGGAACAAGCGAATGCGCTTCTTCATAGACTAGGCATACTTTCGCGGTCGGCGACATTTCTCTTGAAACAATCGTCAAAGCCGACTCGGTGATGATCTGGGTAATCTCTACTGGGGTTACCGAGAATAGCGCAGCTGCTCTGCGCCAAGCCCCACCTTGCATATAGGACTTTGGCTCGTATTGCTGCCGGGAGGCGACGAATATCGACGGATTGTAGATTTTCAGTTTACGAGGATTGTCATTGGCCAGAAAATCAGAGAGGTCTTCGAGTATCGCTGCACTCAAATTCGGAAGCGAACCTCCTTTCTCCGGGTCATTGTCGAATGCATCGCGATCCTTCGCCGAAGCCGCTTGTAGCTTCTGAATGGATTTATCTTCGAATTCAGCATCGTAGAAGTCTTTCAGCTCCTTCTCATATTGATTGGTCAGATCTAAGCAGATGACCTTGATGCCTTCGGCAATCATTCGTTCCAATAATTCGATTGCCAACATAGATTTCCCGATCCCGAGGATGCCAAGAATCGCTGTATTGTGAGTGACGAGATCGCTGACGCTCTTGATGGTGGTTTGAAAATTGGATTCGGGGAAATGACCCACCGAAGCTGCGTTCATTTCGTATTCGCTTTTCCGTTCCAAGTAGACGGGCGTGTTAATTGTGGGAAGCCAATTGCAAGGGCGAAATTTCTTGCGCTCGATATCCCAAATCCCAACCTGCTGTGCCTGTCCTCGAAGATAGCCGTAGGTATTCTTCTGTTGCACGACTTCCTCTCTTGTCAGTCCCGCAACAATTTGATACATCACTTTCGTCGTTCCTACTATCGCAGATACTAGACGGCCTTCTTCAAGCTCGTCGTTGTCAACGATCTCGAAATGCAGGCGCTCGATGGAAGTGTCAGGCGCGACGAGGCCGACAATCGTTGCTTGTGCCTGACGCACGATACCTTCCTGCAGACAAACGCTCTCCAGAACCGTGTCATTTAGGTGATACGCACGTTCATCGAGAGGGTAGGAGCCGATCAATGTTTGACTGGCCGGCGACAGCGTCTTTAGCTCAACGGTGCGCACAAGGATTCCCTCGGAACGACCAACGTACCCCAATGCAACCACTAGCTTCTTGGGGCCGTGCCTGTCGCATACGTACAAAATTGAGTTTCTCGGAATATCGCCTTCGTACTGTTGCCGTATCAGAACTATTCCGGGTTCTTGAAACGCGACGACCTGTCCAGCAACCCCCTTGAGGGTTTTGTCCACGAATGCACGTTTGATTCGGTGATATCCCCCAACAACAAAATCTCCAAGGGACCACCAAACCGTAGTGCCGGTGACAATGCAAATTACTACGGCTTCAATCCATGACTCAGCGTGAAAGAAGAAAATCGCAAACAGAATGAGAGGCGTGTAGACAAAGTTCGGATGGCCAATCAAGTCCAAGGTTACTCGAAGTTGATTTGAAATCCTCTTGGCAGACTCGGATTCGACAGAGTTTGCAACGATGTTGGCAATTCCCAGAGAGATCACAGCTACGCTAAAGCTTGCAGCAAGGGAAAACGTCCATCTTTGGTCAGCGCTCCATTGATGCCATCCATTGATAAGCATTAGTGAGACGAGGGCGGGAATGGCGTAGGAGATCGCATCAATCGGCTTGACGTAAAAGGGTGTGACGAGCTTGGAGCCGACAAGGACAGCAAGGATAGAGGAATAGGCCCAGAAGCCCTTGTCGCCCAATGGTGGGTATGGGATGCGAAACAGAAACCAGCAGGCACACGCGACGACAATCAGGTCGACGAAGAGAGCGACGAGTCGCTGTGGCTGAGTAAGGTTGAATTCTCTTCTCACGATGGTTTCTTCCGTAAAGACACTTCTGGGGCGTAGGCTACATCTTCATGCCTGTAAGGCGAGGTTCCTCCCGAAAGCATCGTCGCCGTCAAATCTTCGGAGTGCGTCCTTTGCGGAGCAATTGATCGTCGCTGGCCACACGTTTCTCGCCTACCGTAAGCGGTCGGAACGTAATCCTGACAGCGAATCTGTCTGAGGGAATTGCCTTGAGTTTTATCGCGTCTTTGAGAGGGAATCGTCCGGACCTGATTTACATAACATCTGCCGGCTTGTGAGCGTGCGCTCTGCCATTGTAAATACGTGACGCTAGGCACACCGTTGCGGGTGTGACCATCCCGACTTGTCGGCAGGAAAACAAGGTATGGTGATCGAGAGACCCTGCGAGCTGCGAAAAATGAAGATCAAACTGTTCCATCGTCAGCCTCTCCCTGGAGCACGAACGATTTTGAAGGAAGGTGCGGAGGAACCGTTCGCTATGCGGCTTGAGGCCGATGGCTTGTTCGATATTGTCGTAGCGCGACTTCCGCCGGCATTGAACCAAGCCATCGCCGGGCTAGCGAACAGCGATTCGGAAGAACTGTTTGAGGAGAGATACGAGGCAGCGGTGACGGCAGCGGTCGCTGTGGCCGGGCCAGGGGAATCCAGCCACGCTCGCGTCATGTGTCCGCTTTGCGGCAACGGACCGGTAGCAACATATGAGGGGTTCGATGGGTTTCTTTATCCGTTCGGGCTGATGAAACATCTCTCAGGACATCAGCGCACGTACGAGTGTCCAGTCATGGCAAGCGCCCGGCGACGAGCCAGCCACAGCGTCGCGTTATCAACCCGCTCTACATCGCCATACTGAAGGCGGACTCCGTTTTGCAACACTATGTGTGGGTCCGGTGCTCTCGCTCGTCGCGCGAATCGCCACGCTCGACCCCACAGTAACTCTGACGGTAACCGCTCGAAACCGAATTCAGATTCTGCCGCCACTTCAATCCCTTACATCTCGAATGCGAGTGACCTCGGCACCAACTTGAACTTCCGAGGATGTCCCAAGAGACATCCGTAATCTCTAAGAAAAACATACTCTTACGGGTATTGCTCCGGCCATCGTCGTTCATTGGGCAGCCCCAGGAATCCGACGGCAGCTTTTGACGGCAACTCAAGCTCGAATGGAGCTACCGTCGGGTTGGACGATTGGATCGTGCTGACGGCAAGTCCCCAGGGAAGCTGTTCAACTAGCTTGGCGTCGTCGGCCGCCTGTATTGCCAGGCTCTACCGCATCGGCTCTTTGGCTCTGCCAGCGAACCCGGAGGATCCGCAAGGTCATCTCGACCAGCGATCTGCCAGGTGCTTGGCTGAGCGGCTGATCGCGCTGGGGCTGAGAGCCGGTGTCGGGATTCTTCGGCATCGGCGGTGACCTCCAGATCGTGCCGGTGCTCATCCTCGCCAAGGGCGCATGGCGACGTTCATGACGATGGGTGCCGATCTCGACCTTTCCTTTCAGGGCTGCGCAATATCTGGCTGCTGCGGCACGACTGCAGGATGGTCCGCGACTCTGACGCGCCGCGATAGTCGGCATGACCAGCACTGAGCAGGGGACTCTGCGGACAAGCCTGCGTATTGCGGATGTGGCAGAATTTCGGCGAAACCGGCGCATTCCCTATGTCGATGGAAAATGCCAAGCGTCAGCAATACGGGCAACTCTCCGAGCGCAAGCTCGAAGAGAAAGCGCTTGAGACCGAGCAGGCCAATCGAGAGCTGACGCGCGAGCTGCGTGAGTACAAGCGGGGCGGGGAGCTGTCGGAGCAGATCGTGAACAGTCTGCCCGGCGTGTTCTACGTGATGAGCCGCGACGGACGCTATCTGCGCTGGAATCGCAATTTCGAGCGCGTCGTCGGCTACTCCGCTGAGGAAATGAGACAGCTCAACCCGCTCGACCTGTTCCGCGGCCGCGATCGCGAGTTGATGGAGCAGCGCATCCGGCAGGCATTCGAAACGGGAGAGGCGGACATCGAGGCGGACCTGTATTCGAGAACGGGTGCATCGTATCCGTACTACTTCACGGGCAAGCTCGTCGTTTTCGACGGCCAGCCCTGTCTCATCGGCATGGGGCTCGACATTTCCGAGCGCCGGCAGGCGCAGCTTGCATTGCAAGCATCGCAACAGCGCTTCACCGACCTGGTGAACGAAGTCGAAGGTGTCGTTTGGGAAGCGGACGCGACCACCTTCAATTTCACGTTCGTGAGCAACTTCGCCGAGACCCTGCTCGGCTATCCGCTGTCGTGCTGGTACGAGCCTGGCTTCTGGCGCGAGCACATCCATCCCGACGATCGGGACAGCGCTGTCAGGTATTGCCTCGAATGCACGGCCCGCGGTGCGGGTCACGATTTCGAGTACCGCATGCTCTCGAACGACGGCCGCGTCGTGTGGCTGCATGACATCGTCACTGTCGAGATGGTGAACGGCCAGCCGCAATCGTTGCGCGGTGTCATGATGGATATCTCGGCCCGCAAACAGGAAGGGGCGGCACGCGCGCTGCTCGAGGCTCAGTTGCGGCAGGCGCAGAAGATGGAAGCGCTGGGCACGCTTGCCGGCGGCATCGCGCATGACTTCAACAATCTTCTGAGTACTATCGCAGGCAACGCCCAGCTGGCCAGCGACGATGCTCACGCCGGTCGCATCGCACATGACAGCATCTCGGAGATTCTGCGTGCCGCGCAGCGAGCGAAGGACCTGGTGCAGCGCATCCTTGCGTTCAGCCGGCCTCAGGAACAGCGTCTGGCTCCGGTGCAACTCGGCCCGGTGCTGGTCGAGGCAGTTCGCCTGCTGCGCTCGACTCTACCTGCCGGTGTGGAGCTGTCGTTCCTGGACACGTCGCAATTGCCAGACGTGCGTGCGGATGGATCGCAGATCCATCAAGTCGTCATGAACTTGGTGACGAACGCCTGGCACGCGCTCGAAGGCCGCGCAGGGCGCATCGCGATCAGTGCAGAGCTAAAAACGCTCGACATGCCTCTGGTCATCGCAACACCGCCCTTGAACGCCGGCGAATATGTGCGGATCTCGGTCATCGACGATGGCAAGGGGATGGATGAGACGACGGCTGCACGCATTTTCGAGCCGTTCTACACGACCAAGGCGCCGGGACAGGGCACGGGTCTCGGTCTTGCGGTCGTGCACGGCATCGTGCGCAGTCATGGCGGCGGCATCGTGGTGACGAGCGAACCGGGCTGCGGATCGCGTTTCGACGTCTACTTGCCGGTGAGCCCGGAGGAGGCGGAGGTCGCGAAGCCGACTGCGAACGTCAGCGCACCGACACAGGCTCAAGGTCACGGCGAGCACATTCTGTATGTCGACGATGATGAGGCGCTCGTGTACCTCGTCGAGCGATTCCTCCAGCGACTCGGCTATCGCGTGAGCGGCTATACGCTCGCAACCGATGCGCTCGCAGCGTTTCGCGCCGATCCGCATACCTTCGATCTCATCATCACGGACTCCAACATGCCCGGCATGTCCGGCCTGGAGCTTGCTCGCGAGTTGCTCAAAGTGCGTGCCGACGCCGCGGTGGTGCTGACGTCGGGCTATCTGCGCACGGAGGAAATCGAGAAAGCGCGGGCACTGGGTGTGATGGACGTCATCTTGAAGCCCAATACGATCGAGGAGCTTGGCCCGACCCTGAAGCGGGTCCTGCAAACCGGACGTTGAGCCGCGCCTGATCGGCGCCGCGGCCCGGTGTCGACAGGTGGGCGCCAGTGAGCGCCGGTCCACATCGATCGCACCATGACGCGGTCCGGTCCGGATCACATGCCTTGTGGGTCCTCTAACGGCTGATGATATTGAGAATGTTGCCGTCCGGATCCTTGAACCATGCGACCTTCGTGTCGCCGAAGACGTGGACGTCGCCTTCCAGTTTCACATCGGGCATGTCCGCGTAGTGTTCGAACTTCACGCTCTTGGCCTTGAGCGCACGAACTTCCGCTTCGATGTCGTCGACGGCCCAGGTCACGGCGGTGGCCTTGTTCGTGCCCGCATATTGCGAGCGATAGACGTTGATGCGGGAACTGCCGCTGCCATAGACGATCACTTCGTCGTCCTCGGCGTCGACCTGAGTAAGGCCGAGCGTGCCTTCGTAGAATTTCCGGGCCGTCGTCAGGTCTTTGACGGCAACATTAGCAACGGCGTCATAGGTGTTCAGCATGGAAGCGCTCCTTTTCGGATCTGCTGCCTACCCAGAACGGCTGCGCCAGCGTTGGGTTCGACCGACTCGAGATATTTTTTCAGTCGTAAGTCGGCGGCGATCAGGCGATTCGGGCTCCTCTCAGCGCGATCGATCATTGAGGCCGCTGATGTGCTTGCGCCCCATCTACACCCGGCGTCGGGGGAGGGCAGGATCTTGCGGCGAGCGTTGTCCGCTGCGTACGCCAACGGAGTGTGGCGTGGTTCACAGTTGCAACATTATGTCGTCAGCGATAGCGATCGTTTCTTTTCCCGCCTGAGGACAGGCAGCTACGATCCTTTGGACTGACTCTTGCCACGTCGCGTGGTGAGCCGCCCGAAATCGAAGACCACGAAGGCAGGCTCATACGTCGAATCCCGGTTCGGGTGCGGTACCTGCGCCGACGCAGCGTAGATGGCGTCATTTTGCAGGTGTTTCTTGTGACGTGCGCATAGGCGTGATGTTCCGATGCGCACTCCAATGTTCATGAAGGTGCTGGCCGTTCCAACCGGCGCTAGGCGCGCTGGTGCGGAATCGTTGGGCGAGGAATCGTTCGGGGGGATCAGGATGAATCGTGTCTTTCGTGTCGTCTGGAGAGCCGGGATCGGCGCCTGGGTCGTCGCCAGTGAAATTGCCCACGCGAATGGCAAAGGGCGGGGCAGGTCCGGACGCAGCGCGAGCGCGTCGGTGCTGTTGGCTGCAGGTGCACTGCTTGCCTCGTCGCAGGGTTCCGCTGCCGATCTGTACTGGGACGTGAATGGCTCGACGGCAGGGTTCGGCGGCACCGGCGTCTGGAACCTGTCGAATCTGTTCTGGGGCCTGAACAGCGACGGCACCACCGGCCCGTACAGCGCCTGGAATAATCTTGCGCTCGACAACGCTATCTTCGGCGGTACCGCGGGGACGGTGACGTTGGCCGCGCCGGTAACGCTCCACAACCTCACGTTTCAAACGAACGGCTACACGATCAGTGGCAGCACGCTGACGTTGGGCGGGCTCAATCCGCAAATCAGCCATGGCGGCGGGGTCCAAGTCACCGTCAACTCGGTGCTCGCGGGCAGCAACGGCCTGACCATCAACGGCGGCTCGACTAATGGATACGTGCAGCTTGGAGCCAGCAATACGCTCACCGGTGGCATCACCCTCAATTCGGGTGGCCGCCTGGTCGCGAGCGGCAGCAATAGCCTCAACGGCGCCAGCAATGTGGTCACCGTCAACAGCGGCGGCGCGCTGCAGATCAACCACTCCAACGCTTTCGGCGGGAACACCAGCGCTGTGAACCTGGTGCTGAACGGCGGCGCCAGCCTCTGGCTCGGCAACCAGAACCTGACCCACAACATCACCGCTCACGGCGGCACCGTCGTCATCGAGGACCGGTTCAGCGGTGGCAACAGCACCTGGACCGGCAACCTGACCCTCACGGCCGATACCACGCTGCTGGTGACCAATACCGGCGCCAACGACAACACGATCTTCGCCGGCAATCTCACCGATAGCGGCGCCAATCGGCTGAGTCTGGTGCTGACCGAGGGAGGTGGTATCGATAGCAGTCTCTACTTGACCGGCACCAATAGCTTCACGGGTGGCATCACGGTGAACGCCGGCCAGTTGATGCTGACCGGCAACGACGCCGCCGCCGCCGCCGCGGGCAACGTGGTCACCATCAACGGCGGTATCGTCCGCGCGTCAGCCAACGCCTTCGGCGGCGATACAGACGCGGCCCAACTCATTGTCAACAGCGGTGGCCGCCTGCGCGTGGAGACCAATCACACGCTCAATCACGATGTGGCCCTCACCGGGGGCACGGCTTTCATCGACGGCCTGGGTACCGCCACCTGGAATGGCACTGCCGTGCTCACAGCGGACACGCTGCTGCAGTTGGGCGTGATCAACCACACCCTCAACGTCACCGGCAACCTGTCGGACAACGGCGCCGTGCTGTCGTTGCAAACCGCAGGCAACAACGTGCGCTTCGGGGGCGACCTCAGCTTCAGCGGCGATTTCACCCTGGGCGGCTTGAACACCTGGTTCGACGGCGGCAACTACACCTACAGCGGCGACACCATCGTTACCACCAACGCGCGGCTGCTGTTGAACAGCACCAGCCTGTCGCCCAACAGCAATATCCGCTTCGAGGGCCTGAACAACGGCAACGTCACTGTCATCTACGGCACCGCTGCGTGGCCCAGCATCGCCCTGGCCAATGGCAGCGGCGGCGGTGAGCTGCGCTGGAACGGCACCGGCGGCTTCTATGCGCTGTCGGGTCAATCGGACGTCACGGTCAACTTGGGTGGCGCTGGCGCGACACTTACCTGGAACGACGGTCTCTTCGTTCCCGACGGCCATGCGCTGATCCTGGGTTCCAATGACGCCAACGCCAACGCGCGCCAGCTGGACTTCCAGAACGGTATCGATCTGAGCGGCGGTCTGCGCGACGTACGTGCGGACAACGGCAACATCAACGACCACGCCGTGATCAGCGGCGTGCTCACGGGCACCGGTGGCCTGCATGTCATCGGCAATGGCCTGCTGGAACTGACCAATGCCGGCAACAACTACAGCGGTGCCACGGTTGTCGGCGACAACGCGGCCGCTGGGGTCGGCAATCTGCTGCTCGGTGCTGGCGGGATGCCTTCGCCCAGCTCGAATCTGCAAATCAATGGTTTCGGGACTGGGAGCCTGGCACAGCACGGCGGTTATGTACTGCTGAACGCGGCTAGTGGACCTTTTACGAGAGCGTTGGGGTCCGGCGCAGGGCAAGTGCAATGGACGGCGTCCGGAGGCTTCGGCGCCATCGGTGGGCCGCAAACCGTCGACATCGGCGGCGCGGGCGCGATGCTTACCTGGGGCACCGGCGGCTTCGTGCCGACCGGGCACGCGCTGCGCTTTGGCGGCAATTACGCGAACTCCACCATCAACTGGCAGAACGGCATCGACCTCGGCGCAACTGATCGCACGATCAACGTCAACGAGGGCCAGGGCGCGGGATACGTCAGCGCATCTGACCTGGAGGTCAGCCTCAATGGCGTGATCCAGGGCGCGGGCGCGCTGAGTCTCGTAGGCGCGGGTGACGTGGCGCTGAACGGGCTCAACACCTACTCCGGGACCACCTACATCGGCGGCGCCGGCACCGGCGGTACCGGCGACAACATGTGGGCCTGGGCCAATACGCTGGCTGATACAGGCGTCGCCAGCTCGCTCGGTACGGGCGCGACCGTGGTGCTGAGCTCTCACGTCGGTGGCTTGATCTACACCGGCGGCGCCACGAGCACGAACCGCACCATGGCGCTGAACCGGACGAACACTGCGATCCACCACCTCCTCAACTATGGCGGCGGCGCGTTGACCTGGGCTGGCGACATCACCACGACCGGTTCAGGTATGAATGACCTGCGCCTCGGCGGAACCTATGCCACCACGATCGACGCCAACGGCGTCGCGGTTGCGCCCAATGTGATTTCCGGAGTGATTTCGGACGGCAGCGGCGTGACTCGTATCAGAGGGTGGAACAGCGGGTCGTATGCGACTGGCGGGATCTGGCGCCTGACGGGAGCCAACACCTTCACCGGTGAGCTGCTCCTGGATGGAAGCACCTTCGAGGTCACGACGCTGGGCAATGCCGGCGAGGCGTCCAGTGTCGGTGCCGGCAATCTGATTGCGGACTTTCGCGGCAGCGCCGGCACGCTGCGTTACATCGGCAGTGGCGAAAGCACGGATCGCCTGCTCTGGTCCTGGGGTGGCAACACCCGGCTTGAGTCTTCCGGTACCGGCCCATTGTCGTTGACCAACACCGGCCTGATCGTGGATCGCAATGGCGCGTTCTCCCAATCGCTGGGGGGTACCAATACCGGGGACAACCTCTTTGCACCAACGCTCGTCAACGGTCTCACGGTGGCCGTTGTCCCCACAGCCAACATCTTCCACCTGCTGAAGGAAGGATCGGGTCTGTGGGCCCTGGTCACCGACAACAACGCCCATGCGAACGCCTATATAGGAAACACACGCATCTTCGGGGGAGCCTTGCGCGCGGACAATGCCGGTGCGATCACCGGAGGCTTCGGTGCTACCAGTAGCCACGGCATCACCGGCTCCAGTCGGCGCAGCAGCCTGATCGCGTTCGAGGGTGTCAACGACGGCACGGCGGGCGTGCTGGGCCTCACTGCCGCCAGTGGCGGATTCTTCCGTGGCACGACGACCCGCGGCCTCAGTTTCATCAACAACAACGGCACGACGGTGGGCGCCGATCCGGATGGCACCACCGGCCCGCTGCCGGCTTACGGCCTCGAAGTGCTCGACGACGACAACTATGAGCAGGGCGTGCGCTGGGTAGGTTCCGGCGGCTTCGCCGCGTGGGACGGCACGCAGGTCGTCAACTTGTTCGGCGACGGCCGCGAGATGAACTGGGGCAGCGGCGGTTTCGTGCCGACCAATCATCAGCTCGTGTTCGGCTACCTTACCGCCGACGGCACGGTCGATTTCCGCAATGGCGTCAACTTCGGCGGCGGCGCCCGCACTGTCCATGTGAATGATGGCCTTGCCGATCGCGACGCCGTCATGAGTGGTGTGCTACGCAGCACCACCGTGCTCGGCGGTCTCACCAAGACCGGCGCGGGCGCACTCACACTGACCGCGAACAACACTTACACCGGCGTGACCAACGTGAGCGCCGGCACGCTGGAGGTGGGCAACGGTGGTACGACCGGCACGCTGGGCAGCGGTGCCCAGGCCGTTGTCGCGGCCGGCGCCACGCTCGTTGCGAACCGCTCCAACGCCTACACGCTGAGCC
>Ga0182744_1002935_pt1 | contig 13626 bp, 13 predicted proteins | sample eDN3rd30CKraftMG_FD_128525 | JGI IMG/M metagenome (GOLD analysis project Ga0182744, IMG submission 128525) | Enriched Miracle-Growth compost microbial communities from Emeryville, California, USA - eDNA 3rd pass 30_C Kraft MG (version 2) (version 2) ...
GCGGCCGCCGTGGTTGGAAATGACAATGCCGTCGAGCCCTTCGGTGACAGCGCGCGCCGCGTCTTCGGCCAGATGGACGCCCTTGATCATCATCGGGCCCTTCCACATGTCGCGGAGGAACTTCACGTCGTCCCAGGTGAGGTTGTCGCCACGCTGGTTGACGATGCGGCCGGGCTTGTTCGCCACGCCGCTGCCGCCGTCCTTGGGGAAATTGGCCAGCCGCGGCATGCCATATTTGAAATAATGCGGCGCCATGGTGTGCAGCAGCCAGTGCGGATGCAGGCTCATGTCGACGACCGCCTTGGCGTTCATCGTGAACGGCATGCTGAAGCCGTTGCGGCGGTTGTATTCGCGAATGGGCGGCACGGCGGTGTCGACCGTCAGGATCAGCGTCTCGAAGCCGGCGTCCTGGGCACGGCGGACGATCGCGTGGGACAGATCGCGCTCGCGCCACATGTAGAGCTGGAACCATTGCCGCGCCCCCTGCCCGGCCTCGGCCACGCTCTCGATGGTGCTGAGCGACGGCGTCGCCAGCGTGAACGGCACGCCGAATTTCGCGGCGGCGCGGGCCAGCGCCAGTTCGCCCTCGAACCAGCAGACGCCGGCAACGCCCGTCGGCGCGATCGCCAGCGGCATGGTCGCAGGCTTGCCGAGAAGGGTCGCCGCGGTGCTGCGGTTCGTCACATCGACCAGAACCTTGTTGCGCATCTTGACGTTGTGGAACGCCTCGCGGTTGCCGCGTAGCGCGATTTCGTCCTCCGAGCCGCGATCGAAGAATTCGAACACGCCTTTCGGCAGCCGCCGGCGCGAGGCCTCGCGCAGATCGGCGATGTTGAGGCAGCGGCTGAGGACGCCGGCCGGCGCCTTTTTCGCCGCGACCGGCGCCACCGGCGCGGCTGCTGGCGTGGCATTCTGGGTATCGATGACGACTGGCTTATTCATGATGCGGCAGACCTCGGCGTTTCTCCAGGTGTCATATTATGGGCTTTGACCGCCGGGGGAAAGCCCAGGTTGAACAAGCGGCTTCAGTGCGCGCGGGCGCCCTCGAAGATCATCAGTTCCGCCAATTGTGTACCATCCGCCAGTGTTTCCAGCCCGTTCACAGCTTCCAGCAGTTTTGCCTGCGCTGCGCCGTCAAGCGCGCCTTCCGCGCACATGCGGAACTTGCCTTCGAGATCGGCGTCGGAGATCGGATTGAGCGGGCCGCCGCGATAGCGCTCGTCGGCCCATTGCACCAGAGTGCGGCCGTCCCTGGTATCGACCTCGATGCGCGAGCGGATGAGATCGTAGCCGAGCGCGTCGATCGCCGGATCGCCGAGCACCTCGGTGCGCTTCTGCATGTCCTGCATGGCGGGCGAGGCGACGAAGGCGTCCATGAATTCGTGGTGGCTGGCGCGGCGCTTCAGCACCATCATGCTGAGCAGCGCTGGCATGGAGAATTTCGCCTGCAGGTGATTGACCGCCAGCGGATAGCGGATCGGTTCCAGAATGTTCTTGCCGGCATAGAAGCGGATGCGCTCGACCTCTTCGGGCTTCAGGTCGTTGTCGAGCACCAGTTTCAGCATGGCGTCCATGGACTGATGGGTGAGAATGCCCGACGGGAACGGCTTGATGCTGACGCCGGGATCGACGATCGTCAGCGTCTTGCCGAAGCCTTGCGAAATCTTCGCGGCATCGAAGCCCTCGCCCATCACAGAGAAGAAACCCCACTGGCCGTCGAGCACGGTGGGATCGGCGGTGAAGCCGCGCGCCGCCAGCAGCGCGGCCGTCACGCCATTCTCGGCGGCCCGGCCCACATGCAGCGGCTTCGTCATGGTGCCGAAGGAGGCACGGATGCCGGCGGCCATGGACGCGGCGATGCCGAGCGCATGGGCAAGCTGATCGCCCTTCAGGCCCAGCAGCTTTGCCGCGGCGACCGCGGACCCGAAGGTACCGACTGTGCCGGACGTGTGATGGCCGCGGCGGTAATGGCGCGGCAGCATCCACTCGGAAATCTTGCTCTCGACCTCGACGCCCGCCTGGAAGGCGAGCATGAAGCGGCGGCCATCCACATTGCCCAACCGCTGGGACATCACCAGCGCCGCCGTCAATGGCGGCACGGAGGGGTGAGTCAGCAGACCGTAGACATGGGCCGGATCATTCGACACCTGCGTATCGTCCCAGTCATGCGCATGGCCGGCCGTGCCGAGCACGCGCGCCGCAAGTGCCGCCGGGGCGCGCTTGCCGCCGGCCGACGGCAGCAAAGCATCCGGCCGTCCGCCCTGCTCCACTGCATCATCGACGAGAATGTGCACGGAATGTTCGGACGTGCCCGCCAGCATGACGCCGAGCGTATCAACCATGCAGCGCTTGCCGATGCGCAGCGCTTCCGCCGGCAGGTCTTCGTAGCGGACGTTCTCGATGAAGGAGACGGCCTGCGACGTGATGGCGGTTTGCGGCGAGGACATGGCGGAGCCTTTCGATCAGGCGGACGAGGCTCCAAGGCGCACGCCCGAGCCCCCGACCAGCCTGGAAGCGCAGAATCGTGAGATCGTCCGAGGAGCGTTTCCGGATGCGTTCTGGCAGCGGGATACTATCGCCGCTCGCAGACTGTCAACAAACCGGCAAAACCTCGGCGCCGCGGCAGCCGGCTCCAGGCCGCCAGGAGGCTTCCGGTGCGGGGTGTCACCGAAAGACCTCCCAATGCCGCAATGGCTCCGCCGCCGTTACCAGGTCGTCATGTCCGCTACCGGGATGCCCGCGGCCTTGGCCGCAAAGGACAGATCAATGACCGAATCCACCTTGTCGGACACGTCGGCCTTGACCCAGCCGAGCTGGTGCAATTCCTTGGCGAGCTGCTTTATGTCCGCCACCCGCGTCCGGTAATCATAGCGCAGAAACTCACGTTCCTGCATTTCCAACACCGGCTGGTCGAGCCGCGAGTATTTCTTCTCGTAGGCGATCTGCTGATCCATATTGCCCATAAAAAGCTTCATCGCATCGACATGGGCGGAAACCATTCTCTGCACGTAATCCTTCTTCTCGGCGATCGTGCGCCGGCGGACAATGAAACCGATCTCCTGCTTGCCGAACGGTCCATCGAAGACATGCTTGACAAGGACCGCGTCTCCCTTCGCCAGCGAGATCGCCCCGAAAACCGACAGGGTCATCGCCAGATCGACCTCTCCCGATTCAATGGCACGCGGATGGTTTCGAAACGGCAAATTGAGGATCTGCACGTCCTTGTCCGGATCGATGTTCAGCGATTTCAGGTAGAGCGCGAGTTTCGCATGTTGCATGGAGCCGGTCGGCGCGGCGATCTTGACCGGAGACCCCGCTTTCTTGCGCTCCATCACCTTCGCCTGCAAGGCGGCGGGGTCGTTCGCGGCGATGCCGAAGGCCTTTCCGGCGATCAGCACGTTGTATCCGCCGCCCCATCCCAGGACCCAGACGACGTCGATGCCTTCGCTGATCGCCCTGATGAGATGCTGGGCGGTCGTCACGCCATAATCGAGTTCACCCTGGTCGAGGGCAAGCAGGATCGAGGTGCTGTCGGGAAACTCCTTGTATGAGAAATCCAGATTGTATTTGGCCTGTACCTGCGGCAGGGCGATGCGTATCGCGCCCTGCGCGCCGATCGTCAGGCCGTCGCGGACCACATCCGGTGCTGCAAGGGCCGCAGTCGGTTTCAATATGGCGGGAGCCGTCGCAGCAATTCCTATCGCGGTGCTGGACAGCATGAATTTGCGCCGGCTCTGAATATTATCGAACATCTTTGTCGTCCTGTCTTCGGCTGTGTTGATGTCTCTTGGCTGCTTGATGTCTCGCTAGTCGAACATGGCGACGCAATCGATTTCGACGACCGTGCCCGCACGGTGCAAGGTGCCGCCGAAGCAGGTTCGCGTGACTTTCTCGCCGGCGAAGTATTCGCGAAAGGTGTCGTTGAAGCGCGGGAAATCGGCCACATTGTTCAGGATGACACGCATGTTGACGATGTTCTTCGACGTCGCGCCCGCGGCTGCGAGAACGCTCATCAGATTGTCGAGCGTCTGCTTCGTCTGCACCACGATATCGCCTTCCACTACTGTGCCTGTGATGGGGTCGAGCGATCCCTGGCCAGAGACGAACAGCATGTTGCCGAACCGGATGGCCTGGGCGAGCGGTGAGACGGTCGCGCCCGGCGTGAAGCCGGTCGTCGGCGCCGATGATGAGGTAATGATCTGCTTGGGCATGGATATTCCTTCTGTCTTCCGATCAGCGTTGGGATGAAGCGAATGGCAGCTGCGGTTGCGTCATCGGCTTCTACGGCTCACTTGAAGCAGGCTCGCGAAGTCCGGCCTTCTCCAGACGCGGCAGCACGTCCCTGCCGAACCGCGCCAGGCCGCCTTCGTAGTCCAGCCAGGTGAGCAGAAAGCCGTCGATGCCGGCCTCCGACAGGTCCGTGAAAAGCTCGGCGATGCGATCGGCATCTCCAACGAGGGGATAGCCGGCAAACCCGGCCTTCAAGGCATAGGCAAGCTTTTCAGCGGCTTCCGCCGGCATGGCCTTGGTGTCGATGGCGTTATTGGCGATGATGGTCTGGACCGGCGCGTCATCGCCTTTGGTGACGATATAGTCGTAGGCATAGGCCTCCGCTTCCGCCACCGTGTCTTTCAGCACCACATAGGCGGACATCCAGATCTGGATCTCCTTGCCGAACTTCGTGCGTGCGTCATTGCGATAGTCCTCGACCTGCTTCCTGATTGCGGCGGGAGCGGGATTGTGAGCGGAGACGAATGCGATGTCGCAATTCCTGGCGGCGAAATCGCGCCCGCGCTCGGAACGGCCGGCGTTCAGCAGCGGCGGACGGCGCTGGACGCCATGGGGCTGGCTGTAGGCCCCCTTCAGCTTGAAGTTCTTTCCGTCATAGTCGAAGCTTTTGCGGCCCGACCAAAGACGGTCGAAGATCTCGATCCATTCTTCGGCCAGCTCGAAGCGGTCGCTGTGTTCTCTCACCTCATAACCGAAGAGCTGCATGTCCGGCGGATACCAGCCAAGGACGAGATTCATCGCAGCGCGGCCATTGGAAACGAGATCGACAGTAGCTGCCGCCTTTGCCGCGAAGACCGGGTGAATAAGCGTGACGTGAATCGTACTGACGATACCAATCCGCCTGGTGACCGCCGCCACGGCGCCCGCCCAGGTGAACGTCTCCATCAGGTCGCCGCTATAGTGGTCGTCGCCGCCGAAGGCCTTCCAATGCGCTGCGGACACGAAAGCCTCGAAGCCCAGTTCCTCCGCCTTGAGCGCCAGACGAACATTCGACTCCCATGAGCTCTTGTAGCGGTCTTCATGAAACGTAAAGGCGGCGCCGTTTCCGTTGATCCCGAAAACACCGAGTTTGATGCGATTTTTCGAATCCCTGATCGGGTTCGATCGGGGCGTTGCTTTAGGCTCCATAGTTCCTCCGTCGGATGCGCGGCATTTCCTTAGTGGGCATCCGCCATTGTCGTGCCCTTCAAAGCCTCTGCCCGAACGATGTCGGTGACATGATCCCGCAAGGCTATGAACGGCTCCGTGCTGCGCATTTCGTATTTTCTCGGCCGCGGAAGGTTGACCTCGATCACCTCCGATACCCGTCCGGGATGCGCCGTCATGACGACGGTCTTGTCGGCCAGGTAGATGGCCTCGTCGATATCGTGCGTCACGAGAACGACGGTCTTCCTCTGCTCCTCCCATATCTCAAGAAGGAAATCCTGCATGATGGAGCGCGTCAGCGCGTCGAGCGCGCCGAAGGGTTCATCCATCAGCAAGGTGGAAGGATTGATGGCGAGAACGCTGGCGATCGCCGCCCGCTGACGCATGCCACCGGATAGTTCGGCCGGCCTCCGCTCCCGAAAGGCGGCCAGGCCGGTTCGTTGCAGCATGCGCTCGACAACCTGCCTGCGGTCGCCTTTGCCGCGATTGGCCTGCAGCGACAGGCCGAAGCCGATGTTGTCCTCGACCGTCAGCCAGGGAAACAACGCCGTCTGCTGAAAGACGACGCCCCTGTCAGGCCCCGGCCCGCGCACCGCCATGCCATCGACCAGGACCTGCCCGGCGGTTGGCGTATCGAAGCCTGCGATCAGGTTCAGAAGAGTCGACTTTCCGCAGCCGCTGGCGCCGACCAGGGTGACGATTTCCTTTTCCTCGACAGCGAGATTGACGTTATCCAATGCTGTCACGGTCGCCTGGGCGGTCTCGAACCGTTTGCTGACGGCCGATATGTTAATTCTCCCCACCAAAGGTCTCCCGATCGTTCCAAACCAGCAGCATGTCGCGCACAAGAACAACAATGCGGTCGCTGAAAAAGCCGAGCAGACCGATGCTGAGCATGGCGGCGATCACCACGTCGTTGCGGTAAAACAGATAGGCGTCGTTCAGCAGGTAGCCGAGGCCGCTTCTCACGGCGAGAATTTCGGCGACGACGACGAGCACCCAGGCGATGCCCATCGACAGGCGGACGCCGGTCAGGATCGACGGCAGAGCGGCGGGAAGAATGACCCGCAAAAGAAGCTCCCGCTCATTGGCGCCCATCATGCGCGCGGCCTTGTACAGGGTGATGTTGATCTGGCGGACGCCATGGGTGGTGTTGATCGCCGCCGGAAAGAAGGCACCGAGCCCGATCAGAAAGATGGCCGGGCCATTGCCGATGCCGAAAAACACCAGCGACAGCGGCACCCATGCGGTGACCGGAATATTGCGCAAAACCTGGATGGTCGGGTCGAGGACGCGTTCCATGACCCGCGAAAGCCCGATCACAAGACCGACGAAGATGCCAAGCGTGACACCCCAGCCGAAGCCGACGAATACGCGCCAGGTGCTCGCCCAGGCGTGGTCGGCCCAGGTCCCCGAATAGCGGGTCGCAGCGTCTGTGAAGCCCGTCACCAAATCGTACCAGACGGTGACCACATCGGTCGGCGGCGGAAATACGTTCCGCCTGACGAACCCTGCCTCGCCGCATATCTGCCACACCACCAGAACGGCGACAGGAAATATGGCGTACTGCAAGGCAAGGCCAAGACGGCGTTGACGACCGCTGCGAGCGGCCGTCCCGAGCTGGCTCGGCACTGTCGTTGTCCGCTCCACCGTCACCACGTTGATTTTCCGATCGGCCTCACGTCCCTGGGTCGGGCGCGAAACGACGCCTCGGCGCGCCTGCCCGTGAACAAGGATGCGGGTGCGTCCGGTCGCTCGGGAGTTGTCATCAAAAGCTGCTTCCTTCTCACTCAGAAGACGAAGCAAGCACCATGCCGCCAGAGCGGAAACGCCTCCTCCTACCAGGCGATCGACATCCGTGCAGCGGCAACGATTGCAGCGGTAGCTGGAAGGAGTTGAGACGTAAGGCAATTTGCGCTGAATCGCCCGCCATCGAGACCATGATTGAAACGATGCGACAGGATCGCCGCCAAAAGACGTCCGTTTAAAGGTCGTTTCTTCGGCAACGTGCCCACTTATGCATCAGCGCATGATGGACGCCAGCTCGTTTATTAAACAAGCTATATCAGGATCTTGCCGTAAAACTATTGTGAAAGACAACAAACGAAAACAGCCACTCCACAGATATGCGGGCGGCTTGGGAAGGCTCCTTGCTTCAGAGCACCAAAATCATGTTCGTCTTTTTATTTTAAATGTCAAATATTATTATTCGTGCCTCTGCGGCAGCCATATCCTGAAGACCGCCGGACGCATGCGGATGGCAGCGGACTCAAGCAAGGAGTACCGGCCTTTCATGCTCTTGCAGCACCCTGGATTGTTCGGGCCTCGCAGTTGCAGCCTCATTCATTGCGATTCACATGTCACGCCGATCGGCGATCACCGGCAAGCAGATCAACCCCCATCCCACGAGCCGGTCTCTTGTCTCATGGCCACGCTGGCGAGCAAGCGGGCTCTTCGCTCGCGTTGACACGAAGAGTTCGCTGCGGGTCGTCAATGCCCGACGTCGGTGTCGTCGCCATGGACGACTGCCTTGCTGGCATGTCCCTTTGTGGCTGTGTCCTGCGCCAGGCGGTCGACGTAGGCGATGCCGATCGCCGAGAGAATGAACACCGTGTGAATGATCGTCTGCCACATGATGCCGCTTTCGGTATAATCCGTCGTGCGGCCGGCGGTGCCGAGATTGCCTGCCTCGATGAAGGTGCGCAGCAGGTGGATCGAGGAAATGCCGATGATCGCCATGGCGAGCTTGATTTTCAATATGCCGGCGTTGACGTGGCTGAGCCATTCGGGCTCGTCGGGATGCCCCTTGAGGTTGAGGCGCGACACGAACGTCTCGTAGCCGCCGACGATCACCATCACCAGCAGGTTGGAGATCATCACCACGTCGATCAGGCCCAGCACGACGAGCATGATCTGCTGCTCGCTGAAATCTGTGGCGTGGACGATCAGGTGCCAGAGTTCCTTGAGGAACAGCACCACATAGACGGCCTGCGCCACGATCAGCCCGAGATAGAGCGGCAGTTGCAGCCAGCGCGAACCGAAGATCATCAACGGCAGGGGCTGCATTTTCTTGGGTTGCATTATCTTGCGGATGGGCACGTCGGACATTGTCTATCCTTGCTCATGAGGGTTTTGATACCGCATCGCCGAACCTCGGCGACGGAAGAAACACGATGATGACAAAACACGATGCACGCACCACGGCGCTTCCGGCAACGGCTCTACATCACCGTCCACAAAAACACCGGCAGGAAGGCAAGCGAGAGGAAGGTCGAGAGAACCACGAGGCCCGCCACTTCCTCCGGCTCGTTGTCGTAGCGCGCCGCCCATAGATAATTCAGCACGGCCGGCGGCATCGACGACTGGATGACGATGACGCCCCGGGCCAGACCGTCAAGACCAAGCAGCAGTGCCACGCCCCAGCCGATGGCGAAACCGCCGATGAGCCGCGCCAGCGCGAAAACCGTGCTGCGTTTCCATGAGGTGATCCTCAGGCTCGCCAGCGAATAGCCAAGCGACATCAGCATGAGCGGAACCGTGATGGCGCCGAGCAGGCCGAGCGAGCGCTGCACGATCGGCGGCAGCGACCAGCCGGTCCACAGCAGGATCAGCGCAACGATGATCGCCCAGATGATCGGCATGCGCACTACATCGCCTGCCTTCATGCCGCCGGCAGCGATCGCCTGGCCAAAGGTGTAATTGGTCATGCTGGAGAGGGCGAAATAGCCGATGGCGAGCGCCAGACCGGTCTGGCCGAAGGCAAAGAGGCACATGGGCAGGCCCATATTGCCGCCGTTGGCCCAGATCATCGACGGCAGATAGACGGGGATGCGCTGGCCCAGCGCGCGCACCAGCAGATAGCCGCAGATTGCCGTCACCCCCATCGTCATCACCGAGGCAAGCCCCATGGTGCCGAGCGTGCCGAAGGTCAGGCCGGAGCGGGTCAGCGTGTCGATGACGAGGGCCGGCGTCGAGACCGTGTTGACGAGCAGCGCGACGAAGCTGGAATCGAGCGGCTTGCCGCTGCGCGCCCAGAGGTAGCCGACGAAGGCGATCAGAAAGACCGGTCCGACGACGTCGAGGAGAATATTGAATAACTGCATGGAGGACCCAGCACATTTTCAAGCGAAGTGGACACCGGTTCGCGTGAAGAAAATGCGCTCTTTAAACAAGCGAGACGCGTCTTTCCGATCCGATGGATCGGAAAACGCTATGATGAAGCCCCTGCCCTAACGGCTGGAGGCGCGCCATGCAAGCAAGGCGGCCCGTACGCCCGAGCTAATCGAAGCGCCAGTTGAAGCCGCCGCCGTCGGGCGGATCGGGATAATTGGCGTCCTTGCAGCGATAGCCGACGAAGCACTGCGGATTGTCGCGCGTCTGGATCCAGTCCGGCATGATGATTTCCTGCGGCGTGCAATAGGCGCGGGTCGCCACATAGCGGTCATAGCGCCGCGAGGCATTGCCGAGAATGACCGCGCCTTGCTGAATGACGACGTTCCTGGCCTGGGCGCAGGTCATCGACATGGTGTTGATGCGGGCCTGGGCAGGAGCGGCGAACGTGGTCAGGATCAGGGCGGCGGCCGCAAATTTACGCATGGATTTTCCCGGTGGTCCGATGACTAGTCGTTGCGATCGTAGGTTGAAACTTCCTTACATGTATAGCCGATGAAACAGCGCCGCTGATCGCTGGTCGCGACCCAGGCCGGATCCGTTGTTTCCGTCGGCGAGCAGAAGGCGCGGGTGGCCACATAGCGGTCATAGAGGTTGGGGCCGGTGCCGATGACTACCGCCCCCCGGGACGAGACCATGCCGGCTGCCTGCGCGCACGTCATGTTCAGGGAATCCGGCCGTCCCTGCGCCATGGCAAGGCCGGGAAGCGTGAAGGCGAAACAGATGGTGGCGGTGAGCCTTCCGAATGCAGAAAGGCTGCTCGCCTTGCTTGTGCGTCTCATGATCGATTCATTCTCGGCTCGGACGACTCAGTCCCTGTAGCTGCGGGTCGTTTCTTTGCAGCGATATCCCACGAAACAGGCGTTGGAGTCACGCGTCGCGACCCAGTCGGGAACCGTGATTTCGGTCTGGGTGCAGAAGCCGCGGTTGGAGACATAGCGGTCGTATGTGGTCGGGCCGGTGCTCATGACGACGGCGCCGCGCGCCTTCACCAGGCCGGCCGCCTGGGCGCAGGTCATGGCGGTCGAATCCGGCCGGCCCTGGGCGAGAGCCGAGCTCGACTGGAATGCAATCAATACGCTTAAAATCAGCAACGAATTCGTGCGCATGGCTTCCTCCTGCAGACGAGCGAGCTGGCATCATCCTATCCAAGTCCAAAATTAGGCGGATTTCGCACACCGGCCATACCCAGCGACGGCCGCGACCATCACAAGAACGCGATCCGATCACTTGGCGGCGATCGCTTTGGCAGCATCACCTGGCGGCCATCAGAAACGCCTCGGCGACTGCCTTGGTGTCGTAGAACTCCCGGAAAAAGGTCAGTTGATCGCCCGCATAGCAGAACAGGTGCATCCATTCGCTTTGGACCGGCAGGCCGTTGGAGTTGAGCGTCGCGGCAGTGAAGCCCATGACGACGCAGAAATCCCTGCCGGGAAAGAACTGGCGCGGTTCGAACGTCGTAAATGTCATGTTGTCGCTCAGCGCTTTGAAAAAGCTCGCCGCGCCGTCTCTGCCGTTGCGCTTGCCGCCCCAAGGAAACGTATCCGTGTCGTTGTTCGAAATCCATACGATCTCCGGATGCATGGCATCCAACAGGGACACCATGTCGCCACGCACGAACGTGGCATAAAGATCGCGCGTCATTTTCTCGGTGTCGCTCATCGTCCTCTCCCCCCAAGACCCCTAAGAGAGGCCGCTTCAAAACAGACGCGGCCCGCCGTACAGAGTACACGACGGGCCGCATTGCGCATCCAAAAATGCCGGGCTTATCCGTGCGCCGGGTAGTCGATGTAACCCTTGGCGCCGCCCCAGTAGACGGTCTTCTGGTCGGCCTGCGCCAGTTCGAGCTTGTCGCGGAAGCGGCGCGGCAGGTCGGGATTGGCGAGGAACAGCTTGCCGAAGACGATGGCGTCGGCGGCGCCCGATTGCAGCGCGGCCTCGGCCGTCTCCAGATCGAAGCCGGCACCGGCCATATAGACGCCCTTGAAGGCCCCGCGCATCTCGTGGACCTCGTAGCCGCCCTGCTTGGCCCCGTGCAGATAGGCGATACCACGGGCCGACAGCTCCTTCGCCAGGATCGGATAGACCTCCTCGGCGTCGGGCTCCTGCACATCGTTGAACTTGATGCGCGGCGACAGCTTTATTCCGGTCCGGTCCTTGCCGACAGCGGCGCAGACATTGTCGACCACTTCGAGCAGGAAGCGCGTCCGATTGGCGGGGCTGCCGCCGTATTTGTCGTCGCGCAGATTGATCGTCGGATCGAGGAACTGGTGCACCAGATATCCCGATGCGCCGTGGACTTCGACGCCATCGAAGCCGACCGACATCGCCCGCTTCGCAGCCGCGCCGAATTCGGCGGCGACGGCGGAAATCTCGTCCGTCTCGAGTGCGCGTGGCACGACGAAGTCCTTGGGACCGTCGTCCGTCTGGTTCTTACCCTTGATGGCGATGGCGGAAGGCGCGACCGGCAGCACGCCGCCGGGCAGCATCTCCGGCAAGGCGACCCTGCCGGTGTGATAGAGTTGCGCGAGGATGCGGCCGCCCTTGGCATGGACGGCATCCGTCACCTTGCGCCAGGCCGCGAGCTGCGCGTCGGTGACGATGCCCGGCGTGCGGACATAGCCCTTGGCCATGGGCGAAACGTAGATCGCCTCGCTCAGGATCAGGCCGGCCGAGGCGCGCTGAGCGTAGTATTCGGCAACGATATCGAGCGGCACGCCATCGGCGTCGGCGCGCGACCTCGTCATCGGTGCCATGACAATGCGGTTGGGCAATTCGAGCGCCCCAACCCGCAACGGATCGAACAATCCAGACATGCATCCTCCGCCTGCAAAATGCAGGGTTGATCAGTGATATCCTTCAATAAATGAGACACGCTTTTCGAGCTAGTGCCAACTCACCCAACAGGAAGCCAAACCTGGTCGGCACCACCAAGGTCGTTGAAGAGATTTACTTATGATCTCTCGATATCCGCTGATATTTTTGACGTCACCTGGATAGCTTGGCAGTTCTCGTCAATATCGAAGCATGGTACCCTGGATCGTATCCGGTCCTGAAAGCACCCCACATGACTTACTCACAAGGCCCCTACCGCCAGCCGTTCAGTGAGCAACTGAAGAAAGCAAAAAGCAGGCAAAAAGTGGAGCTTCTTCTTCTGGCCTTTGCGAGCTGGATCGGGTTCATCAGCTTTTTGGTATATTGTTCTCTCGAAATAATGTTCATGGTCTAGCCCAAAAGTCCGGACACCGCTGCCGGTAGGGTAATTGCCCACAAAGCCAAAGGCGGCATCGTGTATGTCACGCCACTTGAAAGCCAACTATCTGGCTGGGCTTTAAGATTGGCGCTGGGGGCTGGGGCTGTGATGGTGATCTTGGCGCTTTGGCAAGAGTACGCGCCCATCAAGAAAGAACGCTGAGACCAAGCAATGCGATATCCGCTGCCGATCGCCTCGATCTGTGGGAACCACGGCGATCGGTGGAATGGCAGCCTGCTCAACGCAGGCGTGTCTGCATAGCAAATGTAGAGCTGTCATCCCCAACGTCCGCGTAGCGGGAGAGCGGAGATCCAGGAGTCAAGGGCAGCAACATTGGATCGTCACGTTGCCCTGGATTCCCGCTCTGCGCTTCGCTTGGCGGGAATGACACCGAAACTCAGGCCAGCCCGCTCAGCGCAGCGCTTTCAGCGCCGACCTGCCCGCATAGTGCGCCTGGGTGCCGAGTTCCTGTTCGATGCGGATCAACTGGTTGTACTTGGCGGTGCGGTCGGAGCGCGCCAGGGAACCGGTCTTGATCTGTCCGCAATTCGTCGCCACGGCGAGATCGGCGATGGTCGAATCCTCGGTCTCGCCCGAGCGGTGCGACATCACCGCCGTATAGCCGGCGCGATGGGCCATATCGACGGCCGCCAGAGTCTCCGTCAGGGTGCCGATCTGGTTGACCTTGACGAGGATGGAATTGCCGACGCCCTTGGCGATGCCCTGCGACAGGCGTTCCACATTGGTGACGAACAGATCGTCGCCGA
>Ga0182744_1002939_pt1 | contig 13613 bp, 10 predicted proteins | sample eDN3rd30CKraftMG_FD_128525 | JGI IMG/M metagenome (GOLD analysis project Ga0182744, IMG submission 128525) | Enriched Miracle-Growth compost microbial communities from Emeryville, California, USA - eDNA 3rd pass 30_C Kraft MG (version 2) (version 2) ...
AATCACGCCGCAACCAGGCACGCGTGCGGCGCATTGCACAGTTTGGTGCGCATACTCGCTTACCGCTACGCTATCGGTGTCGCCAAATGGAACAGCCCATCACCACGTGCACACAACGTTGGAAAGCGGCGGCAGGATACGACACCGTCGGCATTGAAGTGCAGGGTCAATGGCGCTGTCAGAGGCTCTTCCAGAGAATATAGACGCAATGCCGGTTGTCCCTCTTGCACGGAGTCTCCAACTTCGACCAGAGGCTCCATCAGGCCGGCGCGCGGAGCATAGATGGCATGGCGTGGCCCGAGAGAACGCAGCAATCGAGTGGCGGGTGCGGGGTCGCATGCCAGTTCGGGCGCGATACCGTAATGACGCAGCACGCGGCGAGTGCCTTGTTCGGCGATGATCAGAGCGTCGGGATCCAGCGTAGCACCGCTGCCCAGTTCGGTCGTGAGCGCTGGAATCTTGCGTTTGGACGCCGCGGCGTAAAGAGTTGTCGCCCCGCCACCACCGGAGCCCGTGGTCAATACGCTGTTCGGTGCGCCGAATACCTGTAGCAGAGTGCGTAACACCTTGTCCTGCTCGGGATCATCGACTCGCTGAGCCAGGGCCGTGTGCGAATAATTCAACGAACGTCCACCGGAGTGAAGGTCAATGACTAAATCGGCCATGGGAAACAATACACTCTCGACGTAATGCGCAATCATTTCGGTAATACTGCCGTTGGCGCGGCCGGGAAACAGGCGGTTGAGATTGCCCTCATCAATAGGCGATACGCGTCTGCCAGCTTCGGCGGCAGGGTAGTTCAACGACGGAATAATGATGACCCGGCCGCGCAACATGGCGGGCTCCAGATCTCGCGCCAAGTTACGCAGCGCGATTTGGCCCTCATATTCATCTCCATGGTTGCCTGCCGTCAGCAACGCCGTGGGGCCGTCTCCATGGCGGATGCAGACGACGGGAATCTGAACCATGGCATAGGCGGAGAGGTCTACCGAATGTGGGACATGCAAGTTGCCACTTTGCTTGCCCGTGCGATCAAAATCAATATGGGTCCAGATGCGGCTGGCGTCCGACATAATGATGTCCTTGATGGTGGGGACTTAGAGAATTTGACTGAGGAACTGCTGCGCGCGGGGATGAGACGGTCGGCTGAAGAAGGTTTGGGGATCAGACTGCTCAACAATGCGGCCGGCATCCATGAACACCACACGGTTGGCTACCGTACGCGCGAAGTTCATTTCGTGTGTGACGCAGATCATCGTCATTCCTTCGCTGGCGACGTCGGTCATTACGTCGAGGACTTCCTTGATCATTTCTGGATCTAGTGCAGAGGTTGGCTCGTCAAATAGCATGACCTTTGGACTCATGCATAACGCGCGTGCAATAGCCACACGCTGCTGTTGACCTCCTGACAACTGACCGGGGTACTTTCCTCGCTGCTCGGGGATGCGCACACGGTTCAGATAGTGTTCGGCGATCTCTTGCGCTTGTGCAAGTTTCATCTTGCGCGCTTTGCGCAGCGCTAGCGTGCAGTTCTCCAGTACGGTCAGGTGAGGAAATAGATTGAAGTGTTGAAACACCATGCCGATATCCCGCCGCAGCATATGCATGCGTGGCGTGGATCTGTCGACTCGTTTCCCGTTGACCTCGATGGTTCCGGCGTCATGTGTTTCGAGCTGATTGATGCAGCGAATCAATGTGGACTTCCCCGACCCGGAAGGGCCGCAGATGACGACTCTTTCGTTGGCAGCGACATTCAGATCGACGTCGCATAGCGCTTGATAGCGTCCATACCATTTTTGCAGTCCGCTGATGCAAACTGCCGGAGGGGTTGAAGATGATGTCATAGTTCATTTCCTGAATAGTTTCAGCGTTGATGTGCAATCTGCAGACGACGCTCCAGCAGGCGAACCACATAGCTGATGCATAGCGCCAGGGTCAGGAAAATAACTCCCACGGCGACCATAGGTTCCGCGTAACGGAAAGAGTTCGAGCCGACTTCCATCGCGATGCCCAGCATTTCTGGAACAGCAATGACGGCCAAGTAGGGGGTTGCCTTGAGCGCCGACACGAAGTAGTTGCCCATGGGAGCCGCTACATTGCGCAGCATTTGGGGCAGGATTACTGAAACGATGACGTCGCGCCGGCGCAGACCTAGCGCTTTGCCTGCCTCGAACTGGCCCGTGTCGATACTGTCGATGCCACCTTTGAATACCTCTGCCAGATATCCGCTGTAGTAGATCGACAGACCCAAGACGCCTGAGGCGATTGCAGGCAGGGTCAGCCCGTAGAACGGTAGGACAAAATAGATGAAATAGAGCTGCACCAGCACAGGGGTGGAACGGATGACATCGATCACAAAACGCATCACGTAACCCAGCCAGCGATTGCTGCGGCGCAAAATCTCGAATATGAATCCCAATACCGCCGCGCATAACGAGGCAGCTACCGCTATCCAAAGCGTTGTTCCCAGTCCGGTCAGGATCAAAGGTGTGACGGATAGCGCAAAATCCGGATCAAATTTCACGGCTCCCCCTATGTTCGATGCGAACGCGGTTTTCCAGGTAGCGTCCGAATAGCGTGGCGGGATAACACACGATGAGGTAGGCAATCATCAGCGACGTATAGACACCTATCGGGTTGTATTGCGCATCCGCGATCTGTTTCGCCCGAAAGGTCATGTCGGTTAACGTGATCAACGAAACGATGGCCGTGCCCTTTACCAGCTGAATGAACTGATTGACAAAGGTAGGCATCATTGCAGAGAGCACTTGCGGCAATTCGATCAGCCACAAAATATGCAAGCGATGTAGGCCCAATGCACGGCCGGCTTCGACTTGACCACGGTCCAGTGATTGCAGTGCTGCGCGCACTGCCTGGCTGCCATAACCTCCGATGTTCAGCCCTAGGGCCATCGCGCCCACTGTCATGCCCGACAGCCGGATACCAAAGCCAGGCAGGGCGTAATACAGCACAAACAGCAAAATCAGCACGGGGGAACTGCGCCAAAACTCGATCACACATGTGACCGCTACACGTGCCGCACCGCGAGTGAAGTGCTGCAGTACACCGGTGATCAACGCAAAAGGGACTGCCCACATCATGCCGTATAGCGTGACTAGCGCCGTGACCTTGAACCCTTCGAAGATACCGGCGAGGATGTCGAAACTTTCCATGGCATAGCCGTTGTCAGTACTGACCCGCGCAGACTTTGGCCGTTGTCACGGTATCGTCGACTTTGTCGTCGTCGGTAAAACCATATTTGGCCCGCAGTGCATCTACCGTGCCATCAGCCTTCAGTATGCTCAGTTCCTTGTTATAAGCATCGCGTAGCGGCTCGTCATCGGCGCGAAAGGCGATGGCGGTATACATCATGGACGGTATTCCGTTCTTGACCAATCCCGTGAATGGCGTCGCACGTTGGACGCCTTGCAACTTGGGATCCTGTAATAATCCTACGACGCTGGGGGCTGACAAGGTGGCTGCATCGGCTCGGTCGGCCAATATGGCCGACAGCATGGCCTGTGGGTCGCCGAGATAAGTCAATTGCGAAGCAGGAACGCCAGCGTCCAATGCATTTTTGGAGTTTAGTGTTCCCCTGCCACCCGTCAAGCGGATTTTCGGGTTCGCCTTGATATCGTCATAGCTGTGGATATTCAGCGGATTTCCTTTTTTGACGATGAGACTGTCACCCACCGCCAGATCAGGCTCGCTGAAAATCACCACTTTGCAACGCTCTGGGGTAATGGCAATACCCGATGCCACCATATCGAATCTGCCTGCGCTCATCCCGGGAATCAATGCGCCAAATTCGGTGATGACGAAGTCGACTTTCGTGACCCCCAGGCGTTTGAATGCGGTGCGGATGAGATCGGGATGAAATCCCGCCGCACTGCCATCCTCGGCCCTAAATCCCCAAGGCTGGCGATTGTGAATGCCGATAGTTACCTTATGCGACTCCAGGATAGTTTCCAGTGTGTCCGCGTGTGCTGTCGGCATGCCGACCCACATTGCGGCGACGAGGCCCAAGCCAACCGTCTTCCTCAGCAGTGTAATCTTCATTGTATTTTCCTCTTGATTTATGGTTGCTCTTGGCGGAATTTCCCGCCTTTCGTCATGCATCTTCAATCGCGTTGCAAAGCAAATGCAGCCAGAGCCGAAGCCAAATCGGCTTGCAGCAGCTCGGTATCCTCCAGGCCTATCGCCAGGCGTATCAAGGGTTGATCGGTAGCAGGAAATCGTCGCTCACGTAGCAGTTCTGCGGGATAAAACGCGGCCAGACTATGGACGCCGCCCCAGCTCGCGCCAATTGAAAACTTTGTCAAAGCGTTGAAGAACGCATGAAAGGCCTGCTCGCTGGCAGGTTTCAACTGAAGTGAAAATAGGCAGCCTTGAGAGCGGTAATCGCGTTTCCACCGACTATGGCCGGGATCATTGGGTAGTGGTGGATACCAGACACGTTCAACCAAAGATTGGCTTTCCAGCCAACTAGCGATGCGATAAGTGGCTTGGCCCTGTGCATGCAATCGCAACGGAAACGTCTCCAAGCCACGCAGCACCAAAAAGCAATCCTCGGGGCTGACCTGTTGGCCTAACGTACTCTGAGCATCGCGCAGCGTGCTGTAATGATCTGAGTCGTTCACGGCGATGCTGCCCATCAGAACGTCTGAATGCCCACTAAAAAATTTCGTGGCTGCTTCAATACTGAAATCCACGCCATGATCCAGCGGCCGAAAGCCCAGTGGGCTGGCCCAAGTGTTGTCCATCATCGTCAAGACACCATGTCGCCGGGCGGCTGCAGCAATAGCAGGGACGTCACACATTTCCATGGTCAGACTGCCAGGAGATTCCAGGCAGATCATCCGAGTATTTGGCCGGATGAGGTCTTCGAGATCGGCTCCCGCTTGAGGCGAGTAATACTCCACTTCGACGCCGAGATTAACCAACCATTTGTCGGCAAGTGCCGTGAGCGAGCTGTAGCAGGCTGCCGATAACAGGAGGTGATCGCCATTGCGTACATAGGCCATCACGACGGTCATCAGGGCAGCTGCGCCAGAGGGTGTGATGACACAATGCCTGGCATTTTCCAACGTGGCTATACGGTCTTCCAGCAAGCGAGCCGTAGGGGTGCCCGTAACACCATAGCTGAAGCCATCAGGTTGACGATGTTTACGAGCAGCGAAGTCGTCAATCGAATTGAATACCACCGTCGACCCACGCCACACGGCGGGTGAGAGGCTGGCATACGCGCGCCCGGGAGTGGGATCGACATCAGGAGAATGGGCCATGAGTGGGCATCCGTTTTTCGTAATAACAGTGTTGCCGCAGTGTGGCTTGTAGAGTTTATGATTTCAACAATTAAATCTACTTAAACGATAAGTGGTAGTTATAGTTATGGACATGCGCGATATACAGATCTTTCGGGCGGTCATGCGTGCGGGGACAACCAGTAAGGCTGCGGTGGTGTTGAGTATTTCTCAGCCTGCAGTGAGCCAGGCCATCCGTCGCCTGGAAAATGACGCGGGTCTGAGGTTATTCGAGCGAGTGCGCAACCGGCTTATTCCTACTCAGGAAGCCGATGCCCTGCTGGTCGAGGTGGACCGTTGTTTCGCAGGTTTCGAGCAGATTGAGCACCGCATTCGTAGTCTCAAGTCTTTCGGGGTAGGCCGCATGGCGATCGGTTCCCTGCCAGCTCTCGGTGTGGGGTTCATGCCGCGAGCCATCGCAGCTTTTAATCCCCCCGAGCGGCGCGTGCAGATGTCATTTCAGATTCTGAGTTCGCGTGAAGTCATGCAGCAAGTGATTGCCGGTCAGCTGGATTTTGGCCTCATGGCTGATGAAATTGCGGTTGTGGGACTAGAGCATTCGACTTTTATCGAGCTGCCCGGTGTATTGGCGATGACGTCTTCGCATCCCTTGGCGTCACGCAAGATTGTTTCGATAGAGGAATTAGTGGAGCACGACTTCATTGCGCTGAATCCTGAGGACGCCAGTCGCCGACGGTTGGAGACCGCGTTGAGTGATCGAGGCTTGGCGCTGCGCGCAGTGTTGGAGACGCCTTATGCTTTTTCGATTTGCGAGCTGGTGTTGCGCGGGTTGGGCGTTGGCCTGATACACCCAATGAGCGCGGTCGATTATCTGCCACGTGGGCTGGTGATCAAGCGCGTTGACATGGATATCGCGTTTCGCTCATTGTTGGTTTATCGGCCAGGAAAACCGCTGTCACAGAACGCCCGCGATTTGCTGCGTTTGATGCGGGTGCAGGCCGAACACGACTTGCGATTGATCGATACTGCGTTACAGAAGTAGATCCCACCTGCGTGCACAGAGGCGTTATGCAATGCCTGTGCAACGTGGGAAGTACGGTGAAATCCAGCGATTTAAGCGGCTGATTTCAAGGCCTGTTCGCATCGTTGAGCAATAAAACAAGACAAAAATGCTCATTTGCGGGTATCATGTATAGGTTGTTTATCAATAATACGGCTTAAAACACCGGCCAAAAGCCGCGTACGCGGCAACGTTGCTGTTCAAGATTATCTACGTATCTGCGTAGAGTTTCGCGAGTGCGTGAGCGTCGCGTAGCTATGCGTGGATAACGCTGGAAATGCGTAATCCGACTCGATTTGTCTGAAGTACATCCGGCATTCTGAACCGTGTGGTTCTACTGTGTTGGCGACTCGTTTGCCAACACCACTTCTATTGGCGCGCGCCAATGAGCAGTGCTTGTTTGATGCCCAGAGGGTCTCGCGGCACGATAGAGGTAGTAGTCATTCTGATGAATGCGTTGGCACTGCTATGGGCATTGCTTTCGCACGCATCAAAACCTTGAAGGGGTGATTCGTCATCCTTTCACACATGGAGGAACTATCCCGTTGACCATCACTAAACAACTCAGCGCTTGCATGTTGCTACTCTCCGTTGTGATCGGTGCTCCCGCACATGCGTTCACCCCGGAATCAAGCGACCCGATCAAGATCGCGGATAACAACTGGTCGAGTCAAAAAGTGCTCGCTCGTGTCGCTCAACAGTTACTCGAAAAACTTGGCTATGAAACCAAAGTGGTGCCGTCCGATAGCCAAGGACAGTTCGCGGCGATGGGCTTGGGCGATCTGGATCTGCAGATGGAGATCTGGGAAGGCACCATGCACAACAGCTTCATGAAGGAAGTCAAGGCTGGACGCATGGTCGACTTGGGCAGCCACACGGCGACGACGCGTGAAGACTGGTGGTACCCGGAATACATGGAAGAAATCTGCCCCGGTCTGCCCGACTGGAAGGCACTGAACGCCTGTGCAGAGAAATTTGCCGTGCCTGAAACGGCTCCCAAGGGTCGCTATCTGGCGGGTCCGGTGGATTGGATCAAACACGACAAAGAGAAAATCGAGGCCTTGGACTTGAACTTCACAGTGGTCAATGCTGGCTCCGCAGCCGCATTGTTCGGCGAACTCAAATCAGCCTACGCTCGCAAAGAGCCGATCGTGTTATTTAACTGGGCGCCGAACTGGGTGGGCGCGGAGTTTGCCGGTAAATTCGTTGAATTTCCCGAGCACGAAGCAGCCTGCGTTGAAGATCCGAAATGGGGTGTCAATCCGGACAAAACCTATGACTGCGGTTCCCCCAAAGGTGGCTACCTGAAGAAAGGGGCGTGGTCCGGTTTTGAAAAAAAATGGACCTGCGGTTATCAGTTGATCAAAAACATCAACTTTACCGGCCCGATGATCGACCAGGCAGCGGCACTCGCGGATGTCAAGGGTTTGACGCATGATGCAGCCGCTACCGCATGGATCGAGCAGCATCCACAAGAGGTCGCGGCCTGGATGCCCGATTGCGCTAAGTAACTCTTGGGTGCACGCGACGGGATCGATATATGGTTGCGTGCACCGTTCTTTGGGTATTCGCACCATGATGTGCGTCATCTCAGATCCGTTCCATACTTTCCGACACTATCCTCGATTTTTGCGCTAAATCAGCCTCGATATCGTCATACCGCTGATCTTGTCGGAAAGTGACCGCGCAGTTGCGCGCTATTCGACAGGAATAGTTATGAGTGATTCGGTAAAAATTTCGTGCCAGAACCTATGGCACCTGTTTGGCAAGCGTGCCACGGGTTTTCTGGAAAAACATCAGTATCAACCTACCGACGAGCAACTCGCTGCCGCCGGGTTGGTCGCCGCCGTGCGCGATGTCAGTTTCGACGTTCACAAAGGCGAGATCCTGATCATCATGGGCCTGAGCGGCTCCGGTAAATCCACTCTGATCCGCTGTTTGACTCGGCTGATCAAGCCGCATGCCGGTCATGTCCTGTTTGATGGTGTCGATCTACTGCAAGCTTCGCATGCCAGCTTGACGGACATTCGTCGCCGCAAGATGGGCATGGTGTTTCAGAACTTTGGTTTGCTGCCGCACCGCACCGTGTTGGAAAACGTCGCGTTTCCGCTGGAGATACAGAACGTTCCCAAAGCGACGCGTTTGGCCAAGGCGCAGGAGTTGATTGCTACAGTAGGTCTGGAAGGGCGCGAACACTATTTCCCCAGGCAACTGTCCGGTGGACAGCAACAGCGTGTAGGTATCGCTCGTAGCTTGATCGGTGAGTGTGACGTGTGGTTTTTGGATGAACCCTTCTCGGCGCTGGATCCGCTGATTCGCCGCGAGATGCAAGACGAATTCGTCAGGTTGCAATCCAAGCTGCACAAATCCATCGTATTCGTGACGCATGATTTCGATGAGGCCGTCCGCCTGGGTGATCGTATTGCCATTATGAAAGACGGACGTCTGGCGCAGATTGGTACAGCCGAAGAGTTGTTGCTGGCGCCAGCCAACGATTACGTCAAGCAATTTGTGCAGCATGCACCGCGCGCCAAACTTATTACGACGCAACGGATCATGGCGCCGGCTAAGCCGGGCGATATCACGATTGCTGCGGATCACGATGTGATCCGGACGACCGACGTCCTGGAAAAGATCGCCAAGCGTGTTATCGCATCTGAGCGTGCTTTGCCCGTTGTTGACGCTTGCGGCGTAGTGGTAGGGCAGGTCAGCCGTGAACAAGTGGCGGGAGCGTTGTTCCAATGAATCAGGCTGCCGTGCTATCGAAAAAAGATGTGGCAGAGGTGCTGGACTCGCCCATATCAGTCACGTCTGCGACAACAGCCAGTGCTGCCGTTACGGCACAGCGGGATCATCGGGCACAGTCCCCTCGGCATCGCGGTATGTTTTTCTGGATCGCCGCTTTGGCAATCATTGTGTTGGGACAGGTGGCGGCAGGGCAAGTGGGCTGGGTAGCGAAATATCCATCCGGCTGGACGCTACCGCTCAAAGAATGGATCGATGCGTTTTTTGAGTGGGTTGTATACGATGCGCGTTTCTTTGAAGGCACCGCACTTGAATTTACAGCTCGCAATCTGACGCGCGGGTTTGCTGCATGGCTGTCGTATCCGCTGAGCTTGAGCGAGTCCCTATTTTTCAACGGTTTTTCCGTAGGCGTGGCCGCTTTGCCGTGGATTACTGTAACCGGCCTCGCCACATTGCTGGGGCACTGGCTCGGCGGTTGGCGTACGGCGCTGTTGGCTGCGCTGGCCTTCACGTATTTGGCGGTATTCGGCGTGTGGCAGCCATCCATGCAAACTTTTGCGCTCGTGGTCATCACGGTGCCTATGGTGTTCCTCATCGGTCTGGTGCTGGGGATATTCATGAGCAAGAGCCCGCGTTTCAAGCGCCTGGTGACACCGTTATTCGATATCCTGCAGAGCATGCCGCCATTCGCATACTTGGTGCCTATCGTGGTGCTGTATGGTGTCGGAAACGTCTCTGCCATGATTGCGACCGCGTTGTTCGCGGTGCCGCCGGTGGCCCGTTGCGTGGCACTTGGCCTGGAAACGGTCAGTAGTGGCGTGCTCGAGGCTGGCCGCATGATGGGTTGCACGCGTTGGCAATTGCTGTGGCGGGTGCAGATACCGGCTGCCCGGGCGTTGTTGCTGACGGGCTTGAACCAAGGTGTCATGCAAACCCTCGCCATGATCGTGCTGGCCGCACTGATCGGCGCCGCGGGCCTGGGTAGTGAGTTGTTGACGTCTCTGCAGTCGCTACGTCTGGGCGAGGCCTTGGAACAAGGTTTGGCGATCGTCGTCATCGCTGTGGTACTGGACCGCTTGAGCCGGGCCTACGCTTTAAAGGCACCGGTGTATGTGGATCCCCGGCTCAGTTGGTGGCGGCGCCATCCTTATCTCGTGTTCGGGATCGTGTTCCTGGTGGCCAGTGTCTTGCTGGCTCGAGTGCTGCCAGATCTGGCACAGTTGAGCGACAAACACACCATTACCTCGGCTCCTTACTGGAACGCGGGCATCGATTGGATCAACTTGAACATGTATGACTCGGTCCAGGCGTTTCGCAATTTCATGCTGCTTGAGGTTTTGATCCCGATCCGCAAGTTCTTCCAGGCGATCCCCTGGATCACCTTTGTCGCACTCGTGGCCTTGTTCGGTTATCGGCTCGGCGGTTGGTCGGTGGCGCTCATCGCCGGTCTGCTGATCTGGTTTCCTGCCGGGACAGGTCTGTGGATCCAAGCTATGACCACGCTATATATGATCGGCACCGCCGCCGTGGTGTGTATGGTCGTAGGATTCATCTTGGGTCTGTTGGCGTCACGTACGGCAAACTGGTCCCGCTTTGCGGCAGGCGTATGTGATTTCTTTCAGACGTTTCCGTCGTTTATCTATTTGATTCCGGTGGTGATGTTGTTCAAGGTCAGCGATCTGTCTGCCATCATTGCGGTGCTGCTATTTGCCGTGGTGCCGATGGTGCGTTACACCATGTTGGGTTTGCGTAGCGTACCGGCTCCCATCATGGAAGCGGCGACACAACAAGGTACGACAAGGCTTCAACGCTTTATGAAGGTGGAGCTGCCGATTGCGCTGCCTGAAATCATGCTGGGTGTGAATCAGGTGATTTTCATGGCTTTGTTCATGGTGGCGATTACCGCATTGATCGGCACGCAAGACCTGGGTGCAGAAATCAACGCCGCACGTTCCGGTAATGAGATTGGCAAAGCTTTGGTCGCTGGGTTGTGCATTGCCTTTATGGGGATTGCAGCCGACCGTCTGATCGGAGCCTGGGTTAAGCGAAAAAAAGTGGAACTGGGTGTGGCAGTGTAGCGGTCGCGCGATAGCGTTCCCTCAAAGAGAAAGCCCACCTTGTGTTTCAGGTGGGCTTTCTCTTTTTACGGATAGGCTTGGCCGATTCGCAGGCCGTTCCTGGTTAACCCAGAATAGTTGCTTCTAAATGTGATGCCGGGCTGCTTGTGTTCATTCGGTGCTGAATTGTGAAGCAACTCAACCACAACATAGGGGCAATCGCTGGAGATCAAGAAGGGGGCGGGTTTTCCCGACAAGAGGGGCGTCGTATCGGTGCCCTGTCGCGCTGTACTCAACTGCGGGCGAAGGGATTTCAAAAGCATTACATCTGATAGCAAACTGAATGGACGACATTCACACGAACGGTGCGTATTCGGGTTATTACTAATGCGAGTAAAAGAAATATAGTGGTGTGCAGTTTCTTCAGTACCTGTGTTGTTGATTATTAAGAGAATTCTCAATATCCGCGGCTATTCTGAGTATCACTGATGCCACTGGCAGCAGAGGACGAGTAGTTATGGATATACCGAGTTTGATTCAACACCGTTCCATCGTGGCGCACACGCCGTTGCAGGGGCAACTCGGGTTCCGAAGCATGAGCGGAACGGAAGGTCTTTCTCAATTGTTCGAATTTGACGTTGAGTTGGTCGCAGATAGCTACAACGTAGATTTGGACGTCTTGCTAGGCAAGCCGCTGACGTTGGAAGTCGAGACGTCGACCCGGCCGCGCTTTCTAAGTGGTCATGTCACGCGCTGCGAAATGATTGGACGGGAAAGCGGTACGTCGCGTCATTACATCTACAAAGCCGCCGTGCGTCCATGGCTGTGGTATTTGACACAGACCTCGGACAATAAGATATTCCAAAAGAAGACGGTACCTGACGTGATCGCTGAGGTACTGAGCGAATATGGGTTCCCTTTCGAGATGCGGTTGACGGCCCCCTACCGGAGCTGGGAATACTGCGTGCAGTATCAGGAGACTGACTTTGCGTTTGTCAGCCGGTTGATGGAGCACGAGGGAATCTACTACTACTTCAAACACGATAATGGCCAGCACACGATGGTCATGGTCGATGACATGGCCTCTCATGAGACCATGCCCGGGTACGAAAGCATCCCCTACTATGGGCCAGATCGCCTGACGACGCCTCAAAGCGAATACGTTTCTCTGTGGGAGATCGCCGCGTCGATCACGCCCGACGGTTATGCGACGGTTGATTATGATTTCACCAAACCCGGTGCGAGCCTGGATGCGGTATCGCGACAACCGGGTGGCTCGGAAAATGGCCGTCTGGAAATGTTTGAATGGCAGGGGGGGTTCATCGAGCCCAACGAGGGCGAGCAGTATTCAAAGATCCGCTTGCAAGCGTTGCAAAGCCATCGTAAACAAAGCCGTGGCATCAGTACGGCGCGGCAGATCGCGCCAGGTTGTCAATTCACGCTGAAGAACCATCCACGCACCAGTGAAAATAAAGAGTATCTCGTAGTATCGGCCAACTACCGCATGGGTATTGGTGGGTATGCGACCGGCTCGGACTCGGAATTCTTTTGGGAAACTTCATTTATCGTACTGCCGACTAGCCAGCAATACCGGGCACCCAGAGCGACTCCTGTCCCGAGAACCCATGGACCGCAAACGGCGCGGGTAGTCGGGCCGGCAGGCGAGGAAATCTGGACAGATTCCTACGGACGAATCAAGGTCCAGTTTCATTGGGATCGGTATGGCAAGAAAAACGAAAACAGTTCGTGCTGGGTGCGGGTATCCAGTCCATGGGCGGGCGGGGGCTTTGGCGGGTTGCAATTACCGCGCATCAATGATGAAGTCGTGGTGGATTTCATCGGGGGCTGCCCGGATCGCCCACTGGTATTAGGCCGAGTCTACAACGCCAACAACATGCCACCTGTGGAGCTGCCCGCCGGCGCGACGCAAAGCGGTTTTCGTAGTCAATCCGTCCATGGCGATCCGTCCATGTCAAACAGGATGATCTTCGACGATATGCTGGGCGCAGAGCTATTGCATATGCGGGCCCAACGGAACATGCATCACGAAGTGGTGAATGATCATGATCATTCAGTTGGTTGCAATCATTCTCACACGATCGGCATGAATCACATGCACCGTGTTGGCCAGGATCACGTACAGACGATCGGCAATAATCACACCATCGAAGTGGGCAATGCGTTAAAGACGACCATAGAGCAGATGGAAGAGCGTCTAGTCAAGGCCGAGCAGAAAATCACGGTTATGAGCAATGCCACGCAGGAGTTCCATGGAGCGTTTAGCAAAAAAGTCATGGGCATGGAGGAGCGAATCACCAGCGCCGAGCAGAAGATCAAGGTCAACAGCGCTGCCAGCCATGAGTACGACACGACGTTGTCACAGCTCGTCAAGTCGAATCACGACTTGACCGTGCAGGCTAACCAGAGCACCAAGATCCTGGGAGAAATGGCCATAGAGGCCGGCAATTTCGTTAAATCAATCAAGGG
>Ga0182744_1002944_pt1 | contig 13598 bp, 10 predicted proteins | sample eDN3rd30CKraftMG_FD_128525 | JGI IMG/M metagenome (GOLD analysis project Ga0182744, IMG submission 128525) | Enriched Miracle-Growth compost microbial communities from Emeryville, California, USA - eDNA 3rd pass 30_C Kraft MG (version 2) (version 2) ...
ACCCAGGAGTCGGCGCTCACCGGCGAGAGCGCCCCGGTGGAGAAGGGCGCGACGGCGCTCGCGGACCCGGCCACGAGCCTCGGTGACCGCACGAGCATGGTGTTCCAGAACACCGAGGTGACGCGCGGCACGGCGACGGTCGTCGTCACCGGCACCGGCATGTCGACCCAGATGGGTCAGATCGCCTCGATGCTGTCGGCCGTGGTGCCGGGCAAGTCCCCGCTGCAGAAGGAGCTCGGCGGGCTGACGCGGGTGCTGGGGATCGTCGCGTGGGGCGCGGTGGCGATCATCGTCGTCATCGGTCTGCTGCGGGGTGAGAGCACCTCTGCGGTGCTGCTCCTCGGCATCTCGATGGCGATCTCCGCCATCCCGACGGGTCTGCCCACCTTCGTGCAGTCGATGCTCGCGCGCGGCTCCAACGAGCTCGCCGCCCACCGTGCCATCGTCAAGAACCTCGCCGACGTCGAGACGCTGGGCGCGACCAGCGCCATCAACTCCGACAAGACCGGCACGCTCACGCTCAACGCGATGACCGTCTCCTCGCTGTACTTCCGTGACGAGTGGTTCTCGGTGAGCGGCGGCGGCTACGAGAAGAGGGGCGACGTCCGCGGCGTCGCGGGTGCGCCGGTGCCCGACTTCACCGCGCTCGCCTACGGCCTGTGCCTGTGCAGCGACGCCACGGTGTCGGACGACGGAGCCGTCGTGGGCGATCCGACCGAGGCGGCGCTCGTCGTCCTGGCCGCGAAGCTCGGTGTCGACGCAGAGCTGACGCGTCGCGACTACCCGCGGGTGGCCGAGGTGCCCTTCGACTCGGCGTACAAGTTCATGGCGACCTTCCACCACGTGCCGCTGCGCGGCGCGGACCGGCTCACGGGCGTCGTCAAGGGCGGTCCCGACGTGATCCTCGCGCGCTGCGACCGCGCGGTGACCCCGACCGGCGAGGTCGTCCCGATCGAGCAGGCGCGCGAGCGCATCGAGGCGGCGAACCGCGAGCTGTCCAGCAAGGGGCTGCGCGTGCTCGCCTTCGGCGTCGCGGACGTCGACGGCCGCGAGCAGGAGGTCGTCGCGGACCCGATGGGCGCCGTCCAGAGCCTCGTGTTCGTCGGGCTCGTCGGCATCATCGACCCGCTGCGGCCCTCGTCGAAGGACGCCGTGCGCACCGCCCAGGAGGCGGGCATCGAGGTGCGGATGATCACCGGAGACCACGCCATCACCGCCGGCGCGATCGGTGCGCAGCTCGGCCTGGGTGCGGGAGCGATCAGCGGCGCCGAGCTGCAGGCGATGAGCGACGACGAGGTTCGGGCGGCCCTGCCCGACCTGCACGTCTTCGGGCGCGTGACCCCGCAGGACAAGCTGCGTCTGGCCCGGCTCATGCAGGCCGGCGGGGCGGTGGTCGCGATGACCGGGGACGCCGTCAACGACGCGGCCGCGCTCAAGCAGGCCGACGTCGGCGTCGCGATGGGCTCGGGCAGCGAGGTGACCAAGCAGGCCGGGAACATGATCCTCACCGACGACAACTTCGGCACCCTGGTCACCGCCATCCGGATCGGGCGGGCGATCTACGAGAAGATCGTCGGCTACGTGCGCTTCCAGATGTCGCTGCTGTTCTCCCTGGTGCTGCTGTTCCTCGTCGCGAGCGTCTTCCACATCAACCAGGGCGTGCCGCTGACGCCGCTCATGGTGCTGTTCCTGAACTTCTTCGTGACGATCTTCCCGGTCGTCGTGATCATGCTCGACCCGGCACCCGACGACATCATGCGCCGCCCGCCCCGCGACCCCGCGGTGACGATCGCGCGCCCGGCGGCCGTCGCCCAGTGGTTGTCCTACGGTGCGCTGATGTTCCTCACCACCCTCGTGCCGCTGCTCGTGGTGCCGGGGGACCGCGGACCGGACGTCCCGAACGTCCCGGTGACCATGGCCTTCGTGGTCTCCGCCTTCGGGTCGCTGCTCGGCGGGCTGGCGATCCGACGTGACCCCGAGTCGGGTCTGGCGAGGCCGATCCTCACCGCCGTGCGCTGGCTCGCGATCCCCGCCGCGCTCACAGTGGTCTGCGTCGAGATCGGTTTCATGCAGCAGTGGCTCGGCACGGTCGACCTGAACGGCAAGCAGTGGCTCGCCTGCCTCGGGCTGGCGGCGGCGGTCCCGGCCGTCGTCGAGCTGGAGAAGCGGGTGCGGCGCTCGCGCCGGTCCTCGGCCACCTAGCCCGCTCACTATGCACCCGGGTGTATGGTTATTCACATGACTTTCACCGTCGCTGTCGCAGGGGCCAGCGGGTATGCCGGGGGAGAGGCGCTGCGCCTCCTCCTGGCGCACCCGGACGCCGAGATCGGTGCGCTCACCGCGCACAGCAACGCGGGCGCTCGCCTGGGCGAGGTCCAGCCCCACCTCCGCGCGCTCGCGGACCGGGTCCTGCTCGACACCACGGCCGAGAACCTCGCGGGCCACGACGTCGTCGTCCTCGCGCTCCCGCACGGAGCCAGCGGCGCGATCTCGGCGCAGCTGCCCGAGAGCACGATCGTCCTCGACCTCGGGGCCGACCACCGGCTCGTCTCCGCGCGGGACTGGGCCGACTACTACGGCAGCGAGTTCGCGGGCACCTGGCCCTACGGGCTGCCCGAGCTCGTCACGGGCCCGACGACACGCCAGCGCGACGCGCTGCAGGGTGCCACCCGGATCGCGGTCCCAGGCTGCAACGTCACCGCGGTCACCCTGGGCCTGCAGCCCGGCGTCGCCGCGGGGATCCTCGACACGACCGACCTCGTCGCCGTGCTCGCGGTCGGATACTCCGGTGCGGGCAAGTCTCTCAAGCCGAACCTGCTCGCCTCCGAGGCGCTCGGCTCGGCGGCCCCGTACGCGGTGGGCGGCACGCACCGGCACATCCCCGAGATCGCCCAGAACCTGCGTGCGGCCGGGGCGATCGACGTCGCGGTGTCGTTCACGCCCGTGCTCGTCCCGATGTCTCGGGGGATCCTCGCGACCGCCACCGCGCGGCTCGCGCCGGGGCTGGACGACATCAGCGACACCGAGCTGCACGCGCTGTGGTCGGCGACCTACGCGGACGAGCCCTTCGTCGAGGTGCTCCCGCGGGGCGTGTGGCCCACCACGGCCCAGACCCTCGGCGCGAACACCGCGCTGGTCCAGGTCGCCTACGACCGCAAGGCGAAGCGGGTGGTCACGGTCACCGCGATCGACAACCTCGTCAAGGGCACCGCCGGCGGCGCCCTGCAGTCCCTCAACATCGCCCTCGGCCTGCCGGAGACCGCGGGCCTGACCACGCAAGGAGTGGCACCGTGAGCATCTCGACGCAGGCTGGTGCGCAGGGGCAGGGTGTCACCGCGCCCCAGGGGTTCACGGCGGCCGGCGTCGCCGCCGGGATCAAGGCGTCCGGCAAGCCCGACGTCGCCGTCGTCGTCAACACGGGGCCGCTGAAGACGGCGGCCGCCGTCTTCACCTCCAACCGGGTCTTCGCGGCACCTGTCGCCTGGTCCCGCCAGGCGGTGTCCGACGGCGTCGCCGAGGCCGTCGTCTACAACTCCGGTGGTGCGAACGCGTGCACCGGGCCCGAAGGGTTCCAGGACACCCACCGCACTGCCGAGCACCTCGCCGCGACGCTCGGTGTCGCGGCGGGCGACGTGCTCGTCGGGTCGACCGGCCTGATCGGTGAGCGGCTGCCGATGGACGCGCTGCTCGCGGGCGCGGACGCCGCGGTCGCCGCGTTGTCGACCGGAGGCGGCGCGGACGCGGCCACGGCGATCATGACCACCGACACCGTCTCCAAGACCACCGTGCAGCAGCGCGGCACCGGAGCCGCGACCTGGACCGTGGGCGGCATGGCCAAGGGCGCGGGCATGCTCGCCCCGGGGCTGGCGACCATGCTCGGCGTCGTCACCACGGACGCCGTCGTCGACGCCGCCACCGCGGACGCCGCGCTGCGTGCCGCGACCCGGGTCACCTTCGACCGGGTCGACTCCGACGGATGCATGTCCACGAACGACACCGTGATCCTGCTCGCCTCGGGAGCGTCCGGGGTCGAGGTGAGCGAGGCCGAGCTCACCGAGGCCCTCACCGCCGCCTGCGGCGACCTCGCGCGTCAGCTCGTCGCCGACGCGGAGGGAGCGAGCCACGACATCCGGGTGACCGTCCGGAACGCGACCACCGAGGACGCCGCCGTCGCCGTCGCGCGTGCCGTCACCCGCTCCAACCTGTTCAAGGCCGCCGTCTTCGGCAACGACCCCAACTGGGGCCGGGTGCTCTCCGCGGTCGGCACGGTCCCCGAGCACGTCGCACCCTTCGACGCGCTCGCCCTCGACGTCTCGATCAACGGTGTCCAGGTCTGCCGTGCCGGCGGTGTGGGGGAGGACCGCTCCCTGGTCGACCTCGCCTCGCAGCGCGAGGTCTTCGTCGACGTCGACCTGCACGCGGGCGACGCCGAGGCGAGCATCTGGACCAACGACCTCACGCACGACTACGTCCACGAGAACAGCGCGTACTCCTCATGATGGATCCCGCACCCCTCACCCCCGCCCACCTCACCCCCGTCCACCCGCCGGTGCTCGCCGGTGACGACGTCGACCTCACCCCGGGGCAGAAGACCGACGTCCTCATGGAGGCGCTGCCGTGGCTCCAGGAGTTCGCGGGCGCGCTCGTCGTCGTCAAGTACGGCGGCAACGCCATGATCGACGACGACCTCAAGGCCGCCTTCGCCCAGGACATGGTGTTCCTGCGGCGCGTCGGCCTGCACCCCGTCGTCGTGCACGGCGGAGGGCCGCAGATCTCCGAGATGCTCGACCGGCTGGGGATCGACTCCGAGTTCCGCGGCGGGCTGCGCGTGACCACGCCCGAGGCGATGGACGTGGTCCGGATGGTGCTCACGGGCAAGGTCTCGCGCGAGCTCGTCGGCCTGATCAACGCGCACGGGCCCTACGCGGTCGGTCTGTCGGGAGAGGACGGCGGTCTGTTCCAGGCGCGTCGCCGCACCGCGACCATCGACGGCGAGCCGGTCGACGTCGGCCTCGTGGGCGACGTGGTCGAGGTGCACCCGCGTGCCGTCCAGGACCTGCTCGACGCCGGGCGCATCCCCGTGGTCTCCACGGTCGCCCCGGACATCGAGGACCCGACCCAGGTGCTCAACATCAACGCGGACACCGCGGCGGGCGCGCTCGCCGTGGCCCTCGGCGCCCGCAAGCTCGTCGTGCTCACCGACGTCGAGGGCCTGTACGCCGCCTGGCCCGACCGCTCGTCGCTGCTCAGCTCGATCACCGAGTCCGCGCTCGCCGAGATGATGCCGCGCCTGCAGTCCGGCATGGTCCCCAAGATGGAGGCGTGCCTGCGCGCCGTGCGCGGCGGCGTCGAGGAGGCGCACGTGATCGACGGGCGTCAGCCGCACTCGGTGCTCGCCGAGATCTTCACCGCCAAGGGCGTGGGCACGATGGTCGTGCCCGACGCGCCCTCTGGCACCGACCAGCCCCACTGCGCCTCGAACCCAGGAGGGACAGCATGAGCGACGAGCTCGCCGCCCGGTCAGACGTCGTGGCGGACGTCCTGTCGGCCGACACCCACGAGGTCGCCGACTGGCGGTCGCGCTACGACCACGCCCTGCTCGGGGTGTTCGGCACCCCGAAGACCGTGCTGGTGAGGGGCGAGGGCCCGTACGTCTGGGACGCCGACGGCAGGCGCTACCTCGACCTGCTCGCCGGCATCGCCGTCAACGCGCTCGGTCACGCCCACCCGACCCTCACCGGCGCGGTGAGCGCACAGCTCGCGACCCTCGGGCACGTGTCGAACTTCTTCGCGAGCCCCACGCAGGTGGCGCTCGCCGAGAAGCTGCTCGAGATCGCGGACGCCCCCGAGGGCTCGCGCGTGTTCTTCACCAACTCCGGTACCGAGGCCAACGAGGCGGCCTTCAAGATCGCGCGCCGGAACCGGGGCGAGGACGGCCGCCGCACGCGGGTCGTCGCGCTCGAGGGGTCGTTCCACGGGCGCACGATGGGCGCGCTCGCTCTCACCTCGAAGGCTGCCTACCGCGAGCCCTTCGAACCGCTGCCCGGCGGCGTCGAGTTCGTCCCGGCGGGAGACCTCGAGGCGCTCGAGGCGGTCTTCGAGACCGGCGGCGACACGGTGGCCGCGGTGTTCCTCGAGCTGATCCAGGGCGAGGGCGGCGTGCTGCCGCTGCCCGACGGGTACCTGGCTCGCGCTCGCGAGCTGACCGCCGAGCACGGTGCGCTGCTCGTCGTCGACGAGGTCCAGACCGGCGTCGGGCGCACCGGCCACTGGCTCGCGCACCACAACCCGCGCCTCGGCTCCGGCGTGGTGCCCGACGTCGTCACGCTCGCCAAGGGGCTGGGCGGCGGCATCCCCGTCGGCGCGGTCGTCACCTACGGGGAGCGGGTGTCCCACCTGCTCGCCCCGGGCCAGCACGGCACCACCTTCGGGGGGAACCCCGTCGCGGCAGCGGCGGCGCTTGCCACGATCGGCGTCATCGAGCGCGACCAGCTGCTCGCCAACGCCTCCGTCGTGGGCGAGTACGTGCGTACGCACGTGGTGGCGCTGGCCTCGCAGGGGCCGCTCGTGACAGGGGTCCGGGGCCTGGGCCTCCTCGTCGGCATCCAGCTGTCCGACGACGTCGCCGCGCAGGTGACCGATCTCGCGCAGCGCGACGGCTTCATCGTCAACGCCGTCGCGCCGTCCGTCGTGCGCCTCGCCCCGCCGCTGACCATCACCCGCGAGCAGGTGCAGACGTTCATCGACTGGCTGGGCGCCCTCAACGCGGACCCCGCTGCCCGGGGGATCCACCTGGCGCCTTCCGCCCCGACCACCACCACCGACACCGCCGAGGAGTCCTGATGACCCGCCACTTCCTGCGCGACGACGACCTGTCGCCCGCCGAGCAGCGCGAGGTCCTCGAGCTGACCGCGGCGTTCCGCGAGGACCGCCACGCGCGCACCCCCCTCGCCGGGCCCCGGTCCGTCGCGGTGATCTTCGACAAGCCCACGCTGCGCACCCAGGTGTCCTTCACCACCGGCATCGCCGAGATGGGCGGCTACCCGCTCCTGGTCGACGGCAACCTCGCCCAGATCGGCACCCGCGAGTCGGTCGCCGACGTCGCCCGGGTGCTCGGTCGGCAGGTGAGCGCGATCGTGTGGCGCACCTACGGCCAGGACCGCATCGAGGAGATGGCCGCGCGCTCGGGGGTCCCCGTGGTCAACGCGCTCACGGACGACTTCCACCCGTGCCAGATCCTCGCCGACCTCGCGACCGTCGCCCTGCACCGCGGCGGCGTCGAGCGCCTCGCCGGGCAGACCTTCGCCTACGTGGGCGACGGCTCCAACAACATGGCGCACTCCTACCTGCTCGGCGGTGCGACCGCGGGCCTGCACGTGCGTGTGGGCACGCCCGCCGCCTACCCCCCGGCGCCCGAGATCCTCGAGAGGGCCGAGGAGATCGCGGCGACGACGGGCGGCTCGGTGACGGTGACCGACGACCCGGTGACCGCCGTGGCAGGCGCCGACGTCGTGGCCACCGACACCTGGGTCTCGATGGGGCAGGAGTCCGAGGCCGCCGAGCGCGAGCAGCCCTTCGTGCCCTTCCAGGTGAACGACGCGCTCCTCGCCCACGCGGCCACGGACGCGATCGTGCTGCACTGCCTGCCCGCCTACCGCGGCAAGGAGATCACCGACGACGTGCTCGAGGGCCCGCGCTCCGTGGTCTGGGACGAGGCCGAGCACCGGCTGCACGCGCAGAAGGCGCTCCTCGCCTGGCTGCTGGAGCACCAGTGAGCGCTGCCTCTCCGGTGCCGTCGAACGGCACCGTGCCCGCCACGAAGGCCGCTCGCCACGCGCGCATCCGCGCGGTCCTGGAACGCGAGGAGATCCACTCGCAGTCCGAGCTGGCGGCGGCGCTCGCGGCCGACGGGCTGTCGGTCGCGCAGGCGACGTTGTCCCGGGACCTGGTCGAGCTGCGCGCCGAGCGCGTGCGGGCGGGCGACGGTCAGCTCGTCTACGTGGTGACCCACGGTGCCGAGCGCACCCTCTACCCGGCGGACACGGAGCAGCTCACCGCACGCCTGGCGCGGCTGTGCGTCGAGACCCTCGTCTCGGCCGAGGCCTCCGGGAACCTCGTCGTGCTGCGCACCCCGCCAGGCGCGGCGCAGTACCTCGCCTCGGCGGTGGACCATTCCGTCGTGCCCGGGATCATCGGGACGATCGCGGGTGACGACACGGTCCTCGTCGTCACCCGCGAGGCCGACGGCGGCACCGACGTCGCGGCCCACTTCCTGTCCCTGGCGAGCGCCCCCGACTGACGGCGTGCGCCCGGTGCCGCGCGCGGTGTCGCCCGGACCGTCCGCGACCTGGAACACTGGTACCAGACCTGGGTCGTACGCGGTGCCCCCGCGGGTGCCGCACCACCTCACCACTGTCTCATCACCGTGAACGACACCTGAAAGAGAGAAACAGGACATGACTGATCGCGTCGTGCTCGCCTACTCCGGAGGCCTGGACACGTCCGTCGCCATTGGTTGGATCGCCGAGGCCACCGGTGCCGAGGTCGTGGCGGTCGCCGTCGACGTCGGCCAGGGGGGCGAGGACCTCGAGGTCATCCGCCAGCGCGCCCTCGACTGCGGCGCGGTGGAGGCCTACGTGGCTGACGCGCGCGACGAGTTCGCCGCCGAGTACTGCATGCCCGCGCTGCGCGCGAACGGCATGTACCTCGACCGGTACCCGCTCGTCTCCGCGATCTCCCGCCCGGTCATCGTCAAGCACCTCGTGCGCGCCGCACGCGAGTTCGGTGCGAGCACCGTGGCGCACGGCTGCACGGGCAAGGGGAACGACCAGGTCCGCTTCGAGGTCGCGACCACCTCGCTGGCTCCCGAGCTCAAGACGATCGCGCCCGTGCGCGACCTCGCGCTGACCCGCGAGAAGGCGATCGCCTACGCCGAGAAGCACAGCCTGCCGATCGTCACGACGAAGCACAACCCGTTCTCGATCGACCAGAACGTGTGGGGCCGGGCGGTGGAGACGGGCTTCCTCGAGGACATCTGGAACGCTCCCACCAAGGACGTCTACAACTACACCGACGACCCGGCCTACCCGCCGGTCGCCGACGAGGTCGTCATCACCTTCGAGCAGGGGGTCCCGGTCGCGCTCGACGGTGTGGCCGTCACCCCGCTGCAGGCCATCCAGGAGATGAACCGCCGCGCGGGGGCCCAGGGCGTGGGCCGCATCGACATCGTCGAGGACCGCCTCGTGGGCATCAAGTCCCGCGAGATCTACGAGGCTCCGGGCGCGATCGCGCTCATCGCCGCCCACCAGGAGCTCGAGAACGTCACGCTCGAGCGCGAGCAGGCCCGCTTCAAGCGGCAGATCGAGCAGCGCTGGAGCGAGCTCGTGTACGACGGCATGTGGTTCAGCCCGCTGAAGAAGTCGCTCGACGTCTTCATCGACGACACGCAGCGCTACGTGTCCGGCGACATCCGCCTCGAGCTGCACGGCGGACGCGCGACGGTCACCGGGCGTCGCTCGGAGACCAGCCTGTACGACTTCAACCTCGCCACCTACGACGAGGGCGACTCCTTCGACCAGTCGCAGGCCAAGGGATTCATCGAGATCTACGGCCTCACGGCCAAGCTCTCGGCCGCCCGCGACGAGAAGTTCGGCAACGGCGTGGACTTCGGCACGGGCTCGCTCGGATCGACGAATGCCTGACGAGGACGACGCCACCGCCGCTCCCGCCGAGCGGGTCAGCCTCTGGGGCGGCCGGTTCGCCGGCGGTCCCAGCGAGGCGCTCGCGAAGCTCTCCGAGTCGACGCACTTCGACTGGCGCCTGGCCCAGCACGACATCCGTGGCTCCCAGGCGCACGCCCGGGTGCTGCACCGCGCGGGCCTGCTGAGCGAGACCGAGCTCGAGGGCATGCTGGCGGCGCTGGAGCAGCTCTCCGCCGACGTCGAGTCGGGCGAGTTCACACCGCTGCCCGAGGACGAGGACGTGCACACGGCCCTCGAGCGCGGCCTGATCGACCGTGCCGGAGCCCAGCTGGGCGGCAAGCTGCGCGCCGGACGCTCGCGCAACGACCAGATCGCCACGCTCGTGCGCATGTACCTGCGCGAGCAGGCGCGCGAGGTCTCCCACCTGGTGCTCGACGTCGTCGACGCGCTGCTGGACCAGGCCACGAAGGCCGGGGACGCCGCGATGCCCGGGCGCACGCACCTGCAGCACGCCCAGCCGGTGCTGCTCGCGCACCACCTGCTCGCGCACGCCTGGCCGCTGCTGCGAGACGTCGACCGGTTCATCGACTGGGACGTGCGGGCCGCTCGCTCGCCCTACGGCTCGGGCGCGCTGGCCGGGTCGTCGCTGGGCCTCGACCCGGCTGCCGTCGCGGCGGACCTCGGGTTCACCGGTCCGGTGGACAACTCGATCGACGGCACCGCCTCGCGCGACGTCGTGGCCGAGTTCGCCTTCGTCTCGGCGATGATCGGGATCGACCTGTCCCGGTTCGCCGAGGAGATCATCGTCTGGAACACCAAGGAGTTCGGCTTCGTGCGTCTGGACGACGCGTTCTCCACGGGCTCGAGCATCATGCCGCAGAAGAAGAACCCGGACGTCGCCGAGCTCGCGCGCGGCAAGTCGGGGCGTCTGATCGGTGACCTCGCGGGTCTCCTGGCCACGCTCAAGGGCCTGCCGCTCGCGTACAACCGCGACCTGCAGGAGGACAAGGAGCCGGTGTTCGACCAGGTCGACACGCTCACCGTGCTGCTGCCGGCCTTCGCGGGCATGGTCGCCACGGCGACCTTCGACACCGCGCGGATGGCCGAGCTGGCGCCGCAGGGATTCTCGCTCGCCACGGACGTCGCCGAGTGGCTGGTGCGCCAGGGCGTCCCGTTCCGGGTCGCCCACGAGGTCTCCGGCGCGTGCGTGCGCGAGTGCGAGGAGCGCGGCATCGAGCTGTGGGACCTGTCCGACGCCGACCTCGCGCGGATCAGCGAGCACCTGACCCCGCAGGTCCGAGAGGTCCTGACCGTCTCGGGGTCGCTCGCCTCGCGCGACGCGACCGGTGGCACCGCTCCGGCGCGCGTCGCCGAGCAGCTCGAGGCCGCACGGGTACAGACGGCGGAGTTCCGGTACTGGGTCAACGGCTGACCCTGTGACGCCCGCGCACGCCACGACGCCCGGCGGTGACGCGACCTCCGGTCGTGGCACCTCGCCGGGCGTCGTGCTGCCAGGATCCGGACCGGCCGCACCCTCCGCCCCTCTCGACGCGGGGTCGTTCGACGCCTCCCCTCTCGACGAGCTTCTCGCGGCGCGCGCGGCCGCGCTGGGCGGGGGTCGGCTGGTCTGCGTCGACGGCCCGGCCGGATCCGGCAAGACGACGCTCGCGTCCCTGCTCGAGGGACGGTGGGGTGCGACGGTCGTCCACATGGACGACCTCTACGCCGGCTGGGAAGGTCGTGACCTCGGCGTCCGCCAGCTGCTCGACGGCGTCCTGGCACCCCTGTCCCGTGCTCGCCCGGGCCGCTACGAGCGCTACGACTGGTACGCGGGTCGCTTCGCCGGCACCCACGTCGTCGAACCGTGCCCTGTGCTCGTCGTCGAGGGCTGCGGCAGCGCGACCCGGGAGGTCGACCGCTACGACGCGCTGGTCGTCTGGGTGGAGGCTCCCGACGACGTCCGGCTTCGCCGCGGGCTCGAGCGGGACGGTGCCGGCATGCGGGATCATTGGCTGCAGTGGATGGCTGACGAGAAGGACTTCTACGCGCGCGAACGCACCCGCGACCGCGCGCAGGCACACATCGACGGGACGCGCGGGGCCGTAGCACCGCGCCACAACGAGGAGGACGCGTGAGCGCCGACATCATCGACGAGCTGCGCTGGCGGGGCCTGGTCGCCCAGGTCTCTGACGAGGAGGCGCTCCGGGAGCGCATGGCGCAGGGACCGATCACGCTCTACGCCGGCTTCGACCCGACCGCGCCGTCCCTGCACCACGGGCACCTGGTGCAGCTGGTGCTGCTGCGGCACCTGCAGCAGGCCGGCCACCGCGTCGTGCCGCTCGTCGGCGGTGCGACCGGCCTGATCGGCGACCCGCGGCCCACCAGCGAGCGCACCCTCAACACCCCCGAGGTCGTCGCGGAGTGGGCGGACCGCCTGCGCCGCCAGATCTCTCGGTTCCTCGACTTCGACGGGGAGAACCCGGCCACCATGGCCAACAACCTCGACTGGACGGCGGGCCTCAGCGCGATCGACTTCTTGCGGGACGTCGGCAAGCACTACCGGCTCGGCACGATGCTCGCCAAGGACATCGTGGCCCGTCGCCTCAACAGCGACGAGGGCATCAGCTTCACGGAGTTCAGCTACCAGATCCTGCAGGGGATGGACTTCCTCGAGCTGTACCGGCGCGAGGGCGTGGAGCTGCAGACGGGCGGCAACGACCAGTGGGGCAACCTGCTGTCCGGGGTCGAGCTCGTGCGCAAGTCGGAGCACGCGACGGTGTTCGCGCTGACGACACCGCTGATCACCAAGGCGGACGGCACCAAGTTCGGCAAGACCGAGGGCGGGGCCGTGTGGCTCGACCCCACGATGATGAGCGCGTACGCCTTCTACCAGTACTGGATCAACGCCGCGGACGCGGACGTCGTGGGGTGGTTGAAGATCTTCACCTACCGGAGCCACGAGGAGATCGAGGAGCTCGCCAGGGCGGTCGAGGACCGGCCCTTCGCCCGCGAGGCGCAGAAGGTGCTGGCGCACGACGTCACCGCGCTGGTGCACGGTGAGGAGGCGACGCAGCAGGCGATCGACGCCAGCCAGGCGCTGTTCGGCCGAGGGGAGATCCGTGACCTGGACGCCACGACGCTGGACGCCGCCGTCGCCGAGCTGCCGAGCGCGGTGGGCGGGGCCGGGCTCTCGGTGCTCGACGCGCTCGTCGCCACCGGTGTGGTCGACGGCCGCAACGCGGGGCGCCGCGCGCTGGGGGAGGGCGGCGTCTACGTCAACAACGTGAAGGCCGCCTCGGAGGACCAGGTGCTCGAGGAGGGCGACTTCTTGCACGGCCGGCACGTGCTGCTGCGTCGCGGGAAGAAGGTCCTCGCGGTGGTCAGCAGCGCTCGGTGAGAGGGCTCGCGTCGCCGGTGACCAGCAATTTTCGTTGGTATCCCAGCACTGGTGACGCCCACGCGGGGCGCAGGTTGCACGGAGCGGCGAACGCCATGTAACGTTCTTCTTGTCGCCCGGTCGGGAGGAACGGACAGGGTGCGGCTAGCGGAGGTAAGAACCCGCCACGATGTCGCACGCAATGGCTGGTCCCGAGGGCGAAACCCCTGCGAAGGAAGCACATGCTTCGGCATGTACGCTGACCACTGCAGGAAGCCACTGCAGATCTGGCCGGAACGGCCGCGATTCGGTGCGCTACGATCGGTTCTCGAACCGACAGGGCCTCCAGGACGCGAGTTGAACCGGGGCCGGGGATGCAGTAAGATGGAGAAGTTGCCCCAGTGTGGTGCCGGAGGGTTTCTGGTGCTGGGTTGGTGAGCGTCTGTTCCTTGAGAACTCAACAGTGTGCTTGATAGTTGATGCCATGATTTATGGTTGTCTGCTGTTTTCTGGTTTGCCGT
>Ga0182744_1002948_pt1 | contig 13589 bp, 13 predicted proteins | sample eDN3rd30CKraftMG_FD_128525 | JGI IMG/M metagenome (GOLD analysis project Ga0182744, IMG submission 128525) | Enriched Miracle-Growth compost microbial communities from Emeryville, California, USA - eDNA 3rd pass 30_C Kraft MG (version 2) (version 2) ...
ACAAGGCCGCCGCCTTCTACAGGAACAGGCTGAAGTTCCGCGTGACTGATGTTGCGCGCGGCAGGGGCATCTTCCTGCGTGCCGACGGGAGGGCCGATCATCACAACATCTTCTGGGCCAGGACCGAGAAGCCCACGTTCATGCATATTTCCTTTGGTGTCGAAAACCTGGATGAACTGCTGGCTGGCGCCAACAACATGCAGCGACAGGGTTGGAGCAGCAAACTGGGCCTCGGCCGGCACCGGATTTCCTCGACGATCTATTTCTACATCGAGAACCCCGCCGGTGGAGAGGCCGAATACTCCGCCGATACCGACTGCCTTGACGACAACTGGCAGCCGCGCATCTGGGAGCCGCTGTTCGGCAATCAGCACTGGGTTGCCGATCTTCCCTCCTTCCTCACGGTACCGCCGAACGAGGATGTCCGCCTGCTGGCGGACGAGATGCCGGAACTCGCCAAGATCAATTCCTGATGGCCGATCCATTAAAACAATGAGTGCGAGAATGTCATCAGACGCGACTGCAACGGGAACGCCGGAGAAATCGCTGGCAGCAAAATACCGGATGATCTTCGAACAGGACGTTGCTGTGCCGGTAAGCGACGGCCTCGTCCTGCGGGCTAATGTCTTCCGGCCGGATGCCGAAGGGAGGTTTCCGGTCGTCATGGCGCAGGGCGTCTATGGCAAGGACCTGCATTTTCAAGACGGATTCAAGGCGCAATGGGACCAGCTCATCGCCGTCTATCCCGATTTGTGCAGCAACGGCTCGACCGGAAAGTATCTTAGATGGGAGACGGCGGATCCCGAACGCTGGGTGCCCGATGGGTTCGTCATCGTTCAGGTCGACTCGCGGGGAGCGGGCAAATCGCCCGGTTACCTCGATCCGCGTTCGCCGCGTGAAATCACCGATTATTATGATGCGATAGAATGGGCGGCACGGCAGCCGTGGTCGAACGGCAAGATCGGCCTGCTCGGCATTTCGTATTATGCCGTCACGCAATGGCGCGTGGCGACCTTGCGGCCGCCGCATCTGGCCGCGATGTGCCCGTGGGAAGGCTATGTCGACTACTATCGCGACAGCACCCATCACGGCGGCATTCTGAGCAGCGGCTTTGCCAACTACTGGTGGCCGAAGCAATGTCTCGCGGTCCAGCACGGAAACGCCAGGTCGCCGCATCGCGAGCGCGACACCGGCCGGCGCATTAACGGTGACGAAAGCCTGAGTGAAGGCAAGCTCGAGGCCAATCGCACCGACTATATCGCGGACATCCTTCGCCACAATCTGGACAGTGCCTGGTGGCGCGAGCGCTCGCCTGTCCTGAGCCGGATCGAGGTCCCCCTTTTCTCGGCCGGCAATTGGGGCGGTCCCGGCATGCATCTGCGCGGCAATATCGAGGGTTATCTCGGCGCTGCGTCAAAGGACAAGTGGCTGTCGTTGCATGCCGGCAAGCACTGGGAAAGCTTCTATCTGCCCGAATATGTCGCGATGCAGAAGCGCTTTTTCAATCATTTTCTCCGCGGCGACGACAACGGCTGGGACAAGGAGCCACGCGTCAAGCTGGTGATCCGCGATCCGCGCGGCGATAAGTTCAGGACGGCGGCAAGCTTTCCGCCGCCCGATACCCGAATGGAGCGGTTCTACCTCGATGCGGTGACCGGCGGGCTTTCGTTTGAGCTTCCCGCGCGCGGGGCAGCCGCCTCCTACGAGGCGATGGGGGAGGGCGTGAGCTTCTCGACGCCGCCGTTCGAGCGGGACACCGAATTCACTGGCTTCGTCTCGGCGAAGCTTTGGGTGTCTTCATCGACGCAGGACATGGACCTGTTCGCCGTGTTGCGTGCCTTCGACGAACAGGGACAGGAATTGATCATCAATGGCGCCCATGAAGCATCGCCCGTGTCGCGCGGCTGGCTTCGGGTCTCTCATCGCAAGCTCGATGCCTGCAAGTCGAACGCCAACCGCGTCTTCCATACCCATGACGAAATCGAGAAATTGACACCGGAAGAAGTCTATGAGGTCGAGGTAGAGATATGGCCGACAACCATGATCTTTCCGAAAGGCTATCGACTTGTATTGACTCTCATGGGAAAAGATTTCGAATTTCCGGGTATCGCGGGTCGAATTCTGCACCAGCACCGCGGAGATCGTGGGGGGAAGGAATTTCAGGGCACGAACCGCATATTCACGGGCGGTGCCAGAGCATCCTATCTGATGCTGCCCGCCGTCAATGCGGTAATGCCATAACCTCAATGGAGCATAAGATGAAGATCAGGCGTGTCGTGACGGGGCATAAGCAGGACGGCAAGGCAACCGTCGTCATTGACGAGATTTCAACGGACCTGCTGTCGTTCCGGCCCGGCGCCAACGTCTGCAACATCTGGTCGACGGATACGCTGCCGGCCAACAACGAGGATAAGGCCGACGGCGCCAAGCGCATCGTCGGAACCACCACAAAGAACGGCTCCGTCTTCCGGGTAATCGAATATCAGCCGGGCGTGACGCCGCGTAATCACCGCACGGATTCGATCGATTACGCCATCGTTCTCGATGGCGAGATCGACATGGAGCTGGACGACGAATGCGTCCGCCTGCGCAAAGGCGACGTGCTGGTGCAGCGGGGCACGATCCACAACTGGATCAACCGCAGCGATAAAAGCTGTTTCATCGCCTTTGTTCTGATCGATGCGCTGCCCTATGCGGGTGGCGGTAAGCCGTTGGAAGCGACGGGCTGAGATAATTTCACCGTTCAGGCTGGCTGTTTCTGGAGTGTCAGGCTCCTCGATTTGAGGTTATGATCCGCGACCTTCGAGGAAAGGGTGCAGATTGAGCGGGTATTCCAGCAGCCTGAATGGCACGCGCTACACCTTCCAAGACCTGAAAAGCCTGCTTGCGGCGGCCTCGCCTCGTCGCTCGGGCGACGAACTGGCGGGCGTTGCGGCGCAGAGCGAGGAACACCGCATCGCCGCGCGCTTTGCCCTCGCCGATGTGCCGCTGAAACAGTTCCTGTCGGAATGCCTCGTTCCCTACGAGGCCGACGAAGTCTCCAGGCTGATCGTCGACAGCCATGACAGCGACGCCTTTCGCAAGGTGGCGCATATGAGCGTCGGCGATCTGCGCGACTGGCTGCTCGGCTATGAGGCGGATGCCGAGGCCCTGCGTGCGCTGAGTTCGGGCCTGACACCGGAGATGGTGGCCGCCACCTGCAAGCTCATGCGCAACCAGGATCTGATCGCGGTGGCGCAGAAATGCCGGGTGGTGACGGGCTTTCGCTCGACCCTCGGCCTCGCCGGCCGGCTGTCGAGCCGGCTTCAACCTAATCATCCCACCGACGACCTGCACGGCATCGCCGTGTCGATGCTGGACGGCCTGCTCTATGGCGCCGGCGACGCGGTGATCGGCGTCAATCCGGCAACCGACAGCCTGGCGAATTGCATCGACATGCTGCGCATGCTCGACGCCGTGCGCGAGACATACGACATTCCCACCCAGACCTGCGTCCTGGCTCACGTCACCACCGCGATCGCGGCCATGGAGCGTGGCGCGCCGACCGATCTCGTCTTTCAGTCCATCGCCGGTACGGAAGCGGCGAATGCCTCGTTCGGCGTCAACCTCGGCATCCTGCGAGAGGCCCATGAGGCGAGCCAGTCGCTGCGCCGCGGCACCGTCGGCAGCAACACCATGTATTTCGAGACCGGGCAGGGGGCGGCGCTGTCGGCCAATGCCCATCACGGCATGGACCAGCAGACCGCTGAGGCCCGCGCCTATGCCGTGGCGCGGGCGTTCAAGCCGCTGATCGTGAATTCCGTCGTCGGCTTCATCGGGCCCGAATATCTCTACGACGGCAAGCAGATCATCCGTGCCGGTCTGGAGGACCATTATTGCGGCAAGCTGCTCGGCGTGCCGATGGGGTGCGATGTCTGCTACACTAACCATGCCGATGCCGACCAGGACGACATGGACACGCTAATGACCTTGCTGAGCGTCGCCGGCGTGACCTTCATTATTACGGTTCCGGGCTCCGACGATGTGATGCTGAACTATCAGAGCGCCTCCTTCCACGATCTTCTCTATCTGCGCTCGACGCTGAACGTGCGTGCCGCGCCCGAATTCGAGGCCTGGCTCGAGCGGATGCGGATGAAGGACGGCCATGGCCGGGTCCGGCCGCTGACATCGGAAACGCCGCTACTGGCCGGCATTGTCGCCGGGGGGATGACATCCCGTGGCGGTTGAGCGCAACCTCTGGGCGTCCCTGCGCGCGACGACCATCGCCCGCATCGGCCTCGGCCGAACTGGCGATGCGCCGCGGCTCGACGATCTCCTGTCGTTCCAGCTCGCCCATGCCCGCGCCCGCGATGCCGTGGCAACGGCGCTCGACGTGCCGCGCCTCGCGGCGGGCCTGCAACCCCTTCCGGTGCGGCTGGTCTCCAGCCGCGCGCGGGATCGCGTTCAGTATCTGCGCCGGCCGGACCTCGGGCGCCGGCTCGACAGTGGCAGCGCCGACGACTTTCCGGCGGGACCTTTCGATGCGGTTTTCGTCGTCGCCGACGGGCTTTCCGCCAAGGCCGTCAACGACAATGCCGCGGCCTTTATCACGGCCTGCATGGCCAGGCTCCCCGCATGGCGTTTCGCGCCGATCGTGCTGGCGCAGCAGGCGCGCGTCGCAATCGGTGACGAGATCGGCAGCCGGCTTGCAGTCAGCCTCGCGGTCGTCCTCATCGGCGAACGTCCGGGCCTCAGCGTGCCGCACAGCATGGGTGTCTACATCACCTATGATCCGCGGCCCGGCCGCACCGATGCGCAGCGCAACTGCATCTCCAACATCCATGCGGACGGGCTGAGCCCGCAACACGCGGCGCAAAAAGCCGCATGGCTGATGGGCGAAGCGCGGGCGCGCAAACTGACCGGCGTCGACCTGAAGGATGCCGCGCCGGATGCAGATCTTTTGTCTTAGGGCTTGCGTTTGTCCAGGATGGGATAATGCCGGAAGATGCCGCTCTCGTTGAAATCCTTCCGCCGGTCCGATTTCAGATACGCCTTGATGCGCGGCCGGTTTCCCACCGTCTTGTGAAGCTTCCGCACATGCTTCACTTCGCCGAGAGCTGATTTCATCGCGTTCGGAAACGCATATGTCAGCCCCTCGATGAGATGATAGAGCGACAGATCGGCGTAGCTGAGGCTATCGCCGGTCAGAAACTCCGGTCCCTCGGGATTGCGGCTCAGCACCGTCTCGAACCATGCCAGATATTTTGGGATCCGCACCTTGCGAAAGCCCTTGGCGCGTCGGCGGGCTTCCGGAATCTGGTCCTCGTAATATTTGTGAGAGCCGATCGGGTGATGAACGTCATGGGCTTCATCAACCATGTCGGCGATGGTCAACTGGATCTGATGCACCCACAGCGCCAGGGCCGGGTCGTCGGGCGTGAGCTTAAGCCGTGGCCCCAGATAGAGCAGGATGGCCGAGGTTTGCCCGACGATCACGTCGCCGTCCTGCAGGAACGGCGGCGCGAAGGAGGGATGCAGGACTTTCGGGTCGCGGCCGAACTGGCTGACCAACTGGCCGCCGCCTTCCTCCAACGACATATCCTCATAAGAGGCGCCCGTCTCTTCGAGCGCCAGACGAACGAATTCGCCGCGTCCTGGAATGCCCGGCCAGTAGTAGAGTTTGTAGGTCATGTCTCGAAGACTCCGTCGGCGGCTGCAGGTTTCAAAACGGCGCCCATTCCCTTCGATTGCCGGCATGCGGGCGGATCGACGTCAGGTCGCGGTGTCGCGACTTATAAGAGACTAGACTTGCTCCGGTCTTCATTGCGAGCGTCTTTTGCACATCTCGCCGTGCTCTGGGCCGGGACCACCCAAGTTTCTCTATTGACTTGGCTGATGGTTGCGTGTTCTGATATTTCACATGAGTATCTTAATCTCCTCTCATTTCATTGACGTGCACGCCATGACAAACGAAGTCTCTGATCACGCTCGCTTTCCCGTCGCCTCTCTGGTCATTGCCGGCTGGACGGGTCGGGACAAGGCGGCCGTCGAAAAACACATCAGGGAACTGGAGGAACTTGGGATTGCGCGGCCTGCCAGCACGCCCATTTACTACCGCGCCTCGGCAGCCCGCGTGACGACGGCCAACAGCATCGAGGCCACGGGCACGCAGTCCAGCGGCGAAGTCGAATTCGTGGTGGCGCAGTGGCAGGGCAAGCTCTGGGTCGGCGTCGGCTCGGATCACACCGATCGCGAAGTCGAAAAATACAACATCACCGTGTCCAAGCAGATGTGCGACAAGCCGGTCGCGCCATCGTTCTGGAAGTTCGAGGACGTCGCCGACCATTGGGACAGCCTCGTCATGCGCTCGTTCATCTACGAAGACGGCAAGCGCATCCTGTATCAGGAGGGCACGGTCGCCAGCATGCTGGACCCGCAGACGCTCATTGACGGGCTGGGTGACGAAAAAAAATTGCCGGAAGGAACGATGATGTTCTGCGGCACCTTTGCCGCGAAGGGAGGCATCAGGCCCGCTTCGCGTTTCGAGTTCGAGATTGAGGACCCGGTGCTGAAGCGCAAGATCGAACACGGTTACGACATCAAGACATTGCCGGTCGTGGGATGACGACATCGCCCGTCCGCAAGAAGCTGGCAGCCGCCAAACCCGGGATGGCGCAAGCCTCCGTGTCGCCGTTTCCCGCGGAGGGCGCCATATCGCTGAAGGATGCGGCCTATCGGGCGATCAAGCACAAGATCATCACCTGCGCCTTCAAGCCGGGCGAGTTTATCAACGAGATGCATGTGTCTGCCTTGCTGGGGATCGGCCGCACTCCTGTGCACCAGGCCATCGACCGGCTGATGCTGGAAGGCATGGTTTCTATCCGGCCGCGCAAGGGCATTTTCGTCAACGCAGTCAGCTTCGAAGAGATCATGGAGATCGTCGATGTGCGGCTGCTCAACGAGACCCACTGCGCCCGCCGTGCGGCCGAACTGGCCGACAACTCGAACATCGCGCATCTGACCGATATTCTGGCGCGGGCCGAGCAGTGGCTGCCGGCGCGCAACATCGAGCAGTTGATGCTGCTCGACAGCGAGTTCCACAACGCTCTCTCTCGCGCGGCCCGCAACGATGTCCTGAGCGACGTCATCATCAAGCTGAACGATCGATCTCTGAGGTTCTGGTTTCTATCTCTCGTGCAGCCGGGCCAGAACGAGGCTGTTCAGCGCCAGCACCAGAACATCCTCGACGCGATCAAGAATCGTAATCCCGACGACGCCGAAGCAGCGATGAGAGACCATATCGAGAATTTCCGGCGCAATCTCATGCAGCAGTCGACGCCGGCCCGCTGACCCGCTTGGTGTCCCGTTCTTTGAATGTGAGTGAAACAGAATGAAACTGGCTGTTCCCGATCTCATTTCGAATTCCTATTTTCCGGCTGTCGCCGCTGTCGAGCTCGGCTTCTTCAAGAAGGAAGGGCTCGACGTTTCGCTTGAGCTGATCTTCCCGGTCGACAAGTCCTATGCCGCCTTGCGCGATGGCGAGGTCGATTTCGTCGGCGGTTCCGCCCATTCGGCCCTTGCCGCCTTCCCCAACTGGAAAGGCGTTAAGCTGCTCTGCGCCCAGGGGCAGGGCATGTACTGGTTCCTCGTCATGCGGCCCGACCTGGTGAAGGAGAAGGGCGACGTTTCCGTCGTCAAAGGGTGCACCATCGGCGCGGCGCCCTGGGTGGAGATGGGCCTGCGGCGCCTCGTTGCCGCCGCCGGCCTCGACACCGAGCGCGACAACATCAAGATCATGCCGGTTCCCGGCGCCGTGGGCGCCGGCATCAATTTCGGCGTGACGGCGGCCAAGGCGCTGGAAGATGGCAAGATCGACGGCTTCTGGGCCAACGGCATGGGCACCGAAGTGGCTGTGCGCAAGGGCATCGGCAAGGTCGTGCTCGACATCCGCCGCGGCGACGGCCCGCCCGAGTGTTTCAACTACACGATGGCCTCTATCGCCACCACGGACCGGATGGTGCGGGAGGAGCCGGAAAAAGCCTCGGCCGCCATCCGCGCGGTGATGGCCGCGCAGAAGGCATTGACCGCCGATCCGTCGCTGGCGACTGGGATCGGCAAGAAGCTGTTTCCGGAAACGGAAGCGGCGCTGATCGCCGAGCTCATCCGCCGCGATCTGCCGTTCTATAGCCCTGTCATCTCGGAAGAGTTCGTGCGGGACATGAATCAGTTCGCCCGCGACATGAATATCCTGGATGGCGACGTTGCCTACGAAGACGTGGTGGCAACCGGCCTTCGTACACTTTGGAAGTAGGAGATTGAGATGGCGATGAACAAGGTTCACGACGAATTTCATACGCTCGACATGAAATCAGGCTGGGAAGTGCCGGCCGGTTATCCGAGCGGCATCCAGCAGAAGATCATTGCCGGCGGTCTCGACGAAAAGAACAAGACCGGCAGCCGCACGCGGCTTCTGCATTTCGATCCCGGCGTCTACACGACCGAGCCGTTCGTGCACGAATATTGGGAAGAGGTTTTCCTGGTTTCGGGAGACCTTGTGGTCGGCAACGACAAGGACGGCAAGGGCGGCGAATCCTTCCAGCCTTTCACTTACGCCTGCCGGCCGCCGGGCGCCGTGCATGGACCCTTCCGCTCGGATACCGGCTGCATGCTGCTCGAAATCCACTATTACGATCCGGTCTGAGATGACGGCACCGTTGACGTCTGGCCCGACGCTCGAAGAGCTGGCGGCTGAATTGGAGAGCGGCAGGGTGACCAGCCGCGCCTTGGTCGAAAACTGCCTGTCGCGTATCGACGATCCTGCCGGTGAGGGAAGCAAGACTTTCATTGCCGTCGCGGCAGTCAGGGCGCTGGCGCTCGCCGATGCTTTTGACGCTCTGCGCGCCAACGGCGCGGCACCCTCGCGCTTTGCCGGCATCCCAATTTCGGTGAAGGATCTGTTCGATCTGGCCGGCGAGGTCACGCGCGCCGGCTCGGCGGTGCTGGCCAATGCGCCGGCGGCGGCTGCGGATGCCGAAGCCGTGCGCCTGCTGAAGCGGGTCGGCTTCATCGTCATCGGCCGCACGAACATGTCGGAGTTTGCCTTTTCGGGGCTCGGGCTCAACCCGCACTATGGTACGCCGCGCGGCGCCTGGGATCGCCAGACCGGCCGCGTCCCCGGCGGTTCGTCCTCCGGCGCGGCCGTATCGGTGGTTGACGGCATGGCGCACGCGGGCCTGGGCACCGACACCGGCGGTTCATGCCGCATTCCCGCGGCCTTCAACGGTATCGTCGGCTTCAAGCCGACGGCGAGCCGGGTGTCGAAGGCCGGTGCGGTTCCATTGTCGCAAACGCTCGATTCCGTCGGGCCGCTGGCGAGAAGCGTCTCCTGCTGCATGGTGCTCGATGACATCCTCTCCGGGGGCGAGCCTTCGAGGCCCCAGCCGGTGCGCGATGTCGCCGGCCTGCGCGTGCTTGCACCCAGCAATTACTTTCGCGACGGCGCTGACAGCGCGGTCACGTTTGCGTTCCAGCATGCGCTGACAATTTTGACCAAGGCGGGCGCGGAGATCAGCGAAGACGAATTCACCGAGCTGAATGAAATCCCCATCATCAATCGCAAAGGTGGATTTCCGGCGGCAGAGAGCTATGCCTGGCACAGCGAGCTGATCGAGACCTCGGCCGAGGCTTACGATCCGCTGGTGATCTCGCGCATCAGGCGCGGCCTCGAACAGACGGCCGCCGATTATGTGCGGCTCAAGACCGAGCGTGAAAGTTTCGTCGATCGCGTTTCAAAACGTCTGGCGGCGTTCGATGTGGTGGCCTTCCCGACGACGCCGATCGTGCCGCCGGGCATTGCCGAATGCGCCACGCCGGATGATTTCGGGCGTCTCAATATCCTATGTCTGCGCAACTCGACCGCCGTCAACATGTGGGACGGATGCGCCATCTCGCTGCCGATCAAGACGCTCGACGGCACGCCGGTCGGGCTGACGCTCGCCTCAACGGGCGGCCGCGACAAGGAACTGCTGAACTGGGCAGCGGCAGTCGAACGGGTGTTCGCGCGATCCTGAGAGCGTAGCTCGCTCTCCGCATGTCATTCCCGCTCGCCTGCGATGCGGGCATCGGGAATGACACTGCTTGACAGGGATTGGATCAGGACGCGAGGTGCTGCTCCGTTTCGCCGTGGTCGCGCAGCAATTGCGACAGCATGCGGCGCATGATCAGGCCGGGCCGGTCCGACAGCATGTGCAGTTCTTCGCCGTCGACCGAGGAGAGCGGAACGTCCGGCTCGCAGCTCTCGAGGATTGCCTTGTCCTCGAATGTGATGGCGCGGTCGAAGGCGATGACCTCTTCGGTCGAGACGTCGGCTTCCGTATCGTTGCGGTAGACCCATTGCAGGACCATCGAACGATCATCCGTCATCGGCGTGGCGCAGGTGATGAGAACATGGATCAGGCCGGTCGGATAACGGATCGACGTGCGCCGGACAAACGGCATGTACCATTCCGAATTCGTGTGCCGGACTGTCTCGGTGCCTCCGGTGTGGACCGCCTTCTGGGCCAGGTCGCCGCGCACGACGACGGGGGTCGATTGCGCTGACTCGAAGCCGAACGGCTTCTGCGTCAGTTCGCGCGGCACGATCTGCGGCCGCTGCACGTCGCCGAAGGTGGCGCGATGGACGAAGGCGACGTGGGCCGAGTCGAAGGAGTTTTCCATCAGGCGCAGCGCGCCGATATCCCAGGTCTCGTAGAACTGATGCACCTGCCGGAAGCCCGGCTGGCTGGCTTCCGGAAAGTCCGGAATATCGGTGAGCGGCTCGTCGAGCGCCACCCAGACGTAGCCGTATTTCTCCACCGCCTTATAGGCCTGCACCTTGGCGTTTTGCGGCACTGCCTGTTCCGGCTGCTGGGGAATGCGCACGCATTTGCCGTCTGGCGCGAAGGTCCAGCCGTGATAGCCGCAGACCACGTTGCCGTCTTCGAGATAGCCGAGCGACAGTTTGGCGGTGCGATGGCAGCAGCGGTCTTGCAGGCAGGCAATGCTGCCCTCGGCGGTCTTCCACAGCACGATTTTCTGGCCGAGCAGGACGAAAGGCACCGGCGTTTCCTGCAGATCCGAAAAGCGCATAACCGGATACCAGAACTTGCGCAGAGTGGGTTGCTTGGTGACGATCATAACAATGTCCTTGACCTGAATCCGGGTGCGGCTGTTCCGAATAGTTCTAAGTTTGACCGTTGCTGTCAAACGCTCATTTGGCAGCACACTGTTGCCATTTCGCGCGCGCTTGGATCGAGCAATGCCCAGGTGGCAATGCCCGGATCGACGATGGCTTGTAGCTGCAGCGGGGCTCAGGAAACCTTTTGCAGGGCGAGGCTGAGCTGTTCGGCAAACAGGCTCGCGGCGACGCCGAGCGTGCTGTTATGGCGTTGCACGAGGGACAGCGGTTGGGTCGGGATGCCGGCGCCGACGATGGGAATATACTTGAGTGCGTCCTCGCCCTCCTCGCGCCGAAGGTCGGGCTTGCTCATGAATGTGACATGGTGGCCATCCCGCACCAGGGTCTTCATCAGGGCCGTGGAATTGGTCTCGAAGGCCGGCGTGATGTTGAGGCTCGTCCGCCGGAACGCCGCGCGCATCGTGCGCTGGATGGTGACGCCGGGAGCCGCGGCGACGATCGGATATTCCGCACAGTCCGACAGCCGGACGGAGCGGTGCGAGGCCAATGGATGACTTTTGGCGACCACGGCGCCGAGCCGCACGTCGATCGACTGGATGACGTGCAGGCCGTGATCGGACGGCAGATTGTAGCCGAGCCCGAGATCGGCTTCCCCCTGTTCGACGTAGCGGACGATCTGGTCGACCAGACCGACCTTCACGTTGATGGAGACGCGCGGATATTTCTTGCGGTAGGCAAGGCCGACGGCCGAAACGAGCCCGTTGGCGGGCTCGGTCATGGAGGCGATCGTCACCGTGCCGGTGCGCAGGCCTTCGAGATCGAGCAGAGCCTCGTAGGTCCGCTCATATTCCTTCAGCGTCTGGCGAATGTGGGCGATCATCAATTCGCCCGATGCGGTCAGCCGCAACCCGCGCGGCAGCCGCTGGAACATCGGCCTGCCCAGCCTGGCCTCAAGCGCGATGATCTGCCGGTTGATGGCGGAGGCCGCAACGTTCAAACGTTCGGCCGCCTGCCTGATCGAGCCTGTCCGCGCGACTTCATCCATATAGCGCAGAAGTTTGGAGTGAATCGCCATCGGCGCTTCACTGTTACGGGCTTTCCTGGCCATGGTGAATTCGTTCGCTCCCTCGCAGTCGCGAACCATATCACCAGGGCCGGCCAGGAAGTAAAGCGCCCGCCGTCATCCCCCTCAGTGCGCCGGGCCGATTTCCTCTTCAGCGGTGGTTTGGTTGACAAGCTCGTAGGGCCGCGCCCAGGCGCGATAGACGACCCGGTCATATTTGCTGTCGTCGAAGTCGGTGGCGGTGTGCAGCGTGGAGAGATCGTTCCAAATCAGCACGTCGCCAGCCTTCCACATGTGATGATAGACGAAGCGGTCCTGCGTGGCGAGTTCGATGAGTTCGCTCATGAGCGCCATGGCGGCATCGTCGTCCATCCCGACCATGCCTTTCGTCGAGCCCTTGGTGAGGAACAATGCCTTGCGGCCATCGATGGGGCTTGTGACGACGATCGGATGGATCACGTCCTTCATGCTCTCGGCGTTTTCGTCGATCTTGAATTTCTTGTACTTGTTGATGAGGACCGCCCGGCTGTGCACCACCTGGATCTTCTCGAGTTCCCTCTGGCGCTCGGGGGGAAGCGTCGCGAAGGCGGCGGCCGTATCGGCGAGCAGGGTGTCGCCGCCCTCGGGCGGGCATTCGACGCCGTAAAGCATCGTCGTCAGTCCCAGGACCTTGTAGGTCGTCCCATCCGTGTGCCAGTTGCGGCCGATTCCGTGGATACCGATCAGCTTGTCATCGACCTTCTTGTTCGAAAGGATCGAGATTTGCGGAAAGTCGGGATGGGGACCGTCGCGGTGCTGGGAGCTCAGCCGGCCGAGACGGCTCGACAATCCGACGACCTGCGCGGCCGACAAATGCTGATTGCGCAAAAGCACAACCGAGTTTGAACGGCAGATGGCATCGAAGCCCGCGAGTTCCTCCGGCGTGGCGGTGGTCGCATCGAAGTCGAGAATTTCGACGCCGAAGTTTGGCGTGAGCCCGCGCGTCGGCAGTTCAGTCTCCGAATATTTTCTAGCTGTAGCAGTCATGGTTCGCTCCTCGTTTGGATCTCGGTTTATGTCTCTGTCGCCAGCTCAGGTGGGCACCTCGGCGGGCTTGATACTGGCAGGATCTGCATCGCTGCGGGCAAGCGCGAGTTCGATATCGGGGACGGCATCGAAGAGCTGCCGCGTATAGGGATCGGACGGGCGCGCAAAGATGGCATCGGCGGTACCTGTCTCGACAATGCGCCCGTTGCGCATCACCGCCAGGCGATCGGCCATATGGCGGACGACGGCGAGGTTGTGGGAAATGAACAGCAGGGTCAGGCCGAACTCGAACTGAAGGTCCTTCAGCAGGTTGAGGATCTGCGCCTGCACCGAGACATCCAGCGC
>Ga0182744_1002949_pt1 | contig 13584 bp, 11 predicted proteins | sample eDN3rd30CKraftMG_FD_128525 | JGI IMG/M metagenome (GOLD analysis project Ga0182744, IMG submission 128525) | Enriched Miracle-Growth compost microbial communities from Emeryville, California, USA - eDNA 3rd pass 30_C Kraft MG (version 2) (version 2) ...
GTGACAAGCGTTGGCGGCCCGGGTGAAGTGCTTTTCGCGCGCCAGGGCCACAAGGTATTGAAGCTGCCGGATGTCCATTCTGGGCTCTCTCCGCCGAGAGACGGACAATCATCGATAGTTCTTCCGAAGAATGCAAACGGGCGGCCTCAACAGGCCATCCCGTCGGCATCGAAGACATGCCCGGAGAGCGATCGCCCCTTGCGCGAAGCAAGATGCAGCGCCAGCGTCGCGACATCGGGTTCATTGCTCAATGCGGCGCCAACGCTGCTCAGGACGCACGGTCCGACGGCATTGACGCGAATGCCCTGCGGCGCCCATGCGCGGGCTTCTTTCGCTGTCATCGCCGCAAGCGCCGTGCGTGCATAACCGGCAATTGCGGAATCCCGGCCGTTGCGGGGCGGCGGCATCTTCAGAACGTTGAGAACAAGCCCCTCGCTCAGCACGATGCTCATGCGGTTGGCGAGGATGCGTGTCAGCTGCGCCAGCGGCGTCAGCTTATTCGCTATGAGCGATTCAAGATCGCCGTCGCTTTCGACGGCGTCCATTTCCTCATACGAAATGCAGGCCATGTTGATGGCGGCGTCGAGCCCGCCGTAGGACTGGGCCGAGGTCTGCGCGAACGTCGCCGCGCGGCCGGCGGTCGAAATGTCCTGCGTGTGCAGGCGGATCTCGCCGGCGCTTTGCGTCAGCACGGCCACGAGTTCGATCAGCTCGGGAGAAAGCTCGGTCGTATGAACGATCAACCGCGCATTGAAGTCCGCGAATGATCTGGCGACGTCGACTCCGGCTGCCGCCGTAAGACCTGTGATGAGGATGCGCGCCTGCGCAAGTTCACTCGAAACGAAATCATCCGCACTCGTACTGACTCGATCCATGTACATGGCGCTATATCCCCTCCTCAACAAAACGCGATACCGGCGAACGCGAGAGGCGCCGTCGGTCGTACGATAGCATGACGATTCGCCTAACGAGACCTAAACAGACAGCCGATTCGGGTACGCGGGCGACGGGTCAAGGGCGCTTTTGCGGCTTTGCACTGGCCATTGGCAGAATGCGGAGTGACCCTGAAGTGTGACTGGCGCGCCCCGCGGGAGTATGAATCAACGCATCGGCAGCCGATGGGTCCGAAAGCTGGTGATAGGTTGTGGAAGTGACATTGCTTCTCGCTTCCGTCGCCTGCGAAGCTTATCAGAGACGAATCGATTGGCGGCGTAGAACACGATGAGAAGACAAGACGAATCGAAATCCTCGATGGCGGCGACGCCGACCGGCGCGGCGGGAGAACCTGTCGAAAAGCCCGCGTCCGCAGAGGAAGCGAAGCGCCGGTCCGGGCCTCGTGACGGCTTCTTGCTCCTTTGCATCGCGGCCGTATCCGCCGCCATCGGCGTGATGCTTTATGCTCAGATCGGGCTGTCGCTTCCGGTAGCGGTTGGCACAGCGCTCGCAGCCTGGATGGTATTTCTTCTCCTGCACAAGCAGAGACAGAAGACCGCCCAGATCGACGATCTCAAAGCAGAGTTGGCGCGCGCCCGTTTTCAGGCTTCGAAGGCGAGGACGGCCCCGCAACGCGGTGCCCCGCCTTCGCCTATGGCCCACGGCATGCCATCGCGGCCGGACGCCCGGCAGCCGGATTTCGCCAGCGTCATGGCGCGGTCTGAAACGGCAGCGCAAGCCGCCGCTCGCGTCGCGTCGGGCTTGACGTCGGAAATGGCGCCGCAACGGCCAGCAAACTCCGATGCTGCACCTGTCCGTGCACCGGCACCCGCGCAGCGTGGCGCGCCGCAATCGCCCGCGAAAGGTGGCTCGGAGGCTCCGGCGTCTGCTGCCCCAGACGCCGCCGCGTCGATCGACGTGACCGGTATGCGCTTGCCGCCGAATACCGGCTCTGCGCCGCAGGCGTCCGGCCCCGCGAACGGCGGCGATCAGAACGCCGACATTCCGTCGCCGCGTCCGGAAATCGTTCGCGATCAGTGGTCGTTCCGCCCACGCTCCGATTCGAAGTCTGCCGCCGCACCGTCATCCATGCGTCCTGTGACGACGGTTGAAGGCGATCTCGAGCTCGTCCAACGCAAGATCAGGGAACTCGCCGACGAGGTGAACTTCGTCGAGGCGTCGCGCCCGAGCAAGCCGCAGCAGCACCCCGATGCTCGCCCCAATCCGACGACCGACGCGATCGAACACTCGATCGGCGCGCTGAAGGCGGCTGCAAGTACGATGCGGGAGCGCCCCAATCTCGGTGACTTCATTCCGCAGTTGGCGATGCCGCCAGCGCCCAAAACCCCAGCCGCCACACCGCAAGCCTCCCAGCAAGGGACGCTGCCGGGCTTGGGCGAACTCGTCATTCCCGATACGGCCGAACGCATCGCCGGAGCGGAAGCCATGATGTCGGAAGACCAACCGTCCGTTGCCATGAGCGCGTCGCCGGACTTGGCAGAGCCGCGCCTCGATCTGCCGTTGCCGAAACTTCCGCAGCTCGATCTTTCGCTCGGCTCGGCGTCTGCTGGTGGGCTTCCCCCGCGTGGCCGCGAGATTGCCCGCGCCGTCGAGAATGCCTCGATGGATATCTTCCTGACGCCGATCGTGACTCTGTCGGCGCACGCCGTGAACCACTACGAAATGACCGTTGCGCTGAAATCGGCTGACGGCGCGCGCGTCGAGGCGAGAGACGAAGATTTCACGCTCATCGGGCGCGAGCTCGGAGCCAAATTCGATATCGACCGCCTGCATCGCGCCGCCGCGTTGGCGGTTCGGATGGAAGCCCGCGACAAGGATGGTTCGCTGCTGACCAGCATCATGGGAACCTCGCTATCGAACCGCGCCTTCCTTGAAGCTATCGCCAAATCGTACGAAGAGCGCCCGAAGCTCGCATCGCAATTGGTTGTGACGCTGACGCAGCGGGCAATCGACGATTTCACGCCGACGGTGTGGCAGGCGCTGCGCGATATGCAAACGTTCGGGTTCCGCTTCGCGCTCGACAAGATCGAGCACATGCGGACGGATTTTGCGGCGCTTGTCGTTGCCGGGTTCCGCTTCATCCGGCTGGAACCGCAGATGCTGTTCGATGGGTTTGCCGTGCCCGATCGGTTTGTGCCGGCGAACGAGATTTACCAGCGCGCGACGCTCGCAGGTTTGTCGATCATCGCTGACGGCGTTGTTGATGCGAAAACGCAGAAGCGCTTGCTCGAAGTCGGCGTCGATCTTGGCCAGGGCGCGTTGTTCGGCGTGCCGCGACAGGTCATGCTCGATGATCGCACGAAGCATTCCGCGGCGGCTTGACCGCCGTGGACGCGCGCCGTGTCTCTCACGCTGCAATGACGGTGTGTCGCTGCAAGCTCCAGTGACAGCGGTTGAAGCGGGCGCTATAGGGCCGTGAACGTTGCAGCGCCGTTCGCGCCTGACACCAGCTTCATAGCCCCTAGCCTATAGCCCATGACATCCATTCCCGTTTTGCAATCGATCGCGCCATTGGCGGCGACCTCCGATCTTTGGTTTGTCGATATCTGGGGCGTCGTGCACAATGGCGTCGATCCATTCGCGTCGTCCGTGGCGGCATGCCAGAAATTCCGCGATCAGGGCGGCACGGTTCTGCTCGTCACCAACTCCCCGCGTCCGCGCGAAAGCGTCGGCAAGCAACTCGATGGGATCGGCATCCCCCAATCCGCTTACGATCGTATTGTCAGTTCGGGAGACGTATCGCGCGGCTTGATCGAGGCGTGGGCTGGGCAACCCATCCTCCATATCGGGCCTGAGCGCGACCTGCCGGTGTTCCAAGGCCTGCGCGCGTCGCCCGGCGCAACTGCGGATGACGCTGCGGTCGCGGTCTGCACGGGCCTTTACGACGATGAGACCGAAACGCCCGCCGACTACGCTGGATTGCTCGCAAAGCTCAAAGCGCGCGACATTCCGATGATCTGCGCCAACCCCGACGAGAAAGTCGAACGCGGCAATCGCATCGTTTATTGCGCCGGCGCGGTTGCGCGCGCTTACGAAGCGCTGGGCGGCAAGGTGAGCTTCGCTGGAAAGCCCTTTCAACCGGTTTACGATCTGGCTTTGGAGATCGGTGGTCAGCTGCGCGGCGGCGCGATTGCAAAAGAACGCGTTCTCGCCATAGGCGACGGCGTCGCAACCGACATCGCCGGCGCGGCGAATTTCGGTATTCGTTCCGTCTTCATCGCCAGCGGCGTTCACGTGACGGACGGCGAAGCGATCGGCGATGCAGCAGCCCGCCTTTTCGCCAAAGCCACGCCACCCCCGATCGCCGTGATGAACGCTTTCGTCTGGTAATCTCGCAACCACGCCATTGAGAGCAATACACGCTATCCCCTTACGTCATGGCCGCCCTCCGAGGCGGCCATCCAGGGCGATACGTTCCGATTGAGCAAGCCTTCTGGATGGCCGGGTCGAGCCCGGCCATGGAGGGGTAGAAGCACTCAGATCGTCAGCACGATCTTGCCGATGTGGGCGCTCGATTCCATGCGCTCATGGGCTTTGGCCGCCTGCGCCAGCGGATACGTGCTGTCGATCGGCACCATGATGCGGCCCGCCGCGATGAGCGGCATGACCTTCTCTTCGATCGCGCGCGCAATCCGCCCCTTCACATCGTTCGTGCGAATGCGCAGCGTTGAGCCGGTGATCGTCAGACGCTTCAGCATCACGCGCATGAAGTCGATCGTCGCCGTCGATCCCTTTTGATAGGCGATGTTTACAAGTCGCCCATCGTCGCTGAGCGCCCGGATGTTTTTCTCAATGTAGTCGCCGCCGACCATGTCGAGAATAACGTTGACGCCACGCTTGCCCGTTTCGTTCTTTACAATCTCGGAGAAATCCTGCGTCCGGTAGTTGATCGCGATATCGGCGCCGAGCGCCCGTGCCGCCGCGCATTTCTCGTCCGATCCGACCGTCGTAAATACGGTGGCGCCAAACGCCTTGGCGAGTTGGATTGCAGTTACGCCGATGCCGCCCGTTCCGCCGTGGACGAGAAACGTTTCGCCAGCCTTCAGCTCGCCGCGCTCGAAGACATTGTGCCAGACGGTGAAGAACGTCTCCGGTATCGCCGCCGCATCGATGAACGACAGCGTGTCCGGTTTCCGGATGCAGCAGACCTCCGGCGCGGCAGTGTATTCGGCATAACCGCCACCGGCGACGAGAGCCAGAACCGCATCCCCAATGCTCAGTCTTTCGACACCTTCGCCAAGCGCCGCAACGACGCCCGACACCTCGAGTCCCGGAAGCTCGGAATGGCCTTTCGGCGCAGGGTAGTTGCCTTGCCGTTGCAGGACGTCGGGGCGATTGACGCCTGCCGCCGCGACTTTGATCAGGACTTCGCCCTTGCCGGGCTGAGGCACGGCAACGTCACGAAGCTGCAAAACCTCCGGTCCGCCTTTTCCTTCGATGACAACGGCTTTCATAACGTCGGGAAGTGTCATTCCGTGTTTCTCTCAATGCGTTGATTGCCGCGAGACATGCACCGTCATGGCGAACCCTGCAAGTCGCGGCCGCGCGCCATGCATCCTCTTCGCAACTCGACCGCGCGTGCCCTGTTGTCTACTCTTATGGCCGAACCTCGCCCCCTGCAGGAGGAACAGTCGTGGACCTTGATGACCTGATGCCCGCGAAGAAGCCGGCAAGCGGTGCAACGATCGGCGAAAGCCTCGAAACATTGTCGGTCGCCGAACTGGAACACCGCATTAAGCATCTTGAAGCGGAGATCGAGCGCGTGCGTCTCGAACTGGACAAAAAAAGAAAGCACGAGGCCGCCGCGCGGTCGCTCTTCAAATCGTGAAGCGATCCCTAAGACGATCGATCAAATGCCGTCTAACGGATTGAATATTTCGTATGTTGTGCATCGATCACAGACCGCCGGCATTCGTAAAAATGGATGCCGCTCAACCGGTCGCGCACTTAACCCGCCCTTAAGCATATCGAGGCATCTTCAACGTCGATCCGGGCCATCTGGATTGAAGCGGCCCCTCTGCCGCTTGTTTGACGCCTCCTGTTGACTTTCGGGCCGCTCCAAAATGGGCGGCTCTTTTTTTGCATTGTCCACAGGAGCGCGAGAAAGAAGCGCAACAAGTGCCCCGTTTTGGGCGTTCTTATTAACTATGGTGCCCTACTGTCAGTTCGTGATAGCAACAGCGGACGGGTAAGCGTTTGTATCGTTGAGGGTCATGAGTAACGTATTCAGCGTCGAGAGCGCGCCGCTAGGCGGTGCCACCACGGTATCGTTCGGGGAGCGATTCCAGTCCTCCGAACATTTCGACAATATCTTCCGGGAAGGCATGGCGCTCGTCGAGCGCACGGCGAGCTACCTGGACGGGCCTGGCCGTAAGGAGGCCAAGTCCCTGCAAGGCGGCGCCGGTGTCCTCTACGCGACGGAGAGCATGCGGCTGACGACGCGTCTGCTCGACCTTGCGTCCTGGCTGCTGATCCGCCGCGCTCTTCGGGAAGGGGAAATCACCGAGGACGAGGCACAGAAGAAGCGCCGCCGCGTGAAGCTGCAGGCCTTCGGCCGACCGTCGCATGTCAAAGGCTTTTCCGATCTGCCGCAAGGCCTCAGAGGTCTGATCGAAGAAAGTTTCGCGCTGCACGATCGCATTTCGCAGCTTGATCGCGCCATGATGAAAGCGCCCGAACCCGACACGATCTCGAAGCAGGCTCCGAACCCTGTCGCGCAGCAAGTCGGCTTGCTGGAACGGGCCTTCGCGAGCAAAGCCAGTTGAGTTGCCATACAACGTGACAAGCAAAAGGCCCGGTTCGATGCCGGGCCTTTTTACATTTCGAAACTTTAATGTCGATCGCAGTGCAGCGATCAGAACATGCCTTCGAACTTCTTCTTGAAGCGCGACAGGCGCCCACCACGGTCCATCAGCTTCTGGTCACCGCCCGTCCACGCCGGATGCGTGTTCGGATCGATGTCGAGGGTCAGCGTGTCGCCTTCCTTGCCATAGGTCGAGTAGGTGGTGAATTCGCTGCCATCCGTCATCACGACCTTGATCTGGTGATAATCGGGATGGAGATCTGCGTCTTTCTTCATGGCGTTGAGTCCGGCTGGAAATAGGGTTCTGGCGGCGAAGCTTGCTGAAGCTCCGGCCCTTTAAGCTGCAAAGGGACTGAATTGGCCGGTTGTGTACCCGGAAAGTGGGCATCGCACAAGGCCAGAAAGTCGCACTGAAGCCGCTGGACAAGCCGGCATGGCAGCGTCCCATTGTCTCTTGAGCCAAGAGTTGGCGTCGGGCATGGTCCCGCCCGGCTATAAGGGTCAAACAGCATTGTTTCCCCGAGCGTTGGAATCCAGAAAAGCCGATGAGCAGAGAAGCAGCAGAACAGGACCGACGGCAGGAGTCGCCAGCGGAGGAGAAGGCGCGGCGGCAGTCTCTTAAGCCATTGATGACGCTGAAACCCTTCATTCTGGCGCACAAAGGCGCCTTGTGGGGGGCCATCATTGCTCTGGTCGTTTCGGCGCTGGCGATGCTGTCGGTGCCGTTGGCCGTTCGGCGCATGATCGACTACGGCTTCAAGGCCAACGACCCCGCTCTGATCAACAATTACTTCATCACGCTGATCGGCATCGGCCTGCTCATCGCGATCGCCAGTCCGGCACGCTACTATTTCGTCAACTGGATTGGCGAGCGCGTCGTCGCCGACCTCAGGACCCAGGTTTTCGCCCAGCTTGCGAAACTCGGTCCCTCCTACTTCGATCGCAATCATTCCGGCGAAATGATGAGCCGGCTGACCGCCGACACGACGCAAATCAAGGCCGTCACCGGATCGTCTCTCAGCCAGGCGGCGCGCAATTTCATCATGCTCGTCGGCGCGCTGATCATGATGTTCGTGTCGAGCGCCAAGCTGTCGTTGCTGGTGTTCATCGCCATTCCCATCATCGTTCTGCCGCTGGTCGGTTTCGGCCGCGTCGTTCGCCGACTGTCGCGCACGGCGCAGGATACGCTCGGAGATGCCTCCGCTTACGCCGCCGAGAACCTCGCCGCTCATCGGACGATGCAGGCTTACGTCAACGAGAACGCGGTCACCGATCGCTTTCGCGGGGCCGTCGAAAAAGCCTTTGAGGCGGCGCGCCAGCGCATGCGCGCGCGCGCGGCGTTGACCGGCATCGCGATCTTCTTGACCGTCGCCAGCATCACCGGCGTCCTCTGGTACGGCGCATCCGCCGTCGTCGCCGGCGATATGACGGGCGGACGGCTCGGCCAGTTCGTTCTCTACGCGCTGTTCGCGGCGGGCGCGCTCGCGGAGTTGTCGGAAGTCTGGGGCGAGATCATGCAAGCGGCCGGCGCCGCCGAGCGGCTGTCCGAGATGCTGCAGACGATCCCGGAAATCCGCTCTCCGGAAAAGCCCGTCCCGCTTCCCAAGCCGCCGCTTGGCACCGTGGCATTCGAGAATGTCAGCTTCTCCTATCCGACACGACGCGATGAGCAATCGCTCGACGACGTATCGTTTCAGGTCAAGGCCGGCGAGACGGTGGCGCTCGTGGGTCCATCCGGCGCGGGCAAGAGCACAATCTTCAATTTGCTCTTGCGCTTCTACGATCCGAAGTCCGGAATCGTTCGCGTCGATGGCGTGAACGTCGCCGACGCCGATCTGACCGAACTTCGCCGCCGGATCGCTATCGTGCCACAGGATGTGGCGCTCTTTGCCGATACGATTGCCGAGAACATCAGCTACGGCACGCCCGGCGCGACACTCGCCGAGATACGGCAGGCGGCGATTGCGGCCCAGGCCGACGAATTCATTTCGGCTTTGCCCGGCGGCTACAATTGCAAGCTCGGTGAGCGTGGCACGTCGTTGTCGGGTGGTCAGCGTCAGCGTATCGCAATCGCCCGCGCCATTCTGAAGAACGCTCCGATCCTGTTGCTCGACGAAGCGACGAGCGCGCTGGACGCGGAAAACGAAGGGGCCGTGCAGCGCGCCCTCGACGATCTCGTTTCCGGTCGCACGACCCTCGTCATCGCCCACCGTCTCGCAACGGTACAGAAGGCCGACCGCATCCTGGTGATGGAGAAGGGCCAGATCGTCGAAGCCGGTACGCACGCTGAGCTCGTGCGCCGAGGCGGCATCTATGCCCGTCTCGCAGAGCTTCAATTCGGTCGCGAAGCAGCAGAATAGTTCGGCGCTGATTGCGACTTGTCATCCCGGGCGAGCCCTTCGCGAAACCCGGGACCCAGAACTCCCCACCCGTCATCCCGGCGAAGGCCGGGATCCAGCCAAGCTCCCACATGCGGACTCTTTGTTGGTTGCGTGGATGACAACCTTCGCGGCCATGATGTTGGGATGGTTCGCCGTGCCCCATTTGTCATCCGGCAGAAGCGCAGCGGAGAGCCAGGACCCAGGTCACCACACGCCCCTACCCTCACGACCGTCTGCGCGATGAAAAACTTAACCGGGCGTTAATGTCAGCGTGCTGATGTTGTCGTCATGAAGGGATTGACTGTCATCGTCATTGCATTCGCGATGTTTGCCTACGACGTCTCGTATAACAACGGCGAGACGGTTGGTTGGATCGCGTCGAGCCTCGGTTTGCGCTAGGGCAATTGCCCGCGCCGAAGCCGAAGGCGAGGGGCCGCGGCGCACGCGGCGCTCGCCACTGCTAGCGGCTTGTCAGCTTCAATTCGATACGCCGGTTCTTCTGATAGGCTTCCTCGGTGTTGCCCGGATCGACGGGCTGGAACTCGCCATAGCCAGCCGCCACGAGACGGTCGCCCGGCACGCCTTTCGACACGAGATATTTGACGACAGCCGAGGCGCGCGCCGTGGAAAGCTCCCAGTTCGAAGGAAATTGCGGGTTCGAAATCGGCCGCGCATCCGTGTGCCCGTCGATCTGCAGCGCCCAGTTGATGTCCTTCGGAATTTCCTTCTGTAGTTCCAGAATGGCCTCCGCGATCTGATCCATCGCCGCCATGCCTTCCGGCGTCAGCGTTGCGGAACCTGACGGAAACAACACCTCCGATTCAAATACGAAGCGGTCGCCGACGACGCGAATATCCTTGCGGTCTTTCAGAAGCTCACGCAGGCGCCCGAAGAAATCGGAACGATAGCGCTTCAATTCTTGCACTTGCTGCGCCAGGGCCGCATTGAGCCGCACCCCGAGATCCTTGATCGTCTTGTCGCTCTCAGCACCCTTCTTCTCGGACGCATCGAGCGCGTCGTTCAAGGCCGCGATCTGACGGCGTAGTGCGATCAGTTGCTGATTGAGCAGATCGACTTTGGATAGCGCCTCGGCGGAAATGTTCTTCTGCGAGTCGAGTTCGGAACTCAGACCCGAAATCTTACCCTCGGCAGCTTTGGCGCGCTCGTCGGCTCCGGCACCTGCGCCGCTGAGTTTCTGATTGTCGAGCTTGAGGCTCGCGATCGATGCCTGCAACACGGCAAGCTCATCCTGCGACGACTGCGATTTGCTCTTCTCCAGCGACAGCATCGACGTCAGCTCGGTGATCTGCCGTGTCAGCCGCTTCAGCGCCGAATCTTTTCCGGAGGCTTCCTCGGCGGAAAAGTACTGCGCGATCATGAAGATCGACATCAGCAGCGTGACGACCAGCAGCAGCGTCGAAAGCACGTCGACGTAGGCGGGCCAGAACTCGCCGTATTCCCCACTGCGCCGGGAACGTCCGCGCGCCATCCCGTCAGCCTCCGCGCTTCATGGCATCGGCGAGATTCCGCAACATGCTCGCAACCTCAGCCTGCTGTTGCGCCTGTTCGTCCACCCATTCGCGGACGACCTTCTGTTCCGAGCGCATCTGTGTCACGAGCTGATTGACGCCGCGCGCCAGGTCGCGAACTTCCTCCTGCGATTTTTCCGATTGCTGCGTCAGGACACGAGGCGGCACGACCGGCTGTTCGCCGAGGCGCGCGGTGAAATCTTCAAGCGCGCGCTGCATGTCGGTTACGGCGCCAAGAAGCTGGCGGTTCACGTAATCGCCGGACGATGTCGAAACGCCACCGGGGGTTAGCTCCGTGATGCCGGACAGCCATTCCTCAAGCTCATTATAGAACCGGTTGTGGGCGTGGCTGGCTTGCAGTTCGAGGAAGCCGAGGATCAGCGAGCCTGAAAGGCCGAGCAGCGACGACGAAAAGGCCGTGCCCATGCCTTTCAGCGGCGCCGCAAGACCGGCTTTGAGATCGCTGAAAAGCTGCACATTATCTGTGGCCTTCGTATCGAGCGTATCGATCGCGTGCCCTACCGACTGAATTGTTTCGAGCAGGCCCCAGAATGTGCCGAGCAGTCCGAGAAAGACCAGCAGTCCGACCATGTAGCGGCCGGTGTCGCGAGCTTCGTCGAGGCGCGATCCGATCGAATCCATGAACGAGCGCATGGCGGCTGTCGAAAGCGAGATCGTGCCGGTGCGATCGCGCAGCATCGTCGCCATCGGCGCCAGCAGCACGGGCTTGGCGCTGATCGACAAGCCGGGATCGGCGATGCGGAACGCGTTGACCCAACGGATTTCCGGGTATAGCCGCATCACTTGGCGGTAAGCGTAAATGATGCCGAGCAGCAGCGTGCCGACGATGAGCCCGTTGAGGCCGGGATTGTTCAGAAAGGAATGCTTCAGCTGATCGAAAAGGATCGCGGCCAGAAACCCGACGAGCGTCAGGAATATGGTCATTCGCAGCAAAAAGACACCCGGCGGTGTCAGACGGCGCGAAACCGGAGCGAGTGCCGCGGCATCGCCCGGGCGGATCTTAGCCATTGGTAGGTCTCCCGAACGTCCCCCGCGGTCAACAACTGGACCTTAGCGCATGCCTGTCACATCGAAAACGGGCAACATAATGCCGGAGCAGGCAATTTCGGGGCAGCGATGGGGCAGGCTTACGCTTTATCGAACAGGATTGCGCCAAATGCCTTGTGAAGCGCCATGTTCGACGCAAGAATATCCCCGTTTTCGAGGAATTTGTCCTTGCCTACGAGATCGCTGACCAAACCGCCGGCCTCGCGCACGATGACGATCCCGGCAGCAAGATCCCACGGTTTCAGATTGCGTTCCCAATAGGCATCGAAGCGACCCGCCGCAACGAATGCCAGATCGAGCGCCGCCGAGCCGGATCTGCGGATACCGGCGACCTCGCGCATCAGCACCGACATTTCCTTGAGAAAACGCGGATGATTGTCCCGTCCGCGATGCGGTATCCCGGTCGTCACCAGACAATCGGCAAGGGATTTGCGCGCGGCGACACGCAAGCGCCGATCGTTCATGTAGGCGCCTTTGCCCTTCTCAGCCGTGAAGAGTTCGTCGCTTGCCGGATTATAGATGACGCCCGCGATCAGTTGTCCTTCGCGTTCGAGTCCGATCGAAATGGCGAACAGCGGATTGGAATGTAGAAAGTTCGTCGTGCCGTCGAGCGGATCGACGATCCAGCGATGCGTTTTATCGGCGCCTACAACTTCGCCACGCTCCTCCATGAGAAAGCCGTAGCCGGGCCGGGCTTTGGACAGTTCGCGAAAAATGATGTCCTCGGCCTTGTGATCGGCAGCCGAAACGAAGTTGGCTGGCCCCTTGATGGAAACCTGCAGATGCTCGACCTCGCCGAAATCGCGGATCAGGCTGCGTCCGGCTTTGCGGGCAGCAGATATCATGACGTTGAGGGTAGGCGAGACGTTGATCATTGGGGCGAGGGTCCGGGCATGACGGGGGAACGGCCGAGCAGCGGGCTCTAGCCGCTCCGCTCACAACTAGCAAGGATAGTGCCGGGATTTAAGGGCGCACGCGGTCGCTAGGGCCCTTCTCCCACCCGGATCTTATCGGTCCAGGCGGAGGCTTCCTTCTCGGCTTTCTGCCGCTCCGCCCGGGGCAGCTTGGCCACCATCGCATCGAGCGTCTTGTCTTCGAAACCGTGCTTTTGCGCGATCAGACGCCATTTGGCGGCTTCGACCGGATCTTTCTTCACCTTGATGCCGTCGAGAAAGAGGTAGGCCATTCGGTTCTGCGCGCCGGGGATTCCCTTGTCGGCCGCCGCCTGCATGAATACCGGAATTTTCGGTTCGTCTTTCTTTAAGCCGAAGCCCTGAAGCAATCGGACGGCATAGTCGTATTGAGCAGCGGGCAGTCCTTGGTCGGCGGCGAGCGACAGCCATCGTGCCGCTTCGAGCGCGTTCGCCTCGGTGCCGGTGCCGGTCCGATAGAGCTCGGCGAGGTCATACTGCGCCTGGGCCAAGCCCTTCTGCGCCGCATACTGGATATGCTGAAAGGCCCGGATCGGATTTTTCGGCTTGCCATCGCCTTTGAGAAAAAGAAGACCGAGATTGTAGTTGGCTTCGGCGTGTCCCGTGAGCGCCGCTTTTTCGAACAGCTCGGCGGCGACCTTGCGATTTTTCTTGACCCCGCGTCCATCGGCCAGCGCGACGCCCGCCGCGAACGTTCCCGCAATGTCGCCGAGTTCGGCGGCTTTCGCGAAGTTTTCGTAGGCTTTGCTGTTGTCCTTCGGAACGCCAAGGCCATCCGCATAGATGCGCCCCATCAACGTATAGGCTTGCGGTTCGCCGCGCTTCGCCGCTTCACGAGCGAGTTTCAGCGCCGTCAGATACTGGCCCTGGTCAAAAGCCATGTAGGCGGCATTGTCGCCGCTGACAGGTGCCATCGA
>Ga0182744_1002951_pt1 | contig 13582 bp, 11 predicted proteins | sample eDN3rd30CKraftMG_FD_128525 | JGI IMG/M metagenome (GOLD analysis project Ga0182744, IMG submission 128525) | Enriched Miracle-Growth compost microbial communities from Emeryville, California, USA - eDNA 3rd pass 30_C Kraft MG (version 2) (version 2) ...
AGATCGAGATTCCCGCGGTGACGATGGCGGCGAGCGCGTAGTCGAAGATCATCGTGCGTTCCTCAAAGCTTGTCGCAGACGATGGCGTAGCTGACGGACAGCACGAAAAACGTAAGGCCCAAGGCCAGCAGGATGACGTCCAGCATGTGCGCGCTCCCGATGCGGTGGTCGGGGCGCCGCGCCGTCATTTTGCATGATGCCGACAGGCATCAGGGACACCGGCGCGGCTCCCGTCGGACGGAACCTCCGTCCGTTCCGGGCCGTCAGATGCCACCGGAGCGCATAGGTTTTCGAGAGGGGCGCGAGGCCCGCGATATAGGAATCTTATAAAGACCGGGCGGCAGCCTGCTTCTCGGCCGCGTTGGGAGAAAGTCCCGCCCGGCACTGAAACGGGTCCTTGCAAAGCCGCTTGCGACCTGTCGTTCCGAAATCAGGCCGGTGAACGGCGAATGCGAAACTGCTGCCTGCTATGATGATTTGCGTGAGGATGCCGGCAGTTTCCGTCTGTTGCAGATTTCCCTGTGGAGTTCCTGCCTGCGGAAACAAGGCCTGCGGCTGATGGACAGGTTCTCAGGCCATCTGCGCCACGTCCCGATGGAGATCGAGAAGCTTCAGGATGGTGGCAGGCGGCCTGCGCCCGAATCCGCACTCCGTCGCCAATCCATAGTCTTTGATTGACTTGTTCGCGGCCCGCATGCGCCGTTGCGCTCCTTCCTTGCCGTCCGTCAGGTGGATCAGGCCAAGGTAGAGTTCGGTGTCGGGCTTCAAGTCGAGGCCGGAAAGCGGGGCGAAGTAGGCCTCGTCGTCGCGATCGCGCGGAACCGGTACGTGCAGCCAGTTTGCCGTGCGGCGCGTTGCTGCAGTTAGCGCGTTGCCGATGCGGACCATCAGTGCAGTATCGCGCGGCTCGACGAAATGCCTGTGACCGGCATCGCCATAACAGAAGTGCCATCCCAGCTCGATGGGCTCGGGTACGCGGTCGCTGAGCCGCGCGATGGTCTCGATCAAGGTGTCTGACGGAAACTGCCTCGCCAGGTCCGAATCCGGCTTTTCCCATATCCGGTGAAACTCCACCGCGATGTCCCATTGCAGGCTCAGGTTCCCGTGGGGAATTGCTTGCAGTATCCGATCGACTTCAGCGAGAAGCTTCCGTTCATAGGTTTCGCAGATCGCCGGCAATGCGGGGCTGCCCCAAAAGAATGCCTGGATCACAGCCAGGGGCGTCGGAAGGCTTACCTGGAATCTGACGTTCAATCCAAGCCGTGCGAACGCTTCGTGGGAAGCAATGGCCGCATCGGCGTAGCCGAGGTCGGGGAAGACGATTTCATCCGCTCGAATTCCGGGCGCGAGCGCGTAGGTCGGGTAGTCGATCCCGTGAACGTCCCGGACGCCCGATCGGATGACGCCGCGCGTCTTGTCGATGACCTTTCCCTGCCAGGCGGTCCAGGCGGCGCGCGCGCCGGTCTCACCATCGGGCATTCGTTTCAGGAACGGCCCGATGCGATTCCAGACCTCGCGAAAGACCGTCTCCGCGGAATCCAGGGGGACGCTTCCAACCAGCAGCAAGGGTGTCGGCATGAACTATTCTCCGGGATCCTGTTGTCCGGGCGGGACCATGTTTCAGCGACGAAGCGGCACGGTGAAGGGCAGCGCATGGTTTGTCGCCGTGCGCGAAGCGCTCGAACTTGGGGCGGCATTGACCGTCACAAGCTCGAGCGTCGCCCTTCGCGGGCTAGGCGGCGCTGTTGCCGAGGAGCGCGTTGGCGTGCTGATGTTGAACGTTGTTCATCAGCACGATCAAAAACACGATCGCGATCAGCACCAGCACACCCATCGAGCCGAAGAAGGCGTGGAGCGACCAGCCCGATGCGAGCATCAGCCCGGCCAGGATGGGCCCGACGACAGCGCCGAGGCGCGACATGCCGATGGACCAGCCCACGCCGGTGGAGCGGATCGCGGTCGGATAGGACGCCGAGATAAGTGCGATGAGGCCGCTCGACGCACCACCGAGGGCGAAGCCCTCTATGAACGAGCAAGCCGCAAAAAGCTCCACCGAGGTGACGGCAAATCCAAGCGCGCTCACGGAAAGCGCTCCGACCAGAAATGCGCCGATGAGGACGTAGTAGGGGTTTGCCCGGTCCATGATGCGGCCGATGATCGGCGCGCCGATGACGGCTCCCGCGCTGTTGGCGGAAATCATCAGGGGCGCCTTGGAAATCGGAATTCCGGCTTCCCGGAGAACGGGAACCATCCAGGCCAGCAACGTGATGAGTACCAGCCAGCAGCAGAAGGCGATCACCCAGAAGCAGATCGTCATCGTGGCCCGGCCTTCCGAGAAAAGATTGGATACGCTGGCGCTTTTCACGCGCTCGTCCGAGACGGAATACACGGTCGCGCTATCCTGCCGGAGATCCGGGGCGATCCGCCGCACGATCTCGCGCACTCTGGCCATCGCCCCGCCGCGCACGACCATGAACCCAGCGGATTCCGGCACGAGAAACACCATGAACACCGCAATTCCGATGGGGATGGCGCCGCCGATGTAATAGACCGGCATCCAGCCATGCGACGGCAATATCGCGGACGATAACAGGCCACCGATGACGTTGCCGGCAGGCACCATCGTCCACATCAGCGCGACAATCGTGGCCCTTACGCGAAGCGGCGCATATTCGGTCGAGAGGCTGACGAAGGTCGCGGAAGCGCCGCCGAGGCCGAGGCCGGTCAGGAAGCGAAGGATGACGAGGTGCTCGTAGGAATTGGCGAGCGGCGTCAGCAACGAGAAGACGCCAAAGACCAGAACGGACAGAATGAGGATGCTTTTGCGGCCCAGGCGATCCGCCAGGGGGCCGGCCAGGAAGGCGCCGATCATGAAGCCGAATTGCGCGGCCGAGAAGACGGGGCCGAATGTCCGAACGTCCAGGCCGAGCGCGTTCGCGATGGCGGGCGCGGTGATTCCGATCACGACGGAGTCGTAGCCGTCCATCAGCGCCGCCAGCGCGCACAAGAGAAAGACGCGCATCTGATAGCGCGAGATCGGCCGGCTGTTTATCAACTCGGTGATGTTGATATTGCTTGCTGCACTCATTGTTCCCTCCCGTTTGTAGTTGCGTCGCGTCTTCTTCAGGTCGCCAGTTGACGGGCGACCTCCGCATGCAGATCGATCAGGCGGCCGACTTCGGAGACTGTCTTGGCGCGGCCGAGGCCGCATTCCGTTGCGATGCCGAATTCCGGCACGACCTTCCGTGCGGCGCGTGCGCGCTTGAGCGAGCCCTCGACGCCGTCGGCCAGATGCAGCAGGCCGAGAAATAGCTGGCAGTCCCTGGGCAGATCGAGATTTCGGAACGGGGCAAAGAAGGCGTCGTCGTCCCGCTCGATCGGCACAGGCATGTGAAGGAACGAGACCTTGTGCCCGGCGCGCTTGAGCAGCTCGTTTCCGAGCGAAACCATGGCGGCGCCATCGATCGGCTCGATGAAATGCCTGGCTTCGAAATCCCCGTAGCAGAGGTGAAAGCCCAGTTCGACGTCCGGAGGTATGTCGCTGCAGATGCGGTTGATGCGCTCGATGATGTTCGCCTTGTCCACCACCTGGGCGTAGAAGGTCGAGCGCCCGTCCCACAGGATCATTTCGATGCAAAGATCCCATTGCAGGGCGAGATCCTGATGGGGAATTTCCGCGCAGATCTTCGTCACCTCCTTGCGCATCGCCGCTTCATAGGCGGGCTCGATTTGCAGAACCGCATCTTTCGCGCAAAAGGCATCGACGACGGCGAGCGGGGTAGGCAGGCAGACCTGGAAGCGCGTGCCGGAGGCGATCTTGCCGGCGCTCCGGGCGCGGACGAAATCCTGATAGGAGGCACGCGCCTCGCGTGCGTATCCCAACTCTCCGAACGCAAGCTCGCCGGGGGCTATGCCGTCGGCCAATCGTAGCTTGGGAAGTCCTGCGGAAGCTCTTTGCTGGACGTTCGTATCGACTTTAAGCAGCGGATGCGCGCGCAAGACGGGATATTGCCAGCTTATCCAGAGTCTGCGTCCTCCGGGCTCGCCGTCCGGGATTCGCGAAATGAGTCCGTTGAGCGTGGTCGCGGCCGTTGCGAATACGGTGTCGACGTCCTCGAGCCCTATGCTTCCGACAAGATGGACCGGGACGGGCATCGCAAATTCCTCCTCGTGATTAATTCCTTATTGCAGGAATTTTATTCGATGCAAATGGGGAGTCAAGTTGTCGGGGCGATCGGGACCGGAATCTGCGAAGGTGGAGGTGGATGCTTTATTGTCGCGGCCGCGACGCATAGTATGGCGTATCGCGGTGCGGGAGGTTTTCACCAACTCATGGCCGGTACAGCTAAGTCACGTAACGTGCGGGGAAAAGGGCGCCCGACCATCCGGGGGTCGGTTGGAAAGGATGCGCTTGTCGCAGCCGCACGAGAGGCGCTCAAGCGCAAGCCCCCGGGCGAGATCACCCTTCAGGAGATTGCTCAAATCGCAGGCGTCGATCCGGCGCTGATCCGTTACTATTTCGGCCAGCTCACCGACCTGTTCACCGAAGCCGCTGTCGAGATCACGCGCGAGCTGCGCGGCCGGCTGGCGAGCCTCATTGTGGAAAAGGGCACCGCGCGCGAGAAGATCAAGCGCAGAATACACGTCTATTTGGAGGTTTTCCGCGCGAATCCAAACTATCACCGACTCATTATTGAATCGGTTCATCTGTCGGATAACCCCAACCGGCAGGTCGTTCTGCGGCTGTTGCGGCAGTCCCTTGAGGAGCTGGAGGATATCGTCCGCGAAGGCGCCGCGACCGGAGAGCTGAAAAATGTCGATGCCAGGTTCCTTCAATTGGGGATCGCTGCGATGTGCGAGTTCTTTTTCAGCGCTCATCCGATTTTTGCGGGAATTTTCGGCTCGGAAGCAAACGAAGCAAGCTTCGTCGAAACCTATGCGAACTTCGTTACGGACTTGATGACCGAGTCCGCGGGCATCCGCTCGTCTGGCGCGCCGATCAGGAAATCGTTGCCGCGAAGAACAAGATAGCGCCCGACTGGATTCACGCGCCGCGCGTCGTGCGCGCAGGGGGGCGCCCGTCGCGTTGACAATTCCTGTTGTCAGGAATAAATAACCGAGAATGAGGCGGCGACGCGTTCGGAAGGGACATCCTTCGCATTCGCGTGCGACCACGGACGCGCCTTCCGCTGATGTCGGCGATGTTTCATGTCGAGAGCCCTTTGATGACTGACGTTCGCTCGGTGGTGATCGTGGGAGGCGGAATCGGCGGGCTTACGCTGGCGGTGGCGCTCGGTCGCAAGGGTATCCGCTGCGACATCGTCGAGTTGAAGGAAGCCGAAGCGGTCTACGGCGTCGGCATCATCCAGCCGGGGAATGCGTTGCGTGCGCTCAGGTCCATCGACCTTATGGATGCGTGTCTCGCTGCCGGGTTCCAGGTGGACGAGTATCGATATTACGACGCCGAGGAGAACCTTCTCGCGTCGCTGCGTCCGATGCGCCTGGCCGGTCCGGATGCGCCGCCGCTGAACATGTTGCCGCGTCCGGCGCTGCATGAAATTTTGCGAACGGCGGCTGAGAAGCTTGGCGCCAGGATCCGGCTTGGGCTGACGGTCGATCGGCTGTCGCAGTCCGAAAATGGCGTAACGGCAATCCTGTCCAATGGCGAATCGGTTTCCTGCGATCTGCTGGTGGGCGCCGACGGGATCCGCTCGCGGGTCCGCAAACTTGTGTTCGGCGATCGTTTCGAGCCCTGTTTCACCGGCCACGGCGTGTGGCGCTATACGACGCGCCGCCCGGCCAGGCTGACCTTCCAGAGCATGTATATGGGTGTCGGCGTGAAGGCCGGCCTGGTGCCGCTCACGCGGGACACGATGTATCTGCTGCTGGTTTCCAACGAGCCGGAAAATCCCTGGTTCGAAGCCGAGCAGCTGGGGCAGTTGCTCAGCGAGCGGATGAAGCCCTTCAAGGGAATGCTGGCTGACTTGCGCGATGAAGTCGCGACAGCGTCCGGTATTATTTATGTGCCGATCGAGGAAGTCATTCTTCCCCTGCCTTGGCACAGGGGGAGGGTCGTTCTGATCGGCGATGCGGCCCATGCCTCGAGTCCGCACATCGCCCAGGGGGCTGCCATGGCGATCGAGGATGCGGTTGTCCTGGCGGACCTTGTTGCGGGACCGGCCACGACCGCCGCGGCACTCGCGGCCTTCGAGCAGCGGCGCTTTCCGCGCTGCAAGTTCGTGCAGGATCTTTCGCGCAAGACGGGGGAGGACGGAAACGTCGCCGATCCAGAGCTTTGCCGGTCGCGCAACGAGAACATCCGGCGCAGTTTTGCAAACCCGCAGCCGCGGCCGCACGAGATGACGCTTGCCGAGCCCATCTAGGAGGGCGGCACAGGCGTCACGCAACACGAAACGCCAGGAGGAGACGCGATGGCAATCGTTGGTGTCCAGTCCGCAATCTACGGCGTCAAGGATCTTTCGCTGTGCGCGAAGTTTTTTTCCGATTTCGGTTTGACCGTTCATCGGCAAACCGCCGACGAGCTTGACTACCGGTTACCCGAAGGCTCGCATGTCATATTGAGGCGGATCGACGATCCGTCGCTGCCCAGGCCGTTTGCCGCGGGACCTGGCATCCGGCGCGTGATCTGGGGCGTCGACGATCGGGACAGCCTCGGCGCGATCGAAGCGGAGCTTCGCAAGGACCGGGAAGTCACGCGCGACGATGACGGCACCCTCCTTTGCGAGGACGACGCCGGGCTGCCGATCGGGTTTCGCGTTTTCAATCGAGAGACGCTGACTTCGGAAGAGGAATTCATCAATGCGCCGGGTTTGGCTCGGCGCTGGAACAAGCATCGCCGCTGGTTCAGCCGCGCGAAGCCTCAACTGATCCATCACGTCGTGTTCGGCTTTCCCGATTTTGAGAAAGCGGCGGCGTTCTATCGGACGCGGCTGCAGTTTCGCGTCACCGACGTGGCCCGAAATCGCGGCATTTTCCTGCGGGCGGACGGGCGTTCGGACCATCACAATATCTTCTGGATGAAAACCGAGAAACCCGCCTTCTTGCATACGTCGTTTGGTGTGGAGAATCTCGACGAGCTGCTCGCAGGCGCGAACCACATGCAGCGGCAGGGATGGAACAGCAAGCTGGGGCTGGGCCGCCATCGAATATCGTCGACGATCTATTTCTACATCGAGAATCCCGCCGGCGGCGAAGCCGAGTATTCGGCCGATACCGACTGCCTCGACGACAACTGGCAGCCGCGCATCTGGGAGCCCGTGTTCGGCAATCAGCACTGGGTGGCGGATCTTCCGGCATTTCTGGCGACGCCGCCGAACGAGGACGTGCGTCTCCTGGCCGAAGAGCGACCCGACCTAGCCAGAGTGCCCTCCTGAATCCTTCTCAGCACGCCAGGAACGCAAATGCCATCTGTCGCGAATACGGCTGCCAGCATGTCCCGATCGACCGACGCGCCATACCGGATGATTTTTGAGCAGGATGTTCCGATCCCGGTCAGCGACGGCCTCGTCCTTCGCGCAAATGTCTTTCGGCCGGACGCGGCCGGCAGGTTTCCGGTGGTGATGGCGCAGGGGGTCTATGGCAAGGACCTCCATTTCGAGGACGGGTTCAAGGCGCAGTGGGACCAGCTGATCGCGGTGTACCCCGATCTGTGCCGGAACGGATCCACGGGCAAGTATCTGCGATGGGAAACGGCGGACCCCGAGCGCTGGGTGCCCGACGGGTTCGTCATCATTCAGGTGGATTCGCGTGGGGCGGGGAAGTCGCCGGGATATCTTGACCCGCGATCTCCGCGGGAGATCGTTGACTACTACGACGCGATCGAATGGGCGGCACGCCAGCCCTGGTCGAACGGAAAGATCGGTCTGCTCGGGATTTCTTACTACGGCGTGACCCAGTGGCGGGTGGCGACGCTACAGCCGCCGCATCTCGCCGCGATTTGCCCGTGGGAAGGCTACGTCGATTACTATCGAGACAGCACCCACCATGGCGGCATCCTGAGCAGCGGCTTCGCCAACTACTGGTGGCCGAAACAATGCCTCGCCGTGCAACACGGCAACGGCAGCTCGCCGCATCGCGAACGCGGAACCGGCCGCCGCATTAACGGCGATACGGAACTTAGCGAGAGCAAGCTGGCGGCGAACCGGACCGATTATATAGCCGATATTTTGCGCCACGGTCTCGACAGCGCCTGGTGGCGCGAACGCACCCCCGTTCTGGGCAAGATCGATGTGCCATTGCTTTCCGCCGGCAACTGGGGCGGCCCCGGCATGCATCTGCGCGGCAATATCGAGGGCTATCTCGGTGTCAGCTCGCAACAGAAGTGGCTTTCGCTGCACGCGGGAAAACACTGGGAGAGCTTCTACCTTCCCGAATATGTCGCGATGCAGAAGCGATTCTTCAATCACTTCCTCCGCGGCGAGGATAATGGCTGGGACAAGGAGCCTCGGGTCAGGATGGTCATCCGCGATCCGCGCGGCGACAAGTTGCGGACGGCGGCGACCTTTCCGCTTCCCGAAACGCGGATGGAGCGATTCTATCTGGACGCCGCCGCAAATAGCCTTGAACCGCAGAAGCCCGCGCTTGCCGCAACGGCGACCTACGAGGCGATGGGGGAGGGTGTGAGCTTCTCCACCGCGCCGTTCGAAGAGGACACGGAAGTCACGGGCTTCGTTTCCGCGAAATTATGGGTGTCGTCGTCCACGGCGGACATGGATCTGTTCGTCGTGCTTCGGGCATTCGATGAGCAGGGCAAGGAGCTGATCGTCAATGGCGCTCACGAAGCCTCGCCCGTCTCGCGCGGCTGGCTGCGCGTTTCCCATCGTCGGGTGGATTCGGAGCGGACGAATGCGATGCGTGTGTTCCACGCCCATGACGAGGTGGAGAAGCTCACGCCTGACGAAATTTATGAAGTCGACGTGGAAATCTGGCCGACGACAATGGTCTATCCCAAGGGATACCGTCTCGTGCTGACGATCATGGGAAAAGATTTTCAGTTCCCTGGAATTGCCGGGCGCATATTGCATCAGCATCCGGCCGACCGCGGAGGCCCGGACTTCCAGGGCATCTCTTCGATTTTCACGGGTGGCGACCGAGCCTCCTATCTCATGCTGCCGATCATCCCTGCGGCCAGCTAGCCGGAGCGGAACTGCATGCGTCGGCCTGGCGGCGCCAGGCGGACGCCGCATCGTGTGCGCAGCCCGGATCATCGGCGATCCATATGGGCTTGTGCATCGGACGATGGACCGACGCCCCCTCGTATCAGGTTATCCTGATCGTCGATGGCGGAAGTCATGTCGATGCGGCGATTTTTCCCATTGTCTTAAGACCGTGTGAGGCCATTCGACCCGCGCTGGACAATTTCCTCTGCGCCCGGCAACGGTTCACGCGGTTGAAAGAAGCCGGCGGGTGCTCACCCGGCCTCCGACTTCCATGTCCGTACCGCGGACATTCAGGGCGCCGCCATTGCCAGACGGTAACGCCGCGCGCAGCCTTGGAAAAAATCAAAAGTGGAAGAGGGAGGAACGATGAACAAGCATCCGCTACGTCCCGTGACCAAGGAACAGGTGGCGCGCTTTAACGAGGACGGCGCCATCTGCATCCGCGAGGTTTTCGACGCCGAATGGGTGGAACGGATGAACCGGGCGGTCGATCGCCTGCTGGCGGCGCCGGGGGACCGCGCGCGGGAGGCGACCAGGAGCGGCGAACCGGGACGCTTCCATATGAACGTGTTCATGTGGCGCTGGGATGCCGATTTCCGCGATTTCGCCCTCCATTCGCCGCTGCCCGAACTCGCCGCCTCCTTGCTGGAGGCCGACAAGGTTTCGCTGTTCTACGACCAGGCCTTCATCAAGGAGCCGGGAACGCGCGAGGTCACGCAATGGCACCAGGACTTGCCGTTCTGGCCCGCGCTTGGAAACGACATCATCTCGCTTTGGGTGGCGCTGACGCCGGTGACGCTCGAAGGCAGCGGCGTCGAATACGTCGCCGGCTCTCACAAGTGGGGCAAGTTCTACCAGGCGCAGACCCCGGACAAGGACAGCAAGTTCACCGACAAGACGCTGGAACCGTGTCCCAATTTCTCGGAAATGAAGGACGATCCGAAGTACAAGTTTATTTCCTGGGACTGCCAGCCGGGCGACGTGATCTGCCACCATCCGCTGACGATTCACGGGGCCGGCGCCAATCCGCTGACCGCCCGCCGCGCCGCCATCTCCGTGCGTTACGCCGGCAAGGACGCGCGCTGGGACCCGCGCGCCAACGTGATGCGCTGCGAGGGGGAGCCCGAAACGAAGCTCAAGGCAGGCGATCCGCTGGTGCTTGACGGCGTATTTCCGGTCACATGGGAACGTGAACGGGCCAACGCCTGAGGCAAGCAAGACCTTAATCGGGGAGGAATATCGAATGCGCAAGCTGGTGATCGGCATCGCTACGATTGCGGCAGGCATGGCCTACGGCGCCGTTTCAGGCGCGCAGGCGCAGGAAAAGCTCAAGTTCGCCGTGTTCACGCCCGATGCCGAAATGACGCATCAGATCGTCATGAAGCCTTGGGCGGAGAAGGTGACCAAGGAGTCCGGCGGCCTGCTGGATATTCAGACCTATGCGAACGGCGCGCTGGGCCGAAACCCGGCGCTGCAAACCAAGATGCTGCAGGACGGCGTCGCCGACATCGTATGGGTGATTCCGTCCTATACGCCGGGTGTCTATCTCGACGACGACGTCTTCGAACTGCCCAACGTGATCCAGAACTCGATCGAGGGATCGGTGGCGGCTTGGCGGCTCCTGCAGAAGGGCATGCTGCGCGGCTACGACCAATACAAGATGCTCGGCCTGTTCACGACGTCGCCATATACGATTCACACGAACTTTCCCGCGCGGAAACCCGAAGACCTGCAAGGCAAGAAAATCCGCGCCGTCGGTGCCATGTCGACGGAAACCATCAAGGCCATCGGCGCGGTCCCGGAAGGCATGCCCGTGACGCAGGTTGTCGAAGCGATGTCGCGCGGCGTGATCGACGGCACCACGGGGCATCCGATTTCCATCTACGATTTCGGTGTCTCGCGCGTCGCGAACAGCCATTTCCTCGGCAAGGTCGGAACCGTCACCCTCGGCATCTTCATGAACAAGGCAAAGTTCGAGAGCCTGCCAGCGGCAGCCAAGGCGGTCATCGAAAAGAACAGCGGCGAAATACTTTCGCGGCAGTTCGGAAAGATGTCGGAAGACCGCAACAATGAACTGATTTCCGAATGGAAGAAGGACCCCAAGCGCATCGTGACGGAACTGACCGCGGAGCAGACGGCACAATGGGACAAGATGCTGGAGCCGGTGATTTCCGGCTGGGCAGGCAAGGACGCGCGCAACAAGACCTTGCTCGAGGAGATGCGAAAGGAACTGGCGGCCGCGCGGGCCGGCAACTAGCCGGGGCGATGATCGGCGGGAAACCGGCTGACGCCGTTTCCCGCCCGTTATATTTCTGGCATGCCTAACCGGATGTCGGCCGAAGCCAGCTTGACGATGCGCGACAATAAAGATGTACGACCATAAATTGGTGCAGTTTCTGTCCCGGCTGGAGCGCGTGGCGCTGGTAAGCACCCGGGCGCTCTCCGTGCTCGGCCTGATCGGGTTGATGGTCCTGGCTTTCATCACCCTGGCGAACGGCCTGCTGCGGTGGGCGGCCAATCATCCCATTGCGGGCGTCGTGGATGTCGGCGCGCTGGCTGTCGCGATCGCCGTGAGTTGCTGCATCCCGATCTCGATGATGGAGCGAAGCCACATCGCATTTCGTCTGGTCTCGTCGATGAATCCGGCGGTCGGCCGCTTGCTCGATGTCGTCGCGGATATTGCCGTGGCGATCGTTTTGGGTTTGATGGCGTGGCAGTTCTGGGTCTACGCCGGCGAACTCGTATTGACGGGAGAGCGCACCTACGTGCTGAAAATTCCGGTCGCTCCGTTCTGGTATGCGAGCGATGCCATCATCTGGATTGCGGCGGCTGTTCAGTGTGTCGTCGTGGCGCTCGACCTGGGCTATGTTCTCGGAGGCATCCAGCCGCCACAGCGGGCCGATCATTCATGAGCGCGCTCGAAATCGGCGGGCTCGGCATCGGAGCGCTGTTTCTCCTGATGCTGCTCCAGGTTCCCATCGGCTTTGCGATGATCATCGTTGGCGTGCTCGGCTTCGCCATGCAGGCGGGCTGGGGACCGGCGATCACATTGCTTGTCAACGAGCCGACCGGCGTATTGTCCAGCGCGGATCTTGCGACCGTTCCGCTGTTCCTGCTGATGGGCACGTTCGCCAGCGTCGCCGGCTTCTCGACCGATATTTACAATGCCGCGGCCGCCTGCTTCGGCCATCGCCGGGGCGGACTTGCCTACGCGACGATGGGCGGGAGCGCGGCCTTCGGCGTGGTGTGCGGTTCATCGACGGCCACCGCGGCCATGTTCGCGCGCGTCGCGCTGCCCGAAATGCTGCGGCGGGGCTATTCGCCCGCCTTTTCGACCGGCACGATCGCGGCCGGCGGTACGTTGAAGTCTCTCATTCCGCCTTCGATCGTGATGATCCTTTATTGCATCGTGTCCAAGGCGTTCATTCTGGACCTGTTTCGTGCCGCCATTCTTCCGGCGATCGTCGCGATTTCCGTGAACCTGATCGCCATCGCGCTGATGGCGCAGCTCGATCCGAAATCCGCGCCGGTCGGCGAACGGATGCCCTGGAGCGAAAGATGGTCCGCTATCCGCGCCGCGGCGCCGGTGATCCTGCTGATGGTCGCGGTCTTCGGCGGGCTTTACAGCGGCATCTTTACGGTGACCGAGGCGGCCTCCGTCGCGGCGGTGCTGTCGCTGCTGTTCGCTCTCGCGCGCCGGCGGCTCAACTGGGCCACGCTGTTTCAGGGACTGCGCGAATCCGCGGCGGCGACCGGCATGATCTACGTGATGATCATGGGCGCGCTCATCTTCACGTATTTCCTCAATCTCGCCCGCGTGCCGGAAGGTTTCGTCGGATGGATTTCGCATCTCGACATGCCGCCGCTCGCGATCATCGCCGCGCTGCTGGTGGCTTACCTCATTCTCGGCGCGGTATTCGATGAAATATCGGCGATGCTGATTACGCTGCCGCTGGTGCTGCCAGTCGTGCAGAAGCTCGCGCAGACGATGATGCCGGACGTCTCGCCGGACATGATCGCGGTCTGGTGGGGTATCATCAACGTCGTCATCATCGAGCTCGGCATGATCATCCCGCCGATCGGCATCATCGTCTTCATCCTGCACGGCCTCGCTCCGCAGATCGCGATCCGCACGATCTACCGCGGCGTGGCGCCGTTCATCGTCGCCGATCTCGTGCTGCTCGCGTTGTTGACATTGTTCCCGATGCTGTCGCTCTGGCTGCCGTCAGCCTGGCCGGGCTAGTTCGCCGCCTTCGGAAGGCCGCCCGCTTCCAGCGCCCGCGCGAGCTTCGCCGTCATCTTCTGCAAGGGCGGCAGCAGCTTCTTCTCCACTTCATCCATGGGGAGGGCGGAGGCGATGAAGATCAGCGACATGCAGCCGTAAACCTGACTCTCGGTCATGA
>Ga0182744_1002952_pt1 | contig 13577 bp, 8 predicted proteins | sample eDN3rd30CKraftMG_FD_128525 | JGI IMG/M metagenome (GOLD analysis project Ga0182744, IMG submission 128525) | Enriched Miracle-Growth compost microbial communities from Emeryville, California, USA - eDNA 3rd pass 30_C Kraft MG (version 2) (version 2) ...
ACACCGGCTGGCAAAGCCGTGCAAGCCGCTTGGCTCAATCTTGAAGTCGTTCAATGCGGCTACTGCCAATCCGGCCAGATCATGTCGGCATCAGCCTTGATCAATGCGACGCCCGAGCCGAGCGACAGCGACATCGACGCCGGCATGACCGGAAACATTTGCCGTTGCGGCACATATTTGCGCATCCGTGACGCGATCAAGGAAGCAGCCAAGGCAATCGCAGCGAAGTGAGGCCACACATGCTAGCTCGCCATACCAATCCCGAACTGTCGCGTCGAAACTTCCTTGTCGCCGGTGCAGCTGCCGGCGGCGGCATGATGATCGGCTGGGCTCCAACTGCGGAGGCGCGCGTTGAAAAAGACCCTCCCGCCATGCCCGATGCCTACATCCGCATCGACGGACAAGGAAAGGTCACCATCGTCTCGCCAATGATCGAGATGGGACAAGGCACCTACACGTCGCTTCCTATGCTCGTTGCGGAAGAACTCGACGCCGATATGGCAAGTGTGTCCGTAGCGATTTCCCCACCAAGTGACAAACTTTATGGAAATCCGCTTCTCGGCAATGCCCAGATCACGGGCGGCTCGACATCCGTCCGAGGCTTTTATCTGCCCCTTCGCAAAACAGGCGCTGCTGCAAGAGTAATGCTGATTGCCGCGGCAGCAGAGACATGGGGCGTTGACCCGGCTTCTCTGCGGACAGAGCCTGGGTTCGTTGTCGACGATTCTGGCAAGCGACGCCTTTCGTACGGAGAGCTGGCAGACCGAGCCGCGAAGATTCCCGTCCCGACTGAAGTCAAACTCAAAGATCCCAGTCGGTTTCGGATCATCGGGACTCCGGCGAAGCGCCTTGACGTCAGTGGCAAAGTCAACGGTACCGCCCAGTATGGCATTGATACCAAATTGCCGAATATGAAGGTCGCGACGGTCGCTGCCTCTCCGGTATTCGGTGGAAAGCTCGCGTCCTTTGATGAGGCAGCAGCGAAGAAGATTCGCGGTGTCGTCCAAGTCGTGAAACTCGACAACGCGCTCGCCGTCATCGGTGATCACTACTGGGCTGCGAAGCAAGGCCTGGAGGCTGCGGCTCCGGTTTTCGATGAAGGGCCCAACGCTAACTTAACGACGGCCGATGTTGCCGCTGCCCTGGCAAAAGCATCAGAGCGCACTGGGGCGATCGCGAAAAATGAGGGTGATGCCGCAAAGGTACTGGGCGCGGCGCCACGCAAGGTGGAGGCAGTCTACGAGGCTCCGTTCCTTGCGCACGCGACGATGGAGCCAATGAACTGCACCGTCTCGGTGGACGAGAAGGGCTGCGATGTCTGGGTCGGCACGCAGGTGCCTGTCACGTGTCAACAGACGATAGCAAAAGCCCTCGATCTCGATACGGAAAAGGTTCGCATTCACGGCCATCTTCTGGGTGGAGGTTTCGGCCGCCGTCTTGAGGTCGACTATGTTCTGCAGGCGGCCCTTATCGCGAAGAACCTGAAATACCCCGTCAAAGTCATCTGGAGCCGGGAAGAAGACATTCAGCACGATATGTACCGGCCCTACTACTATGATCGTATCGCAGCCGCTCTTGATGATGCTGGCATGCCCGTCGCCTGGTCGCATCGCATCGTCGGATCTTCCATCATGGCGCGATGGGCGCCGCCGCTGTTCAAGAACGGAATCGATCCGGACGCCATCGATGGCGCGGCGGACATGCCCTATACCATCGACAACTTCCGCGTTGAATACGTTCGCGAGGAGCCGCCCGGCATCCAAACCGCATTCTGGCGCGGCGTTGGTCCGACGCACAATGTCTACGTGATTGAGAGCTTCGTCGACGAACTGGCCGCAGCCGCTAAGAAGGACCCGGTCGAGTACCGCCGCGCGCTGCTTCAGAAGAACCCTCGCGCCTTGCACGTCCTCAATCGCGCCGCCGAGCTTTCAAACTGGGGTAAGCCGCTCGGTCCTCGGCAAGGTCGCGGTGTATCGGTGCAGCAGGCCTTCGGCACCTACATGTGCCAGGTCGCCGAGGTGACCGTCGGCAAGGATGGCGGGGTGCACGTCGATCGCGTGTACGTCGTGCTTGACACCGGCGTGGTCGTCAACCCGAACACGGTCGCCGCGCAGATGCAAAGCGGCGTTATATTCGGAATCTCCGCCGTGCTGTGGGGAGAGATCACGCTCGACAAAGGCCGCGTGCAGCAATCCAACTTCGATAACTATCGCGTGATGCGCATCGATGAGGCGCCCAAGATTGAAATCGAAATCGTCAAAAGCGACGCAGACCCGGGCGGGATCGGAGAGCCGGGCACGTCGGGCCTCGCGCCAGCCGTGCTGAATGCCGTTCATGCGGCAACCGGAGTTCGTTTACGGAAGACGCCCATCGACAGCGAGCGACTGAAAGAGGCCTCGTGACCCGCACAGAACAGCCGCATGCGTTGTCCGCGATTTCTCGAAAGACGAGGGTGCTTACAGCAGAGGCCGACATGACCTCCATCTCTCAGCGCTTCGATGCAGATACGGGTCTGCTCGCCGACTCGCCCCAGCTAAAGATCGATTCGCGTATGGCACAATTTACAGATGAAGGGTCGCGGGCATGCCGTCGGTGATTTGCGAAATCAGTTGTCACTCTGAAAATTTATAATTCAGAACAGCGCGCACTTCATCTGTTCGAAGATCATTGTGGCCAGAAGCCGAAAAATCAACCGCTGTATGAATGAAGCTGCTGAAATCTTGGCTGCCTTGACCGTTCCCTTTATAGCCTTCGCGGCCATAGTCGGTGTGCAGGTATTCAAGGCCTACGGAAACGCCAAATCCAACAGCATATTGCACTCCGCCACCCAAAACGGCACCGGTTAGATTTTGTTCTCCGGTATCGTAGGCGAAATGCGATGTTTCTACGAGAGCTGGAAGTTCGTCGCTCATGTATCGGCTGAAGCGCGTCTGAAAGGCACTCACCGCGAACCCGCCGATGGCATAGGGCAACAGTCGCCCATCATCGAACGTATAACCGAGTTTTGCCAATCCTTGAACTGTCCAGTTGAGATTGCTCTGACAAAGATATTTCGCAACGTGGTGCTCTAGAAATAAATGGCCGGTGGTTTCGTCGACGTCTGGATGGTTCGCGAAGCAATTGGCGGTTTGATTCGCGTCATCCCATGATCCTGATGCTTCGACGCCAACGACGATCCGTCCGAATTGTTTGTTAAAGCCGAGTTGACCGCCGACCTCTCCGCCGTCGCCCGATATGTCCGTCGTGTCGTCCAGAAAAAAAAGATCACCGAACCCTTCGGATGAAAAACTTTTCGGACCAGCATGGGCACCCATATACGTGCCGCTCCAATCATAATAGCCGGCCGCGAGAACCGTCCGTTCCTCGGCCGACGCTATCTGAATGTTGAGCGGAATAGCGGAAGCTAAAAGCGCCAAAAGCAAACCGCTTCGCATATATCCCCCCCGACGCAAATTCCATTCCCAAATATCGCTAATACCGCATCTGGCATGTGGATTGTCGGACGAACACCGAGAAGAAACTTAAACCGCAGATAGTGCGTCGACGGAGTAACATCGGCTAGATGGCCTAGTTCCGACCCGACGCTCTTACGAACGCAAATTGATTAGCCCGCTGCCTCCCTGGCATAGCGCGTTAGCCTCCTCGTGGTATCGCGAGGTGGCATGGCATCGAGTTCCATAGCTCGCGTTACTCGCCCGAAGTCTCGGTTGAATGAGCGCTGTACTGCCAATTTCTGAAAGGCCCCGCGTGTGGGGTTGGTCAGTACATGAGAACACAAATGCGAATGCCTATTCGCCATCAGAATTGCATTTACGCTGCGATTGCCCGGATGCAAATTTCGCGCCCTCAAGGGCCTCGGATACATCCGAGCTACCGTCCGACTTAGACTGCATGGCATTAGGGAACGATCGTTCCGCTGGCGTTCCGTCACTGGAGTCCTGCGGAACGTAACAATCAGCTAAGTTGTTGATGTAAGTGGCGCGCCCGAAAGGATTCGAACCTCTGACCCCCAGATTCGTAGTCTGGTGCTCTATCCAGCTGAGCTACGGGCGCATTTCGCTGCGATAGGACCGGCCGGTCCATCCGGTCCAGGACCGGCGGCGAAGGAAACTTCTCTAGTGGGTCACGCCCGCGAGCGCAAGGCCCATTGCGCCATCCAAGCTCGGGCAATTTGGCTCGCCCCGTGCTCGTCCCCGCGCATCGCGTAAAATCCTCCTCAATCCACCGAGCGATCGGGCAAGTCGAAACGGAAATGCGCTCCTTTGGCGCTATCGAGCAGGCGAAGCGTACCGCCATGAGCCTGGATCAGTTCGGCCGCAATGGCCAATCCGAGCCCGGTGCCGCCCTTCTTCGTCGACGCCTGGAACGCCTTGAATAACTTCTCGCGAGCCTTCGGCGGCACGCCCGCGCCGTTATCGGCGACATCGACGATGACCTTGCGGCCCTCCCGATGCGCGGCGATGCGGATTTCCCCGTCGGTTTTACCTTCAACGCTTTCGATCGCCTGCATCGCATTGCGCACCAGATTGCTCAACACGCGAAAAAGATGCTCATGATCGGCGTCGATCAGAAGCGATGCATCGACATCATCGACGAAGGCAATGGCCCCCTCGCGCGGCAAGCCCTGGCTGTCAGCCACCTCCTCGACCAGCGGTTTCAACGGAATGAGCTCACGACGCGGCGCGGCCTCGGATGCACCGCCAAACTTCAACGACGAATTGCAGAATTGGATTGCACGGTCGAGCGATGCGATCAGCTTCGGAACAAAGCGTTGCACCGTCGGATCGGGAATATCGACAAGGCGATCGGAAATCAGCTGAGCGTTCGCCAGCATGTTGCGCAAGTCGTGATTGATCTTGGAAACCGCGAGCCCGAGTTGAGCGAGCCGGTTCTTTTGCGCCAGAAGCCCCGACAGCTGCCGCTGCATACTCGCGAGTTCGCGTTCCGCGACGCCGATCTCGTCCATGCGTCCCGTCACCGGCATGATGCGGCTCGCGTCTTCAGGGTTTTCGGAAAAGTGCAGCATATTGCTGGTCAAGCGTTTCAGCGGTTTAACGAAAAGACGGCTCAGCGCGAAATAAACGACCATTGCCGTTAGCGCCGAGAGAATGATCGACAGCCAAAGAATATTCAGCCCGTAGCGCATCATCGCGGCCTTGAGCGGCGCTTCGGGAATGACGATCTCGATGATGTCGGCCCGTTCGGGGCCGGCGTGCCCGACAACGCGAATGGTCGTGCCGCTGCTATCGAAGATCGTCGCGATCGCATCACGCATCTGCGTGATCTTCAGTCCCAATCCTTCCCAAAGCGAATCCGGTTCCGGCTGAAGATAGTAGACATAATCAATCGCCAGATCGCTCTGCGCCGGTAGAACGAGGCGCCGCACGCCATCGCGCCGCGACGCAATCGCCCGCACTTCCGCCGTTCGCAAAAGATCGGCGCGCAAGGCCGAGGGAACCTGTCCGCCGGGAAATGCGTCCGACGCCAGAGCCGCAAGTTGCGCCGCCGTCAATCTCTCCTGCAGCCACGTGATGCGATAGTTGGCGATCGCAGGCAGGAAAATCAAAGCTTCCGCAATCAACACGAAGACGACCGTCAGCACGATGAGCTTAGCCGGCAATCCGCGCCTCTCCCAGAAACGCGATAATACCCGCCAAGCGCCGCCCATAGCTGAGGCTTTGGCTCCCCTGCCATCTTCGTGCGGCTCGTGGCCGTTAGAATTCTTGTGCTGCACCGGTCTTAGAATTTCCATTGCCGGAGATGATTAGCCGAGCTTCGCCAGTAATGCGATGACTTTGCGCACAAAAGGGTTGCTCGGTACTGTTGCAAAGTAACGGAATGCGGCGCGTTTATTAATTTCTGACAAGGTGGGATACGGCGAAATCCATTGCGTCATGGCTTTGATGTTGAGCCCCTGGGATATGGCCAGCGACCACATCTGAATCAGCTCTCCAGCCTGTGCACCGACGATGCCGGCGCCGAGGATTGCGCCCCGTTTCGACGTGATGACTTTGATATGACCGTCCGTCACGCGCTCAGCTTGCGCCCGATCGTTTTCATGATAGGCCCAGCGCAGCACGTGAATTTTTCCGAAGCGAGCCCGCGCGTCCGCTTCCGACAAGCCAACGTAGGCGAGTTCGGGATCCGTGAAGATCACGTCCGCCGCCTTCGGACCGGCGGAGCGCGCTCTCAGGCGAAACAACGTCCGGCGCAAGACGACCTCGGCATGGTCGGCGGCGACGTGAGCCGATTGAGCCGCGCCGACCACATCGCCGATGGCATAGACACGACGATTGCGCGTTCTCAATCCGCCATCGACCATCACGCGGCCGCCGCGCGTCTTTATGCCCGCCGCCTCCAGACCAAGATCGGCGATGTTCGGTTTGCGCCCCGCCGCAACCAACAAATCGCTGCCTTCGATGCGCCCCGGTCCATCTGCCGTTGCAAACTCGACGACGAGGCGCCCCTGCTCACCCGACACGTTGGAAATCCGGAGGCCTTCACGAATGACGATGCCTTCGTTGTTGAGCTTATTGAGAAGAACCAGAGCCAATTCGGAATCCTGGTCGCCGAGTGTCTGCGCCGCATCCAGAACCGTCACGCGCGAGCCGAGCCGCCGATACGCTTGCGCCAGTTCGAGACCGGTCGCCCCGCCGCCGATGACAATCAAATGTGCAATCGACTGGGCGTTGTCGAGGATCGACTCGGATGTAAAGTACGGAACGTTCGCGAGCCCCGGAATTGCGGGAATGCAAGGCGACGATCCGGTTGCAATCACGAACCGCCGCGCCATGATGCGAAAATCGCCCGCAACGACGGTTGATTTATCGATGAACTTCGCGGCTGCCGTGATGACACGCACACCGAGACCGGCAAACCGCTCCGCCGCCGCGTTGGGAGCGACACGCGCGATGACCTCGCGAATATGCGTCTGCACGCCGGCCAGATCGATCAGAGGCTCGACGCCACGAATTCCGAACGGAGAGGCCGTTCGCATCGCGTCGGCACGTTTGGCCGCGGCCAGCAGAGCTTTCGACGGCAGGCCTCCGTAGTTGAGGCTCTCGCCGCCCATTTTGTGTTTTTCGATCAAAACGACGCGCTGCCCGAAAGCCGCCGCAGCCGCCGCCAGCGCAAGCCCGCCAGCCCCTGCACCGATAATGCAGAAATCTGCATCGATGCTTTGATCCTGAGATCCCGGGCCGGAAACGTCTTTCGGCATCGCCGTTCTTTCAACTTCCATTGAGAAGGACCATCGGCACTTGTATGGTGTTAACGCTAAAGCCGATCCCGGGAACAATCGAGGGCCGGATCGCGCGAAGCTGTGCGTTGACCTGCCGCGCGGCCCGCAACGATCAGATCGAAGCGGTCAATGCGCGCCGGAGAAAACCAGCAAACGCCGGCAGTCAGCCGCGTTGACTTGCCCAGAAGCCCAAATTATAAGACACCGAATTCCGGAGAAATTCGCTTTCTGCCCTGGCTTCAGGCTGGGCGCTGCGGTCGTTTCTAACCCTCGGAAATAAAACAGAATTCGCACCCGATCCCGCGTGGGATTGAGGCGCAAGGTATTAGGACGGAGACTTCCGTGAAGCGCACGTATCAACCGAGCCGCCTTGTCCGCAAGCGCCGCCACGGCTTCCGCAAGCGCATGTTGACCGCTGGCGGCCAGAAGGTTCTTGCACGTCGTCGTGCCAAAGGCCGCAAGCGCCTTTCGGCCTAGTGACGGGCGCAAGCTCTCTATCGTTCTCGATTTCACAAAGCGGGCTGTACCGGATACGGCTCGCTTTGTCGTGGCCGCAAGACTGCCCATGAGTCTCGCTCACGTGAGCCGATAACGGCGTGCGAGGCCTCTAATCGATTGTCCCAGGCGGCTTTTTCAGGAATAAGTCGAGCAATCGCGGCGATCAGACGGCCACGATCCGCCATTGCGGCGGGCGCAATTTGTCGCGGCCCGCTCTTCAAAATTGCGCGCGCACCTCAGGAGGCTCGAATTCCGACGCTGCGGACCCTGAAATCGCGCCCCGAATTTCTGGCCGTACGCGGTGGCAAGCGCTCGTCGACGCCCGCGTTCCTGATCGAGATGCGGGAACGTCCCGAGCCTGTACGGGAAGTGAGCGGCGCGCGCTTCGGCTTCACGATCACCAAGAAAATCGGCAATGCCGTCACGCGAAACCGTATTCGCCGCAGGTTGAAAGCCGCTTTTGCGGCCAAAGCCGCTGAACTTGCGCGCCCGACGTGCGATTACGTGATCGTCGCCCGCATCGCGGCGCTCGACCGGCCATTCGCGTTGCTGCTCGAAGACGTCGCACGCGCTTTCGCGTCACTACATGACAGTGCTAAGCGAAGCCGGACAAATAACGAGCGTTCGCCATCTCGCCGGACGCCCGCACCGAAAGGTTCGACGTGACGGGGTGTCCCCTTCCGTTTATGAGCAGTTCCAACAATCGCATTATGGGCCATTAACGGCCTCGCCATCGGTGGCGACTGACCCGAGGACTTGATGACTTCCCCCAGAGATCCCAAAGACCAAAACAACCTGATGTTCGCGGTTGCTCTATCGATCCTCGTGTTGATGGGCTGGCAATACTTCTTCGCGCGCCCGGAAATTCAGCATCAGCAAGCGAAGCAGGAATTCAACAAGCAGCTTGAAGCGCAAAACAACGGGAAGACGTCGTCCGAAAGCCCGCCGAATGTCGCCAATGCTCCGGCCGTAGCGCCTTCTGCTCCCGCGACGCCCAAGGTCGGTCAGCAACCCGAAATTCCGAGGTCTCGCGAGGAGATTCTGAAATCTTCAGCCCGCGTAAAAATCGAGACGCCGTCGCTCCAGGGCTCCATCGATTTGAAGGGCGCCCGTATCGACGACCTGTCCCTCGTGAAGTATCACGAGACGGTTGATCCGAAGAGCCCGATCGTCACCCTGTTGTCGCCGACCGGATCTCCTGATCCCTATTTCGCCGAATTCGGTTGGGTCGCTCAAAGTGGCAGTTCGGTCAAGGTTCCGGACTCCAACACACAATGGACAATTGAAAACGGCGCGACGCTCACCGCTCAAACGCCCGTGACGCTCGTCTGGGACAACGGGGGAGGCCTTGTCTTCCGCCGCACGATTTCCATCGACAAAGACTACATGTTCAAGATCGTCGACGACGTCGAGAACAAGACAAAGGCTGACGTCACGCTGCTGCCTTACGCGCGCGTCCATCGCAGCGGTAATCCCCCGGCGCACGTTTATTCCGTGTTGCATGAGGGTCTGGTCGGCATTTCCGGCGAACACGGACTGATCGAGGAAACCTACGCCAGCGCCGCCAAGGAAGGCGTACCGAAAACGTTTGAGAACGTGACGGGGGGTTGGCTCGGCATCACCGACAAGTACTGGGCAACGGCACTGATCCCCGACCAGCACGAACCCTACCGGGCCATGTACTCGGCGTTGAAGGCACCGGGTCCCTCCGGCAAGGACTCGTTCCAAGCCGATTATCTGCGCGGCGCCCTGACCATTTCACCCGGCATGCGAAAAGGCGTCGAGGGCCATCTGTTCGCGGGCGCCAAGCAGGCGTCCCTGATTGACGGCTATGAAAACGCACTTGGCATTCTGCGCTTCGATCGGATGATCGACTGGGGCTGGTTCTACTTCATCACCCGGCCGCTGTTCCGTCTGATGGAGTTCATCAACGGCATCGTTCACAACTTCGGGGTCACCATTCTCATACTGACCGTGCTCGTGAAGGCGGCGTTCTATCCGCTGGCGAACAAACAGTACGAGAGCATGGCGCGCATGAAAAAGATGCAGCCCGAAATGCAGCGCATCAAGGAACAGTACAAAGAAGACACGCAACGCCAACAGAAAGAAATTTTCGAACTCTACAAGAAGGAAAAGATCAATCCGCTTGCCGGCTGTTGGCCGATCCTGTTGCAGATTCCGGTCTTCTTCGCGTTGTACAAGGTTCTGTTCGTTACGATCGACATGCGCCACGCCCCGTTCTTCGGCTGGATTCACGATCTCTCCGCACCGGATCCGACGTCGATCTTCAATCTGTTCGGATTGCTGCCCTTCGACTCCCCGGCATTCTTGCACATCGGCGCTTGGCCGCTGATCATGGGCATCACGATGTGGATGCAAATGCAGCTAAATCCGCCGCAGCCCGATCCAATTCAGCAGCAGATCTTCCAGTGGATGCCGGTGATGTTCACCTTCATGCTGGCGAGCTTCCCGGCAGGTCTCGTGATCTACTGGGCGTGGAGCAACACGCTCTCGATCGCCCAGCAGCTCCGCATCAACAAGAAGAACGGCGCCGATATCCATCTGTTCGATAATTTGAAACGAACCTTCGCGCCATTGCTTCGGCTCTTCGGAGCCGGTGGCGGCGCGAGTAAATGACAAGCAAGTGAAAGGTGCCGTCCGCGCCACTGTCGAGTGGCCGGACGGAACGCGGCAATGACCGAACAAGATGAACAATCGGCGGAGGACATCGAGGCTGGCCGCCTCCTGTTCACGCGCGCCTGGACGTTCTCACGCGGCTCACCGGGCCTCGATCATCTCCCGCCCGATGATCGGCCGGAAATCGCGTTCGCGGGCCGCTCGAACGTCGGCAAATCGAGTCTCATCAACGCCCTCGTCGGACAGCATGGCCTGGCACGCGCTTCCAACACACCTGGGCGCACGCAGGAGCTGAATTTTTTCAACGAGCCGCATCGCGACCTCTATCTTGTCGATATGCCCGGCTACGGCTTCGCCGAGGCTCCGAAAGACAAAGTAACGGCCTGGAACCGCACCATTCGTGGCTTTCTCGCGGGCCGGCGCACGCTGCTTCGCGTGTTCCTCCTCATCGATGCCCGCCACGGCCTGAAAACCGTCGATAACGAGATCATGGCGCTCCTCGACGGCGCCGCCGTTTCCTACCAGGCCGTGCTGACGAAATCCGACAAGATCAGCCGAACCGATCTCGAACGCGTCACCGAGCGAACGGCTCAAGCCCTCGCCAAGCATCCGGCGGCCTATCCGCACGTCATCGCGACATCGGCGGAAACCGGCATGGGATTTGAAAATCTCAGAGCCGCCATCGCGAAGCTCATGGAAGCGCACGGGCGCTGACTCGAAAGCCGCGCAGCGTCCCAGCGCGCTCAGCTCTCAATGAATGAGACTGTTGAGCAACGTCGTCACCGACGTCATGCCGGTTTCACCCACCGTCGCCAGCGCGCCTCCGATGATCGCAGCGACCGTCCAACCGAAGAGTCGCGCAAACGTGCGCTTGAGGTTGCGGCGGACTTTGACTTCGATGATTTGATCGGGAAGCGCCGTCTCTGCCGCGACACCATCCGCTCCGATCGTGCGCGCCGAAATGATGATCTGCAATTGCGACCAGCCGCGCGATTGCGGCGTAATCAGAAATCGCCAACTTGCAAAATCATCATTCGGATAGCCGAGATTGTTTTCGATCCACTGCGTTTCCGGAGACGCCGTCTCGATAAAGAAACCGCCTTCCGGCGCCCGGATTCGCACCGCCATCGCTTTGGTGATCGTGACCTGGTGCTGCCAGACGGCGCCGTCTCCGTCGAGCCCCTCGGTCAGTGCCTTGACCGACGCTTTGGCGATCCGCACTTCGACGCGCTCAGTCCGGCCGACCCGCATGCTCCGCGGGATGTTCTCGGCAAGCTGCCCCTGATCAACCTTGGCGCCTTTACCCTTCTTGCGAGCGGTGCCCTTCCCTTTCGAGGGTTGCGGCCGCTGCTGTTGCGGATTGGGAGCGCCGGGGGCCTTCTGATCCATCCGCATATCCGGACGCAGGCTCGGCTCAGCCTGAAGCGGACCAGGACCAGCGCCCAGCGACGCCGGACCCGGCATGGCTCCAGGCGCGCCTGAACGCATCCCTGGCGGCATCGGCGATCCCGGAACCGGGATCGGCGGCGGTTGCCCACCAATCGGGCGCGGACGCGGCAAATCCCCAGGAAATGCGCGTCCTGGCGGTGCCGCCGGAACTGGGCCGCCCTCGGACGGCATGGGAAACGCCCCACGCGGACCGGTTGGTGCGCTTTGCGGCGGATTTCCGGGTGGCGGCTGAACCGGAGCGACCGGGCGTCCCGGAAATGGTAGCGACGGACCGGGCTGACCAACCGGCATCTCGCGTGACGGTGGCGCCGCCGATTGCGGCGCGGCGGCCGGTCTCGATGGCCCCGGACGATCGGCTGGCGGCTGCGATTCCGAAAACGGCGCTAATCCCGGATGGCCCGCGGAGTCGTGCTCCGGCCCCGCCGAGGAACCCCGCGCGTCGCGCTCCAAGACCGGTTGCGCCGACGGTTGCGGCGTTCCGGCTGGCGGCTGTGCAGCGTCGTTTTCGGCTGATGCGTCAGCCGAAGAATGATCGGCGCGCTCGTCAGCCGGCGTGATCTCCGGCTGCGACGCCGGACGTTGCTGGTCGTGCATCAGATCGCGCAGCGATGGCGTCGATCGCGATTGAACCCGCTCCCGGGCGCGGGCCAACACATCGTCCGCCACAGGCGGTGCCTGAGGAGCCGGCGCCCGTTGCTGCGGCATCAGCGCCGTCTGCAACGCCCGAATCGCACCATCGAACGTCAGGCCATGCGTCTGCAGCGTTTGCGCCGCCACGCTACGCCCGTCGCCGACGATCGCGGCAAGGACAATAGCGCCGTTGATATCGCGCCGGCGGCTTCCCCGCGCCGCCGCAGCGGCAGCTTCCAGAATGCGCCGTACGTCCGGCGAAACGCCGAGACTGACTGGCGAATCCGCCGCCGCCTCATTTTGCGGAAATTGCCCGGCGACATCCGCCTTCAAGGCGGCGATATCGACGTTGCTCGCGTCGAGCACCGCAATGGCGTCACGATCGTCACAGAGCGCCGCAAGAAGATGTTCCAGCGTCACGTCGGTCGCACCGGCACCGGCCGCGAATTCCGCGCCGCGCGACAACGTTGCGCCGAGATCCGGCGACATGGGAATTTGACCAAGTTCAGTGGCAGTCACGCTCACGACGTCTCCAGAATGATCAAGACGGCCTCGGCCGCGTGATTACAACGCGTCAAGCAAGCTCACGTGCCAAGCTATAGCAATGGCATGATGGCGGGCCGACGGGAATCCCCTTCCCTAAAGTCCCGCTTTACCGTGTCCATCCTGCGTCAGGACAGCTCTGGAAGCCTGGAAATGAGGGAAATTCATTGAGGCATTTGCCTGACCGGCTATAAGACCGCGACGAAAGCGCCCGGCTCGCCCCGGCCGCAAATCGCCGCCGTCTTTATTCGGCCGCCGGCGCGGCTTCGCCTTCCAATGACTTTGGTGTAGTCTCGTGACGTCAATGAAAACCCCCAGTGATAAGAGCATCAGACCGGTGGAAGAACGGCCGAGCGCCCATCTGCAAGCGCGCATCCTGGCCGAGGCCATCCCGCATCTGATTCGCTACGACGAGCAGACTGTCGTCGTAAAATTCGGCGGCAACGCGATGGGGGATGAAGCTCTGTCGAACGCCTTCGCGCAGGACATCGTCTATCTTAAGCAGTCGGGCATCAATCCGATCGTCGTGCACGGCGGCGGGCCGCAAATCGCCAGCATGCTGCAAAAGCTGGCGATCAAG
>Ga0182744_1002957_pt1 | contig 13567 bp, 13 predicted proteins | sample eDN3rd30CKraftMG_FD_128525 | JGI IMG/M metagenome (GOLD analysis project Ga0182744, IMG submission 128525) | Enriched Miracle-Growth compost microbial communities from Emeryville, California, USA - eDNA 3rd pass 30_C Kraft MG (version 2) (version 2) ...
CAGCACGACAATGTCCTGCGTCTGGAAGCGGCCGATGCCGGAGACCGCCGCGCCAAGCCCCATCTCCGGCGGCGGATTATCGATGCCGATCTTGACCCGCACCGTGCCCGTCGTCGGATCGATGGTCGGAGAGACTTCGCGAACCTTGCCGCTCGTCTTGATCGAGGGATTCGACAAGAGCGTGATCGTGATCGTCTCTTCCGTCGGCGGCCTGGTGAGAAGGGTTTCGTAAATATCGAACACGGCGTCGCGGGCGCCGTCGCGCGCCAGGGTAAAGACGGCCTGCGCGGCCTCGACGACCTGTCCGGCCTCGGCATTGCGCGCGGTGATCACGCCGGACGCGTCGGCGCGCAACGTCGTATATGCGAGCTGCTCCTGCGCGGTCGCCAACGTCGCTTTGGCGCTGACCACGGCCGCCTGCGCGGCGGCGAAAGCCTGGCTTGCATTCTCATAATTGGTCTGTGTCGTGAAGCCGCTCGCCTTGAGGGTCTGTTGCCTTTGAAAGGTCGCTTCGACCTGGCGCAACGTCGCCTCCGCGGCCTGGACGCCAGCCGTCGCCGCGTTCACGTCGGCGGTCTGCTCGGTCGTCTCCAGCGTCGCCAGGACCTGACCGGCCGTGACCCGGTCGCCGATTTCGGCGCTCCGGCTGGCGATGCGCCCGGCCACACGGAACGACAGGTCGCTCTGCACGCGCGCCCTGATCTCCCCCGTCAGCGATATGGAGGAGAATTGCGATCCGCTGGCGACCGTCTGGGTGAGCACTGGCAGCGGCGGGCGCTCGGGGGGCTTGGGCGCCTCGCCGCAAGCGGCTAGGGCCAACGCGAGAACGCCGGGACCGATCCATGGAAGGAATCGTGACGCGAAAAATTTGCCTCGCAGCCTGCAATCCATATGCGCCTCAAGCTGAGCCGGGGCCATTATACATGGCTTTGGATATATGCACCTTTTCGATCCACCGATCGGCAATATCACGGCATTTCGTCGTGACTCGTTTATGACTCGAACGGGGCGGGAACGAATCGGCATCGAATCGGCGACTCTTTTTGAGTCTTCATTTGTTCACCACAAGATTTCGCGCCGACAATACTGTGCCGAACTAGTTATTGTGATTCAGCTCGATTCCGCCGCTACACGAAAAGACTCGTATTCATCTTAGCGGCGGACTCCGAATCTCCATCCTGTCAACACAGTTTTCCACAGAGGCTCGAACAACGGGCGTTAACCTGGCGTACGCACCGCGAACAGAGCCGGCACGAATCGCTGAACGCCCCGTATTCCCGCCCTGTTCTCACAAGATATTGTGCATTGCGTGGGTCGGTAGCACGACGAAACGACAGCCCTGTTCTTATAACAAGCATCTGATCGTATTGCCGTTAACGACTGTGGCCGGTTTGGGACACAATTTCTAGCGCCGCGCTTTTGCGGCAGCCGAAACAGCAAAGGCCCGCCAGCGGACATCTCCACGGCGGGCCTTCAAAAGCGGTCTGATTCGAAATTGGAAATCTTAACGGCCGCTCTGGAGCATCGTGCTTTAAAGCATTTTCGAGCGAAGTGGCTGCCGGTTCGCGGGAAGAAAATGCGTCAAGACAAAAACCTGGAGCTCGGTTCTGCTTCCATCAGAACCGAAAAAGCTCTAGCGGGTCGATGCCGTGGTCGACGGCGCCGTCTGGAAACGGGTCGCCTCGATCACCAGGTTGCCGACCATGGTGGCGACCGAGATGCGGAACGGCGCCAGCGCCCGGGCCTCATTGAGCGGCGCCATCCAGATTTCCATCTGCTTGTTCTCGGCCATGAAGCGCGTCGCCTCCCGATTCGGGCGATGCCCCGAGATCGGCCGGTAACGCGCCGCACAGACAGCGACCGGCCCTTCATAGCCGGTGGCCGTCACATGCCGGGTGCCGACATAGGTGAGCGGGATATCGAAGCGTGTCACCCCGTCGAAGACCGGAATATTGCGCGCGCAGGCTTCAGGCCCAACCAGCGGGCCGCTCGTCATGACCGGCATCAGAATGGCGCTCAGCGGGTCGATGATGCCGCGCTTCTGCGCCTCGGTGATCGGAATGCGGTCGGGCCACGGCTCGGCCGGCGGCGTGATCTCCTCCGCGCTGACATTGCCGGCATTGAGCGCCATGCGGACAGTGCGGGTTTCTTTCGAATTCGACGAGGCGCTGGCATAGGTGGCGGGCAGGATGCGGCCCTTGGAAATGGCCCCGGTGGCGGTCGCGGCGCCCTCCGATTTGGTGACCGCGGCGGCAATGCCGCTCAGCTTGGCCGAGGCCTGCAAACGATAGGCCCCGGGGTTGACCGTGCCGATCAGCGCGGCAGTGCCCAGCGACAGGCCCAGCAGCCGCACCGAATAGGACGCGTTGAGTGTTTCCGCCTGGGCGGAGGATGGGGCGACGGGAGCCAGAGCGACCGCGGTCGCGATCAAGACAGAATGCGTCAACGCCTTACAGGGGAATGCTTTACCGATCATGGAACCCAACCTGATGAACATCCCGCGATTTGAATCACCTTATAGCTTACACTTCGTAAATTCGCCGCTTTGATGGCCGAGTAACGCATCGAAACGCCAGACCCCCTTGGCGCCGAAACCCCTTTGGCACCTTGACGCATCGGCACCCCTCGACTATAGAGCCGCGACCCAATTCGGGCGATCCAGCACGATGAAATGGTTTATAGGACTGTCCATCCGGACAGTCACGCGGCTCCGATCGCCTTGATCGATGGCCGTGCATGACCTGGCCATCAAGCTTCATGTGATTGTTTCGCCGATAGATTTTTGAAAGGAATACCTCATGTCGCGCCGTTGCGAATTGACCGGCATCGCCGTGCAGACCGGAAATCTGGTCAGCCACTCGAACATCAAGACCAGGACCCGGTTTCTGCCGAACCTGTGCAATGTCACCCTGATCTCCGACGCCCTGCAGCGTTCGGTGCGCCTGCGCGTTGCCGCGGCCGCCCTGCGCACCGTCGAGCATCGCGGTGGCCTCGACGCCTTCCTGCTCAAGGCGCGTGACAGCGAACTGTCCCAGGGTGCGCTCACCCTGAAGCGCCAGATCGTCAAGAAGCAGGCCGAAGCCAAAGCTGCCTAATTCCGGCAGCTCCTGCTGAAACAAAAAACCCGATCCGGTCTCGCCGGATCGGGTTTTTTTGTTTGGAAAACAGAGCGGTCCTGTACCCAGAATTCCCGCTCGCCCGTAACGCAGGCGTGTCGGGAATGACAGCTCATCGTTACCGCTACGGCCTCGCGCGAGCCGGCTGGGCCGCACGCGGCACGCTGCGCGGCATACGGACAGGTTCCGGCTCGCTATCCTCGCTGAACAGTTCCGCCAGCTTCTCGGTCATCGCGCCGCCGAGCTCTTCCGCATCGACGATGGTGACGGCGCGACGATAATAGCGCGTCACGTCGTGACCGATGCCGATGGCGATGAGTTCGATCGGCGAGCGGTTCTCGATCTCGTCGATCACCCAGCGCAGATGCTTCTCGAGATAGTTGCCCGGATTGACCGACAGGGTTGAATCGTCGACCGGCGCACCATCGGAGATGACCATCAGAATGCGGCGTTGTTCGGTGCGCGCCAGCAGGCGCTTGTGCGCCCAGTCGACCGCCTCGCCGTCGATGTTCTCCTTCAGCAGGCCCTCGCGCATCATCAGGCCGAGATTGCGACGGGCTCGGCGCCACGGCGCATCGGCCGACTTGTAGATGATGTGGCGCAAATCGTTCAGACGGCCGGGATTGGCCGGCTTGCCCGCCTGCAACCAGGATTCGCGTGCCTGACCGCCCTTCCACGCCCGCGTGGTGAAGCCGAGGATCTCGACCTTGACGCCGCAACGCTCGAGCGTGCGCGCCAGAATGTCGGCGCAGGTGGCGGCGACCGTGATCGGCCGGCCGCGCATCGAGCCGGAATTGTCGAGCAGCAGGGTCACCACCGTGTCGCGGAAGTTCATGTCCTTCTCGCGCTTGAACGACAGCGGCTGCTGCGGATCGATGATGATGCGCGACAGCCTCGCCGGATCGAGCATGCCTTCTTCGAGATCGAATTCCCACGAACGGTTCTGCTGCGCCATCAGCCGGCGCTGCAGCCGGTTCGCCAATCGCGCGACGATCGACGACAGATTGCTCAACTGCTTGTCGAGATAGGCGCGCAACCGCTCCAGCTCTTCCGGCTCGCACAGGTCTTCGGCCTGCACGGTCTCGTCGAATTTTTGTGTGAACGCCTTGTAGTCGGGACCGCGATGTTCCTGCGATCCGTGCTGCGGCGGACGCTTGCTTTCGGTGGCTTCGTCGGCGTCGCCCATGTCGGCGTCTTCCGGCATTTCGCCGGCGGGCGCGTCATCGGCATCCATCTCGCCGTCTTCCATCTCCTCGGTGGAGTCGTCGGCCTTCTCCATTTCGGCCGCGTCGCCCTGCTGGTCCTGCTCGCCCTCGCCTTCCGCGTCTTCAGGCTTGCTGTCGGGTTCGCTGTCGCCCTGCTCGTCGCCGGTCTCGTCATGGTCCATCGCGCCTTCGTCCATCATGTCGAGGGACTGCAGCATCTTATGGATGGCTTTGCCAAAAGCGCGCTGGTCTTCGATGGATTCGCCCAGCGCATTGAGTTCGTCGCCGGCGCGATCCTCGATGATCGGCCGCCACAGGTCGACGATCTTCTGCGCCGATTTCGGCGGCGCCAGGCCGGTCAGGCGCTCGCGCACCATCATCGCCACGGCGTCTTCAAGCGGCGCATCGGCGCGGTCGGTGATCTCGGCATAGGTGCCGCGATGATAACGGTCTTCGAGCATGGCGGTGAGATTGCCCGCTACGCCCTCCATGCGCCGCGCGCCGATGGATTCGACTCTCGCCTGTTCCACCGCCTCGAAGACGGCGCGGGCGGCCTGGTTCTGCGGCGTCAGCTTGCGATGGGTCGTCGCGTCATGGCAGGCGAGCTTCAGCGCCAGCGAATCCGCATGGCCGCGCACGATGGCGGCTTCCTGCAGGGTCAGCTTGCGCGCCGGCTCGGGCAGGCGCGCCTTGGCGGCCTCGCCCGTGCCGGTGAGCGACGGCCGCTCGGCAGCGAACGTCACCTCGAGTTCGCGCACGCCCGCCATCGCGCGCATGCAGCTTGCGACGGCGCGCTTGAACGGCTCCTGCGGCGCTTCGTTTTTCGACGCCGGCTTGCGGTTGGAACTCATGCCTGATCCTGCTTGCTTCGATCCCGCTGACGCTCAGCTCAGCGCGACATTCACCGTGCTCTCCGGCAATTCCTGACCGAAGGCGCGCTGATAGAACTCCGCCACCAGCGAACGCTCGAGTTCGTCGCACTTGTTGAGGAAGGTCAGCCGGAAGGCGAAGCCGATATCCTTGAAGATGTCGGCGTTCTCGGCCCAGGTGATGACCGTGCGCGGGCTCATCACCGTCGACAGGTCGCCGGCCATGAAGGCGTTGCGGGTCAAATCGGCGACGCGCACCATCTTGTTGACGATCTCACGGCCCTCCTTGTCGCGATAGTGCGGCGCCTTCGCCTGCACGATGTCGACTTCCTTGTCATGCGCCAGATAGTTCAGCACCGTGACGATGGACCAGCGATCCATCTGCGCCTGGTTGATCTGCTGCGTGCCGTGATAAAGGCCCGACGTATCGCCGAGGCCGACCGTGTTGGCGGTGGCGAACAGGCGGAACGCGCCATGCGGACGGATGACTCTGCTCTGGTCGAGCAGGGTGAGACGGCCGGAGGCTTCCAGCACGCGCTGGATGACGAACATCACGTCGGGACGGCCGGCGTCATATTCGTCGAACACCAGCGCGACATTGTTCTGATAGGCCCACGGCAGGATGCCGTCGCGGAATTCGGTGACCTGCTTGCCGTCCTTGAGGACGATGGCGTCCTTGCCGACGAGATCGATACGCGACACATGGCTGTCGAGGTTGATGCGCACGCAGGGCCAGTTCAGCCGGGCGGCGACCTGCTCGATATGGGTCGACTTGCCGGTGCCGTGATAGCCGGTGACGATGACGCGCCGGTTGCGCGCGAAGCCGGCCAGGATGGCCAGGGTCGTCGGACGGTCGAAGATATAATCATGGTCGACGTCGGGAACGTTGGCGCTCACCGCCGAATAGGCCGGCACTTCCATATCCGAATCGATATTGAACATCTGGCGAACGGACACCTTGATGTCGGGCATGCCGGTCGTTGTTTGTGTATCCGCTTGCATCATTCCTCCACAGCCGCACGCCATGGCGCATGCGCGCTATCTTACGCCTCAAAGGTCCGAAAACGCATCTTCCGATCGGATTCGGATCGGAAGATGCGGTTGGTCGTCTAAAATACTTATAAGTCAAGCTCAAGCGAGCTTCACACTCCGCAGATGTTTATAGGCATGAATGATCTCGCGCAATTTTTCCTCGCGGGACCGATCGCCGCCATTCGCATCCGGATGGAGCCGCTTGACCAGTTCCTTGTACCGCGCCCGGATGGTCGGGGCATCGGCGGTTTCCTCCAGATCCATGGTCGCCAGGGCCTTGACGGTGGCCACGCCAAGCTTTGGCTTAGCCTGGGTCTGGGCCTTGCGGGCGAATTCCCGCGCCCGGAAAACCCCCAGCGGATCGGCGATCTCGGCGGAATCGAAACCTTCCTCGCGGAAGCCTTTTCGGCCGCGCTTGACCCCCATGGACCAGGTCGGACGGTGGCCGATCGAGGCGTCCTTCTGGTATTTGGCCACGTCGTCGTCGGTCATCCCTTTGAAATAATTGTAGGAATTATTGTACTCTTTGACATGCTCCTTGCAGAAGCAGAAATATTGTCCCTCGCGATCGCGACCCATTGGCGCGCGAAATTCACCAACGAGGTTGCATCCTGGCTGGTCGCAGCGCACTTGAGTGGTGGCAGCTGGCTGCTGCTGCACCTGCGGCTTGGCGCGGATCTTGTCGAAAAGCGGTGAGTTCAAATTCATCGGCAAACTTTAGGTAGACGGCGACGATCCGGCAAGCCGAACCGACAGGGTGTATGAGAGATATCGCGCGGTCGGGATGCAACCAGCGACTGGCTGCCATACCCGGCACCACGGCCTACATATATTGGAGTTGCGAAGTGTCGGTTAAAGAGACAATGAGCCGCAAACTGGCGAGCGCCCTGTCCCCGCTTAATATGGACGTGATCGACGATTCCGCCAAGCACGCTGGCCATATTCTGCACCCCGGCGGCGTCGAACCGCGCGGCGAGACGCATTTCACCATCAGGATCACCGCCGCAGCCTTCGCCGGCCAGAGCCGCCTGCAGCGTCACCGGATGATCAATCAGATTCTCGCCGATGAATTGCAGAACGGCGTCCACGCGCTGGCCATCGAGGCCAGGGCGCCGGGCGAGTGAATACCACCCTCGTCACGCTCTCCCCGATCCATGACACCTGGTCATGGTTCGGCAGCCGTTGTCAGCCTCCCTTGGAAATGAGTGAAGGCCCATTGCGAAGAACGAAATCACGAAAATTTCTGACACCTTCGGGCATGAAGGATCCATTGACCCAAGCCAATCCAACGGGCCTGACGAACAATGGGCCATTCGTAGGCAAGATAACCACGTCTTTCGGGAACTCACTATCATGCGCCAAAATTGCAACGCCAAGGCCGGCGGCAACGAAGCCTGGTATGCTGCTTGAATCATCGCCTTCAAACGTCACCTTAGGCACAACTCCTGCGCTCTCGAAAATCTGATCAATAAGAGTCCGCATGACGTGGGAGCTTTTAAAAGTAACGAACGGCTGCTCTGCGAGTTCTTTAATGCCAATAGGACCTGCTTTCTCAAGCGGGCTGTTCAGCGGCGCAATAGCAATGAGCCGTTGATCGAAGACTTTCTTCCACGTGAGAGAGGGGCGCTCTTTTGGCGCCGCGATCAATATCAGATCAAGCTCGCCGCTCTCGAGCAAGTCTGCAATCGCGGACCCACTATTCGTTACAAAACTAAATTGAGCTTGTGGATGTGACGTCCTGTAGGCTCGGACAAGCCGGGGGATGACGCGCGCACTTAAGCTTCGCATGAATCCAACGCGCGTAGGTCGATTGTCCGCCTGGCCTGATTCGCGAATCAAACGTTGAGCACCCTCAACCTCTCTGTGGGCTTTTTCCATTTTTTGAAGCAGCAAACGACCGTGTTCGGTAAGTTTCACCGAACGTCCAATTCTGTCGAACAACAGAACACCGAGCTGCTCCTCAAGTTTGCCAATCGCGCGGCTGACAGCCGGTTGGCTGGTGCGAAGCGCAATGGCAGCCTTACTCAGATGTTCCAACCTGCCGGCGACGCGAAAGCATTCGAGGCGATACCAATCAACGTCCATCGCACCCAATCCGCATTATACTTTCCAAGTATCAATCTATCCAATTTTGCATTTGATTCCAAATGTTACGTCGCAGCACAATCGGAGGCATACAACGAGAGGAACAAGCGGATGAATGTACGCTCTGAGCCATCGCGGCCACAAGTAATTGCCGCCGCAGTCTTCTCGACAACGGTATTTCTTTCGACCGCCAGCCAGGCAGAGAGCGCCAAAGATTTCTATCGTGGCCGGACAGTCAACGTGATCATAGGATATCCGCCTGGTGGCCTGTTCGATCTAAGCGGCAGATTGATCATTCGGCATATGCCAAAATATCTTTCTGATCGCGTCTCCCTTGTTCCTCAAAACAGGCCGGGCGCGGCGAGCCTGATCGCGGCCAATCAATTATATAATGCCGCGCCCCGAGACGGATCCCAATTCGCGGTCATCGGGCAGGCCGTCCCGTTCGTCCCGCTCTGGGATAAAGAGGGCGTCCAATTCGACGCAACAAAATTCAATTGGATAGGAGCGCTTCAGCGTTGGGTAGGCATTGCCTTGATCTGGAAAGGCACGCCGGTGACGACCTTTGCTGAGGCACGGACGAAAGACGTTCTTGTTGGTTCAACCGGAGCCAAGGATTCGTCGACCATCTATCCGCGCGTCCTGAATGAAATTCTCGGGACAAAGTTCAAGATCGTGCAGGGCTATCAGGGTAGCAACGATCTGAACATCGCCATTGAAAAGGGCGAAGTACACGGCAGGGTCGGCAGTTGCTGGGAATGCGTCAAGGTCGAAACACCAAACTGGGTGGCGGCTAACAAAGTTGGCGTGATGTTGCAACTTTCCCTCAAGGGCGATCCGCAATTGGGCGATATCCCGGTCGCGGTCGATATGGCGCAGTCCGAGGAGGATCGCCAGGTCCTGCGCTTGGTGTTTGGCAATCAAGATATGGCTATCCCGTTTGTAGCGCCGCCTGGCGTGCCGGAAGACAGGCTCGCTTTGTTGCGGGACGCATTCGAGAAGACCGTTGCTGATGCCGAATTTCGCCAGGAAGCGGAGAAGATGAGGCTGGCTATTCAGCCAAGCAATTGGAAAGAGATGAAAGACCTTGTCGACTCCATCTACAGTTCTCCCGCAACGGTTATTGCAAAGGCTGCGGCCATCATAAACGGCAAACCATAATGTACGGAAAACGTCTTCGTATCGGATACACGTCCGTCGCTTACGTCACAGAGGTCTTCACGCAGGCCTTTTATAGAATGGCGCCGCAAAACGTGAGTTTAGCTTTGCTCACGATTCACCAGAACGCTGTGACAAAAGCCGAGATGGACCGGCTTTATGATCAAAGCATGGAATCGGCGCGCGCCTTGGCAAAAACCGGCGTCGACATTCTCGTGCTTGGCGGCCGCCCGGTCCTGCTGTCGCGGGGTGCCGGCAACCTTCCAAATTTGATAGCGGCTTTGGAAAAGGAACTCGGTGTTCGCGTGACAACCGACGCGACTGCCCAGCTTGCTGCCTTCCACGCGCTTGGCAGCAAACTCATCGGCACGAGCCAGCCCTTTGGCGCATCTCACAATGATCGCTTCAATGCCATGATAACCGAAATGGGCCTTACCCCGACAGGCTGCAATGCCATAGAGAGCAACTTGATCGATCTTCCGACCGTGCCGACCGAGGCGTGCCGGGATTTGGCCAGGGCTCTTAAAGTCGAGCGGCCGGAAACCGATACGATTTTATTCCCTTGCCCGCATTGGGCGGTTGTCGACGCCATCGATCCTTTGGAAAAGGAGCTTGACGTCAACATCGTTACGAATCTTCAGGCAACGCTCTGGCACAGCCTGCGCGCATGTAGCATATCGGACAGAATAAACGGCTTTGGACGTCTGCTTCGCGACTACTAAATGTTTGGAAGGCGCCGGATGAGCGACAACAGCGGTACAACAATCGTAACGGGAGCTGGCAGCGGCATTGGCCTCGCCCTTGTGAAAGCCCTTGTCGCTCAAAACCTGAGCGTGGTTGCGTTAGATCGGAACGTGGACGAACTGGTGGGCATTCGATCCGCATCGCTCCATATCACCGAAGGTGATGTTCGTGATCGATCGACATGCCTGAAGTTGGCGAGCGCTGCTGAGCAGATCGGCCCGATCAGCGGCTTGATATGCTGTGCAGCCGTATTCCGCACGGTCCCATTCCTGGAATTGGACGACAACACTCTGGCTCAAACTCTCGATGTCAATGCCAAAGGCGCGATGTTGATGTGCCAGGCGGTTCTGCCGTTCTTGCGCCAGCGGCGGCGGGGCAGCATCGTGCTTTTCTCGTCGGGTTTCGCGAGAACCGGCGGAATTCATTCAGCGCACTATGCCGCCTCCAAAGGTGCGATTTTAGGCTTGGGCCGTTCGCTGGCGCTTGAAATTGGAGACGAAAATGTTCGTGTCAACATTCTGTCTCCAGGCATAACAGATACGCCTCAACCAAGGGGAAACATGTCCGAGGAGCAAATGCTCTCGAGGGCTTCAATGATCCCGCTTGGCCGGATAGGCCAGACGGACGACATGGTCGAGGCGGTTAAGTTTCTGCTGTCTGAGGACAGTTCGTTCATCACCGGCCAGGACTTGCGTGTGAACGGCGGCGCGCATCTATTTTAGGAGGTTCGGCTTGGCACTACTTATAACCGGTGCGGCAAGCGGCATAGGCCTGGCCGCTGGGAAACGAATGGCGCAGCGCATGCCCGTCATCGCTACGGATGCAAATTTCGAGGCGCTTCTGGCCGCCACATCGGGCCTCGGACATCAGCCGTTTTCGATATTGCCGATGCATATCGATGTAACGAGGCGGGATTCGGTCAAGGCTGTCGTGAGTGAAGCCAACAGGCAGCTAGGTCCGATCACAGCCCTGTTCAACTGCGCTGGAATCAACATTCGGTCGCCCTTTGCCGACATCGCCGAACAGCATTGGGACAGAATGATCGACGTTCATGTTCGCGGATCAATTGTGTGCGCCCAGGCCGTCCTGCCGAGCATGTGCGAACAGCGAAGTGGAACAATCGTCAATATGGCGTCCGACTATGCCGTGGTTGGGATGCCGGGATCGGTGACATATTCCGCCGCAAAGTCAGCCGTGTATTCACTGACGAAATCGCTCGCGCTGGAATTCGCGCCATTCAATGTTCGTGTCAATGCTCTCGGCCCCGGCCCCATAGATACGCCTTTGTTAAGGGCCAATCGAGACGATGACGAATGGGAACGCGCCATAGAATACCATAAGTCGCGTATTCCGATGCGGCGACTGGGTCTTCCGAACGAAATTGCTTCCGTTCTGGAATTCCTCGTAAGCGAAAGATCATCATATATGACGGGTCAGTTGATCCAGCCAAATGGCGGCCAGGTGACCTGGTAAGAAGTGACTTGGTAAGACGTCAATAGGCCCATGGGGAGGAATCAATGTCCAACAGTGACGCCTGGCGGGGCCTGGTCGGAATCGTGCGGCCGGCCAAGATTTCGCGAACCAACGAAGAAGTCATGCAGATGCTTCCCAGAGGGGTCGGCATTCTCCCAATGTTCCACACGATCTCTCATGGTCAGATGGGCGAATTCACGTCGGCCTTGCCCGCCTTTGAGAGAATGATAGGCGAGCTGATGACCAAGGAGATAGACCTTGTTCATGCGGCGGGAACGCCACCGTTCATGGTCCTTGGCTATGAGAACGAGCGTCGCCTTGTCGAACAATGGCAGAAGAAATTTGATGTGCCGATCTTCACATCGGGACCCAATCAGGTGCGGGCGATGAAAGCACTTGGAATCAGAAATGTAGTTGGCATCGGATACGATTTTGAGGATACGAGCATTGTCGAGCGATATCTTCGTGACGCAGGGATGAAGGTAGCCGCGCTTGAACGATTGCCGGGACGATGGGAGGACGTGGGGAGTCTCTCGTCATTTGAAATATATCGCTTGGTAAAACAGCTCTTCCTGGCCCACCCCGATGCCGATGGAATATACATTCAAGGCGGCAAGATCCAGATGCTTGATGTTGTCGAAGAGCTGGAACAGGATCTGGAAGTGCCTGTCGTCCATCCGGCTGTGGCAACGGCGTGGGAGATCATGTATCGCCTTCGAATTCGTCAGCCTAAGACAGGGTTTGGCAGACTTCTTTCAGAGTTGCCAAGACCGCAGGCATAGATGCAAATCCCGATCGAATCGGCTGGGCTACATATCAGCAAGATATGAATCTGTTGATAAATTATTGGAAGTCCGAGGTCTGCTAGGGAAAGCTATTTGGAGTGGTCGCGATCAATTTGTTCGTGCCATTTTCAAATGAGGGTTCCGTGGCTACTACCGAGTTTGTCCGACGCCGCATTTCTGTGGGCAATATCGAACTTGATGTGTCGACTGGCGGTGAGGGTGAGCCGCTTTTGTTCATTCCGAGTGAAGAGGGGCGCGAACTTGATAGTTCGCTGGTCCACGATCTTGCCCAGCATCACAGCGTATACCTTTTGTCCCCTCCCGGTTTTGGTCGCTCGGAACGGCCGGACTGGATCAGCAATCCCGACGACCTCTCCTACATCTGCCTCGACCTCATCGACGCGATGGCGCTGAAAGCGGTCGCCGTCGTCGGCTTTTCGCTGGGCGGCTGGATCGCCGCCGAGATGGCGGTCAAGAACGACAGCGCCATCTCCAAGCTGGCGCTGGTCGATCCCTACGGGGTCAAGATCGGCGGCCCGTTCGACGTCGACATCCAGGACATCTGGACCTCGCATCCCGACAAGGTCGCCGCGCTGAAATGGCACGACCAGGAAAAGGGCAAGCGCGATTTCACGGCAATGAACGACGACGAACTGTCGATCGTGGCGCGCAATCTCGAAAGCTTCGCGCGCTTTGGCTGGGATCCCTATATGCACAATCCCAAGCTCAAACAGCGGTTGCACCGGATCAAGACGCCGACCTTGTTCATCTGGGGCGAGAACGACGGCATCGTGACGCCGGCTTACGGCCGCGCCTATGCCGGGCTTGTTCCCGGCGCCAAATTCGTCTCCATCCCCGAGGCCGGCCATTATCCGCAGATCGAACAGCCGGCCGCGTTCAAGAAGATTCTGACTGAATTTCTTGCCTGAATTTTTTGGCTGACGCTTGAGCGCACTTGTCTCGGCCAATGCTTAAACAAACCCGAAAGGACATACAGGATGCAAGCCTGGCACTTTACGGAAATGCCCTACCCGCACCTGCCGCCGCTCGAGACCCTGAAGACCATGCGCGTCTCGCTGGCGAGCAAGCATTACGATCCG
>Ga0182744_1002958_pt1 | contig 13558 bp, 8 predicted proteins | sample eDN3rd30CKraftMG_FD_128525 | JGI IMG/M metagenome (GOLD analysis project Ga0182744, IMG submission 128525) | Enriched Miracle-Growth compost microbial communities from Emeryville, California, USA - eDNA 3rd pass 30_C Kraft MG (version 2) (version 2) ...
ATCACCGCCTGTTTCCGTGGCTCACCGTCGCGGGCAACGTTGCGCTCGGTCTGGACGGCGTGCCGCTGCTGGCGGCGGCGAAGCGGGAGCGCGTCGCCGAACTGATCGATCTCGTCGGCCTCTCGAACTTCGCCGACGCCTATCCGCATCAGCTTTCGGGCGGCATGGCCCAGCGCGCCGCGATCGCGCGCGCGCTCGTCTCGGAGCCTGAAATCCTGCTGATGGACGAGCCGTTCGGCGCGCTCGATTCGCTGACGCGTGTTTATCTCCAGGAGGAACTGCTCCGCATCTGGGCGAAGCGGAAAGTCACCGTGATCGTCGTCACGCACGACGTCGAGGAAGCGGTGTTCCTCAGCGACACCGTCCTGGTGATGGAGCCGAGGCCGGGACGGATCGAAAGCGTCGTGCGCGTCGATGCACCGCGCCCGCGCGATCGCGCCTCGCGGGAGTTCACGGAGATCAAGGGGCGCATTCTAGGAGCGTTGCGCCGCTAGGCGCGCGCGGACGTTCGATACTCACGGGAGAGCGAAATGATACGTCTGATAGCAGGACTGGCGATTGCCCTGGCGGCGCTGGCGAGCGCATTGTCGCCGTCGCGCGCGGAGAATTTGCCGGACACCATCCGGTTCGGCGGATTCGGCCAGGGTTTCGGACAGCCCTACGGCGTCGCCGCCCTTGCGATTGCGCAGGTCAAGGGCTTCATCGCCGACGAATTCAAGGGCACGCCGGTGAAGTTCACGTATCAATACTTCACGGGCACCGGCCCGGCGATCAACGAGGCGTTCGCCAACGATCAGCTCGATTTCGCTCAATACGGCGGTCTTCCCAACATCATCGGGAAGGCGGCCGGGTTGCCGACGCGCATTCTCGCGTCCTACGGGCTCACGACGATCTTCGGGATCGCGCGGGCGCAGGCCGATATCGCCTCCGTGAAGGATCTGCGCGGCAAGAAGGTCGCCGTCGCCAAGGGAACCATCCTGCACTGGGCGCTGCTCAAGGCGCTGGACAGCAACGGCCTCAGCCTGCGTGACATCAGCCTGATCGATCTCAAGAGCGCGGACCAGACGGCCGCGCTCTCCGCCGGCACGGTGGACGCCGTCATCGGGACGAGCACCCAGCTCGTGCTGGTGGATCGCGGTGTCGCCAAGGTCTTCTATTCGTCGAAGGATCTGGGATTGAAGACCGCGGGCTTCGGCTCGATCGCGGTCGCCGAGCCGTTCGAGCGCAAGTATCCGGAAGCGACCCAGCGGGTCGCCAGCGCGCTCGTTCGCGCCGCGGAGTGGCTGTCGCACGACGAGAACCATGAGGAGGCGTTCCAGATCTGGATCAAGTCCGGCGTCAGCTACGATTCGCTGCGGAAGGAATTCGAGGGCGTTTCCTGGAAGGACGCGTTCAATCCGCGCGTCGATACGTTCTTCGTTTCGCAGTATCGCGATGCGGTGGCCTTCACCAAGGAGCAGAAGCTCATCCGCGCGGACATCGATCTGTCGAAATGGTTTGCGCCCGAATACGTCGAGCGCGCCATCGCCGAACGGAAGCTGACCGGCTTCTGGAAAGACCGGAACGCCGAAGGAAACGTCGTCGTCTCGCAATAGCAGCGGCATGCGCGCGCAACGCTGAAGCAATCGGAATGGAGGCAATCATGTCCAGGATTCAACGGCCGGAACTGGTGTCGAGTGGCGACGGCACGAACGTGTACCGCGCCGACGTGCTGGTCCTCGGCGGCGGGCCCGCCGGCACCTGGGCGGCGGTCTCGGCGGCAAGGCAGGGCGCCAGCGTCATCCTGGCGGACAAGGGGTTCTGCGGAACCTCGGGCGCGACAGCGCCGTCGGGAACCGGGGTCTGGTACGTCGAACCCGATCCCGCCAAGCGCGAGGCGGCGATGGCGAGCCGCGAGGCGATGGGCGGCTATCTCCAGGACCGGAAATGGATGTCGCGCGTGCTCGACCGCACCTACGACAGCGTGCACCAGCTCGCGGAATGGGGCTATCCGTTCCCGGTCGACGACGAGGGACGGCCGCGCCGCAATTCGCTGCAGGGGCCGGAGTACATGCGCCTGATGCGCAAGCGCGTGAAACAGGCGGGCGCGAAGATCCTCGATCACAGCCCGGCGCTGGAATTGCTGGTCGACGGCGATGGCGCGGTCGTCGGCGCAATGGGGCTCCACCGCCAGAGCGGTGACCGCTGGACGGTGCACGCCGGCGCCGTCGTCATCGCCACCGGCGGCTGCGCGTTCCTGAGCGGCGCGCTCGGATGCAACGTGCTGACCGGCGACGGCTACCTGATGGCCGCGGAGGCGGGCGCGGAGCTCTCGGGCATGGAATTCTCCAATGCCTACGCGATGTCCGCCGAATACGGCTCGGTCACGAAAACGCTCTTCTACAACTGGGCGACGTTCACCCACGAGGACGGGCGTCCGGTCGAAGGGGCGAAGTCGAAGGGTGGCCGCTCGATCATCGCCAAGGCGCTCGACAAGGGGCGCGTGTTCCCCCAGCTCGACAAGGCCGACGCGCAGACCCAGTCGGCGATGCGGCTCGCGCAGCCCAATTTCTTTCTTCCGCTCGATCGCGCCGGCATCGATCCGTTCTCGCAACGCTTCCCGATCACCCTGCGGCTGGAGGGGACGGTGCGCGGCACCGGCGGCCTGCGCATCGTCGACGATACTTGCGCCACGACGGTCCCCGGACTTTACGCCGCAGGCGATGCCGCGACGCGCGAACTGATCTGCGGCGCCTTCACCGGGGGCGGCAGTCATAACTGCGCCTGGGCGATGTCGTCCGGCACCTGGGCCGGCACGGCGGCCGGCGCCTTCGCGAAGGGGAAGGGGCAGGTCCGGCGCGGCGCCGAGCGCAGGGGCGATGTCGGCCTGCGCGAGCGCGGCGGACATCGCATCGACGCCGCCAGCCTGACAAGGGCGGTGCAGGCGGAGGTCACGCCCTACGAGCGGAACTACTTCCGCGATGCGGACCGGCTGTCCGACTCGCTTTTGCGTCTGGACGCGCTGTGGACATCCGCCGCCGGGGCCGATGCGGCGGACAGGAGCGGCATCGTCAAGACGCGCGAAGCCGCGGCCATGCTCGCCACCGCGCGCTGGATGTATCGCAGCGCGCTGGCGCGAAGGGAATCGCGCGGCATGGCCCGCCGCCTCGATCATCCTTATCAGGACGACAGTCAGCGTCGGTCGATCCATGCCGGGGGCCTCCGCGAGGTATGGACGCGGCCGGGCCCGGTCCTCTCCCGGCCCGTCGCGGAGGCGGCGGAATGATCCAGATCATCGATCCCGAGCGCTGCACGGGCTGCAACATCTGTGTCGGCGTTTGCCCGACCAACGTGTTTGACGTCGTGCCGGGAGGGCAGCCGGTCATCGCGCGGCAGCATGACTGCCAGACGTGCTTCATGTGCGAGCTCTATTGTCCGGAAGATGCGCTCTATGTCTCGCCGTTCGCGGCAGAACTGGAATCGCTCGACCTGAAGCAGCTGCGCGAAACGGGCGCGCTCGGAAACTACCGCAGCGCGATCGGCTGGTCGGAAGGGACCGGCGATCGACGCAGGACCGATGCTTCGTTCCAGTTATTGGGTCGATAAGTCCGCAGGGAAGCCGCGGGAAGCGCCCCCTGCGGATCGAGACGGCGCGATTTCTGGAGCCGTGCGAGGTGCCGGAGCATCGGTTCCTTTCCGCTTCCGCCGCGCGATTCACCGATCCTGCAGGGCCGCCCGACAGGCGGCCTGGCGTTGGGAAAGAGCGGCCGGCGCGGGCGGGTCTCAGGCCGGGCATGGACCGTAATAGGGACATATCGCCTCGCGGCGCCGGCGAAGCGGATTCTTTGCATCGCTCTATTGTCTTGCGGCCCGATCGGGTCTTAGTCCTGCGGGAGGAAGGCACGAGGCGAGAGCATGACCAAAGCGACGAGACTGGAAACGATCACCGCGGCTTACGGCGTCGCGCGGGACAGCGATTTTCATGCGGTCGCGCCGCCGGTCTATCTTTCCAGCACGTTCGGCTTTTCGGGCTATCGCCAGGGCGGGCCGCACGAATACACGCGGACTTCCAATCCGACCCGCGACCTGCTTGCCGATGTGCTCGCCAAGCTCGAGGGCGGCGCCGGCGCGGTGGTGACGGCATCCGGGATGGCCGCGGTCGATCTCGTCCTGTCGCAGCTTCGGCGCGGCGATCTCGTGCTCGCGCCGCATGATTGCTACGGCGGCACCTATCGCCTGCTTGCCGGCCGGCGCGACCGCGAACAGTTCGACGTCGCCTTCGTCGATCAGGGCGATCCTGCGGCCTTCGCCGCCGCCCTCGGCCGGCGGCCGAAGCTCGTGCTCGTCGAGACGCCGAGCAATCCGCTGATGCGCGTCGTCGATATTCGCGCGATCGCGGAGCGCGCCAGGAAGGCCGGCGCCAAGGTCGCGGTCGACAACACGTTCCTTTCGCCGGCCTTGCAGCGGCCGCTCGCGCTCGGCGCGGATTTCGTCATTCACTCGACGACGAAGTACATCAACGGGCACTCCGACGTGGTCGGCGGCGCCGTCATCGCCGCCGACCGCACCGATGTGGAGGCGCTGGCGCACTGGGCGAACGTGACCGGCACGACCGGATCGCCGTTCGACGCGCACCTGACATTGCGCGGCCTGCGGACCCTGTTCCCGCGCGTCGAGCGCCAGCAGGCGAACGCGATGGCGGTGGCGCAGTTCCTGGCGCGGCACGCCGCTGTCGCGGCCGTCCACTATCCCGGCCTCGATACCGATCCGGGCCACGCGCTAGCCTCGGCGCAGCAGGATGGCTTCGGCGCGATGCTGAGCTTCGAGCTTGCCGGCGGCGTCGATGCGGTGCGCCGTTTCGTCGAGGCCGTCGAGGTCTTCACGCTCGCGGAATCGCTCGGCGGCGTGGAGAGCCTGGTGGCGCATCCGACGACGATGACTCATTCCGGCATGGGGGAGGAGGCGCGCCGCGCGGCGGGCATCAGCGACAGCCTGATCCGCCTCTCGGTCGGGATCGAGGCGGAAGCCGATCTGATCGCCGACCTGGAGGGCGCCCTTGCCGTCGCCGAGGGCTCGGCCGTGCCAAAAGGCTAGCGCGTTTTCGAGCGAGGTCGATGCCGGTTCGCGTGGAGAAAACGCGATAAACAAAAAACTGGGTCCGGCTTTGATTCCATCAAAGCCGGCGGAGTTCTCGGCCAATCGCGACGGTCTATCCGCACGGCGGATTTGCGGTCGTTTCGCGCAGCGCCCGCATGATGTCTTCGCGGGAGATCATCCCGACCAGCCGCTTTCCGGAGTCCAGCACCGGAAAGCTGCGCGTCTTCAAATTCACCATCAGCTGCAGGATGCGCGTCAGCGGCGCTTCCGGCTCGACGTGAACCATCGCCTCGGTCATCACCTCCGCTACCGTGAGGTTCATCAGGTCGTCGAAGTGCGGCACCATCTGATGCGTGGTGAACGCGAAGGCGCGGATGAAGTCGAACTTCGTCACGATGCCGAGAACCCGGCCTTCCTCGACGACCGGAAAGGCGTTGAAGTCGTGTTCCTCGAAAAGCTGCTCCAGTTCGCGCAGGGTGACCTTTCGCTGCACGGTGACGACCGCCGGTGTCATGTACCGGGCCGCGGTGCAGGAGAGGAAGCCGTACATGGTGCTGCCTGAGGTCATGGTCCAGCTCTTCGTCCGCGTGTTGCGTGCGGCGCCGCGAGAGGCTTCATCAGCTCCGCCGCCAGCAGGTAGAGCGCGACGATGACGGCGATGGCGGCGATCAGGATCGCCGGCAGCGTGACGAAGCCGAAGAATCCGCCCAGCGGCGTGAGCGCGACGGTCACGGCGACGGCAAGCGCGCCGAACGAGCTGGCGATGAGCACCCGGCTCGCGCGGCTGACGTGGAACGCGCCGCTGGTCCGGATGAAGAAGATCACCAGGATCTGCGTCGCGATCGATTCCACGAACCACGCGGTGCGGAACTCGTCGGGCGCGGCGTGGAACAGCTTGATGAGCGCCGCGAACGTGGCCATGTCGAAGACCGACGACAGCGTGCCCATGACCAAGGTGAAGCGCAGGATGCCCGCCATCGTCCATGCCCGGGGCGCGGCGACATCCTGCGGATCGACGCGGTCGAACGGGATGCCGATCTCGGAGAGATCGTAGAGCAGGTTGTTGAGCAGGATCTGGATCGGCAGCAGCGGCAGGAACGGCAGCACCAGCGAGGCCAGGGCCATCGACAGCATGTTGCCGAAGTTCGAGCTCGTGCCCATGCGGACGTACTTGAGGATATTCGCGAACGTGCGGCGGCCTTCAGCGACGCCGTCGGCGAGCACGCCGAGGTCCTGGGCGAGCAGGATGATGTCGGCCGCGCTCCGCGCCACGTCGGTGGCGCCCTCGACGGAAATCCCGATCTCGGCGGCCCGGATCGCCGGCGCGTCGTTCACGCCGTCGCCGAGGAAGCCCACCGTATGGCCGCGCGATTGCAGCGCGCGGATGATCCGCGTCTTCTGGTCGGGGGAGACGCGGGCGAACAGGTCGGTGTCGTCGATGCGCGCGAGCAGCGCCGCGTCGGTCAGTTCCGCGATCTCCTCGCCGGTCAGGAGGTTGTTTGCAGGCATGCCGAGTTCGGTGACGACATGGCGCACCACCGCGGCGTAATCCCCCGACACCACCTTGACGCGGATGCCGGCGCGGGCGAGCCGGCCGACGGCCTCCGCCGCGCTCGCCTTCGGCGGATCGACGAAGACGCAGTGGCCCGCGAACACGAGGTCCTGCTCGTCCTCCGCGCGCAGCTCGCGATAATCCGCCGGAACCGCCTTCCAGGCCACGCCGAGCAGCCGGTGTCCCGCTTCGGCCTGCTGTTCCTGCTCGCGCGACAGCCGCTCCCGATGCGTACCGTCGAGCGGCGCGGTGGTGCCGTCGCCGTTGTCGATCGCCGACGACAAGGCAAGGACGCGCTCGGGCGCGCCTTTGACGACGAGAATCCGCTCGCGATCGGTTTCCGCCAGCACGGTGAGCGAGCGCCGCTCGAAGTCGAACGGGATCTCGTCGAGTTTCTTCCATGCCTGGATGCGGCCATCGGCACAGCGGTCGATCACGGCCTGATCGAGCGGGCTGCGAATCCCGCTGCTGAAGCAGCTGTTCACCATGGCGAGCGTCAGGGTGCGGTCGCTGGTGCGGCCGTCCGCGCCCGTGTGGTCCACGAGCGAGATGCGCGCCTCGGTCAGCGTCCCGGTCTTGTCGGTGCACAGCACGTCCATCGCGCCGAGATCGTGAATCGCCGCCAGCCGCTTCACGATCACCGATTTCCCGGCCATGCGGAGCGCGCCGCGGGAGAGCGTCACCGTCATGATCATGGGCAGCAGTTCGGGCGTGAACCCGACCGCCAGCGCAACGGCGAACAGGAACGATTCCATCACCGGCCGGCCCGAGGCGAGATGCACGAGCAGGACGAACAGCACGAGGAATACGGTCAGCCGCAGGATCATGAGCCCGAGGCGATGGATGCCGCGCTCGAGCGCGCTGCGCGTCTCGCTCGCGGCAAGCGCCGCCGCGATGCCGCCGAAGCGCGTCGTCCGTCCGGTGGCGACGACCAATATGGTGGCCTCACCGCTCACCATCGAGGTGCCGGCGAAAAGCGCGTTGAACGCGTCCGCCGGCATGCGGGCGTCGCAGGCGCCGGCGCGCTTCTCGGTCGGAAACGGCTCGCCGGTCATCAGCGCTTCATTGCAATGGGCGTTACGGCTGCTGATGACGACGCCGTCGGCAGGCACGAGGTCGCCGGCGCGGAGCTCGACCACGTCGCCGGACACGACGTGCTCGACGGGGACCGAAACGAGCTTGCCGTCGCGGCAGACGTCCGCGCGGATCGCCACCGATCGCTTCAAGGCGTCCGCCGCGAGTTCGGCGCGTCGTTCCTGCACGACGTCGAGGGTGATCGACAGGGTGATGACCGCGAAGATGATGCCGAAGCTGGCGACATCGCCGGTCGCGGCGGAGATCGCGGCGGCAACGAGCAGGATCGCCACCAGCGGCTCGGCGAATTTCCGAGCGATCGTCCAGATGAGCTGCCGGCGCGGAATCTCCGAAACCGTGTTGGGTCCGAATCGCTCGAGACGCAGCGTGGCCTGCTCGGCGCTCAGCCCCGAGGGGCCGCATGCGAGCTGCTCGCAGAGCGCGTCGAGGGGCCGGCACCAGAACGCATCGTCGCGCGCGGCCGGGCGCGGCGCCGAACCGTTCGTGTTCTCAATCCTGTCGAACGTACGCACCGGGTGCGTCCTGCAAATGGCCCGCCTTCTGTCCGGGCATTCCCATCGGGGGCGGGGAGACCGGCGTGCCGGAATGCGTGTGCAGCCACTCCGTCCATTCCGGCCACCAGGCGCCGTCCTTGCGGGGTGCCCGCGTCAGATAGGTGTCGGGATCGACATAAGGTTCGTCGTGTCGGGTTGCGAGGACCTGGAAGCTGCGGCCCGGGTGTCCGATCTCGGAAACGATGCCGGCGTTATGGCCGCCGGTGGTGAGGACGTAGGTGACGTCGCTGCCGGTCTGAAGATGGATTTTGTAGGTGGAGCGCCAGGGCGCGATGTGATCGCGCTGGGTCCCGACCGCGAAGATCGGCATGCGGATGTCGGCCAGCGCGACGGGCTGGCCGCCGGCGCGCAAGCGCCCTTCGGCAAGGTCGTTGTTGAGGAACAGGTGTCTCAGGTATTCCGAATGCATGCGGTAGGGCATCCGCGTGGCGTCGGCATTCCAGGCCATCAGATCGGTCATGGGCGCGCGCTGGCCCATCAGGTATTCGTGGATGATCCTCGACCATATGAGGTCGTTGGAGCGGAGCATCTGGAATGCTCCGGCCATCTGCGAGGCGTCGAGGAACCCCTGTTCCCACATCATGTCCTCCAGGAAGGACAGCTGGCTTTCGTTGATGAACAGCATCAGTTCGCCGGCTTCGGAGAAGTCGGTCTGCGCCGCCAGCAGTGTCATCGAACGCAGGCGGTCGTCGCCGTCCCGGGCCATCGTGGCGGCGACGATCGAGAGCAGCGTGCCGCCCAGGCAGTAGCCGACCGCGTGGACCTTGCGGTCGGGCAAGGCCGCGGCGATGTGATCGAGCGCGGCCATCACGCCGTCGGTGCGGTAGTTCTCGAGGCCGAGATCGCGGTCTTCGGGGCCGGGATTCTTCCACGAGATCATGAATACCGTGAAGCCCTGATCGAGCAGGTAGCGGACGAGCGAGTTCTCCGGCGAGAGATCGAGGATATAATATTTCATGATCCATGCCGGGACGATCAGCACCGGCTCGGGACGGACCTGGGCTGTGGTCGGCGTGTACTGGATCAGCTCGATCAGTCCGTTGCGATAAACCACCTTGCCCGGTGTCGCCGCAACGTCGCGGCCGACCGCGAAGCGTTCGGCGCCGATCGGGCGCTTACCGCTGACCGCCCGCTCCCAGTCCTCGATGAAATTCTGGAAGCCGCGCACGAGATTGGTCCCGCCGCTTTCCGAGGTGGTGCGCAGGATCTCGGGATTGGTCAGGATCCAGTTCGAGGGCGCGACGACGTCGAGCAACTGCCGCGAGACGAAGGAGACGATGCGCTCGTGCTGTTCCGTGACGCCGCGGATATGCGTGGTGGCATTGTGCCACCATTGCTGTTGCAGCAGGAAGCCCTGATAGAGCACGTTGTAGGGCCACTTCTGCCAGTCCTCGCCGGCGAAGCGTCGATCCTGCGGCAACGGCAGGATGCAGGGCTCCTGCGGTCCGCGTTCCGACAGGCAGCGCTGCAGATGTGTGGTGAAACGCAACGTCTTGCGCGCCGCCTTGTCGACAAGCTGAAGCTGCTTTCCCGGCGAGAAGGCAAGGTGCGTCGCCCAGTCGAGATACGCTTCGGCGAGAGACGCCGGCGAGAGACCGAACGTGAAGCGGGCGACGGCGGCGTGGAGCGAGCGGTCGATGATGTCGGCGAGCGCCGTGACCGCATAGGAATCGTGTTCGGCGCTGCTGTTCTCATGCGGCGGAAGGGCCGGCCGGGCGGCGGGCCGGCGCGCATCCGCGGGCAGGGACTCGGCAATACGGGCGACATCGTTGTCGGGCATCGGTCACTCCGTCGGATCGAGCCTTCTTAGCCCCGCCGCCGGGCATCCGGTTGATTCATATCAACCGGTAACAATTTAGGCGGGTGGCCGGCATCCGCACCCATTCCTTTAACGACAGACCCCGCCGTCGTTTCCGGCGGCGGGGGCTGATCGGTCGAGCGCCGGAAACGGCGTCAGCCTGCCTTCGGCAACTCGACCACTTCGCTGGGCGGGTCGAATACTACGCCGCTGGTCGGCTCGATCCACACCACATGATCGTTCACGCGCTTGACGCCCGGCACGTTCTCGGCCGCGACGATCAGCGCGCGGCGTTCCCGTTCGTCGGTGATGGTGCCCCAGAGGTCGACCACGCCGTTGCGAACGACGACGTTGAGCATGGCGATCGGGGCCCATTGCTCCTTGTCGAGCTCGGCGAGAATCTTCTCCCGGATCGTCTTGTCGTCGGCGCGGTCGGGTTTCGCCTCGCCGGCGATGCTTGCCAGCGCATGCAGCAGGTTGGCCCGGCTCACGATGCCGACCACCTTGCCGCCGCGGACGACCGGAAGCCGCTTCACCCGGCGCTTCTCCATCAGCGCGACGGCGTCGGTGAGGGAGGTCTCCTCGGTCACGGTTACCGGATCGGTCGTCATCACCTCGCCGACCTTGCGGCCGTGGGTCTGCACATATTCCTCCGCCATCCGGCCCGGGCTCGTCAGGAAGGCGAGCCACCGCGGCCGCTTGCGCTGGGTGCCGGTCTCGGCGCGACGGAGAAAATCGCCTTCGGTCACGATCCCTACCAGATTGCCGGCCGCGTCGATCACCGGCAGGCCGCTCACGCGCTCCTGCAGCATCAGGCGGATCGCCCGCGCGATGGTGTCGTCCGGCGCTACGGAAATAACGTACTGGGTCATTACGTCCTGGACTTGCATGGCATCCTCCATTGCGAGCCATTCTGACCGGCGCGGCGCCTTCCGTTTTGACCCAGGTCAAGGGCCGTCAATCTTCGCGGAAGGCGGCGATGTCGGTCTCATTCCCGTGGCGGCCGTGCCCGGTCCGATCGGCAGCGTGACGATCCGCAAGCCGGGGTCGGCCGGGCTGTCGGCGATGCCGAAGCCGAGCTCGGCGCACATGCGCAGCATGGTCGTATTCTCCGCCAGCACCTCGCCGCGCAGCGCCTCGATTCCCTCGCTGCGCGCGTATTCGATCAGTGTCTGCATCAGCAGCCAGCCGAGGCCGCGCCCCTTGAGGTCGGAGCGGACGAGGACGGCGTATTCGGCGGTATCGCTGTGCGTCAGGAGATGGACCCGGCCGACGCCGAGCATCTCGCCGGAGCTTTCTTCGATGGCGACGAAGGCCATCGCCCGTGCGTAGTCGATCTGGGTGAAACGGGCGATCTGCGTGTGGCCGAATTCCTTCACCGGCGCGAAGAACCGCAGGCGCAGATCCTCCGCGGTGACCTTGCGGAGGAACGGCGGATAGAGCGGCTCGTCCTCCGGCCGCACCGGGCGGAGCAGCACCTTCGTGCCGTCCCTGAGCTCGACCGTGCGCTCCCATTCCTTCGGATAGGGCCGTACGGCGAAGCGCGACCGGTGGCCGCGGCGCAGCGGCAGCGGCGGCGCTTCGCCGACCGCGACACGGGCATCGAGAACGATCACGCCGCATTCGTCGGCGAGCAGCGGATTGAGATCGACCTCCTTGACCTCGGGCAGGTCGGCGGCGAGCTGCGCCAGCTTGGTCAACGTCAGCGCGATCGCCTTGCGGTCGGCGGCGGGAATGTCGCGATAGCCGCCGAGGATGCGCGAAACCCGCGTGCGTCCGATCAGGTCGTCGGCAAGCCGCAGGTCGAGCGGCGGCAGCGCCAGGGCCTTGTCGTTGATGACCTCGACCGCCGTGCCGCCGGCGCCGAACACCACGACCGGGCCGAAGGTCTTGTCGTCGGCGAGGCCGGCGATGAGTTCCCGCGCCCTGGGACGGACGATCATCGGATGGATGGTGACCCCGGTGATGCGGGCATCGGGTTTTGCCGTTCTGGCGCGGGCGAGGATGTCGGCGGCGGCCTGGCGCACGGATGTTTCGTCGCGCAGGTTCAGCCGCACGCCGCCGATGTCGGATTTGTGGACGATGTCCGGCGACAGGATCTTGGCCGCGACCGCGCCGCTTTCGAGGAACGGTCGGGCCGCCGCGACGGCCTCGTCGGGATCGCGGGCGAGCTTTACGGCGGCGATCGAGATCGCGTAGGCGTCCATCAGGTCGGCGATCTCGATCGGATCGAGCCATGTCCGCCGCTCCCCGACCGCGCGGCGTACGATGCTCCGGGCGCGCGCCGTGTCGGGCACGAACTCGGCCGGCAGGCTCGGCGGCGTCGCCATCAGCGCGTCCTGGCCCTCGCGGTAGCGGACGAGATGCATGAAACCGCGGACCGCGTCGGTTTCCGACCCGTAATGCGGGATGCCGGCCGATCCGAGCCCGGATTCGGCGTCGCCGCTGTCGCCGAGCCACACGGCAAACACCGGCTTGGGCGGGAACGCCGTGTCGCGGTGCCGGCGCGCCACGGTCATGACCGACGCGGCCGCCTCGCGCGCGGAGGCGAGCGCGGTCGGCACGTTCATGACCAGCAGCGCGTCGTTGCCGGGGTCGGCGAGCAGTTCCTCCATCGCGGTGGCATAGCGCGCGGCGTCGGCATCGCCGGCGATGTCCACCGGATTGGCCCGCGACCAGATCGGCGGCAGCTTGCTGTCGAGCGCGGCCCGCGTGTCAGGTGAAAGGGTGGCGAGCCGGCCGCCGAGATCGATCAGCCGGTCGACGGCGAGGACGCCGATGCCGCCGCCGTTGGTCAGGATGGCAAGCCGGTTGCCGGCGAACGGGCGGACATGACCGAGCGTCTCGGCGGCGTCGAACAATTCGTCGAGATCGAGCACGCGCACCAGCCCGGCGCGGCGGAAGGCGGCGTCGTAGACGGCGTCCGAGCCGGCGAGCGCGCCGGTATGCGTGCGTGCCGCGACGGCGCCCTGGGCGTGCCGGCCGGACTTGATCACCAGCACGGGCTTGGCGCGCGCCGCCGCACGCGCAGCGGACATGAATTTGGGCGCGTTCTGGATCGACTCGATATAGAGCACGATCGAGCGCGTCCTCACGTCGGTCGCGAAATAGTCCAGCAGGTCGCCGAAATCGACGTCGATCTGGTTGCCGAGCGAGACGACGGCGGAGAAGCCGAGCGCGCGGCGCGCCGCCCATTCGACCATGCCGGCGACGATCGCGCCCGACTGCGAGATCAATGCAAGGTCGCCGGGTTGCGACATGTGTGCCGCGAAGCTGGCATCGAGTCGTGCGGCGGGTACCTGCAAGCCGAGGCAGTTGGGGCCGAGCAGCCGCAGACCGTGCGCCCGGGCGGCGGTTTCGGCGCGCTCGCTGAGGGAGCCCGGTCCCTGGCCGAGACCTGCGGTGATGACGACGGCCGCCGCGCAGCCGCGCGCCCCGGCCGCCGCCACGATATCGGGCACCGTTTCGGGCGGCGAGGCGATG
>Ga0182744_1002961_pt1 | contig 13550 bp, 11 predicted proteins | sample eDN3rd30CKraftMG_FD_128525 | JGI IMG/M metagenome (GOLD analysis project Ga0182744, IMG submission 128525) | Enriched Miracle-Growth compost microbial communities from Emeryville, California, USA - eDNA 3rd pass 30_C Kraft MG (version 2) (version 2) ...
TTAGTTTTCTCCTGCTTTTTTAATACAGGTAGCATGGCGTTCATTTCCTTAAGATGCAGGCACCTTTTTTCCTCCTTATAGACCTTATCATGCCATTCCAGCATATAATTATAGACGTAGCGGTTGCAGCCAAACTGATTGGCCAAAAAGCGCATCTGCTCCTTATTAGGATAGATGCGAAACTTATAGCCTTTTATGTATTGTTTAGTCATTGTCTATTAATAATTTTCCATTAGGCACAAATTGCCTGTCGCAATACAGGGTATTACGGGTACTTTTCTTTTATGTTACCCTGCTGAATAACTTATTGAGCTTGTTTTTTTGGGTGAAAATTTATTTCCCTTATTCCTTATTTTGGCAAAAGTGGCTGTACTGCAATCAACCAGTTAAAACAGTTCTTAAACGACAAGCGCTACTGATTATAATGCAAAGATGAGAAAAATGAAAAGAATTTCCAAGAAAATTACCAAATAATTTGGTGTCCAAAAATCCTGTTTTTAGCAATTCTACAATGTACTGGCGGCGGGCATTACAGAGGAGTCTTGTATTTTTGGAGCAAAATCCCGCTTTTTGCAAGCGATCTACAAGTCAGATTAATTAAAAATTTAGTGATTAATGGCAGGACAACCAGTACTTAGAAATTAACTATAACCAAGTTAAACAGTACTATTAACCCAAGTTGCGCATTAACATTTTAGCCTCCAATATTTTAAAGATTTTGGGGGCATTTTTATGGGTTTTAGCTTCCATATTAGCCGTATTTGATTTTTAACCGGGCTAATTACTGAATAAATTACTGTAGAAGCTTAAAATCGATTTGTAGCCCAAAAAGTGGATGTTAAACCGTTTAAACTGCGCAATAATTTCCCATAAATTTGCCATTATGTATTTCACATCACATGATTTAATGAATAAGCAGACTGGGGAGCCGGACAAGTACTTCCGCCTCATGCGCAACTTCCGTGATGTGAATAATAAGGTTAGACACTCCACTGTTTTAAGCATTGGTTTTTTGCCCAAAGAACTGACAAGAGATGATCTAGGTGAGATTGCAGAATGTATTAATAACCGGTATTTACACAAGCCTGCCTTATTTGAACCCAGTAACGAACGGGTAAGATATTGGCTGGAGGAGATATGGCAAAGAATAATTGACGGCAAAAAGCTTGATATTGATTTATACAATCCTTATAGCCAACATATTGTGACCAATAGCCTCTACCACGAAGATGTCAGAGAAGTCGGGGCTGAATGGCTTGCCTTTAATGTTTGGAAGAGCCTTAAATTAGAAGAAACTTTACGCGGTTGTGGGTTCACAGAGGAGCAGATAAAACTTACGGCTACCCAAATCATTAGTCGGGCTGTGTATCCAGTTTCGGAACTGGCCACCTCCAAAATAGTAAAAGACAACTCGGCCATCTGCGAATTGACAGGATATCCGATTGATAAGGTTAACAAGGATGCTCTGTATAGGAATGCGCTCCGTTTATATAAGTGTAAGGATGAACTGGAAAGAAAGCTTTCCTGCAGGACGACTGAAATTTTTAATCACCAGGACAGCATCATTTTATTTGATCTGACAAACTCCTATTTTGAATTGCGACCTGATAAGGTTGGATTAGAATTGTTTCAATGTTGGAAAACATAGAGAAACCCAGCGTTCTGTCGCTGGTTGCCTACTGTGGCGTGCATTGATGGTAACAACTATGTACGAAGCCCGCAGGACAATGTACCGAAAGTCGACGACTTCTTGAAAGGTGGTGACAACAATCAAGTGCTGGAAATTTCATCTGGTATTGGGCTAGGCAAATTGGTATGGACAAATTAACTGAATGATCGCTAGAATCACCGTTAAGGAGAATGAGCCAAAGGAATTGACAGGCTCAAGCCAAAATGGCAATGACGTGGGATAAGTTGCTTTCGAATCAGCTTACACAGACAATCAACACGTCCGGTGAACAGATCAGTCCTAACCCAATTATGTTCCAATCACAGCAACAGGGGAAATCCGAATACCGCCCTGCATTCGCAGGGCAGGCAGACCGTAAGGGATGCTGTTGGGAGGCGGACGTAAGAAGTGATAAAAAGCGAATGCTAGACTGTAATGATCTAGATAGAGGTTGAAACATAACCTTACAGCGGAAGCTGGCTGACGTATCACAGGTTCATTATCGTTATTAAAACTTAAGAACTTCGAATTTAGATGGCAAAACAAATGATCGCAACAATTGAACCGTCGGTAGCAATACCGGAGGCGAAATCACGTGCGAATGTGGCCATCAGGTTTGTGGATGACTGGGAAACCATTAACTGGGATTACCATACACAAATCGTCAGGAAGCTGCAGTTGAGGATAGCGAAGGCAACACAGTTAAAGAAATTCGTTAAGGTTAAACACCTTCAATGGATTTTGGTTCACTCTATCTCAGCCAAACTATTGGCCGTTAGAGGGATTATGCAGAACACCGGGAGCAAAACTCCTGGAGTAGACGGAATTAAGATTAAATCACCAAAAGAGAAATTAGCATTAGCAAAAAGTCTAACCCGTAAAAATTATAAAGCGGCCCCCTTAAGACGCATATACATTCCCAAGGCAGGTAATAAAAAGAAGCTTCGACCAATTTCCATTCCCACCCTATACGATAGAGCACAACAATTCTTGCATAATCAGGCACTCTTACCTGTATCAGAAGTTACAGCCGATATAAATAGTTTCGGTTTCCGACAACAAAGAAGCTGTGCGGACGCGATTGCGCAGTGCTTTATCGCCCTCGCCACCCAAAGGGCACCACAGTATATTTTAGATGCAGACATATCTGGATGTTTTGATAACATATCCCACGAATGGATGCTCCAAAACATATGCACTGATAAGGTGATGTTAGCCCAATGGCTTAAAGCTGGGTATGTAGACATGAACAGGTTGTTCCCAACCACAGTCGGCTCTGCTCAAGGAGGCATTATCTCACCAACGCTTTGTAACATGGTGTTAGACGGACTTACAAACATGCTAAAATCGAACTTCAAAAAGCAAAGTGGCATCAATCTAATAAGGTATGCGGACGACCTGATCGTTACCTCATACTCAAAAGAGCTACTAGAACAAGATATTCAACCAGCCATCGAATATTTCCTTAAAGAACGAGGTCTTGAACTTTCGAAGGAAAAAACCAAGATAGTTCACATTAGAGACGGATTTGACTTTCTCGGTCAAAACGTGCGAAAATATCCCGACCATGGCAAAATGAAACTATTGATCAAACCTTCCCAGAAGAATATCCATTCATTTCTTAAAGGCATCAAAACTGTGTTTTACAAAGCACGGAGTCTCAACCAGTCGGAACTCATCCGAATTCTGAACCCCAAAATCAGAGGATGGGCAAATTACCACCGCCATGTGGTCTCAAAATATATTTTCAATAAGTTGGATTATATGATCTGGCACCAAGCTCTAAGATGGGCAAAACGGCGTCATCCAAGGAAGGGAATAGACTGGGTTCTTCAGAAATATTTCAAGAAAGTCAAAGGGATTACTCACGAATTCCATTGCAGCGAAAGACAAGAAGACGGAACTTTATTGGAATATACAATTTCCAAAATGGGATCCGTGCCTATCCAAAGGCATGTCAAGATACTGGGGCAAGTGCATCCTTACGACAAAAGGTATGATGAATACTTCGAAAAACGTACCTCTGAAAAATGGCGAAACAATAGCAAACGTCGTAACGTTGAAAATATAATCTCCATGTTTCAAAAAGATAAATGTCCGTTCTGCCAGAAGAAGTTGACCATTAATCAACGTTGGTGTATTAGTTTAAAACGTAAAGCCTCGGAAGGCGGGGAGTACCAATTAGATAATATGGATATCGTCCACTCAAATTGCCACAAAAATGGTTATCAAAGAAATCTGCATAAAGGAAAAGCAAACTGTGAAACCGGTCATGACTCGGAAAATCGTGATTTACAATGGGCCAGAGCCGGATGCGGAGAAATTTGCATGTCCGGTTCGTTGGAGGCAAAAGCGCCGCAAGGCGCTTAGCTATCCGGTGGCGAAAAAAGAGACAGTGAATTAGCTAAATACGGGCGCAGCAAGGAAAAAAGAAAAGACGCCAAATTAGTTGTATTATCATTAGCAATCAATGAATTAGGATTCGTTAAATACAGCAGCATTCACGAAGGAAACTTTGCCGACACAAGCGACATCACCGCTGTTTTGGATAATCTAATTATTAATACTGGCAAGGAGCCTAAGACGGTTATAATGGATGCAGGGATAGCCACTGCGGATAATCTAAAAGTTATCCGTGATAAGGGGTATCACTATATATGTGTAAGCAGGGAAAGGCTAAAAGACTACGAATATCATAATGGTAATAACCCTGTGGAAGTAAAAACCCAGTCTGGCAAGATTATTACTTTAAAAAAGCTCAAGAGTCCCGGCAACGGTAGCCATTATTATGAGATCAACAGCCCTGCCAAAGCACTGAAGGAGCAATCCATGAAATCAAGCTTTGAAAAAGGCTTCGAAGAAGGCCTGGAGATTGCCAAAGCAGCACTCTCCAAACCACGGGGCATTAAAAAAATACAAAAGGTTCATGAGCGTATTGGTAGGCTTCAGGAGCGATATCCTTCTACCCACGGTAGGTATCAGATATCAGTTGTGGAAGATAAGGACCGTGGGGTTGCTACCGATTTATTATGGGAGAAGATAGCCACCAGGGAAGAAGAAAAAAAGCTTTCTCTGGGCCGGTACTTTCTTCAGACAAGTATGGATCTGGATGAAACCCCTAATGTTTGGCTTACTTACAATTTAATCAGGGAAGTGGAATCCACATTCAAAACATTGAAGACAGACCTGGACTTACGTCCCATTTATCATAAAAACGACGAGAGCACTAAGGCGCATTTAAATTTGGGGATTCTGGCTTATTGGCTGGTTAATACCATCCGATGTAAGCTCAAACAAGAAAATATCACATGGGGCTGGTCTGAGATTTTAAGGATTGCCTCCTCCCAGCACTTTGTGACCACAAAAGGGCAAAATACAGCTGGCTTCCCTGTGGAAACAAGAAAGTGCAGTAACCCAATCGATGATCTCAAGTTAATCCAAGTAAAACTGGGCATATCACCGAAGCCTTATAGAATAGAGTCAAAAAACAAAGATGTAGCCCAAAATGCTGAACTCAAAAAAAGCCAAGCCTTACAACAGTCTACATCTCCGCCCTTATAATGCGCAATGTGGGTTAAACCAAATTAAAATCAGACGCACTTTTGCACGAGCCATCATTTATATTATCCATTTTAACTTCCATAGATTTTAAGTTTGAGCGATGCATTGCTGCAGATGTATATCCTACTGTTGAGCGGAGGAGCCCTTTAGTCTGTACAGCGCCTATATTATTTTATTAATAAAAGAATCGAAAATTATTCAGTGGATGTAACGGAATCTTTAGCCTGAAGGGCTTGTAAAACATTTGCGAGTTGCCGCGTATGGCGCTCAATATGATAAATTGCAAATGAAATCAGCTCATATCTCGTTAGACACCCTATTTGAGGAAACTGCATCGCCTTGCATAAAACCGATAGATTCAGTGTGCTGATATCGGTTATCAGGTGCAGCATAGCGGCGGTTAATTCCTGTCTGATTTGCGTCCTCATCAAAAAATCTGGGCTGGGCATCAGGATGTCTGCCGATGTTGATTTTATATCCCCATTTTCCATAATCGACTTTAATTCACCGACGTACATTTCAGGGTCTCTTTGCACCTCCGAAGTCTCACCTGTTACTACCTGATGAATATAAACCATGGACTTAATGACATGGCTACCTATTTGTGCAGCCGACCAACTGTTTATTTCTGGCGCCCGGTTAAATATCGATTCCCTGAACTCATACAAAGCTTCAACAAAATGACGAACAGATACAGTTAAATGCTGCTCCAGCAAAGCCCTTTCATCTGGGGAAATACTACGATTTTCATTCATAAATATTCTCTGTGTTTTAAATACGATTAAAAAGCCTTACTGATCAGATAACAAAAATAACCGAAATTTAAGGCATTTACAGGATGAGATCACGGCAAAATAAAAGGTCATTTGCGACAATTGATTCTACAATAGCTTAACCTGTAAAGTAAATAAGATGGTCCCGAGTCTCTTTTTGGTTAAAATCACTCTTATATAACTCCTTTTCCTACAAATTAACAGGGGCCATTTTTAGACGGTTTGTCCAAAATGGCCCCATTCACCCTTTTATCTAAAATCCAAAACTTTATTTTTTTGCCATACAGGGAGGATCAACCTGCATTACGCCCATTTGCCTTTAATTTAGTTCCAGCATCACCACGCTGTGCGGCGGTAAATTAACCGTTAAAACCTGGCCTGCCGTATCACCCGTTAATTTAAAATCCTTAAAACCGGCGGTTTTTACATTGTCCGGCGCCTCAAATGTGTTCACCGTGGTTATTGATTTTGCATTTAGCAAGTCACCGTTTACTTTGGTATATTTTGTATGCGCCAAGTCTATGGTAATTGGATTTGCTTTTTCTGCATCCAGGTTCACTAGGCTGATATGCATTTTACCTGTACTGTCAATGGAAGCGGAACTGTTTACTGCATCGATTGTTTGACCACCCAGGCTATAAGCCGGGCTGATCAGGTGCAAGGGTACAAGCCTTGCCGCCTGATGCTTCTTATACAGCTCGAAAACATAATAAGTTGGTGTAAGAATCATTTTGTCCCCTTTTGTAAGGATCAGCGACTGTAAAACATTTACTGTCTGGGCCAGGTTGGCCATTCTAACCCTGTCAGCGTGGTTATTAAAAATATTCAGGGTTGTCGCCGCAATCAGGGCATCCCGCATAGAATTTTGCTGATATAAAAATGCCGGGTTGGTCCCTGGCTCTGCATCTGTCCAGACACCCCACTCATCGACGACCAGGGCAACTTTTTTCTCTGGATCATATTTATCCATAATGGCTGAATGCCGGGTGACCAGTTCCTCCATGTGGAGGCAGTTTTTCATGGTATTAAAATATTCCTGTTCTGAAAACGCCGTTGCAGAACCTTTTTTGCCCCAGTTTCCTGTAGGGATCGTATAATAATGCAGGCTAAGGCCCCACATCATATTATGCGGAATCCCTTTCATCAGTACTTCCGTCCAGTGGTAGTCATCAGAATTGGCACCGCTGGCAATCCTTTTGAGTGGCGCATTATGATAGCTTTTGGCAAAGGTGGCATACCTGCGGAACTGATCTACATAAAACTCCGGCGTCATATTACCACCACAGCCCCAGCTTTCATTGCCAATACCAAAAAACTGTACGCCATAAGGTTTATCAACACCATCCTCTTTACGTAATTTGGTCATGGGACTTGCTCCGTCAAAATTGAGGTATTCCACCCAATTGGACATTTCCTGCACTGTACCGCTGCCCATATTACCAGAAATATAAGGCTGTGTATGCAGCAAATGACAAAGCTGCATAAATTCATTGGTACCAAAGCTATTATCCTCCGTTACACCGCCCCAATTCGTGTTCACCATTTTTGGCCTTTTCGCCGGATCGCCTATCCCGTCCATCCAGTGGTATTCATCGGCAAAGCAACCGCCCGGCCACCTTAGGTTCGGGATATTTATATTTCTTAGGGCTTCTACGACATCCATACGAATCCGGCCCTGTTTGTTTACTTTAGCGTCTTTGGGGACCCAGATCCCACCATAAATGCCGCGCCCCAGGTGTTCAGAGAACATACCGTATATATTGGGGTTAATTTCTGTTTTGGCTTGAGAACCATCCAGACTTAAGACTGCTCTTTGTGCAGCCGCCGCCAGGCAAAAACAAATCAGGAGCGCTGAAAGCAATTGTTTTTTCATGTGAATAGTTTTGTTTTATTGTTTGATTAGTGAATAACCGTAACCTTGTAATGAGCGCTAAGCATACATTTTTTCAATTAACAGAAGACCATTTTTTTAAAGAAATTTGTCCGACCTGTTTAACTGGATGGCTATTATCAGACTGGCGCGTTTTATCGCGCCCCATAAGCCTTACATCTTTATTGTTTTCCCGGCTTATTCCCGCCTTATTATTTTACCGGGAGTTTCTTCTGTGCCCGGTTTTTAAATTTAGGCTTATAGACAAAATTTAAAAATGTATTGAATCCCGCTTCATATTTTTCCTGATCCAGCTGATAGAAATAAGCGCCTTTTTTGGAGTTCAGCTTATCGCGTTCTTTCAGCCTGATGAGTAATCCCGTCGATCGGATCTTTTTAAAGAAATTACCCGGATCAAACTTTGTATCATATAACTTTTCATATAAGATCTGCAGTTGCGGTATGGTAAATTTATCGGGCAACAGTTCAAAAAGTAAGGGGTGCAGGGCTGCCTTATAACGGAGTCTCTCCTTGGCCATTTCGACCATTTCATTATGGTCGAAGATCAGCCGGGGTACTTCCTCTGCCGGCACCCATCTGGCCTGAAAATCATCACTCATCTGGCTCTGATAACTTTTAATGTCTATCAGTGCAAAATAAGCCATAACCGCTGTCCTGGCACCGGGGTCGCGCAGGGGGTTGCTGAATAAGTGCAGCTGTTCCATATAAATGCCTTCCAGACCCGTCAATTCATGTAAGACACGGATAGCCGCATCCTCGCTGCTTTCCGACTCTCCTACAAAGCCTCCCATCAGGCTCAGCCTGCCTTTGCAAGGATCAAAACCTCTTTTGATGACCAGTAGCTTTAATCCTTGTTCATCAAATCCGAATATGATACAATCTACTGCCAGCAGCAGTTTTTTTCCACTATATTTCCGTTTAGGCTCTTTTTGGCCGGGGATCCGTTTTTTTGCACTTGATTTGCCCGCGCCTTTTACTATTTTTTCCAAACTGCTGTTTTAAAAATAAACCAATCCAATTTTCTCCTACGTTAACTGCTACCAGAACTTGGCATACAAGGCAGCAAACAACATCATAATCACCACGATCAGTACCATAACACTTGGTTCGACCTTATACATCTTACGGTCAATCACAAATGCCTTGGCATTGACTTTAGGACTAAACAAACTGCAAAGCATCATCAGTACAACCGTAAAGCCAAAGGCCAGTCCCATACAGATAAGGAAAGGGATCTCATAGCCGCCATGTCCGTTGGGATAGGCCGTATAAAACCAGGTATTATGCCCCAGCAAGGCCGGCGCAAATTCATTAAAAAAGACACAGAGGACAAAACCGCCTACGATACCCACAATAGAGGCCAGCCCGTTGGTCCTTTTCCAGAACATCCCCAGTAAAAAAACAGCCAGCACTCCCGGGCTGATAAAACCTGTATACTTTTGGATAAATGTAAAACCACCTGCGCCACCAATACCTAACAGGTCATCCCAGGTGAAAAACAACCCTATTGCCATTGAAATAACGACTGCAATACGGCCGATCCAAACCATTTTCTTATCATTTGCCTCCTTATGGAAGTAGTTTTTGTAAATGTCCAGCGTATAAATAGTGGAGATACTATTGGCTTTACCAGCCAGAGAAGCAATAATGGCCGCCGATAGCGCCGCTATCGAGAGACCTTTCAGGCCATTGGGAAGGAAGCCGAGGACTGCCGAATAGGCATGGTCTTTATGACCGCCCAGATCGGGCAAAAAGCCTTTTTGGTACAATACATAGGCCGCGATACCGGGCAGCATCACAACGATCGGCGTGAACATTTTCAGGATCCCTGCGAACATAAGACCCGTCCTGGCCGTTTTCAGGTTGGCCCCCAGGGCTCGCTGTGTAATATATTGGTTGGTACCAAAATATTCCAGGTTCACGATCCACTGTCCCGCGATATACATTAATATGCCCGGTACGATCAGGTACTGGTCTATATAGTGCTGAGAAGAAGTTGCGGTGGGCTTGGAATAAATCAGATGAAAGTGTTGCGGGGCAGCATCCATCATCGCCTGGAAACCTGCAAAGACATCTTTGCCCAGACCAAACTTTTCACTGACCACCTGCAGGGCAAAATAGGTGGTTGCCAGGCCACCGATCAAAAGCATGGCCACCTGAATGGCGTCCGTATACCCAATGACCTTCATACCTCCTAAAGCGATCAGTACAGAGCAGACAGCAAATATCACCATGATCAGGTGCAGGGACTGACCGCCTACCAAGGTGTTCACTGCCAGGGCGCCTAAATAAAGAATAGAAGTAATGTTGACAAACACATAGAGCATCAGCCAGAAAATAGCCATGATCAACGCGACTGTTCCGTTAAACCTGCGTTTAAGGAACTGAGGCATGGTAAATATCTTATTTTTAAGATAGATCGGCAAAAACCAGACAGCAATAATGATCAGGCCCAGGGCACCGACCCATTCATACACCCCTACGGCAATCCCGACAAAAAAACCGTCACCGCTCATTCCGATAAACTGTTCAGCCGATATATTGGAAGCGATGATGGAAGCACCGATTGCCCACCAGGTCAGAGAGCCCTCCGCCAGAAAATAATCATGGCTGCTCAAATCCTTGTTCTTTCTTCTGCGGTAGATCCAAAGGCCATAGAAGGTAATCAGTAAAAAATAGGCAACGATAATGATGTAATCAATATGGATAAGTCCACTTTTCATGTGTCTAATTTGTTAGTTTAGGGCTGACGCCCCTGGTGATTGAATGATTAATGATAATATGCCGCAGCGAATTTAAGTTCTTTCTTGATTTGTCCAAGGGTAGTGTCCTGATCAATTATAACGGTTTCAATACCGGCAATATCAGCAAAATCCTCTATCTGTTCCATTGAAAGACTTTGACTGTAACAGGTATGATGTGCACCGCCGGCTAGTATCCATGCGGCACAGGCCGTCTGAAAATCAGGCAGGGGTTTCCACATAATGCGGGCCACCGGAAGCTTAGGCAGGGACTCCGTAATAGCAACGCCTTCTACCTGGTTGGCCACCAATCGAAAACGTCCGCCCATATCTACTAGACTGGAGGCGATGGCGGGGCCGGCGCCACCGTTAAAGACCAGGCGAACCGGATCGGCCTTACCGCCTATGCCCAATGGATGGATTTCACAACTGACAGGTCCAGCGGCAAGCGTGGGATCTACTTCCAGCATATGTGATCCCATGACTTTCGCATCCTTTGGATCCAAATGATAAGTATAGTCTTCCATAAATGCATTGGCCCCCTTCAGTCCGTGCCCCATTACTTTCATGGCACGTACCAGGGCAGCCGTTTTCCAGTCTCCTTCGCCGGCAAAACCGTATCCATCGGCCATCAGCCGCTGAACCGCGATACCGGGCAATTGCTGCATGCCGTGGAGATCCTCAAAAGTGTCCGTGAAGCCTTTAAAATCGCCGGCCTTCAGGAACTGACGCAGGCCCAGTTCAATCCTTGCAGCCTCTCTCAGGGCGGCGCGCTGAGCGCCGTCCTTACTCAAGGAGGCGGCCAGGCGATAACTATCTTCATATTCCGTTATAAGGCTGTCTATTTCCTTATCCGATATATCCTTCATGATGGTTACCAGGTCACCGATGCCGTAGGTATTGACAGAAAATCCGAATTTTGCCTCCGCGGCCACTTTATCGCCTTCGGTTACCGCCACGAACCGCATATTATCGCCAAACCTGGCAAATTTAGCGCCCTGCCAGTCAGCCCATCCGGCTGTCACGCGGGCCCACTCGCCAATTTGTTTTTGGACAGCTTCACTGGCCCAGTGCCCCACGACGACTTTGCGGTCAATGCCCAGGCGGGTAACAATATAGCCGAACTCCCTGTCTCCATGGGCGCTCTGGTTGAGGTTCATAAAGTCCATATCCATGCTTTCCCATGGGATGTCCTGATTAAACTGGGTGTGTAAATGCAGCAAGGGTTTTTGCAGGATATTTAATCCCCGGATCCACATTTTGGCCGGAGAAAAGGTATGCATCCAGGCGATCAGACCGATTACCTGGTCATTATTATTTGCTTTTTGTATCAGCTGATAGATCTCATCCGTGGTTTTTACGGTTGGCTGCCAGACAATTTTCACGGCAATGGCATCTGCCGCGTCCAAGGCGCGGGCAATCTGCTGGCTATGCGCCGCTACTTCTGTGAGCGTCTCTTCTCCATATAAATGTTGGCTGCCGGTGACCAGCCAGATTTCCCGGTTTGTATAATTGATCGTCATAATTTTTGTTTAATGAATATTTTTATTGAAAAGGTTATATAATGATTACTGACCGTAATAGGCACCGCTTCCATGTTTGCGTTCAAAATGCTTTCTGATCAGCGCGTCTTTAAGCCGGGGCGCTTCATGATTAATTTGCAGGGTGAACAGGGCCATTTTTGCGATCTGTTCCAATACTCCGCTGTTATACACTGCCTTGGCGGCGTTTTTCCCCCAGGTAAAAGGCGCATGATTGCCTACCAGGATCATTTCCATTTGTTCATAGCTCAGTTGTCTTTCTTTAAAACAATCCATAATCTGAAAACCCGTCTGGTATTCATAATCGCCCTGGATCATTTCATCGGCCATGGGCGGGGCACAGGGGATATCTATGGTATTATGGTCGGCGTGTGTGGTCCCGAAAATGGGAATATCCAAACCGGACTGCGCCCAGGAAGTCGCATAGGTAGAATGGGTATGTACCACACTGCCAATATTTTCCCAGTGCTTATACAGCACACCGTGGGTTTTCGTGTCAGATGACGGCCTTAGTGAACCTTCCACGACCTTCCCTTCATAATCGACGATCACCATTTTATCAGGTGTCAGTTCCGGGTAAGGCACACCACTTGGTTTAATGGCAAAAACCGCTTCCTGACGGTCCACCACACTTACATTACCAAATGTAAACAGTACAAGGCCTAATGCAGGTAACTGCATATTGGCCTCATACGCTTCTTGTTTAATGGATGAATATTTTTGCATCTTAAATACGTTTTAAATTTTAAAAGAGAGCCTTAAGACATGGGTCAATGCTGAGGCGCCTGAGAGGCGATCCAGCCACCCAGGCTTTTATACCGCTCATAACGCTTATTATATAAGGCCTGTCTGGTAGGATCAGGCTGATAGCTTTTATCAAAGCCTTGGCCCATCCGGGACATTGCCTCCTGTACGCTGGGGAAAATACCGGCCGCTGTTGCCGCAAACATGGCAGCGCCAATGGCGCAGGTTTGTTCAGCGCGGTGGACTTTGATCGGCATTCCGATTACATCGGCCATGGTTTGCATGATAAAACCGGATTTTTGCGCCACGCCGCCCATGGCGATCAGCCCTTTTACAGGAATGCCTTCCGCTACAAATCTTTCAACAATCGCCCGGGCGCCAAAACAAGTGGCTTCCACCAGGGCCCGGAAGATTTCCGGGGCATCGGTCCCTAAATGCAGGCCACTGATGGCAGCCGTTAACGCCTGATCAGCATCCGGTGTCCTTCTGCCGTTCAGCCAATCCACTGCAAGGGTACTGTTTTCAGTAACAGGATACTTACTGGCCTGCTCAGAAAGCTCCAGGAGTAAATTATTTTCCATTTTTTCCAGTTGCTCCGGCGTCGCACCCAGGTGCCTGGTTGGCCACAAA
>Ga0182744_1002964_pt1 | contig 13545 bp, 16 predicted proteins | sample eDN3rd30CKraftMG_FD_128525 | JGI IMG/M metagenome (GOLD analysis project Ga0182744, IMG submission 128525) | Enriched Miracle-Growth compost microbial communities from Emeryville, California, USA - eDNA 3rd pass 30_C Kraft MG (version 2) (version 2) ...
GGTGGTGACGCGCCCCTCGGACGAAAAGGAGCACAAGGCGCTTCACGGACTCACGCGTACGCTCGTGGCCAACATGGTCGAGGGAGTGGAGCGCGGCTTCAGGAAGCAGCTCGAGATAGTGGGCGTGGGATTCCGCGCGGAGACGAGACCGTACGGTCTCTTCCTCGCGCTCGGATTCTCGCATCCCATCGAGTACAAGGCGCCGAAGGGAATCAAGCTCACGGCACCACAGCCCACGAGCGTGATAATCGAAGGCGCCGACAAGGAGATGGTCGGCCAGGTCGCCGCGGAAATACGTGGACTTCGCCCGCCGGAGCCTTACAAGGGCAAGGGCATCAAGTATGCTGACGAGAAGATCCGGCGCAAGGCCGGCAAGGCGGGAGGCAAGTAAGCGATGAGATCGATTCACAGGCCGAAGACGCGCACCGAACAGCGCTATCGCCGGCACCTCCGCGTGCGCAAGCGGGTGGAGGGAACTCCCGAGCGCCCACGCCTGGTCGTGCGGCGGTCCCTGAAGCACATCTACGCTCAGCTCGTGGACGATCAGACGAGCCGCACCATCATCACCGTTTCCGACCTCAAGGATGGCGAAGGAAAGAAGGCGGAGCGCGCGATGAACGTCGGCAAGGCGATCGCCGAGCGGGCGAAGGCGGTCGGGATCACGCAGGTCGTATTCGATCGCGCGGGTTACAAGTACCATGGCCGCGTGAAGGCGGTGGCCGACGGCGCCCGCGAAGGCGGGTTGGAGTTCTGACAATGGCAGACAACGAGAAGCAGGCAGGCGGAATGCGGGCTGGCCCGCCGGGAGCGCAGGGCGGCGGCCGTAGCGGTGGTGGCGGCGGCGGTGGTGGTGGACGCGGCGGTCCGGGCGGTGGACGCGGTGGACGTGTCGGCGGTGGTCGTGGCCGCGGCGGCCCCGGCGGCGGTCGCGGTGGAAACCGCGGCGGCGACGGCGGTCGCGAAGCGAGCGATCTCGTCGAGAACGTCATTGCCATCAACCGCGTCGCGAAGGTCGTCAAGGGCGGCCGGCGCTTCAGCTTCAACGCGCTCGTCGCGGTGGGCGACGCGCAGGGTCGCGTCGGTGTGGCCACGGGCAAGGCGAACGAGGTTTCCGAAGCGGTGCGGAAGGCCGTGGACGCAGCGCGCCGCGGCATGCTGCAGGTACCGCTCACGGGTGGCACCATTCCGCACGAGGTGATCGGCGAACATGGAGCCGGCCGAGTGCTGCTCAAGCCAGCGGCGCCCGGCGCCGGCGTGATCGCCGGCGGTGCGGTGCGCGCGGTGCTCGAGTGTGCCGGCGTCGCCGACATCCTCACCAAGAGCCTCGGGTCGGCCAACCCGCACAACATGGTGCGTGCGACCATGGACGGACTCACGCGGCTCACCACGGTGGAGCAGATCGCTCGCGAGCGGGGTATCGAGCCCTCGAGCCTGAACTATCGCTCGCGTGCCGTGTCGAAGGAGAGCGTCTGATGGCGAGGACATTCGTCTGGCACCCTTCGAAGGGGCCAGCTATAACCGAGAAGAACACGCTCACGACCGGAAAAGTCCGGATCGAGCAGGTACGCAGCGAGATCGGGCATCCGGCGCGGCTGCGCCGTACGCTGGAGTCCATCGGCCTCCGGCACCACCAGGATGTGGTGACGAAGCAGGACTCGCCCGCGCTGCGCGGACAGCTCAAGCAGGTACGTCACCTGGTCAAGGTGACTCCCGTGGAGGAGTGAGGATCGATGGCGAGCGATAGCGAGAACACGGTCGAGAAGATCGGCCTGCACAATCTTCGGCGCGTCGAGGGTTCGCACCGGGCGCGGAAGCGGCTCGGTCGCGGCCCCGGCTCGGGTACGGGCAAGACGTCCGGCAAGGGTCACAAGGGAATCAAGGCGCGCGCGGGACACCACGGTCCGGGCGGCGGCAAGCCGCACTTCGAGGGCGGCCAGATGCCGCTCACGCGCCGGCTTCCGAAGCGTGGCTTCACCAACCTCTCGCGCGTGGAGCACCAGGTAGTGCGCCTCGACGCGGTGTCGCGGCTTCCGGAGGGGGAGGAGATCACCACGGAGTCGCTGATCGCGGCCGGTCTCATTCGCAAGGGGCGTGGCCCCGCGAAGCTTCTGGCCAACGGCGAGCTCACCCGGCCAATCACGGTTCGGGGTGTGAAGATGAGCGCGTCGGTACGCGACAGGATCGTCGCGGCCGGAGGCCGCGTAGAGGAGTAAAATGGCGCAGAGCAACCCGGCCGCCGCTGTAGCCAACCTGTTCAAGACGCCGGAGCTGAAGTCGAAGATCGGCTTCACGCTCCTGGTGCTCGTGGTCTACCGCATCGGCGCGCACATCACCGCACCCGGGATCGATGTGAACGCGCTGCTGGCGTTCTTCCAGAGCCAGCAGGGCGGTCTACTCGGGCTGTACGACATGTTCGTGGGCGGAGGTCTCTCCCGCGCGACTCTGTTGGCGCTCGGTATCATCCCGTACATCTCCGCCAGCATCGTCTTCCAGATTCTCGGCGCCGTCATTCCGAAGGTCGAGAAGCTGCAGCGCGAGGAGCAGGGAAGAAAGACGGTGGAACAGTGGACGCGCTACATGACGGTGGGTATCGCCATCATGCAGGCGTGGGGCTTCGCGCTGTTCATGGAGTCGCTGCAGGGCGCCGTGGCCAGCCCCGGCTTCGGCTTCCGCATCCAGATGACGCTCTTCCTCACCACGGGCGCCGTCTTCGTGATGTGGCTCGGCGAGCAGATCACCGAGCGCGGCGTCGGCAACGGCGCTTCGCTGCTGATCTTCTTCTCGATCGTCGAACGCTTCTGGCCGAGCATCGTCCAGACATTCAACTTCGTGAGCACCGGCGCTCTCTCGGTGTTCCAGCTCGTGCTGCTCGGCCTGGTGATGCTGGCGGTCGTGGCCTTCACCGTGGCGATCACGGTGGCCGCGCGCCGCGTGCCGATCCAGATCCCGCAGCGCACGATGGCCCGCGGACGGCAGCGCGAGTCGGCGAAGAACTTCATCCCGCTGCGCATGAACGCGGCGAACGTGATGCCGATCATCTTCGCGCAGACGGTGATCGTGGTGCCCGGTACCATCGCTCAGTTCTTCCAGAACGTGCCGCTGATGCAGCGGATGGCCGAAGCGCTTCAGCCGGGATCGTGGCCGTACTACGTGCTGTCGGCGGTGCTCGTGGTCTTCTTCACCTACTTCTATACGTCGATCATCTTCAACCCGATCGACATCGCGGAGAACCTGAAGAAGCAGGGCGGCTTCATTCCCGGCGTGAAGCCGGGCGCGAAGACGGCGGAATACATCGATCGGGTGATGTCGCGGATCACGCTTCCGGGCGCCGTTTTCCTCACGCTGATCATGCTGCTGCCGATGTGGATCGGGCAGATAATCAACGTGCCGTTCCTCTTCGGCGGAACGTCGCTCCTGATCGTGGTGGGTGTGGGACTCGATACCATCCAGCAGCTCCAGCAGCATCTGCTGCTGCGCAAGTACGATGGCTTCATGAAGAAGGGTCGCGTCCGCTTCCGCGGGCGGCAGCCCACCGGTTTCTGAGCGGGCCGCCAACAGCAGACTCGAGTCGACTGACAGACGGATGAACATCGTACTTCTCGGCCCGCCCGGTGCCGGCAAGGGTACCCAGGGGGGGAGAGTCGCATCGCGCTTCGGAATACCGAAGCTCGCTACGGGCGACGTGCTTCGCGAAGCCGTGCGTGCGGGCACGCCGCTCGGCCGCGAGGCGAAGTCGTTCATCGAGCAGGGTGACCTGGTGCCCGATGCGACGATTCTGGGAATCATGAAGGAGGCGCTCGCGCGCCCCGACGCTGCCGACGGAGTAGTGCTCGATGGCGTCGTGCGCACGGTACCGCAGGCGGAGGGGCTCGAGCGCGTCATGCACGAGCTGCACCGCCGCGTGGATGTCGTGCTGCTCTTCGACGTGGATCCCGAAGAACTCGTGCGACGGATAAGCGGGCGCGCCATCTGCGAGCGCTGCCAGACGCCATACAAGGAGCACGATCCGGGCGAGAGCTGCGAGAAGTGCGGCGGGCGCCTCATCCGCAGAAAGGACGACGAGCCAGAGGCCGTACTGCACAGGATGGCCGTCTACCGCGAGCAGACGAAACCAGTCATCGACTGGTATCGTTGTCGCAGCAGGGAGGCCGACGGTCCACGGTTCGTCGAGGTGGATGCAGTTGGCGAGGTCGACGAGGTCACGAGCCGGATAATGGATGCGCTGGACGAATAAATGGTTCAACTGAAGTCGAATCGTGAAATCGAAGTAATGGCCGAGGGCGGCAGGATCCTCGCCGATACGGTGGAGATGCTGCGCGGGAAGGTCACGCCCGGGCTCAGCACGATGGATCTGGACACCATGGCCGAGGAGTTCATCCGCTCGCACGAGGGAGCGACCCCGGCCTTCAAGGGACTCTACGGATTCCCGGGCTCGATCTGTACGTCGATCAACAACGAGATCGTGCACGGCATCCCGTCGCGGAAGCGCGTACTCGCGGAAGGCGACATCATCTCGATCGACGTCGGGGTCGGCTTGCGCGGATATTTCACCGATTCGGCCACCACCGTGCCGGTGGGCCATGTCGACGACACCTCGCGCCGACTGCTGGACGTGACGCAGCGCGCGCTCGCCGCGGGGATCGCGGCCGCGCAGCCGAACAGCCACGTAGGCGACATCGGCGCGGCGATCCATGCAGTGGTAAAGGAAGCCGGCTTCAGCGTCGCGCGCGACCTCGTCGGGCACGGCGTCGGCACCGCCATGCACGAGGACCCCCAGGTCCCGAACCAGGGGAAGCCCGGCCGACTCATGAAGCTCACGCCCGGCCTCACGATCGCGATCGAGCCGATGGTAAACGTCGGCGGTCCCGGCACACGCACCCTCTCCGATCGCTGGACCATCGTGACTTCCGATGGGTCCCGCTCCGCCCACTTCGAGCACACCGTGGCCATTACCGAGGCGGGGCCGAGGGTGCTGACGAGGAACTAAAGAAAGGAGACAGGAAACAGGCAACAGGAAACAGGAACTGATGTGCAGTTCCTGTTTCCTGTTGCCTGTTTCCTGTCTCCTTTCTTTAGAGCTTCTTCTCCACCTCTCCCACCGCCCGCTTCGCACTCGCGGCGGCCTGGCGGACGAACTCGGCGGCTGCTTCCGAGAGGGCGCGGCCTTTTTCGGGGTCGCTCAGCGAGGCGATGTTGATGCGCACGTTGTAGGCGGCACCACGGCACGCCGCTTCGGCGAGCAGTGCTGCGACGCCTGCATCGGAAACGGCGTTGCTGTTTCCCTTCGAGGCGACCGTCTCGGCCAGCGCCGCGACTTCGGCAGCGGCGCGCGCGGTCTCGAGCGGGACTTCGCTGGCGCCGACCAGCGCCGCGGTGATCGCCGCTCCGCGCGTCTCCTGCTGCTCCGCCGTTTCCTTCGGAAGCTTGTAGGCGGATGACACCGCGGTGTACGACTGCGAGTCGAGCGCGACGAGCTCGTTCAGTCGCTGGCTCAACTCGCTCGCGCGGCTCGCGACAGCGCGCATCTCGTCTTCGACGTCGACGTATTTCTTTCGCCCGATGGTGAGTCCGCCGACCATCTGCACGAGCGCGGCCGCGAGCGCACCGGTATGAGCCGCCACGCTTCCACCGCCGGGAGTGGGTGTGTTCGCAGCGACGGCGGCGACGAAGTCATCGAGCGTACTGTTTTCCGCGGGAGCCGCCGCGGCGCGCACACGACGCTCGAGCACCTGATTCGGATCGAAGTTCGTGAGCTGGAGATGACGCGCCGCCGCATCGAAGAGCGCCTGTTCGGGGATGAGTCCCACGATCTCGCTCCACGTGGTCGCGACCCCAGAAGCGGCTGCTTCCATCTTCACCATGTCGAAGGCGCGGTGCACCGGAGTCTGGGTGACGTCGACCAGGTTCATCGATACCTGTGCCTGCCCCTCCACCTCGAGACCCAGCGCTTTCACGTGGCGCAGGCCGCCCGAGGAGCCGCGAACTGCGCGTGCGACCTGCCTGGCCGTGGGGAGGTTCGAAGCGTCGCCCAGGTAGACGTTGTACGCGACGAGGAAGGGGCGCGCTCCGATCGCCACCGCTCCGGCCGTGGGGTGCACGCGGCTGGGGCCGAAGTCGGGCGCACGCTCGGGCTTCGTGGGCATCTCGTCGCGGATTCCCTCGAACTGCCCGCGGCGGACGTTCGCGAGATTCTCCCGCTCCGGCCGCGTGGCTGCGCGCTCGTACAGGTACACCGGAATCTCCAGCTCATCTGCCACGCGCTTGCCGAGGGTGCGGGCCAGCTCCACGCACTGCTCCATGGTGGCTCCCTCGAGCGGCACGAACGGCACCACGTCGGCTGCTCCCATGCGCGGATGCTCGCCGCTGTGCACGTTCAGGTCGATCGAGTCGCGGGCGGCTCTGATGCCGGCGAATGCCGCGTCCACGGCCCGCTCCACCGGCACCACGAACGTGATGACGGAGCGGTTGTGCGACTCGTCCGAGCTGACGTCGAGCACCGTCACGCCACTCACGGATGCGATGGCGTCGCGGATCTGCTGCACCACCTCGGGACGTCTGCCTTCGCTGAAGTTCGGAACACATTCGACGAGAGTCATCACGCAGCCTGGTTCGGGTTGAAGGCGATAGGTCGGGCGACAACGGAAAGTACATCAACGGCGGAAAAGGGAGAAAGGCTGAGAAGTGCAAGGAGGCAAGGAGATCCCCTCTCTGTGAAAGCTCCTGGTCTCCTTTGAAGGATCTCTTCGAGGGAAAGTGCAATGTGTTTTGGGTGACTGCTCCCGCGGCTGGAGCTCTACCGGCGGGAGCAGTTCCCCCAGTCACACTTCACTTTCACTTCAGAGATGGTCGAAAGGAGACAAGGAGCCCTCATGGAGAGTTCTTCTCTTTGTCTCCTTGCACTTCTCGGCCTTTCTCCCTTTTCCGCCGTTGCACCACCTCGAGCAGCCACGGATGCATCGCGCTGCTGCCGGCGACGATGGACGATGGAGTGTAAGGGACGGTGGAGCCGTCCGCGGTGGTGACGATACCGCCGGCCTCGCGGATGATCGACACGCCGGCGGCGAAGTCCCACGGTTTCAGCTCGAGCTCCCAGAAGGCGTCGAAGCGGCCGCAGGCCACGTCGCAGAGATCGAGTGCGGCGGAGCCGGCGCGCCGGATTCCGGAAGTGGTGCGGCTCACTTCCTCGAACTGGCGCAGGTACGCTTCCACCTGGACGAAGTTTCGAAAGGGGAAGCCGGTGCCGACGAGTGCGCGCGCCGGATCGTCGTTGCGCGACACGGATATGGCGACGCCGTCGCGCTCCGCTCCGCGGCCGATCGAGGCCGTGAAGCGTTCGCCGGTGGCCGCGTTCTGAACCACTCCCCCGGCCAGCACGCCGTCGAGAACCAACGCGATAGACACTGCGTACTCGGGGTAACCATGCAGAAAGTTCGTGGTGCCGTCGAGCGGATCCACGATGAAGTGCGCACCTGCCGCTGGTGCATCCTGCGGGGAGAGCTCCTCGCCCATGACCGTGGCGTCGGGTACGAGCTGGAACAGCGTATCACGAATGCTTCGCTCGGCCGCCATGTCCACGTCGCTGACGAAATCCGCGTGACCCTTGACGCGCCATTCCAGATCGCCGCGCTCGCCCGCCCGGCTGGCGATGAGTTCCGCGGCTCGCGCGGCGGCCGCCACCATGTGCGGGAGGATCGAGGCTGCACGTTCCTCCAGGTCATCTGGCGAGGTCAGGTGTGCTTGCACGGCTTCATCGGCACTCATAGCTTGGTCGAATGATGAGGATCTTCAGCGGAATTCAGCCTTCGGGCGAGCTGCACATAGGCAACTATCTCGGAGCGGTACGGAACTGGGTGCAGCTCCAGCACCAGCACGAATGCATCTACTGCGTGGTCGACTACCACGCCATCACCGGCATTTACGAGCCCGAGGACCTGCGCCGCCGCACGGGCGAGATGGTGATCTCGCTGCTCGCCGCCGGCCTGGACCCGGAGAAATGTACGCTCTTCATCCAGTCGATGGTTCCCGAGCACACGGAGCTCGCATGGATATTCAACACTGTGACGCCGCTCGGTGAACTCGAGCGCCAGACGCAGTACAAGGACAAGTCATCGCGTCAGGAGAGCGTACTCGCGGGACTGCTGAACTATCCCGTGCTGCAGGCGGCGGACATTCTGCTGTACAGGGCGCAGGCGGTTCCGGTGGGCGAAGACCAGTTGCAGCATCTGGAATTGTCGCGCGAGATCGCGCGGCGGTGGAACTCGAAATTCGGCGTCGACTACTTTCCAGAGCCGCAACCGCTGCTCACCGCGACGCGTCGCATCATGGGGCTGGATGGGCGCGCGAAGATGTCGAAATCGCTCGGCAACACCATCGGACTACTCGAGGAGCCAGATTCCATATGGGCGAAGCTTCGTCCCGCGGTAACCGATCCGGCGCGCGTTCGGCGCACCGATCCCGGAACTCCGGAAGTGTGCAACATCTATCATCTCCATCAGGCATTCAGCGATGCGGCGACTGTGGAGCACGTGGCCGTTCAGTGTCGCGGAGCGGGGTGGGGGTGCATCGAATGCAAGCGCACGCTCTTCGAGTCGATCCAGCGCGATCTCGACCCGATTCGCCAGCGTGCTGCAGAGCTGCGCGAGCGGCCGGAGCTGGTGCGCGACGTGCTCGAGCAGGGCGCCGCGCGCTGCCGCTCGCTCGCTCGCGAGACGATGCGCGAAGTGAAAGAGCGCATGGGTCTTGCATGAACGCCACCCGTCTTTCTCCACGAGCCGGTTATGCAGAACGAGAAAGGGCCGGAAGGAATGCTCACGCTGGTATGTCTCACGTGCGGGAAGGAGAAGTACTTCACGGATCGACCGCCCGAGTCGGTTACATGCGATCGGTGCGGCGGTACGGTCTTTCGAAGCTTCTTCACACCCACGACTCCGGATGGCGCAACGCTGGCGGCGCTGGAGGAAACGTCGCGAAGCGTAGCGCTGGACGAGGAGTCGCCCGACACGACCGCGGGCGATCTGGAGGATCTCGACCGACTGTAGCGCCTGCTCCGTTCCGAGGCGGCGCTCCGCGCGCCGGAGCGCGACCATGACGAGTGATACCGGCGTTCGCCGTCTCGTGGTGGATCTCCGTGCGCGCGCGAATGCGTGGGCGCTCCCCGCCGCCGGCGCCGAGCGATTGCGCGCCGCCGCACCTCCGGGGTGGGAGATCATCTTCGTGGATGCGCAGACCTCCTCGGACGGTGACGGGGGTGCAGCGCCGGCCGAGGAGGTGCGCGCCGTGGTCGGCTCAGCGGAGGTGTACTTCGGGTACGGGATGGCCCGTTCACTCTTCCAGGCGGCGCCGAAGCTGGGGTGGATCCACTCCGCGTCGGCTGGCGTGGGCGGACTGCTCTTCGCGGAAGTTCGCGCGAGCGATGTGATCGTGACCAACTCCGCCGGAGTGCACGCGATACCGATGGCCGAGTACATGCTCGGCGGAATTCTGTATTTGCTGAAGTCGCTCGATGCGGCTCGGCGGCAGCAGAGGGCGGGCATCTGGGACAAGAGCGTCTTCTCGGGGCCCGAGAGCACGGTGCGCGAGCTGCGCGAATGCAGGGTGCTGGTGGTGGGCGCCGGTGGAATCGGGAGCGCGCTCGCAACGCGCCTCACCGCGCTCGGCTCACACTGCGTGGGAGTCCGCCGGCATCCGGGGCGCGGAATCCCCGAAGGCTTCGAGCGAGTGGTGGGGCCCGACGACTGGCACGAGCTCCTTCCCGAATCGGACGTGCTGGTGATCGCCGCACCCGCCACTTCCGAGACGAAGCAACTCGTCACGGGTGAGTTGCTCGATCGGCTCCCGCCCGACGCCATCTTCGTGAACGTGGCGCGCGGATCGCTGGTGGATGAGGGTGCGCTGGTTGACCGGCTCGCGACGGGCGCGCTTCGCGGCGCGGTGCTCGACGTGTTCGAGGAGGAGCCATTGCCCTCATCGAGCCCGCTCTGGGGGCTGCCTAACGTGCTGATGACCCCTCATGTTTCTGCAGTGTCGCCTCGCGGCTTCTGGGAGCGAGAGCTGTCGCTCTTCCTGGACAATTGGCACGGCTACGTGGAAGGGCGCGAGATGCGGAACGTGGTAGACAAGGAGGCAGGTTACTGATGGGAGTGGAGCTGCGTGGCATCATCGGTCCGATAGTGACGCCATTCGACGAGTCGACGGGCGAGATATCGGGCGACGCATTCGGCGCGAACATCGACGCGCATCTGGCGGACGGGCTGTCCGGCGTACTCGTGGCCGGCTCCACGGGAGAGGCCGCGCTGCTCGACGACGCGGATCGCTCGCGGCTCACCGAGATCGCGCGTGCGCGCGTACCGGCCGATCGAACGCTCCTGGTAGGAGCGGGCGCGGAGTCGACGCGTGCGACAGTCGCACGTGCTCGCGACGCCGCGGCGCGCGGCGCAGATGCCGTACTGGTGGTGGCTCCGCACTACTACGGCTCCGCGATGACCGACGACGCGCTCTCGGCGCACTATCGGCGCGTGGCGGACGAGAGTCCGATCCCGGTTCTGCTGTACAACATTCCGAAGTACATGCACTTCGCGCTTTCGCCGCGCCTGGTGGCAGAGCTCGCGCAGCACGAGAACATCATCGGGATGAAGGACAGTTCGGGTGATCTCGAGATGCTCGAGCGATACGTGGCGCTCCGGAGTGATCGATTCACCGTGCTCACCGGCCATGCCGGAACGCTGCTGGCAGCGCTGCGCATGGGCGCGGGAGGCGCGATCCTGGCGGCGTCGCTCTTCGCCGCTCCGCTCGCACTCGACGTGAGCCGCGCCTTCGCCGCCGGCAACGAAGAGCGCGCGGAGGAGGTGCAGGCGCGCCTCACTCCTCTCAACCGGGAAGTGGTGGGCACGCTCGGCGTGCCAGGAATCAAGGCGGCGCTCGACCTCATCGGTCTGACGGGTGGTGAGCCGCGTGCTCCGCTTCGCGCGCTCGCAGCGGGCGAGCGCGACCGGGTGGCGGAACTTGTCCGCGCGGCAGGCGTGGTGGTCGCTGCCTGAAGGCGGCGCCGCCGCGGCACGGCGGCATCTGGAGCGGTTGGCGAGCGCTCCACGACCGGCCGGCTCCGATGCGGAGGCCGCTGCGCGCGCCTACTGCGCCGAAGTTCTGCGTTCGCTCGGATTCGAAGTGCGCGAGGAGCCGTTCGAGTATTCGGCGTTCCCGGGGCGCTATGGAACGCCGCTCTGCGGAGCGGCGGCGATGGCCATGATGGCGGGGGCGGGGCACCTCGGGTACAGAGGGCACGCTGCCGCGTCGTTGCTGATACTCGCCGCCGGCGGCGCGACGATACTCCTGGCCGCGGCGTGGCTCACGCGGTCGGGCGTGCTCGATCTTCCCTGGTGCAGAGAGAAGTCGGTGAATCTCTCGGCGGTCCGGTGCCGTGCGGCGCGTTCGGCCGGCGAGGGGGAGGGGGGGGGCGCGACGGAGCCGGCCATCTGGCTGGTGGCGCACCTCGATAGCAAGAGCCAGCCGCTCCCGTTGGCCGTGCGCGTCGCGGGGATCACGACTTTGCTCGCGCTCTGGCTCCTGGCACTCATCGTGAGTGCGCTGCAGATGGGCGGAGCGTCGACGGCGGGATGGTGGCCGGCCATCACGTTGCTCGGAGTAGTGGCCGCGATCCCGGTGGTCGCGAGCGTGGTGGGACGTGCTTCACCGGGCGCTCTGGACAACGCTTCCGGCGTTGCGACTGTATTGCTGGCGGCGGGGGAGACGCCGCGCAGTGAGTCGCTGGGAGTGCTGGTGACCAGCGGCGAGGAGCTGGGGCTCGCGGGAGCGCGCGCGTGGGCGCGTGCGCGGGACGGCGCGGCGACGGCGATCAACGTGGACGGCGTGGACGACGTCGGAGTCGTGCGAGTGATTCACCCGAGGCGGCGCCCCGCGGAGCTGCTCGGCACCATCACGGACGCGGCGCGCGGACTCGGCATCCGGATCTCGACGGGAACGCTGCCGCCCGGCCTCCTGGTGGATGGCGTGGCGCTCGCTGACAGGGGGTGGAAAGTGGTGACGGTGAGCAAAGGCGACCTGGGCACGGTGGCGCGGATACACACCCCGGCGGATTCGCTGGAGCGGGTTGGCGGAGAAGGGGTGGCGGAAGTCGCCGCTCTTGTGCATCGCGCGGTTACCGGGGCAGGTTGAAATGGCGCAGACACTACTGTTCATCGCGCTGGTGGCTGGCCTTCTCCTGATACCGTTCGGGCTTCCGGGACTGTGGGTGATGGTGGGAGCGGTGCTCCTGTACAGTTACGTGGGACCGGCGGGCGCGCTCGGTGCATGGACGGTGGTGGCGGTAGCGGTGCTCGCCGGAATCGGAGAGCTCCTCGAGTTCCTCCTCGCGGGTCGATTCGCCAGGCGCTACGGCGGCTCGCGCCGCGCTGGATGGGGCGCCATTATAGGCTCGATAGTCGGAGCTTTCATGGGCGTTCCCGTGCCACTGGTCGGGTCGCTCGTAGGCGCATTCGTTGGAGCGTTCGCCGGCGCGTGGCTGGCCGAGATGACGCTGAAGCGGGAGATCCGCGCCGCGACGCGCGTCGCCACCGGCGCGCTGGTGGGGCGGCTGGCGGCGACCGCCATGAAGGCGGGGATAGGTTGTGCGATAGTCGTGTGGGTAGCGTTCGCCCTGGTACTCGGGCGGTGACACGTCTGGCGGCCTGCCGTCCGGCGCTAAGGAGAAGCGAGGATTCATGACCGATTCCACCGGCGTGGAGAGTCTGTCGACCTCCGGCACCACCGAAGACGGCAAATACGTCTACTGTATTACCCGGCAGGAGAAGGAGCGCGATTTCGGGACCATCGGAATCGGCGAGGGAGCGAACCGGGTGTACACGGTGCACTACCGCGACCTCGCAGCCGTCGTGAGCGACACGCCGATAGTGATCTACGACCCCACGCGCGAGAACGTGCTCGCGCACGAGTTCGTGAACGAGACGGTGATGCGCGAATGGACGGTGATCCCGATGTCGTTCGGCACGGTCTTCCGTTCGGAGGAGGATGTGTGCGAGCTGCTTCGCTCGACGTACCAGGCCTTCAGCGACGTACTCGACAAGATGCGCGACAAGATCGAGTTCGGGCTCAAGGTGCTCTGGGACCGCGAGCGCGTCATCGCCTCGCTGGAGCGCGACAACGACGAGATTCGTCGCCTGAAGGACGAGATCGACCGCAACGCGCAGAGCTCCACGTACTTCGCCCGGATGCAGCTCGGCCGCCTGGTGGAGGGCGCCCTGGAAGACACCGGAAACGCGTTCGTCGCTGACATCCACGAAGTGCTGAAGGACGTCGCGGTGGCGAGTCGCAGCAACAAGCCGATCGGCGACCGGATGATCATGAACGCCGCCTTCCTCGTGGAGCGCGACCGTGAGCGCGCATTCGACGAGAAGGTGCGCGAGATCTCCAGAAAGTACGAGGACCTTCTCACCTTCAAGTACACCGGCCCCTGGCCGCCCTACAACTTCGTGAACATCAAGCTGAAGCTGGAACGGGCGGAGGGGTGATGGGGAGAAGGCAGAAAGCAGA
>Ga0182744_1002968_pt1 | contig 13535 bp, 10 predicted proteins | sample eDN3rd30CKraftMG_FD_128525 | JGI IMG/M metagenome (GOLD analysis project Ga0182744, IMG submission 128525) | Enriched Miracle-Growth compost microbial communities from Emeryville, California, USA - eDNA 3rd pass 30_C Kraft MG (version 2) (version 2) ...
GGCATCAAGCCGGAAAACATCTTCATCGACGACCTGCGCGAGGAATTCGTCCGCGATTTCGTCTTCCCGATGTTCCGCGCCAATGCGCAATACGAAGGCCTCTACCTGCTTGGCACCTCGATCGCCCGGCCGCTGATCGCCAAGCGGCAGATCGAGATCGCCCGCCAGGTCGGCGCCGACGCCGTTTGCCACGGCGCCACCGGCAAGGGCAACGACCAGGTGCGGTTCGAGCTCGGCTATTACGCCCTGGAGCCGGACATCAAGGTGATCGCGCCGTGGCGCGAATGGGATCTGACCTCGCGCACGGCGCTGATCGCCTTCGCCGAGCAGAACCAGATCCCAATCGCCAAGGACAAGCGCGGCGAGGCGCCCTTCTCGGTCGACGCCAACCTGCTGCACGCCTCCTCGGAGGGCAAGGTGCTGGAAGACCCGGCCCAGGAGACGCCGGATTACGTCTATTCGCGCACCATCGACCCGGAAAAGGCGCCCGATACCCCGACCTACATCACCATCGACTTCGAGAAGGGCGATGCGACCGCCATCGACGGCAAGAAGATGTCGCCCGCCACCCTTTTGACCGAGCTCAACCGGCTCGGCCGCGAGAACGGCATCGGCCGGCTCGATCTGGTCGAGAACCGTTTCGTCGGCATGAAGTCGCGCGGCATGTACGAGACGCCGGGCGGCACCATTCTCTATTTCGCCCATCGCGGCATCGAATCCCTGACGCTCGACCGTGGCGCGGCTCACCTCAAGGACGAGCTGATGCCGAAATATGCCGAGCTGATCTACAACGGCTTCTGGTTCTCGCCCGAGCGCGAGATGCTGCAGAGCCTGATCGACAAGAGCCAGGAATTCGTCACCGGCCGCGTGCGCCTGAAACTCTACAAGGGCAGCGCCTGGGTCGTCGGCCGCGAGAGCCCGTACTCGCTGTATGACCAGGAACTGGTGACGTTCGAGGAAGGCGCCGTCGCCTACGACCACCGCGATGCGGCGGGCTTCATCAAGCTCAACGCGCTGCGGCTGCGGACCCTGGCGAAGCGGAACCGCCGGACGAAGGGCTGAGCACCGGCCAGCGCGGTGTTTTCAGCCTGCTCCGTCAGGCACAAAATCCCGCCGGGCCGTTCTCTGCATCTAGTTTATTGAAATCAGAGCATTATCTATAAGACAATCGGCGTCCCGCAGAGCGAAAATGCGCTAAGTCGCGCTTTCAAGTTTCAATTTTGAATCTTTTCGTATATGGGATGCTGCAACTGCGAACGGCATTCGTGCCGGGGCGCGTCCGCTATGGCTTGGCCGTTTCGCTTTCTGGCCTCCTCCGGCGGTTCTTTTTCTCAATGAGATCAGATAGTCCCATGAAATTGCGCAACATCGCCATCATCGCGCACGTCGATCACGGCAAGACCACTCTCGTCGACCGGCTGCTGCAGCAATCCGGCTCCTTCCGCGAGAACCAGCGGGTTGCCGAGCGCGTCATGGATTCCAACGATCTCGAAAAGGAACGCGGCATCACCATCCTGGCCAAGGCGACCTCGGTCGTCTGGAAGGACGTGCGCATCAACATCGTCGACACCCCCGGCCACGCCGATTTCGGCGGCGAGGTGGAGCGCATCCTGTCGATGGTCGACAGCGCCATCGTGCTGGTCGACGCCGCCGAAGGCCCGATGCCGCAGACGAAATTCGTCGTCGGCAAGGCGCTCAAGATCGGCCTCAAACCGATCGTCTGCATCAACAAGGTCGACCGTCCGGACGCCCGCGTCACCGAGGTCGTCAACGAAGTGTTCGACCTCTTCGCCGCGCTCGACGCGACCGACGAACAGCTCGACTTTCCGATCATCTACGGCTCGGCCAAGCAGGGCTGGATGGCCGCGGAAGGGCCGGAAGGCCCGACCGACCAGGGCATGGCGCCGCTGTTCGACCTGGTGCTGAAATATGTGCCGGAGCCGAAGATCGAGGAAGGCTCGTTCCGCCTGCTCGGCACCCTGCTGGAAGCCAATCCCTATCTCGGCCGTATGGTCACGGGCCGCGTCTTCGCCGGCAGCATCAAGCCGAACCAGAGCGTCAAGGTCCTGGACCGTGAAGGCAAGGTCGTCGAACAGGGCCGCGTCTCCAAGATCCTCGCCTTCCGTGGCATCGAGCGCCAGCCGATCGACGAGGCCGAGGCGGGCGACATCGTCGCCATCGCCGGCCTGGAAAAGTTCAACGTCGCCGACACGCTGTGCACGCCCGACGTGGTCGAGCCGTTGCAGGCGCAGCCGATCGATCCGCCGACCCTGTCGATGACCTTCATGGTCAACGATTCCCCGCTTGCCGGCACCGAAGGCGACAAGGTGACAAGCCGTGTCATCCGCGACCGCCTGCTGCGCGAAGCGGAAGGCAATGTGGCGCTGAAAGTCGAACAGGCGCCGAACTCCGACGCCTATATCGTTTCGGGCCGCGGCGAATTGCAGCTCGCGATCCTCATCGAGACCATGCGCCGCGAGGGCTTCGAGCTGGGCATCTCGCGTCCGCGCGTCGTCTTTCAGCGTGGCGAGAACAATGAACTGCTCGAGCCCGTCGAGGAAGTCGTCATCGACGTGGATGAAGAACATTCCGGCGTCGTCGTGCAGAAGATGGCCGAACGCAAGGCCGAGATGATCGAGATGCGCCCGTCCGGCGGCAATCGTCTGCGCCTGGTATTCCACGCGCCTACGCGCGGCCTCATCGGCTATCAGGGCGAGTTGCTGACCGATACGCGCGGCACCGCGATCATGAACCGCCTGTTCCACGGCTATACGCCGTTCAAGGGCGAGATCCAGGGCCGCCGCAATGGCGTGCTGATTTCCAACGAAGCCGGCGAGGCGGTCGCCTACGCGCTGTGGAAGCTGGAAGACCGCGGCCCGATGATGATCGAGCCCGGCTGGAAGGTCTATCGCGGCATGATCGTCGGCGAGCACACACGCGACAACGACCTTGAAATCAACGTTCTCAAGGGCAAGCAACTCACCAACATCCGCACCCAGAGCAAGGACGAAGCGGTGCGCCTGACGCCGCCGATCCGCATGACGCTCGAAAAGGCGCTGGCCTATATCGAGGACGACGAGCGCGTGGAAGTGACGCCGAAGTCGGTGCGCCTGCGCAAGGCCATCCTCGACCCCAACGAGCGCAAGAAGTTCGGGAAGATGAAGGAAGCCGCGGAGTAAGTTGACCTTAAAGGTCGCGGCACCTTGCCGGAAGCCCTCATCCTGAGGAGGCGCGTAGCGCCGTCTCGAAGGACGGGGGCGTCACGCCGGAGCGTGCCAAACAGTTCTACTACTTCCGGCGCGAGGCCAAGGTCTTCAATGCATCGAGTTCACCGCGTAGAAATGCTGCCTTCTTTGCGCGTGACCAGCCCTTGAACTGACGTTCAAAAGCAATGGCGTCGGTGATGCGTTGGAAATGTCCCGAATGTATCAGCACTATAGGTAGACGGCGGCACGTATAGTCGCCGCCGAGGCCGCCTGTGTGTTCCCCGAGTCTTTCCTCAACAACACGTCGCGTGCTGCCAGTGTAATAGCTGCCGTCTGCACATTTCAGCACATAAACTGATGCGCCATCGCTCACCATGCAGCGCTCACCATCGTTGTTGCCTGACGCCCCCGTCCTTCGAGACGCCTGCTGCGCAGGCTCCTCAGGATGAGGGCTTTTGGTAGCTTATCGCAACTTGCAGCAGCTATCGGATTCTAAAAAACCTACCTCTGACACACCTTGCAGAAAAACGTCGATCTTCCCGACTGCACGAGCCGCTGGATGACGCCCTTGCATTCGGGCGTCGGGCACGCCGCGCCTTCGCGGTCGTAGACGCGGAAGGAATGCTGAAAATAACCCAGCGTGCCGTCGGCTTGGCGATGATCGCGCAAGGATGAGCCGCCGGCGGCGACCGCTTCCTGCAGCACGTCCCTGATAGTGCCGGCGAGAAGGTCCGCCTTGCCCAGCATCAGGCCTTTCTTTGCCGCCAGCGTACCGGCGGCGCGGCGCGGCGACAGGCCGGCGCGGTGCAGGGCTTCGCAGACATAGATATTGCCCAAGCCCGCAATCAGCGTCTGGTCGAGCAGCGCCGCCTTTAGCGGGGCCTTCTTGCCGGCGAAGGCTGCGGCAATGAGCGCGCCGTCGAGCTCGTTGCCGAGCGGCTCGATGCCGATGTCGCGAAACAGCGGATGGGCCGGCAGATCGGAGCGGGCGATCAGATCCATAAAACCGAAGCGGCGCGGATCGTTGTAGGTGACGCGGGCGCCGTTCGACATCTCGAACACCACATGGTCATGCGCGGCGTTCTTCGAGCGGTCGTGATGAAACACGCCCGGCGCTTTGCCATCTCCCTCGTAATCGATGCGGAACGAGCCGCTCATGCCCAGATGCATGACCAGGACCGTGCCGTCTTCGAGATCGCCGAGTAGATATTTGGCGCGGCGGCCGAGGCCGGTCAGTCTCCGGCCTTCGAGCCTGCCGGCAAAGCCTTCGGGAAACGGAAACCGCAGGTTGGGCCGGCGCTGCTCCACTTTCGTAAAGGCCTGGCCAGCCATGAAGGGTTCAAGGCCCCGGCGCACGGTTTCGACTTCGGGCAGTTCAGGCATTTCGACCGTTCAGGATGATGTCAGATTGCGGCTCCGCCTACATAGCGTTGCGGCTGCGCAGGCGCTATGGTCGCCCGCAGCTGGAGCCCTTCATGCAGATAGATGCCAAGACCCCCGAAAACAACGAGTCCGAAATCGATTTCGGCTTTTCCCGCGTTCGTCTCGACGAGAAGCAGGATCTGGTCGACGACGTCTTCCACAAGGTCGCCAAGCGCTATGACCTGATGAACGACGTCATGTCGGGCGGATTGCACCGGATCTGGAAGGACGTGCTGATCGCCAAACTGGGCCTTGGCCGGCACCGGGCGTTCCGCCACCTCGATGTCGCCGGCGGCACCGGCGATGTCGCCTTCCGCATCGCCAATGCGGGCGGGCCCGGCACCCATGTGACCGTCGCCGACATCAATAGCGGCATGCTGGACGTCGGCCGCCAGCGCGCCGAGAAGATGAAGCTGGGCAGCCAAGTCGATTTTATCGAGGCCAATGCGGAAGAGCTTCCCTTCGAGGACAAGACCTTCGACGGCTACACGATCGCCTTCGGCATCCGCAATGTGCCGCGCCGCGACAAGGCGCTCAGCGAGGCCTATCGCGTGCTCAAGCGCGGCGGGCGGTTTCTGTGCCTGGAATTCTCCGAAGTCGACGTGCCCGTGCTCGATGAAATCTACAAGGCCTATTCGTTCACGGCGATCCCGGCGTTCGGCAAGGTCATCACCGGCGATGGCCAGCCCTATCGCTACCTGGTCGAATCGATCGCACAATTTCCCAAGCCCGAGGAATTTCGCGGCATGATCGAGGCGGCCGGATTCCAGCGCGCTTCCTATCAGCGGCTGACGGGCGGCGTCGTCTGCATCCATTCCGGCTGGAAGCTTTAGTTCTTAGGACCCCGTTCAGTGTTTCAAGCGGCCGGACATATTTTCCGTCTTACTCATGCGGCATGGGTGATGGCGCGCGAGGGCGTGTTCTCCGACGTCGATCCCGGCATTCTGCCGGCGGCGGCGAGACCTCCGCTGGCATTGGCTAAGCTGATCGCGCGCCGGACCCAGGGCAATACCGGCTCGCGGCTAACGCGCGCCATGGCGCGGCTCGGGCCGTCCTATGTGAAGCTCGGGCAGTTCCTGGCGACGCGGCCCGACATCGTCGGCATGAATTCGGCGCGCGAGCTGGAACAGTTGCAGGACCGCATGCCGGCGTTCCCCCGCGCCGAGGCGATCGCCACGATCGAACAGGCGCTCGGCCGCAAGATAGGCGACATCTATGCGGAATTCGGCGAGCCCGTTGCCGCGGCGTCCATCGCGCAGGTCCACAAGGCGCGCATCGTGGACAGCGCCGGAGACCGCGAGGTCGCCGTGAAGGTGCTGCGGCCGAAGATCGAACGGCGGTTCAGGCGCGACCTGTCGGATATGTTCTTTGCAGCCCGCACGGCTGAGCGCTATTCGGCCGAGGCGCGGCGGCTGCGCATGGTCAGCGTCGTCGAGACCCTGGCGCGCGGCGTGCGCATGGAGATGGACTTCCGGCTGGAAGCAGCCGCCGCTTCCGAATTCGGCGAGAACGTCGCGCAGGACAGCGATTTTCGCGTGCCCGCCGTCGACTGGAACCTCACCGCAAAGGAAGTGCTGACCTTGGAATGGATCGACGGCGTGGCGCTGTCGGACATTGCCGCGCTCAAACGCGCCGGTGTCGACCTGCCAAAGCTCGGCCGGGTCGTCATCCAGTCGTTCCTGACGCATGCTGTGCGCGACGGTTTCTTCCATGCTGACATGCACCAGGGCAATCTGTTTGTCGACGCCAGCGGCAGGCTGGTGGCCGTCGATTTCGGCATCATGGGGCGGCTGGGGCCAAAGGAGCGAAGGTTTCTGGCCGAAATTCTCTACGGTTTCATCACCCGCAACTATCAGCGCGTCGCCGAAGTGCATTTCGAGGCAGGCTATGTGCCCTCGACCCAGAGAGTCGCGGATTTCGCCCAGGCGATCCGCGCCATCGGCGAGCCGATCCATTCGCGCAGGGCCGATGAAATCTCGATGGCGAAGCTGCTGACCCTGCTGTTCGAGATCACCGCGCTATTCGAAATGAAGACGCGCACCGAACTGGTGCTGCTGCAAAAGACCATGGTGGTCGTCGAAGGCGTGGCGCGCACGCTCGATCCGCATCTCGACCTGTGGGCGACATCGGAACCGATCATCGGCGCCTGGGTGCGCGAAAAGCTCGGGCCGGTCGGCATCGTTCAGGACGCAGGGCGCGGCGTCGCCAGCCTGGGCCGGCTCGCGGGCCAGTTGCCGGACCTGCTCGACCGCGCCGAAGGCATCGCGCGGCGGCTGAGCGATGCGGAATTCACCTCCGACGGGGAGCGCCTGCGGCGGCGGGAGCCGGCGGATTCGAACTGGAAATGGGTCGCGCCCTGGATCGTCGCCGCGCTGCTGGCCGTCGCGCTGCTTGTGCGATAATCTTTCAGGAAAGGCGGCCCGTCCGCCGCGAGCGGTCATAATATGCTGTCGAACAAGCGGATTCTTCTCATCATCGGCGGCGGCATCGCCGCCTTCAAGGCGCTCGACCTGATCCGGCGGCTGCGCGAGCGCGGCGCCCATGTGCGCTGTGTGCTGACGCCGGCGGCAGCCCATTTCGTCACGCCGCTGTCGGTGGCGGCGCTGTCGGGCGACAAGGTCTACCAGGACCTGTTCTCGCTGACCGACGAAGCCGAAATGGGCCATATCGAACTGTCGCGCGACGCCGACCTGCTGGCGATCGTGCCGGCGACGGCCGATCTCCTGGCCAAGCTCGCCACCGGCCAGGCCAACGACCTCGCCTCGACCCTGCTGCTGGCGACCGACAAGAAGGTTGTCGCCGCTCCGGCGATGAACCTGCGCATGTGGCTGCATCCGGCGACGCAGCGGAATGTCGCGCAATTGCAGAAAGACGGCGTTGCCTTCGTCGGCCCCGTCGATGGTTCCATGGCCTGCGGCGAATACGGGCCGGGGCGGATGAGCGAGCCTCTGGAGATCGTCGCGGCGATCACCGAAGTCTTGAAGCGCGACACGTCGATCCCCCTCCCGGCGAACGTCGGGCAGTTCGCGCAGAGCCTGCGCGGCAAGCGCGTGGTGGTGACGTCGGGACCGACGCACGAGCCGATCGATCCGGTGCGTTACATCGCCAACCGCTCCTCAGGCCGTCAGGGCCATGCCATCGCGACGGCGGCGGCCAATGCGGGCGCCGAGGTGACGCTCGTCAGCGGTCCTGTCACGCTCGACGATCCGGCCGGCGTGCGCACCATACATATCGAGACCGCGCAAGAGATGATGAACGCTGTCGAGGCGGCCCTGCCGGCGGATATTTTCATCGCCGCCGCTGCCGTCGCCGACTGGCGGGTGACGACACAGAACGCCAACAAGCTGAAGAAGGGCGACACGACGCCGGTGCTTCAACTGGCGGAAAATCCCGATATTCTCGCCACCGTCGCCGGGCTCCCCGAAGGACTTGCCAAAGGCCGTCCGGCGCTGGTCGTCGGTTTCGCGGCGGAGACGCAGGCCCTGACCGAGAACGCGCAGAAGAAGCTGGCGAAGAAGAAATGCGACGTGATCGTCGCCAATGATGTCGGCGCGGGCACGGATGTCATGGGCGGGTTGGAAAATGCTGTCCATATCGTCACCCAAGCGGGTGTCGAAACCTGGCCGAAGATGGAGAAAAGCGCTGTGGCATCGCGACTTGTCGGGCTGTTGAGCGGTATGCTGGAGCGCAAATCATGAATAGTATCGACGTTGCGGTGGTGCAATTGCCGCATGGCGAAGGCCTGGCCCTGCCGCGCTACCAGACCGCGGGCGCAGCCGGACTCGATCTTCTCGCCGCCGTTCCGGATGGCGCGCCAGTGACGATTGCGCCTGGCGCGCGGCAGATGGTGCCGACCGGGCTTTCGATTGCGCTGCCTATGGGCTTCGAGGCGCAGGTGCGGCCACGATCAGGGCTTGCCTTGAAAAACGGCGTGACCGTGTTGAACTCGCCGGGTACGGTCGATAGCGACTACCGGGGAGAAATCTGCGTGATCCTAGTCAATCTTGGTCAGGCGCCATTTGTCATCGCCCGCGGCGACCGCATCGCCCAGATGGTCGTTGCGCCGGTGACGCAACTGAACTTCGTCAAAGAGCGGGAACTCGCCGCCTCGGAACGCGGCACGGGCGGCTTCGGCTCGACGGGCGGACAGGGTTCTGCTGCATGATCCTGCTGTCGCGCCGCGCCGTTCTCGCCATTGCCGCCGTCGTCGACATCGCCCTGCATGCGCGGCCGCAGCCGGTCGCCGCCAAGGCGCTGGCGGGCCGCCATCAATTGCCGCCGCGCCATCTCGAGACGCTGCTGCAATCGCTGGTTCATGCCAATATCCTCAAGGGCGTGCGCGGACCGCGCGGCGGCTACGAGCTGGCGCGCGAGCGCCGGCGCATTTCGGCCGGCGAGATCGTGCGGGCGGCGATGACCGAGACCAACGAATATCCCTCCGACAGCAAGGAGATTTCCCGCCTGGTGGGGCAGGTTGTCTTTCCGCTGATTACGGAGGCCAGCAAGGACCTGCTCGCCATGCTCGACAAGACGACGGTCGACGATCTCTGCAAGCGGGCCGAGAGCGCGGCGGTGTTCGGCGACGCCAAGAGTACGATTGATTTTACTATTTAGAAGCGGTATTATTAAATTAATACATATATTATGTGTTAATCAAAACCGCAACCAGCGGAGGAACTCGAAATGGCAGCTTCAGATCAAACAGCAGCGGCGGCCAAGCTGGGCCGTGGCAAGATTTACGACTCCATCACCGACACCATCGGCGACACGCCACTGGTGCGGCTGAAGCGCATCGCAGACCAGGCTGGCGTGAAAGCCAACATTCTGGCGAAACTGGAGTTTTTCAATCCTATTGCGAGCGTCAAGGACCGCATCGGCGTCAGCATGATCGACGCCCTGGAAGCGGCCGGCAAGATCACCCCCGGCAAGACCGTCCTGGTCGAGCCGACCTCCGGCAATACCGGCATCGCGCTCGCCTTCGTCGCCGCCGCGCGCGGTTACAAGCTGATGCTGGTGATGGCGGAATCGATGTCGATCGAACGCCGCAAGATGCTGGCGCTGCTCGGCGCCGAACTGGTGCTGACGCCCGCCGCCCAGGGCATGAAAGGCGCCATCGCCAAGGCCAATGAGATCATCGCCGCGACGCCCGGCGCGATCATGCCGCAGCAGTTCGAAAACCCGGCGAACCCGGACATTCACCGCAAGACGACCGCGGAAGAGATCTGGAACGATACCAAGGGCGAGATCGACTATTTCGTCGCCGGCATCGGCACCGGCGGCACCATCACCGGCGTCGGCCAGGTGCTGAAGCCCCGCCGCCCCGGCCTCAAGGTCATCGCCGTGGAGCCCGAGGATTCACCGATCCTGTCGGGCGGCCAGCCTGGCCCGCACAAGATTCAGGGCATCGGCGCCGGTTTCATCCCCGCCATCCTCGACTGCACGGTGATCGACGAGGTGGTGACGGTCGGCAACCAGACCGCCTTCGACACCGCCCGCAAGCTTGCCAGGCTGGAAGGGGTGCCGGTGGGCATTTCCTCGGGCGCGGCCATCGCGGCAGCCCTGGAAGTGGGCGCCCGGCCCGGCATGGAGGGCAAGAATATCGTCGTGATCATCCCGTCGTTCGCGGAACGCTACCTGTCCACGGCGCTGTTCGACGGGCTTTGAGCGCCTTAACAAGATTTCAAAGGGTCACTTTTAAAATCTTGTGACGTTGACGTTATGGCGGCTTGCCCGTAAAAGGGCGCACAAATGGCTGGCTGACGGACAAGCTTGCCAATGAAATTGCTGCCGGGCCAACCGCCCGGCATTTTCTCGAGGACATGCAATGGCGAATACAGCGTCGGCCCGCAAGGCTGTCAGAAAGATTGCGCACCGCACGGCAGTGAACCGTTCGCGTCGCAGCAACATGCGCACCTATCTGCGCAAGATCGAGGAAGCCATCGCTTCCGGGGATGCAGCCGCAGCCAAAGGCGCTTTCGCGGTCGCGGCTCCCGTGCTCATGCGCGCTGCGCAGAAGGGCATCATTCACAAGAACACGGCGTCGCGGAAAGTCTCGCGGCTCGCGGCTCGCGTGAAGGCCCTGGCCTGAAGTCTCTGCTTATGGAGATCGGTCTCATTAGAGACCTGCTCTTGGAGACTTTCTCTTGGAGACTTGCCCCATAGAGACTTGCCCATAGAGACTTGGCGCGTCACCGATCTGTTGCAGATGAATCAAAAAAGGCCCGGACATGCTCCGGGCCTTTTGTTTTAGGAATTTGTTACATCGTCGTCACGATCAAAAGAACCTGCGTCGAAACCGCGCACGCAATTATGTCTTGTATCAGCGCTTTGGATGTAAAGCGCGCGCCGGAGTTGGCGAATGCATGAAATTTGTACCGACCGTTTCGGCGACGCGAAAAAAACCCTGCGGCCGTTTCGGATTGTGACGAATTTGAGTCCATTTGTTGTCACTCAGAATCAGAGCCTTATTCGGGTCAATCGCGATCATGGAGTCTGGCGGGATTTTATTTCGCCCGCGCGTGCGCCGTTTGTATTGCGCGTGAAGCGGCGCGAAGTCTAAAGTCAAATTGTTGACGAGAACTTCACACAAGACATCCCTCACCACTATCAACAACGAAACGAGATCATCATCGGTTCGTGACCGGAGATGTGCGGCGATGGACGCCTTGAAGAGTAGAGTAGCGAGATAAAGTCAGGCAAGCCGGCCATGCTCGGGCCAAGCGATGGTGCGGGATTTGCCTGGAGAAAATACGCGGAAGCAATTTCGCACAGCGGAGTATACGACGATGGCGGCGGCGGGATTTGGAACATTTCAATCAGGAATTTCTGCGGATCATTTCGCAACCTATTTCGATCGGGTTTTCGGCCGGCTTGTTGTCGGCCCGTCTGTGAAGCCACAGACCCTTCATATCGGCGACGCGGCTTGTTCATTGTGCGAACAGGAGCCGGACTGTCCATACAAGAGCGCCTGAGCAAGGCGTCTTAAGCAGACCTGCTGGAGAGCGCTCCAGTCCGATCCCTTTCATTTTGCGTAGCATGCCAACGTCCGATGCAACTCGGGCGCATGCATCTTTTATTCTTGCGGGACAATCACAATGACAGCCACTTCTCAGTCACATCCGGAACCTCACGCAGAACCGGAACCGCACGATGGCAGCAACACCTCCGACAACACCTCCGACTTGGCCGCCAGCAGGGCCTTCGCCCGCGCCTGGGAGAGAGTCGGACAACGGTTGCGCAGCGAGATCGGCAAGGATGTTTTCAACTCCTGGTTCACGCGGCTTGAAATCGACCGGATCGCAGGATCGACGATCTATTGTTCGGTGCCGACAAAATTTCTGAAGAGTTGGATTCATTCCCACTATATGGAGCGGCTCAGCTTCGCGATGACGGCTGAGTTTCCCGGCACCGAACGGGTGGTCGTCGAGATTCGCACCAGCGTGAAACGTCCGGCCTATAACGGCCAGCCCGCCGCAGCGCCGGGCGTGGTGACGCGCGACGATGCGCGCGGCGCACCCGCGCCGCAGCGCGCCACGAGCCAGGCGCCGCAAGCGCAGAAGAAGGGCGAAGCGGCGACGTCATTGGGGACCGAGGAGGGCGATGCCTTCTCCGGCGCGCCGCTCGACAAGCGCTTCACTTTCGATTCCTTCATCGTCAGCCAGACCAATCAGTTGGCGCATGCGGCGGCGCTGCGCGTGGCGCGCAATGGCCGCGACGACCCGGCGCAGTTCAACCCGCTGTATATTTTCGCGCCCGTCGGTCTCGGCAAGACGCATCTGCTGCAGGCGACAGCCCATGCTGCCGCGGAGGCGGGCCAGAAGGTCATCTATCTGACCGCCGAAAAGTTCATGTACAGCTTCGTGGCGGCGCTGCGCTCGCAGAACGCCATCGCCTTCAAGGAGAAATTGCGCGCCATCGACACGCTGGTGATCGACGACGTGCAGTTCCTGCGCGGCAAATCGATCCCGCAGGAATTCTGCCACACGCTCAACGCGCTGATCGATGCGCGCCGCCAGGTGGTGATCGCCGCCGACCGGCCGCCGTCCGATCTCGAGAGCATCGATGAGCGCACCCGCTCGCGGCTGGCCGGCGGGCTGTGCGTGCACATCCGCTCTTTCGACGAGCAGTTGCGTCTGAAGATGGTGGAGTCGCGCATTGCTACCGCCAAGGCGGCACATCCGGGCTTCGAAGTGCCCGACAGCGTATTCAAATATATAGCCAATGCGATCCAGACCAACGGCCGCGATCTCGATGGCGCCGTCAACCGGCTGCTGGCCCATGCCACGCTTGCCGGCACGTCGGTGACGGTCGAAATGGCGGAAACCGCGATCCGCGACCTCGTGCGCACCAGCGAGCCGAAGCGCGTGCGCATCGAGGATATCCAGAAACTGGTCGCCAGCCATTACAACGTCTCGAAGCCCGACATCCTGTCGTCGCGTCGCACGGCAACGGTGGTGCGGCCGCGACAGATCGCCATGTATCTGTCGAAAGTGCTGACCCTGCGCTCGCTGCCGGAAATCGGCCGGCGCTTCGGCGGTCGCGATCACACCACCGTGCTACATGCGGTGCGCAAGATCGAGGCGCTGTCGAAGTCCGACCATTCGCTGTCGGAAGAGCTGGAACTGTTGAAGCGGATGCTGACGGATTGAGGCTTCGCTGAGCCCGACGTCCTGTACAACGTCATGCCCGGCCTTGTGCCGGGCACCCACGCCGAGACGTTGCACAATCCGTTGCGGGATAGCGCCGCGACGGTGAATTAAAGCGTCACCTCTGTAAGTTACCCATCTGCGCGGCGTGGATGGCCGGGACAAGTGTTCAGTCTGGACAGATAGCCGACACCTGTTCGGAGACATGACCGACACATTAGCTTTCGGTCAAGTCGATAATTGTGATCTGGTGCGCGCCGAA
>Ga0182744_1002969_pt1 | contig 13535 bp, 12 predicted proteins | sample eDN3rd30CKraftMG_FD_128525 | JGI IMG/M metagenome (GOLD analysis project Ga0182744, IMG submission 128525) | Enriched Miracle-Growth compost microbial communities from Emeryville, California, USA - eDNA 3rd pass 30_C Kraft MG (version 2) (version 2) ...
GAGCCCGCGACCATCCGGATGGTCGAGGACGCCGAGGTCGAGGAGGGCTGCCGGGCGATCGGCTTCGACCTCGGCTCGCCCGGCCCGAGCGAGCTCGGCGTCGTCGACGGCATCCTCGTCGACCGGGCCTTCCTCGACGACCGCCACCACCAGGCGCTCGAGCTCACGACCCTGCCCGAGCTCGCGGCCCACGGCATCGACTCGCCCCACCTCGTCGCGAACGTGCTCGCCGCCTCGGCGCTCGCGCGCTCGGCGGGCGCGTCGCCGGGCGAGATCCACGACGCCCTCGCGACCTTCCGCCTGGATCCCCATCGCACCGAGGTCGTCGCGGTCGCGGACGAGGTGACCTGGATCGACGACTCGAAGGCGACGAACCCCCACGCGGCCGATGCGGCCCTCAAGTCCCGCGGCTCGGTCGTCTGGATCCTCGGGGGCCTGCTCAAGGGCGTCGACGTCTCGGAGCTCGTCGCGGCGCACGCCGGGCGGCTGCGCGCGGCGATCGTGATCGGCCGGGAGCGGGGCGAGGTGCTCGCCGCGCTCGCGCGACACGCGCCCGGGGTCGAGGTGCTTGAGGTCGTCGCGGGGGAGGATGACGACGTGATGCCGGAGGCCGTCCGGCTGGCGGCCGGTGTCGCCCGAGCAGGCGACGCCGTCCTCCTGTCGCCGGCCGCCGCGTCGATGGACCAGTTCGCGGACTACGCGGACCGCGGGCGGAGGTTCGCGGACGCGGTGAGACGAAGGCTCGGAGGTGTGACGGATGACGACGCTCCGCCCGCCCTCCCGGTCGACCCCGTCTGAGCCGCAGCGACCCGAGCGGGGCGCCCAGCGCCACGGCTTCGCGGCGGTCGTCCCGCTCGCGCGGATGTTCTCCCCGGAGAACCGCGACTCGCTGCTGCTCATCGGCACGACGCTCTTCCTCGTCGTCTTCGGGCTCGTCATGGTGCTGAGCGCCTCGAGCGTCGAGGAGCAGTCGGCGACGGGCGACCCGTTCGGCCGCGTGCTGCGGCAGGCGATCTTCGCCGCGATCGCGGTGCCCGCTATGCTGCTCGTCGGCCGGCTCCCGGCGCGGTTCTGGAAGCGCTGGGCGTGGACCGCGGTGCTCGTCACGATCGGCATGCAGCTCCTCGTCTTCGTCCCGGGCCTCAGCTCCTCGGGCGGCGGCAACCGCAACTGGATCGTCGTCGGCGGCTTCACCGTGCAGCCATCGGAGTTCCTCAAGCTCGCCCTCGTGGTCTGGATCGGCGCGGTCCTCGGCGCGCGCCGCGACGAGCTCGGCGACTGGCGCCGGCTGCTGCTGCCGGTCGGACCCGTCGCGGGCATCGCGATCGGCCTCGTGCTCGCGGGCTCGGACCTCGGCACCGCCGCGATCATGCTCCTCATGGTCTTCGGCTGCGCGTTCTTCGCGGGCGCGCGGCTGCGGCATCTCGCGGTCGGCGCGCTCGGCGTCGCGCTCGTCGCCCTGCTCTTCGCGATCGCGAGCCCAAACCGGATGAGCCGGATCACCACCTGGATGCAGGGCTGCACCGACGCCGACTACTCGGGATACTGCTGGCAGCCGCAGCACGGGATGTGGGCGCTCGCCTCGGGCGGCGTGCTCGGGGTGGGCCTCGGGAACTCGCGGGCGAAGTGGAACTGGCTGCCCGAGGCCGACAACGACTTCATCTTCGCGATCATCGGCGAGGAGCTCGGGCTCGTCGGCGCGCTCGTCGTCCTCGTGCTCTACGCGCTCATGGCGGTCGTGCTCGTGCGCATCATGCGCCGCGCCCGGGGGTCGTTCACGCGGATCGTCGCCGGCGGCGTCCTCGTCTGGGTCGTCGGCCAGGCCTTCGTCAACATCGCGGTCGTGCTCGGGCTGCTGCCGGTCCTCGGCGTCCCGCTCCCGCTCATCTCCTCGGGCGGCTCCTCGCTCGTCGCGGTGCTCCTCGCGATCGGCGTCGTGCTCTCGCTCACGCGCCAGGAGACCCTCGACGCCGCACGGATCGCCGCGACGCCGGTCGGCCGCTCGGCCGGGCGGCGATGACCGTCCGCCTGCTGGCCGGCGGCGGGACCGCCGGTCACGTCAACCCCCTGCTCGCGATCGCGGACCGGATGCGCGAGCGCGAGCCCTCGGCCGAGGTCCTCGTGCTCGGCACGGCCGAGGGGCTCGAGTCGCGCCTCGTGCCGGCCCGCGGCTATGAGCTGCTCACGATCGAGCGGCTGCCGTTCCCGCGCCGGCCGAATCCCGCGGCGCTGCGCTTCCCCGCGCGCTACCGGCGGGCGGTCGGGACCGTCGAGCGGATCATCCAGGAGCGCGGCGTCGAGCTCGTGATCGGCGTCGGCGGCTACGCCTCCGCGCCCGCGTACTCGGCGGCGCACCGCCGCGGAGTGCCGATCGTGCTCCACGAGGCGAACGCGCGCCCCGGCTTCGCGAACCGGCTCGGGGCCCGCTGGGCGGCCGGCGTCGGCCTCGCCTTCCGCGGCACGCCGCTGCGGGCCCGCCACGGGGTGACCGAGTTCGTCGGGATGCCGCTGCGGCCCGAGATCGAGCGGCTCGCGGCCCCGGGTGCCCGCGCGCGCGCCCGGCCCGAGGCGATCGCGTTCTACAGCCTCGATCCGCAGCGTCCGGTCCTGCTCGTGACGGGCGGCTCCTCGGGGGCGCAGCGGATCAACGACGCGGTCGCGTCGGCCGCGGAGGCGATCACGGCCGCGGGCTGGCAGATCCTGCACCTGACGGGCGAGTACCGCGACGCGCTCAGCTCCCGGGTGACCGGCTACCACCCGGTCCGGTACGCGGACCGGATGGACCTCGCCCTCGCGGCCGCCGACCTCGCGATCTCCCGGGCCGGCACCTCGACCGTCGCCGAGCTCTCGGCGCTCGGCATCCCGACCGTCTTCGTCCCGTATGCGGTCGGCAACGGCGAGCAGCGGCTCAATGCCGCCGAGGCGGTCGCCGCGCAGGGCGCGCTCCTCGTCGAGGACGCGGCGCTCACCCCCGCGTGGGCGGGCGGCGAGCTGCTCGCCCTCCTCGCCGACCGGAAGCGCATCGAGGCGATGGCCGCGCGCATGGCCGAGACCGGCGTCGCGGACGCGACCGACCGCATGCTCGCGCTCACCGAGCGCGCAGTGCCGGGGACGTAGGGTCGTCAGCGATGATCACGCCCGACCTCTCGATGCCGCTGCCCGACGCGCTCGGCGCGGTCCACTTCACGGGCATCGGCGGCTCGGGCATGAGCGGCATCGCGAAGCTCTTCCTCGACGCGGGCCACCGGGTCACGGGCTCGGATCGGGCGGAGAACGCCGCGATCGGCGCCCTGCGCGCGGCCGGCGCCGAGATCCGCATCGGGCACGACGCCGCGAACGTCGGAGACGCCGACGCGCTCGTCTACACGGGCGCGCTCTGGCCCGACAACCCTGAGTACCTCGAGGCCGTCCGCCGGGGCATCCCCGTGCTCCACCGCTCCCAGGCGCTCGCCTGGCTCGTCCGCGGCGCACGCGTCGTCGCGGTCGCGGGCGCCCACGGCAAGACGACGACGACGGGCATGATCGTGACGGCGCTGCGCGCGGCCGGCCGCGAGCCGAGCTTCGTCAACGGCGGCGTCATCGCCGGCATCGGCGCGAGCGCCGGCTACGGGGATCCCGGGCTGTGGGTCATCGAGGCCGACGAGTCCGACGGGACCTTCCTGCTCTACGACACGGCGATCGCGCTCGTGACGAACGTCGACGCCGACCATCTCGATCACTACGGCAGCGAGGACGCCTTCATGGACGCGTTCGTCCGCTTCGCCGACCAGGCGGACGAGGCCGTCGTGATCTCGGGCGACGATCCGGGCGCGGTGCGGGTGCGCGGCAGGCTCCGGACGCTCGCGTCGATCGTGTCCTTCGGCGAGCGGGCCGGGGCCGACGTGCGCGTCGGATCGGTCTCCGAGGCCGGACCGGTCGCGTTCACGCTGTCGCACCTCGGCACGGATCACGCGGTCCGGCTGCGAGTGCCCGGCCGGCACAACGCGATCAACGCCGCCGGCGCCTTCGGCGTCCTGATCCGGCTCGGGCTCGCGCCCGAGGCGGCGATCGCGGGGCTCGAGGCGTTCGAGGGCACCCAGCGGCGCTTCGAGCTGCACGAGACGGTCGGCGGGGTGCGGGTCTACGACGACTACGCGCACCATCCGACCGAGGTCGCCGCGGCGCTCGCGCAGGCGCGGTCGGTGCTGGACGCCGGCGGACGGATCATCGCGGTCCACCAGCCGCACCTCTACTCCCGCACGCGGCTCATGGCGGGGGAGTTCGCCGAGGCGTACGAGCGGCTCGCCGACCACACGGTCGTCCTCGACGTCTTCGGCGCGCGCGAGGACCCGGAGCCGAGCGTCACGGGTGCGCTCGTCGCCGAGCGGTTCGCCGACCCGGACCGCGTCGACTACATCCCCGACTGGCAGGACGCGGCCGAGCGGGTCGGCGAGCTCGCGCGGCCGGGGGACATCGTCATGACGCTGTCCTGCGGCGACGTGTACCGGATCATCCCGCAGCTCGTGGACTCGCTGCGCCGTCGCGGAGGCGCTGCGGATGAAACGGCCTGAGGGCTTCGACAAGGCGCCCGCGCCGTCGTCGGGCCGCCCCTCGACTCGCTCCGCTCGCTCGGGGAGCGACAAGGCGCCCCCCTCGACTGCGAAGCCCGGCAAGCCCGCCCCCGCGAAGGACTCGCCCGCCCGGCGTTCTCCCGCCCCTGAGCGAGCGCCCCGCCCGCCGGTCCCTGAGCGAGCGAAGCGCGCACCGGCCCCTGAGCGAGCGAAGCGAGTCGAAGGGTCCGCACGCCCCGCCAAGGACACCGCCGCCCGCGCCGCGCGCCGCGAGGCCGCCGCGGCCCGCCGCGAGGCCAGCATCGCCGCGAAGCAGCGCCGCCGCTACGAGCGACAGGAGGTCAAGCGCTTCACCCGCCGGCAGCGCTCCCGGCGCATCGCGCTCGGCGTGACCCTCGGCACCGTCGGCGTGGTCGTCGTGCTCGTCCTCATCGCGATCTTCTCGCCGATCCTCTCGCTGCGCACCGTCACGGTCGAGGGCGCCTCGCGCGTCGACGCGGGCGCCGTCGCGGAGGCGGTCGAGCAGCAGCTCGGCACCCCGCTCGCGCTCATCGACTACGGCCGGATCGACACGGCGCTGCGCGAGTTCCCGATCATCCGCAGCTACAGGACCGAGACGATCCCGCCCGGCACGATCGTCGTCCACGTCACCGAGCGAGAGCCGGTCGTGAGCATCGCGGCGCCCGCCGGCGACTTCCTCTACGTCGACGCGGCGGGGGTCACGGTGGAGCGTTCGCCCGAGCGGCTCGCGGGGGTGCCGCTCGTCACGGAGTCGGGTGCGACGCTCCCGAACCCGGCGTTCGACGCCGCCGTCGAGGTGCTCCTCGCGATGCCGGACAGCCTGCGCAGTCAGCTCGACACGATCCAGGCGAAGACCCGCGACGACGTCTGGCTCACGCTCGCGGGCGTCACCCAGGCGGTCAAGTGGGGCAGCGCCGACGACTCGGCGACGAAGGTGCGGCTGCTCGAGGTGCTGCAGGCGACCTTCGGCCAGACGCCGGGCACCTTCGACGTCTCCGCGACCTCGAACGGCATCTTCCGGCCCGCCTGACCCCGCCGGTATCGCCGACACGCGGGTCGGGTCACGGTCGCAGGGCGGACGCCGACTTACCCTCGGTCGCAGAAATCCTCTACCGAGGTGAACATTACACCTCAACTAGAGGTTGAAGGTTGATCCAATCGCAGGAGCGGAGCCCGGCAGTGTCAACGAACCAGAATTACCTCGCCGTGATCAAGGTCGTCGGCGTCGGCGGCGGCGGCGTCAACGCCGTCAACCGGATGATCGAGCTCGGGCTTCGCGGCGTCGAGTTCATCGCCGTCAACACCGACGCGCAGGCGCTGCTGCTGAGCGATGCGGACGTCAAGCTCGACGTCGGCCGCGAGCTCACGAAGGGACTCGGCGCGGGCGCCGATCCCGAGGTCGGCCGCCGGGCTGCCGAGGACCACGCGGAGGAGATCGAGGAGGCGCTCCGGGGCGCCGACATGGTCTTCGTCACCGCGGGCGAGGGCGGCGGCACCGGGACGGGCGGCGCGCCCGTCGTCGCGCGGATCGCGAAGTCGATCGGAGCCCTCACGGTCGGCGTCGTCACCAAGCCGTTCTCCTTCGAGGGCAAGCGCCGCTACCAGATGGCCGAGCAGGGCATCGAGCGCCTCAAGGAGGAGGTCGACACCCTCATCGTCGTGCCGAACGACCGCCTGCTGGAGATCTCGAACCGCGAGATCAGCATGCTCGAAGCCTTCGCGACCGCCGACCAGGTGCTTCTCGCCGGTGTCCAGGGCATCACCGACCTCATCACGACGCCGGGCCTCATCAACGTCGACTTCGCCGACGTGAAGTCGGTCATGTTCGGCGCGGGCGCCGCGATCATGGGGATCGGCTCGGCGCGGGGCGCCGACCGCGCGATCAAGGCCGCCGAGATCGCGGTCTCGTCGCCGCTGCTCGAGGCGTCGATCGAGGGCGCCCACGGCGTGCTGCTGTCGATCCAGGGCGGATCGAACCTCGGCATCTTCGAGATCAACGACGCTGCCGAGCTCGTCAAGCAGGCCGTCCACCCCGAGGCGAACATCATCTTCGGCACCGTCATCGACGACCAGCTCGGCGACGAGGTCAGGGTCACGGTCATCGCGGCCGGCTTCGACGGCGGCGAGCCCGTGCGGCGCCCCGTGTTCGAGCAGCCGGCGGCCCGGCGCGCGACGGGCCCCGTCGCGGTCGCGACCGCCACGGGCGAGCTCTCCCCGGCCCTCGCGAGCGCCGTCGTCGCGGCCCGCAACTCCGGGGAGCAGCCGAGCCTCGTGCCGGACGCCGAGCCGGGCGAGGCAGCGGCCGAGGCCGCGCACGAGCCCACGCTCGTCACGAGCCCGAGCTCCTTCGACGACTTCGAGGACGACGGCGGACTCGACGTCCCCGACTTCCTGAAGTGACCGAGCTCGCGGACCGCCTCGACGCGGTCCGCTCGGAGATCCCCGAGGGGGTCACCCTCATCGTCGTCACGAAGTTCCATCCGGAGTCGCTCGTGCGCGAGCTCCACCGCCTCGGGGTGCGGGACTTCGGGGAGAGCCGCCACCAGGAAGCCGCGCCCAAGTCGGAGGCCCTCCGGCTCGGCTCCGCCGCGCAGGAGCCGCTCGACGACCTGCGCTGGCATTTCATCGGCCAACTCCAGTCGAACAAGGCGAAGGCGGTGCGCGAGTACGCGAGCGCCCTGCACTCGCTCGATCGTCCCTCGCTCCTCGGCGCACTCGGCGAGACGGGACGCGATCCGCTCGACGTCTTCATCCAGATCAACCTCACCGAGGACCCCGCGCGCGGCGGAGTGCGCCCGCAGGACCTCGGGGCATTCGCCGAGCGCGCGCTCGGCAGCCCCGGCATCCGGCTCGTCGGCCTCATGGCGGTCCCCGGGATCGATGCCGCGCCGGCCGCCGAGTTCGCACGCGTGCGGGAGCTGCGCGATCGCGTTCTGCTGCCCCTCGCGCCCGAGGCGACCAGCCTGTCGATGGGCATGTCGGGGGACTGGCGGGAGGCGATCGGCGAGGGCGCGACACACCTTCGGATCGGGACGGCAATCACGGGAAACCGTCCGGACGCGGCATACGCTCGGAGCCGAACCGAAGGCTGAGGAGGGCGTCATGGCCAACCCGTTCCGCAATGCGATGGCCTTCCTCGGCCTTGTCGAGGAAGAGGAGTACGACGAGCAGCAGGCTGCCCCGCAGCAGCGCTCGCACGCTCCCGCGCCCGCCCAGGCGTACCCCCAGCCGACGCCCAAGGCGGCGGTGACCCCGATCCGCCGCTCATCCCAGCAGCACAAGCCGGCAGACATGAACGAGATCCTCACCGTCCACCCCCGCGCGTTCAAGGACGTCCGGACCATCGCGGAGCACTTCCGCGACGGCGTCCCCGTCATCATCAACATCTCGCAGATGCCCGACCCCGAGGCCCGGCGCCTCATCGACTTCTGCTGCGGGCTCGCCGAAGCGCTCTACGGCCGAATCGAGCGGGTCACGGGCAAGGTCTTCCTGCTCTCGCCCTCGCACGTCGCGACCTCGGGCGACCAGGCGGACGCCTCGGACGACGTCGACGCCTCGTTCTTCGAGTAGTCGCTCGGCCCCAGGGCGTGCCCTGGCCGAACGAATAGGGTTGATGCGTGGTCGTGGTCCAGATCGTTCTGCGCGTCATCCACGTCCTGCTGATCATCTATCTGATCCTGCTCTGGGCGCGGATCATCCTGGAGCTCGTGCGGGCGATCAACCGCCAGTGGCGCCCGCGGGGCGCGATGCTCGTGATCGCCGAGATCATCTACACGCTCACCGACCCGCCCATCCGGCTCGTCCGGAAGGTCATCCCGCCGATCCGGCTCGGACCGGTCGCGATCGACCTCTCGGTCATGCTGCTCATGTTCGCGGTCATCGTGCTCATGTCGATCGTCGGGGCGTTCCTCGTGATCGGCTGAGCACAGGTAGGATGATTTACCTTCTAGTGCAAGGTCCGAGTAGCGAGGTGACGGAAGAATGGCCCTGACGCCGAACGACGTGCTGAACAAGCAGTTCCAGACGACGAAGTTCCGCGATGGCTATGACCAGGACGAGGTCGACGACTTCCTCGACGAGGTGCTCGCCGAGTTCCAGCGCCTCATCGCGGAGAACGACCAGCTCAAGTCCCAGATCGGATCGGAGCCTGCCGAGCGCGGCGAGTCCGACGGCCTGCGCGCCGAGCTCGAGTCGGTCCGGACCCAGCTCGCCGACGCGCAGGCGCAGCTCAAGGCCGCGCAGGACGAGGCCGCGTCCGGGTCGCCGATGCTCGACGGGATGAACTCCGCCGAGTACCTCCAGCTCGCCCGCCGCGTCCACGAGGAGCACGTCCGCGAGGGCGTCGCGAAGCGCGACGAGGCGATCGCCGAGGGCGAGCGCAAGGCCGCGCAGCTCCTCGCCGACGCGCAGACGAAGCACGACCAGACGGTCGGCGAGGCGGAGTCGAAGGCCGCCGAGGTCACGACCGACGCGCAGTCGCAGGCCGACACGCTGCTCGCGGAGGCGCGGACGAAGTCCGAGGAGCTCCTCGCGGAGGCGAAGACGGCGCGCGACACGCAGCTCGCGGCGCTCGCGACCGAGGTCACCGCGCTGGGCGGCGAGCGCGACGCGCTCCAGTCGAGCGTCGACCAGCTCAAGGAGTTCGAGCGCAGCTACCGCAGCTCGCTCAAGGCCTATCTCAAGGGGCAGCTCAGCGAGCTCAAGGCGATCGGAGCGGCCGACGGCGACGAGGCGGACGACGCCGAGCCCGCGGCCGCCGAGGACAAGCCGGCCGAGGACGCCCCCGTCGAGGACGCTCCCGTCGAGGACACCGGCAGCCAGCCGCGCACTTCCTTCCAGTGGGAGCCGCCGGCACGCAGCTTCGAGGCGCCCGCGGTGCCGAGCGACACCCCGTCGGCTCCCGGTCTTGACGGGCGCTGACGCGGAGCCGGCCGCAGCGCCCGCGCGGGCGCGCCCCCGGTTGCGCGTATTCGCCCTGGTCCTGGGCCTCGCGGCCGGGATCCTCGCGCTCGACCAGTTCGCGAAGTCGCTCGTCGTCGAGCACCTCCCGGAGGGGGTGAGCGTCCCGTTCCTCGGCGAGCTCGTCCAGTTCCACTTCGTGCGAAACCCCGGCGCGGCGTTCTCGCTCGGCATCGGCGCCACCTGGATCTTCGCGATCATCGCCCTGACCGTCGCGGTCGTCATCGTCGTCTTCGCGCGCCGCATCCGCTCGCTCGCGTGGGCGACGGTCTTCGGCCTGCTGCTCGGCGGCACGATCGGCAATCTCGCCGACCGGCTCTTCCGCGAGCCGAGCTTCGGCCAAGGGCACGTCATCGACTTCATCCAGCTCTGGGGGTTCCCGGCGATCTTCAACGTCGCCGACATCGCGATCACCTTCAGCGTCGTGCTGCTCATCATCCTCACGCTCATCGGGCTGGGGATCGATGGCGTGCGCAGCCGCCGGAGCCCCGCCGTGCCGAGCGATGGCGACGCGTAGCCTCCCCGTCCCCGACGGGCTCGACGGCCAGCGCGCGGACGCGGCGATCGGCAGACTGCTCGGCTTCTCGCGGACCTTCGCGGTCGAGGTCATCGAGGCCGGCGGCGCGCTCCAGGACGGCACGGCGCTCGCCAAGTCGGATCGGCTGCGCGCGGGGGCCTGGCTCGAGGTCGACTGGACGGAGAAGGCCGAGCCGGCCGTCGTCCCGCAGCTCGTCGCGGGGCTCGAGATCGTCTACCAGGACGACGACATCGTCGTCGTCGACAAGCCCGCGGGCGTCGCGGCGCATCCGTCGCTCGGCTGGGAGGGTCCGACGGTCGTCGGCGCGCTCGCCGGACTCGGACTGCGCATCTCGACGAGCGGGGCCGCAGAACGCCAGGGGGTCGTGCACCGGCTCGACCAGGGCACGAGCGGGCTCATGGTCGTCGCGAAGAGCGAGCGGGCCTACACGGATCTCAAGCGGCAGTTCCACGACCGGGAGGTCGACAAGGTCTACCACGCGCTCGTGCAGGGGCATCCCGACCCTCTGAACGGCACGATCGACGCGCCCGTCGGCCGCCATCCGTCGGCCTCGTGGCGGTTCGCGGTCGTCGCGGACGGCAAGCACGCGGTCACGCACTACGAGACGCTCGAGGCGTACCGTGCCGCGACCCTGCTCGAGATCCAGCTCGAGACCGGCAGGACGCACCAGATCCGCGTTCACATGGCGGCGCAGCGCCACCCGTGCTGCGGCGACGGCCTCTACGGCGCGGATCCCGTGCTGAGCGAGCGGCTCGGTCTCGAGCGGCAGTGGCTCCACGCCCATCGGCTCGGTTTCGCGCATCCCGCGGACGGGCGGCCGATGGCCTTCGAGTCGCCGTATCCCGCGGACCTCCGTCACGCGCTGAGCGTCGTCGGAGAGGACTGACCTCCCGGGCGCGTCCGGTACTCGCGACCGGCGGGCCCGCGCCAGGCGATCGTGCCGTCCGGCAACTGCCGGATGCCCCATCGGGTCCGATGCTTGAGCGTGTGATGGCTGCGACACAGATGCGCGAGATTGTCCGCGCGGGTCTCGCCGCCGTACTGCCAGTCGACCGTGTGGTCGATATCGCAGCCGCGCGCCCGGCGACCGCAGCCGGGGAACCGGCAGGTCTCATCCCGCATCCGCAACCACATGCGCAGTCCCCGGGTGACCTGGTAGCGCTCCCGGGAGAGGTCGAGCCGCACACCCGTGTGCGCATCGGTGAGCATGCGGTAGAGGCCCGTCGCGTTCGCGGTCAGGGCTCGTGCGGTCGCGGCGTCGATCGGCACGACGCCGTCGAGGACCGCGGGCTCGTCGGCGCCGAGCAGCGTCTGGATCGGCACCGTGACGACGACGGTCGGCCGGATCCCCGCGAACCGGCCGAAGTCGCGCCCGGCCGAGACTCGGCGCTCGTAGTCCTGCGCACCGGCCGCGGGATCGAGCTCGGCGGAGGAGCGGACGTAGTCGCCGATGAGGTAGTCGACGAGGAGGTCGGCGCGTCGCTGTGAGAGCGTCCGGCCGTCATCGATCCCGTCCTCGGCGTCCGCACCCCTCGTCGCATGGGCGAGGTCGCGCAGCCGGTGGTCGATCGCGTGCGCCGCGACCGACGGCAGCAGCGCGGTGAGCCGCGACATCCCGTCCTCGAGGTCGTCGACGGCGACGTAGCGCGCCGCCCGCGCCGTCGCGTGACGCAGCTCCGCGGGCGCGTTCATGCAGCGATCCCGGAGCTGATTGAGCCGGGTGCGCAGGCGGGCGGGAGCGACACGGCCGGCCAGATCGAGCGCGGCCGCCTCGAACGCGGCAAGGCGCTCCGCGGCCCCCTCATCCCAGAGCTCGTCGAGCGTCGACGCGGTCTGCGCGACGAGGCACGCGGCACGCCATGAGATCCCGCCGACCTCGACTGCCGCGAGGGTCGACGGCAGGCGCCGCACGAGGACCTCGGCGTCGGAGATGATCCGGTCCGCCGAGGTCTCCGAGATCCGCAGCGCGATCGCGACCTCCGCGCGGGCGGAGCGCCGGGCGAACTCCTCAAGCTGCGAGCCCGTCGCCCCATCGAGCCGCTCGACCTCGGCCGCGAGCACCCGCGAAACGAGGGTGTCGGCGCGACGTTCAAGGGATGCTTGAAGCGGTTCCGCCCAGGGGCCCGCGCGTGCGGCGGCGGGAGTCGGCGGTGCTGCCTATCCTCGAAGACGTGAGCGCTGACGACTCCTTCGTGCACCTGCACGTCCACACGGAGTACTCGATGCTCGACGGCGCGGCCCGGGTCGGCGAGCTCCTCGACGAGGCGGTCAAGCTCGGCATGCCGGCGATCGCGATCACCGATCACGGGAACAACTTCGGCGCCTTCGACTTCTGGAAGCAGGCGACGGCGCGCGGCATCAAACCGATCATCGGCACCGAGGCCTACCTGACCCCCGGGACGCATCGCACTGACAAGACGCGAGTGCGCTGGGCCGAGGGGGAGGGCCTCAACGCCGACGACGTCGGCGGCGGCGGCGCGTACACCCATATGACGATGCTCGCCGAGACGACGGAGGGCATGCACAACATCTTCCGGCTGTCCTCGCTCGCCTCGATCGAGGGCTACTACTTCAAGCCGCGGATGGACCGCGAGCTCCTCGCGCAGTACGCGAAGGGCGTCATCGCGACGACGGGCTGCGTCGGCGGCGAGGTGCAGACCCGGCTCCGGCTCGGCCAGTACGAGGAGGCGCGCGCGGCGGCGGCCGAGTTCCAGGACATCTTCGGCAAGGAGAACTTCTTCGCCGAGGTCATGGACCACGGCATCGACATCGAGCGGCGCACGCAGGCCGAGCTCATCCGGCTCGCGCGGGAGCTCGACATCCCGCTCGTCGCCTCCAACGACCTGCACTACACGCATGCGGGGGACGCGTCGGCGCATGCCGCGCTGCTGTGCGTCCAGTCGGGCTCGACGATGGACGACCCGAAGCGCTTCAAGTTCGACGCCGACGAGTTCTACCTCAAGTCGGCCGCCGAGATGCGCCACCTCTTCCGCGACCACCCCGATGCGTGCGACTCGACGCTGCTGATCGCCGAGCGCTGCGAGGTCGACTTCGACCCGAGGGAGGGGCGCTACATGGCGCGCTTCCCGGTCCCCGAGGGGGAGACCGACGTCAGCTGGTTCCGCAAGGAGGTCGAGCTCGGACTGCGCGAGCGCTACCCCGCGGGGATCACCGATCGCGTCCGCGAGCAGGCCGACTACGAGATGGACATCATCATCTCCAAGGGCTACGCGAGCTACTTCCTCGTCGTCGCGGACTTCATCAACTGGTCCAAGCGCAACGGCATCCGGGTCGGACCGGGCCGCGGCTCGGGCGCGGGCTCGATCGCCGCCTACGCGATGCGGATCACCGACCTCGACCCGATCGAGAACGGCCTCATCTTCGAGCGCTTCCTCAACCCCGAGCGCGAGTCGATGCCCGACTTCGACGTCGACTTCGACGACCGCCGCCGCGGCGAGGTCATCCGC